>Ga0194121_10002059_pt1 | contig 32712 bp, 30 predicted proteins | sample TA2MahCa50mmetaG_FD_148609 | JGI IMG/M metagenome (GOLD analysis project Ga0194121, IMG submission 148609) | Freshwater microbial communities from Lake Tanganyika, Tanzania - TA2015020 Mahale Deep Cast 50m | ecosystem: Environmental > Aquatic > Freshwater > Lake | place: Tanzania: Lake...
GCATCGCGGGCGGGCTTGACAATTAACCCGGCTACAACCTCTCGATGATCATCGCCATGCCTTGGCCCCCGCCAACGCACATCGACTCGAGACCGAATCGCTTGTCGGTGTGTTGCAGTCCGTTGATCAAAGTGGTCATGATGCGCGCGCCCGTCATCCCGAACGGGTGACCCAATGCGATTGCGCCACCATGCACGTTCAGTTTCTCCATTGGTATGCCGAGGTGCTTCGCCGACGGAATCACCTGCGCGGCGAACGCTTCGTTGATTTCGACAAGGTCGATTTGATCGATCGTCATCCCCGCGCGCTTGAGCGTCTGACGACAGGCTTCGACCGGGCCGAGCCCCATGATCTCGGGATTCAAACCCGACACACCCGAGGCCACGATTCGCGCCAACGGTTTGATGCCGAGTTTTTTCGCCTTCGTGTCGCTCATCACGACGACCGCGGCGGCGCCATCGTTCAGCGGGCACGCGTTGCCCGCGGTGATCTCGCCGTCGGGTCGAAAAACCGGCTTCAGTTCGGCGAGTTTTTCGACGGTGGTTCCCGCGCGCGGTCCGTCGTCTTTGACCACGACGGTGCCGTTGGGCAGAGTAAGCGGGGTGATCTCGCGCTCGAAGAACCCGTTCTCTTGGTTGGCCACGGCGCGTTGCTGGCTGCGCGCGCCGAACTCATCCATTTCGCGTCGTGTCACGCCCTCGAGTTCGCGAACATTTTCCGCAGTTTGACCCATGGCGATATACACGTCGGGCAAACCAGGGGCGGGCGACCAAACGCCCTGACCGCCGGCGGCGCGCGCCTTGGTGCGTTCGCCCGAGGGTTTGAAGATCGCGTTCGGAGCCATGTCGCTCGCGCCTGACGCGTACCGACTGACGGTCTCGACACCCGCGCTGATGAAGCAGTCGCCCTCGCCCGCTTTGATCGCGTGAGCCGCCATGCGAATCGTCTGCAAACTCGCCGAGCAATAACGATTCACGGTGACACCGGGTGCGTTGTCGAGCCCGGCCAAGACGGCGACGACACGGGCGATGTTGAACCCGGCTTCCCCCGCGGGTTGACCGCAACCCATGATCAGGTCTTCGATGTCGTCGGCTTTCAGTTGCGGCACTTTGGCCATCAACGCGCGCACGATCTGCACCGACATGTCGTCGGGGCGCAGTTCGACGAGCGAGCCCTTGTTCGCTCGGCCGATCGGGCTGCGGGCGGTGGCGACGATTACTGCTTCTGGCATGGCTCTGGCTCCTCGAAAATCACGATGTTCGTTTCTGATCGTGCCACAAATTGCTCACATTCAGTTGTGCAAACTTTAGTCGCAAACTCGCTGTTCGACGAAGTCACTCGACAACAAAATAAGACACATGAGCGTCATAGTAGAAACGTTGCAGGCGCACACCGGAAAGTGAAATGTTTTCCTTGAGAGCCACTGTTTCGCCCTGCCACCGCTTCTGACCCGCCTCGTCAAAACCGACGACTCCACCTTTTGGAACCAACGGCAGCAAGTGCTTCAGAGCGACAGCGGTCGGCTCGTAAATATCAAAGTCCAAATACAAGAGGGCGATTATCAGGTAAGGATTGTTTTGAACATATTCGGGAATCGTCTCAATCGCATCACCCTTGACAAGTTCAACTTTGGGTATGTGCCCGATCGTGCGGTTCTTGTCTTGCAGTGCGACCCACCGTGCAAGATGCTCATAGTCAGTGTTCTGCATATGACCCACCACGCCAGCGGGATCATGTTTTGATACCGACGGAAAACCTTCGAAAGTATCAAAGCCGATAATTTTTCGATTGAAATTTGTCGGCTCGAGAATTGTTGAAAGGTGCTGGTAAAGCATCAGTGAATTGCCTCGATGAACACCGCACTCGACAATCGATCCATGTACGCCCAAAATTTTTTCAAACAAATGGATACGCGTCAAAATCAGAGTCACCAATTGGCGGTCGAGATAAACAAAAGGGGCTTCAGCGACGTCAGACGCGGCCATCTGATCGAACATCCGGAGCCTCTCCGCACGATATTCAATCTCCGAGCTGACTTCGGTGCGACGCTCACCAATGTTCGGCCGAAAACTTTGCTTGTTGTCCACGGAGCAAGATTAACCGCTCTTGGCGCCCGCAATTGATTCGCCGTTGAAGCGCCGCTCTATATTTGGGGCGTGCAGTTGTTCGATGTGTCTTTGGAAGAAGTCGACCTGTCGTCGCCCGAGTTTTGGCTGCGACCGCGCGACTATCGCGAGTCGGCATTCGCCAAACTTCGAAACACCGACCCGTATCGGTACTTCAAAGAGTTTGAATACCCCTTGCCGATCCGCCCCAACGGCCCCGGATATATCGCCCTGACCCGCCACGACGACATTTGGCACGTGAGTCGCAACCCGCAGTTGTTCTGCAGCGGCAAGGGTTCGAACATCCCCGATCTGTCGAAAGAAATGAACGAGTTTTTCGGGTCGATGATCGCGATGGACGACCCCAAACACTTTCGCCTGCGGTCGATCGTCTCGAAGGGTTTTACTCCGCGCGAGATTTCGCGAATCGAAGAATATGTGAAGGTCAGGGCGCGCACGATTATCGACGCAGTTTTGGATGAATTCGCCGGCAAAGAATTCGATTTCGTCGACAACATCGCCGCCAAGTTTCCGCTGCAGATCATTTGCGAGATGATGGGGATTCCTGCCGAGGACGAGCGGCAGGTCTTCAACTGGACGAACACGATCTTGGGGGCGGGCGACCCCGATTTCGGCGGAACGTTCGAGGGGCTGATGGAGGCGGCGATCGGAATGTTCTCGTACGCGCAGGCCCTGGGTGAGGCCCGCTTGGCCAAACCCACCGACGACTTGACGAGCGTGATGATGCACGCGGTCGTCGACGGCGAGCGGCTGACCAGCCAAGAATTCGGGAGTTTTTTCATTCTGTTGGTCGTGGCCGGCAACGAAACGACGCGCAATGCGATCACCCACGGCATGCTGGCGCTGACCGAGAATCCCGATCAGCGCAAGACTTGGTTCGACAACTTCGATGCGCACACGAAGACGGCGGTCGAAGAGATCGTGCGCTGGGCGACGCCGGTCATTCACTTTCGTCGCACCGCGACGCAAGACACCGAAATCAACGGGTTCAAGGTCAAGACCGACCAGAAGGTCGTGCTGTTTTACAACTCGGGCAACCGCGACGAGCGGGTGTTTGCCGAGCCGTTCAAGTTCGATGTGACTCGCGCCGCCCAACCCACCCAGATCGGTTTCGGCGCCGGCGGGCCGCACTTTTGTCTGGGCGCGAACTTGGCGCGACGCGAGATCGCCGTGATGTTCGACGAGATTCGTCGACGCACACCGAACCTTCAGATCACCGGCGAACCCGCCTACCTGCAGAGCAGTTTCATCAACGGCATCAAACGCGTCAACTGCCGACTCGACTAGTCGAGGATGGCGGGGGTGTGCGCGAGCGCGAGCGGGCCGTGGTTGATGCGGGGCAAGACATATTTGGCGAACAAGTCGCACTCTTTCAGATGCGGGTAACCCGACAAGATAAACGCCGACACGCCGGCATCGATCAACTCGTTTAGTTTGCTCGTCACCTGATCGGGGTCGCCGACAATCGCGATGCCCGCCCCGCTGCGGGCCCGCCCCACGCCCGTCCACAAGTTTTGCTCGATGTAGCCCTCGTCGTCGGCCGCGGTTCGCAGTTCGCTCTGCCGATTCACGCCGGTCGAGGTCGAGTCGAGCGACCTGGCTCGAATCAAATCGCCCGTCACCGGGTCGAGACGCGACAACAAACGACGCGCGGCCTCCCGCGCCTCGCGCTCGGTCTCGCGCACGATCACGTGACTGCGCCAACCGAAACTCATCGGGCGATTGTTTCGTTGTGCCCGCTGTGTCAGGTCGAGCACCACAGAGGAAATTTTCGCCGTCGTATCCGGCCACATCAGATAAACGTCGGCGCTGGCCGCGGCACAGTCGCGCGCCGCTTCTGATAATCCCCCGAAATAAATCGGCGGGCAGCCCATGCCCTGCGACGAAATTCTCGGCGGATCGATGTGCACCTGCAAGAACTCGCCCTCGAGATTCACGGTTCTTCCCTCCAATAGTTCGCCGAGAACATACAGATACTCGGTGGTGCGTCGATATCGAGACTCGCTCGAGAGTTGTTCACCCGGCATCTCCGAGGAGATCGCGTTGAGCACAAGACGCGAGTTCGAGATCTGCTGCAGGGTCGCGATCTGTCTGGCGAGTTGCGGCACGACGACTTCGCCGAGTCGTATCGCGAGCAACAACCTGATCTCGTGGGTCAGCGTCGCAATCGCCGCCGAGAAAGCCGCGGCGTCGATGCCCAGGCTGTAACCCGAAGGCAGAAGCACGTTGTCGAAGCCGTTTGTCTCGGCGCGGCGAACGATGTCGCTGCAGTGCAACCACGAGGATTGCAGATCTTCGTCGGGCACACCCAAGAACTCGTAGTCGTCGTCGCAGAGCGCGGCGAACCACGCGACTTCGACAGGCGAACGATTGTCGGTCACGGGCTAAATCTAGCCCGGGACGTTTTTACGGGTTCTTTGGTCTTACGAACAGCCGCTCGAAGAACCGCAGTCGCCACAAACATGACAAGCCCCGGCGCGTTGAATGTTCGCCGACCCGCACGCCGCACAAATCATGCCCGTGCCCGCCGCTTTGGTCGAACCATGGCTCGGTGGGGCCGAGTAAGTGCCCGCGTCGATCTGGGCCGCGAGGTCGCTCGCCGACGGAATCGTCTTCGGATCGGCGAAGAGATCGGTGCCTTGCATCGTTTCAACGATCGACTCTTCGACCCCAGGAAGCGTCGGCTGCAGGCGCTCTTCGCGGGTGTAGACGCCCAACTCGGCGCGTTCGTCGGTGGTCAGATATTCGACGGCCAGACGACGGAACAGATAGTCGACGATCGAAGAGGCCATGCGGATATCCGGGTCGTCGGTCATGCCGGCGGGTTCGAAACGCGTGTTGACGAACGCCTCGATGAAGGCGCGCATCGGCACACCGTATTGCAGCCCATACGAGATGCTCTTGGCGAAGGCGTCCATGATGCCGGCAAGGGTCGAACCCTGCTTCGACACCGTGAGGAAGACTTCACCCGGTCGGCCATCCGAGTATTCGCCGATCGTGGCGAAACCCTTGCAGTCGGCGACCCTGAACTCGAATGTTCGGCCGCGACGCGAACGCGGCAGTTTTTCGCGCACTGGTTGGTGCACCACCCGCTCGACGATTCGCTCGGCGACATGGGTCGCCGCACCGGCGGCGCCACCCGATGTCGAGCCCTGTTCGCCGTCTTTCTTCATCGTCGAAAGCGGTTGTCCAACTTTGCAGTTGTCGCGATAGATCGCCACCGCCTTGACGCCGAGTTCCCACGCCAGCATGTGCAGGTTCTCGATGTCTTCGATCGACGCCTCTTCGGGCATGTTCACCGTCTTGGAAATCGCGCCCGACAGGAACGGCTGGGTCGCACCCATCATGCGCACGTGACCCTCGTAGTGAATCGTGTTGTCCCCCATCGAGCAGGCGAACACCGGCAGGTGCTCGGCCTTCAGCTCGGGCGAACCGACGATCGACTTGTTCTGGTCGATGTAGGCGACGATGCGATCGACGACCGGTGCCTCGTAACCGAGTTGACGCAGCGCACGCGGCACGGTTTGGTTGACGATCGTCATGTTGCCGCCGCCGACCAATTTCTTGAACTTGACCAGACCCAGGTCTGGTTCGATGCCGGTGGTGTCGCAGTCCATCATCAGACCGATGGTGCCCGTCGGCGCCAACACGCTGGCCTGACTGTTGCGCACGCCGTATTCTTCGCCGTCGCGCACGGCTGAGTCCCATGCGGCGGTGGCGGCCTCGACGAGGTTCGGTTGCACGACCCCGATGTTGTCGATTTCTTTGTTCGCGTCACGGTGCATGCGCAACACGTTGAGCATGTAGCGCTCGTTGGCCGAGAAACCGGCGAACGGCCCCATGCGGCTCGCGGTGCGTGCGCTCGTGGCGTAGGCGTGACCCGTCATCAACGAAGTCAACGCGGCCGCCCATGCGCGACCACCCGTCGAGTCGTAGGGCATGCCGAGCGCCATCAGCAACGCGCCGAGGTTGGCGTAACCGAGACCCAACTGCCTGAACAGGCGGCTGTTTTCGGCGATTTTTTCGGTCGGATAATCGGCGTTGCCGACGAGAATTTCTTGCGCGGTGAACATCACTTCGATCGTGTGCATGTACGACTCGACGTCGAACGAGTCGTCGTCGCCGAGATATTTCAACAGGTTGATCGACGCCAGGTTGCACGCCGAGTTGTCGATGTGCATGTATTCGCTGCACGGGTTCGAGCCGTTGATTCGGCCGGCGGCATGGGCCGTGTGCCACTTGTTGATCGTCGTGTCGAACTGCAGACCCGGGTCTGCGCACTCCCACGACGCGGTGGCGATTTGACGCCACAGGTCGCGGGCTCGAATCGTGCGCACCACTCGCCCGTCTTTGACGGCTGTCAGATTCCAGTCGGCGTCGTCTTTGACGGCCTGCATGAACTCGTCGGTGACGCGCACCGAGTTGTTGGCGTTTTGATATTGCACCGAGAATGAATCGGCGCCGTCGAGATCCATGTCGAAGCCGGCGTCGCGCAACGCCCTCGCCTTTTTCTCTTCGCGCGATTTGCACCACACGAATTCTTCGATGTCGGGATGGCTCGCGTTGAGGATGACCATCTTTGCGGCACGACGAGTTTTTCCGCCCGACTTGATCGTGCCGGCCGATGCGTCGGCACCGCGCATGAAACTGACCGGGCCCGACGCCGTGCCACCACCCTTGAGGTTCTCGGCGCTGCTGCGAATGTTCGAGAGGTTGATGCCGGCACCCGAGCCGCCCTTGAAAATGATGCCCTCTTCTTTGTACCAATTCAAGATCGCGTCCATGGTGTCGTCGACGGAAAGAATGAAACAAGCGCTGGCTTGTTGTGGCACGCCGTTGACGCCGATGTTGAACCACACCGGCGAGTTGAACGAGGCCCGTTGCGTGATCAAAATGAATTTGAGCTCGTTGCAAAACGAATCTGCCTCGTCTTGGTCGATGAAGTAACCGCACTCCGAGCCCCACTTGGTGATCGTCTCGGCGACACGATCGACGACTTGACGCATCGAGTCTTCGCGCTCTGCCGTGCCGGGCGTACCGCGAAAATATTTTTGGGCGACGATGTTCGTCGCATTCAACGACCAAGAGACGGGAAACTCGACCCCGAGTTGCTCGAACGCGACGGTGCCGTCTTTCCAGTTCTTGATCTGCGCGTCGCGACGCTCCCAGACCACTTGGTCGTATGGGTGCACGCCCGGTGCCGTGAAGTGACGACGGATTCCGATCGACAAACGCTCTGGCGCGAGTGACATGTTCTCTGACCTTTACTTTCTCTTGATCCTTGTATTGCAAATTCGAATTAAACTTCTTCTTAACAATCGGTGACGAAGCTGTTTTGGGGTGCGTTTCACACCCCACCTGGGTCTCGGTAGAGACCACAAGATGTTGTGTGCAACTGCCCCCCATTGCAGTTCCGCCCACAATCGGTAGTACCAGATTACAGCACTGTTATTCGATCTTGTCAATCATTTCGCGGGCCTATTTTTACCACCTTTTGCGGCTTTGGTTGACCGAACCTCAGCCTATGGCCGGCACCCTGTGGATTGGAAGTGGATAAGCATGTGAATTTCAAAAAATTGGCTCGACCACGACGGGTATCCCGTTCAACACACTGTTGCCCGACAACGGGTCGATTTCTCGCTCGTCGGTGAGCACGTTCGAGTTCACTCCGGCGTGAAGTTTGGCCACTCGCGTTTGGGTGCCTTCAACCGAATGCCCCCAGCCGTGCGGCAGACTCACGACCCCGCGACGAATCGAGTCGGTGATCTCGACGGGTGCATCGACGACACCCACGCGACTTTTCACGCGCACCAAAGTTTCGGGGTTCACGCCGAGTCTTTGCGCATCATCCGGGTTCATCTGCAACGTGCAACGGTTTTTCCCTTTGACGAGAACCTCGATGTTGTGCATCCACGAGTTGTTCGATCGCAGGTGACGACGACCCACCAACACCATTTGCCCCGAACCGGCTTTCTCGGTCGTCTCGGCCAGTCGAGCCTCGAGACGAACAAGATCTTTGATCAGCGAGGATGGCGCAAGCTCGATCTTGCCCGACGGCGTGCGCAACACTTCTGGCAACCGCGACTCGAGCGCGCCAAAGTCGATGCCGTGCGGCGCCGCGATCAATTTGTCGAGGGTCAACCCGTCGGGTACCGAACCGAATCCGTCACCGAACGGGCCGACTCGCAACATGAAATCCAAAATTCTGTCGGGGCCTCGCCGACCCGACTTCGAGAGTTCGGTGACGAGTTCTCGGTCGTCCCGGCCAAAGACATTCGACGACGAATCTTTTGTCGCACCCCGCACGATCGAGTCGAGCGCGAGATCGTCTACCGCGCTCACATCGGCGTCGGCTCCCAAACCCGCGGCGATCGCCGAGAGCTTGGCCAAGATCTCCCACTCGTCGGGGGTTTCGGGCGCAAGCGGCAGGACCGGCTCGCTGTAGTTGGCGACGTTGCGCACCGCAAACGTCAACAGAGCCAAGTCATAATGACTGCGCTGCAACTGCGATGGTGGCGGCAGGATCACGTCGGCAAATCTTGAAGTTTCGTTCAGATACATGTCGACGCTGACCATGAACTCAAGATCTCCCAGCGCCTTGGCCAGTCGAACGCTGTTGGGTGTCGACAACACGGGGTTTCCGCCGACCACGACCATCGCCCGGATCTGCCCGTCACCTGGCGTTTCAATCTCTTCGGCCATCGCCGCCGCGGGATATTCGCCGAGCACTTCGGGATGTCGACCGACGCGCGAAAATCCGCGCCCGGTGCGAAATCCCTTGCCCACGCCGGCCGTGCCACGGGTGTTGTCGCTACCGGCGACGGGCAACGGAAACATCGCCCCGCCGACACGATCCAGATTGCCCGTGAAGATATTGACGACATCGACGAGCCATGACGCCGTCGTGCCGAAACTCGAGGTGCATGTGCCGATTCGGCCGTAAACCGCGGCCGATTCTGAGTCGCGCAGTTCGCGGGCGATGCGCCGAATCGTTTGCGCATCGATGCCGGTCGTTGTCGCGACGGCCTCGGGCGTGAACGGCGAAAGAGCCGCCACGACTTCGTCGACCCCCACCAGATACGCACCGAGTCGCTCGCCGAGGACCTGCAAGCCATCTTCGGCGAGGGTGTTGGCAAGCGCCGCGAGAAACAGCGCGTCGGTGCCCGGTCGAATCGGCAACCATTCGTCGGACTGAGCGGCGGTGCGACTCCTGCGCGGATCGACCACCACGAGCTTTCCGCCCCGCGATTGCATCGCCTCGATCCGCCCCGGGAAATCTGGCGCGGTGCACAGACTGCCGTTCGACTCGTAAGGATTTGCGCCGAGAACCAACAAATAGCGGGTGCGATCCAAATCGGGCACGGGCACCGAACTCACCGAACCAAACATCAAACCCGAGGAGACTTGTTTTGGAATCTGATCCACCGTCGACGCACTGAACCTCTGTCGCGAACCGATGGCCTGCAACAAAACCCGATTGAAAATCAACGCCGAAAGATTGTGCGCGCCCGGGTTGCCCAGATATGTGCCGACCGACTCGCGACCATGGTTGTTGATCACGTTCGTCAGACCGTCGGCCACCGCTCGCCACGCCTCGGCCCACGAAACCTGTCGATGCACGCCGTCTAGTTTGACCATCGGCATGCGCAACCGGTCGGGGTCATAATGCAACTGCTTGAGAGTGCTCCCTTTCGGGCAGATGAATCCTTTTGAAAACACGTCGTCGAGGTCGCCACGAATGTGGGTTACTTCGTCGTCGACAACGGTGATCGCCAAACCGCAACCGGCCTCACAAAGCGGGCACGTTCGCGTCGCCAAGCGCTTGTTCGACATCCGACCATCTTGCCTCAAACACCGACCTCACTCTCAATTGACCAAGGCAGCCGAATAGGCTGTATCGATGCGCCAACTGTTGCCCGCGTTCGCCGAGCACGTCGACGTGCAAAAGATTTACGGGGTCGAGCGTGCGCGCCACAAGAGCGGTCGACCCAGCATCGGCCTGTGCATGGTCATGAGCATCGACGGTTCGACGGTTGTCGAGGGTCGATCGACCCAACTTTCTAACCCTGCCGACCACGACGTGGTGCTCGCCTTGCGTTCCGTGGCCGACACGATTGTCGTCGGCGCAGGCACGGTGCGCGAAGAAATGTACGACCCCCCGATCAAAAAGGGCCTTCGCGTCGGTGTGGTCACGCGCACCGGAAAAATGGACCTGGATACCAACCTTTTCACGAGCGGTGCGGGCTTCCTGATCATGCCCGAAGACATTCAGACCCCGGTGACCGACTTCAAACTCGACGTGATCAAGGCCGGCAAAGGCAGCGTCGACCTGAATCGTGCAATGGCTCAGTTGCCGGGCAACTTCGTGCAACTCGAGGGCGGTGCGCTGTTGAACGCGTCGATGTTCGCCGCCAACCTCGTGGATGAGATCAACTTGACGATCAGCCCGATGGTCACGGGCGCCGACAGCCCGCGCCTGGCCAACGGCGCTCCCCCGCTGCACAGCGACTATCAGGTCGCCCATATCTTGGAAGACGACGGCTTCATGTTCATTCGCTATCTGCGAAAGAACTGACGGTTATTTGCGCGACTCTTTTTCGAGCAGCGCCAACTCTCGTTTGAAGTCGGCCGCGGCGTCGAAGTTTTTGTAGACGCTGGCAAACCGCATGTAGGTGACCTCGTCGATGCTGCGCAGTTGGCTGAGAACGGCGTGACCCACCTGGTTGCTGGTGACATCGTCGCCGCTCAGGCGCATGTCGTCTTCGACGCGTTCGGCAATTTCGACCAAGACCGAGTCTTCGACGGGTCGCCCTTTGGCCGCCGACTGCAAACCGGCAATGATCTTGCGCCGATCGAACAGTTCTTTGTCGCCCGAGCGCTTGATGACATAGAGCGGCACTTCTTCGAGCCGCTCGTACGTCGTGAATCGATGGCCGCACTTGAGACACGACCGTCGCCGACGAATTGAACTGCCCTCTTCGGAAACGCGCGAATCAATGACTTTGGTGTCTTCACACTGGCAACTGGCGCACCTCACCCAAACAAGATTAACCATCTTGAAAATCTGGGTCGCAGTTTGGTGATATCTACGGAATTCGAACCAACTGACCGGGCGTGATCAGATCGCCGTTCATCAATATGAGTTGATCGACGACATCGGTGATGTTGCTGTTCGGCGCGATGCGACGAGCGATCGCCCACAGCGTGTCGCCCGGTTCAGCGACGACATATTTCGGGGTGGCCAAATTTGCCGCGGCGGGCTGGTCGACCGCAGCCGAAGTGTCGAGCCTGGCAAAACTGATCGTCACGGCCAGCAAAGCCAGAACCAGTGAAACCACCGCGCGGCGACGGCGATAAACCGGAGCCATGTTTCGTCGGCCGACTCGTGACACCGGGAAGTTGTTGATTGCAATAGCCATTTCTGCCTCTTTTCAAGGGGTTCGGGGGTTGTTCGGGATGATCGGGTTTTTCGTGGTTTTTGCCTCTGCCACCACCATAGCGAACGGGTGTTCGTAGTACAACGTCATTTACGAACATTTGTTCTCCGAACAGGTGTTTGACTTTGGGGGCGAACGGGCGTACGCTCTGGATATGCGAGAAATCAACGATCCGACCCGAATAAACGCCGCCCAGGCCAAAACCAACACCCTTACCGAACGCCAACGAGGCATCCTCGACTTCATCGTCGCCAACATGCGCGAACGGGGCTACCCGCCGTCGGTGCGCGAGATTGGCGAAGCCGTTGGCCTCAGTTCATCGGCCACCGTGCACAACCATTTGGCCGCCCTGCAGAAACTCGGCTACCTGCGTCGCGACCCGACAAAGCCGAGGGCGATCGAAGTCCGCTACGAGTCGTCGAGTGGTGTGGCGATGACCCACCGCCCGACCAAGCACGTGCCGCTTGTCGGCGACGTGGCCGCCGGTGCCAATGTGCTGGCCCAAGAGAACGTCGAGGAGCTCGTTCCACTGCCCATGGACTTCACGGGCGACGGTGAGTTGTTTATGTTGCGCGTGCGCGGCGAATCGATGGTCGATGCGGGCATCCTCAACGGCGACTTCGTCGTCTGCAATTCGCAAAACACGGCCAACAATGGCGACATCGTCATCGCCGGCATCCCTGGCGACGAGGCGACGATCAAGACATTTTCACGCAGCGGCAACCGCATCACCCTCACTCCGTCGAACTCGGCGATGAAACCGATGGTCTTCGACAACGACGAAGTTTCGATCTACGGAAAACTCGTCACGGTCTTGCGCCGACTCTAGGAGTCGAGAACAGCTACGGTTCGACGACCGGGAAACCAGTCGAAAAACTGTCGAGGTTGGCAAAAACCTTCGGCAATGCCGATGCGTCGCCCGCGATCTTCGCACCACCGGCTTTGAGTTCATCGGCGAACGTCGTCACTTGGGCGATCGCATCCAAAAATTGGCTGCGAGTTGTCGTCACCGTCGCCGGTTTGGGTGCCTTCGGATTCCGCATCTCAATCGCCGTCGGGCGGTAAACCGACGCCGCGCCTGACCGGAAAATACCTGTGGTGGTACTGCCCCGTGACTTCGAAGATCGCCGTGCCGGTCGCGCCGTCGGATGTGCGGACCATCATTTCGCTGAGACCGCCACCCAAGGCACTGTCGGCTCGGTTGGCGATCGCGCTATAGCGCTGCGCCCACCGCCCCGTGGCCTCGACCGAAATCTTGCGACCACCCTGCAATGTGAAGTCGAGCCTGCCCGCCAAACCCGCGACATCGTCGCCGAACTTCTCGTATGAAACTGGTTGACCTTGCCCGTTCAACCACTGCAAGTCGTGCTGAAAATCGATCACGGGCGTCGGCTCGCCGCCGTCGGCGGGGGCGAAGCATCCGTCGGTGTAAACCCGGGCACCATTCGGATACTCCCAGTGCCAGACGCTGAGCATGCCTTCTTCAAGTTGGATCGGCGTCCACATCCAAAGCGGGCACCGGGCGTGCGATCGAACACCCCACGAGTGGTCGCGTTGTCCCCACCAGTTGTTGATTTGGTGTGTTTTTCCGTCGCGCGTGTAGGTGCCGTTGTAGGTGCCACTCTGAAACATGTGCGACTGGTCCCAGACCACCTCGTGCCTGGCCTTCATCGTGCCCCGTCGCAATTGATACGGCGCCGTTCGCGCCGAAAACATGATCTCGAAACTCACCGGGGTCGCCGAACTCGGCGCGGCGACGAGCCGCACTCGCTGCAACGGCTCGACGATGTCGATCGTGATTGGTCCGACCTGAAAGTCGTCTTGATCGCCGTCGACCTTGCGCACATGGCGGGCCATCACCGGCGAATCGCCGACTCGCCCGAGTTGCAACGAGTCCATTTCTTGCCGGGACGGAAAGTGCGCGAGGGTCAAGATCAACACGTCACCCGGCCTTTCCCGCTCGTGCAAGATGAAAAACAGGCTTTCACGCCAGTCGGGATGAAACAGCAGCGTTTTCGGAAACGGCTCGGGTATCTGATGGGCGAAGCGTTCGTCGAGTTTCGTGAATTTGCCCATGGGTTCGTCGTTGGTCTCGCTAGGCGAACAGCTTCTCGGCTTCGAGGTCGAGCATCTGTCGCCCATGGCGGTTGGCCATCGCGGCGAACATCGCGTCACCTCGTTCAGTTTGTTTGACTAGCACCGAGGCGACGATAGCCATGATGAAGCCGGTCGTACCAAGCAGGCGATATTGCGCCCAAATCTCGTCGAACCGCGCATCAATCTGCTGTCTTACGAGACCCGCGCAATACCTGCGCACCAGCATTTCCTCATGTGTTCGTCGATCTTCGACATTGAAACTCGCCCCGATGAAATAGCCCAGGTCGCTGGCGCCGGGCATCGCGCCGACGGTCTGCCAATCCACCACCTTCACGAATTGACCGCCCGGGTCGCGACCAAACAACAGGTTGTCGAGACGAAAATCGCGGTGGGCGACGGTTAGCACCTCGGGAAAAGCCGAGTTGTAGCGATCGAAATTTTCCACCAAACGCGAACCCAGCGAAATAATCTCGGCGTCGACCGTCGCCGCAAATCGCTCGGCAAAACCCGGGAACATCGCCTGCAACAGGCTGCCGGTGCCCGCGACCGAACTCGGCGAATGCACGGGCAGCCAACCGAGCGTTCTCAGTCGCGGCGAACCCCAAAGCGGTGCGTGCAGCTTCACGAGTTGGTCGATCGACGCCTCGGCCTGTTCGATTGACGCACCCGCGATCTGGTCGCCCTGGGTTGCGCCGACTATGTCTTCCAAGACGAGCACGAAATCATCAACGGTCGCGTCATACCAAACATGCAGGCACTTGGGCGCGTCGACATTGACCAAACTTCGCAGGGTCGAATAAAAACTCGTCTCGAGTTCGTAACAGCGTGTGGCGCGCGAGGCGTTGCGGCTCTTCTCGTTTTGCGACGGCACCTTGACCACCACGCTGACGGGTGTTTTCGGACGGTGTTTTTTCGTTTCTTGCTCGATCGCAAAACTGACCCGATAACTTTCGGCCATCTGACCGGTGCCGATCGGCACAACCGATTGAATCGCGAGTTTTTGTTCGCCGAATTCGGGCCCGAGAACACGCGACAAATAATCCGCGCTGATCCCCCGATGCGAAGAGATTGCGCCCATCGCCTAAACCTTATGATAGATCGGTGATTTCGTTCAAAGTTGTCGCGCTCACCGAGCATCGACGCCACTGACAGACCGCCGCCGAGTGGTCGATTACCGCTTGGCAACATGAGTTTCCAAGCGACACCTTGCAAACATGTTCGGATCAACACGCGCTCGCGAGTTGGGGCATCCGACTCTCTATCGATGTACCGAGCACACCCAAAACTAGTATCTCGACAAGAGTTGGCAGAGGGTTCGCGAGACTATCTTTCGCGGGCCGCATCCCACCGTGATGCGAGTCGAACTCGTCGACTGGGATTTACGAAACCGCGACGATTGCAGGACGCGGGCCGCGCAGAAAAAATTAGTCGTCGAGCGCCCAACGGGCTTCGACGGTCACCGAGACTTTCTGCGTGCCCAGGTCGACCACCGTCTTGGTCGACTCAGCGATACCAGCGTCGGCTCGCATCCAAGGTTGCGGGCTCACCGCGGACGACGAGAATTCGCGAACCGAAATCACGGCGCCGAGTTTCACCCCGAGCAGGTCGGCGTAGTCTTCGGCTTTTTTCTTCGCGCCCTTGATCGCATTTTCACGGGCCTGCTCGACCGCATCGGCCGTGTCGAGCAAAATCGGCGTCAGCGTGTCGATCGTCAGGTCGGTGCCAACTTTTGAAACCACGGCGTCGACGACATCGCCTGCCTTCTCGGTGTCGCGCAGCGTGACGGCAAACGACTGCGAGGCGCGAAAACCGATCAACGACCGTTCGCCGTCCTGCGAATATGAATACTCGGGATAAATGCTGATGCTCTGGGTGGCGATGTCTTTTTTGTCGACCCCAGACTCGTCGAGCGCCGCGCGGGCCCGATTTGCCAACAAGTTGGCCCGCTCCGAAGAGAGTTTCGAAGTCGCCTCGACTGCGAACACCGAAAAATTGAATTGCACGCCGTCGGGCACGACATTGACTTCGCCCGTGGCCTCGACGGTTACACCCGTTTCGAGCGGCTGCGTGACATCCCAAGTGTTCTTTTGGCCGACGCTGAAACCGCAACTGCCGAGCATCATCGCCGTCGTGCCGAGCGAGACGAGCGAGACGAGAACTCTTTTGTTTTTTGTCATAACAAATTCTACTTGTTCTTCAATCGATCGGCGACCTGTGCAAGTCGGTCATCGGGCTGAACTACGGCAACCCGAACATTTTGTGATCCTCCCGCGCCATAAAAATCACCGGGGCTGACGAGCGCACCACCGCAATCTGCGAGTCTTTCGGCAAAAGCCCAACCGTCACGCGCATCGAACCACAAATAGAAACCACCCGCCGGTGGCGAAACTTCGTGGCCCGACCATCTCGACAAGACTCCGGCCATTAACTCAAGTCGTCGTCGATAAGTTTCGCGCTGTACCGCGACATGGTCGTCATCGTTGAGCGCGACTACAGCGGCCGCCTGTGCCGGGCCAGGCACGAGCATGCCGACATGCTTGCGCACTTCCTTTAGATATTGCACGATTTCGTCGTCGCCCGCGTAAAAACCGACGCGTACACCGGCGAGGTTCGAGCGCTTCGACAAAGAATGCAACGCGACCACACCGTCAAGGCCGTGCTGCAAAACAGATTCGGGTTTTCGCGACCAGGTGAACTCGACATAGCACTCGTCGCTGAAAACCGGCACTTTGTTCATTCTTCCCCACTCGGCGACCGATGCGAGCTCTTCGAGCGCACCCGTCGGGTTGTTGGGAGAATTTATCCAGATCATCAACGCGCGGGCGACGTCGCTCGCCGCGATCTTGCTCGTGTCGATGCCACCGCTTGCCGTCATCGGCACGGCTACCGCCCGGCATCCGGCCAAGATCGCACCCATCTCATATGTCGGATACGAAACTGCCGGGAACAGAACGGTGTCACGACTCGGGCTGCGCAATTTCAGATATTGCGGCGTCGTGGCGACGAATTCTTTGCTGCCAATGCAGGCCGCGATCCGCGAAGTCGGCACCGACACGCCAAACTTTCGCTGCATCCAGGCTTGTGCCGCCAGCCGAAGCGACTCTGAGCCGATGCTCGGTGGGTATCCCCGCTCGCTGTCCGACGACGACAATGCCCTAACGACGGCTTCAGCCGGAGGATCGCATGGCGTGCCGATCGAAAGGTCGACCAGCCCGCCCGCAAACTTGTCGGCCAATGACCTGAATTTGTCGAGCCGATCATATGGATACGGGGGCGGAACGAAACCTTGGCTCATTTGACGACCACGAACTCGCTCAGTCGACCAGCGCTGGCGTCGGCCAGCCGGGCTCGAATTCGCATCGCGTTTTCTTCGTTGGCGGTCGAAACCACCTCGCCCTCGCGATGCACCGTGGCGACGATATCGCCCCGATCGTATGGAACCAGCAACTCGACGACCGTGGTCAAGGACCGCATTCGATCGCCGACTAGGAGCAAGAGTTCGTCGAGACCCTCGCCCGTCAGCGCCGAAACCGCGACGCTGCCGTTGTTTTCGTAGACAAGGCGCTTGGCCTGGTCGGGTTCGAGGTCGGCCTTGTTGAACACGAGCAGTTCGGGCACATGCGCGGCACCGATTTCGGACAAGATTTCGCGCACCGCCGCGATCTGCCCGTTCGGGTCGACTGCCGACGAGTCGACGACATGCACCAGCAAATCACTCATCGCCGCGACCTCGAGCGTGCTCTTGAACGCCTCGATCAAACCATGCGGCAACCGACGCACGAAGCCGACGGTGTCGGAGAGCAGCACCGGTTCGCCGCCCGGCAGCGCCAGACGACGGGTCGTCGGGTCGAGCGTGGCGAACAATCTGTTCTCGACGAGCACCCCCGCGCTGGTCAAACGATTCAACAGCGACGATTTGCCGGCGTTGGTGTAGCCGACGATCGCCACAGAACCCAGACCGCTGCGCGCACGACCCTTGCGCTGCTCTTGCCGGGTTTTTTGCAACTCCTCGAGTTCGCGGTCGAGACGACTGATTCGCTCTCCGATTCGACGCCGATCGCTCTCAAGCTTTGTTTCACCAGGACCACGGGTTCCGATGCCACCGCCCTGCTGCGACAGCCCGGCTTTCGCACCTTTGCGAATTCGCGGCAATCGATAACGCAACAGCGCGAGTTCGACCTGCGCTTTGCCTTCGAGCGTGTGCGCGTTCTGCGCGAAGATGTCGAGGATCACCGCCGTGCGATCCAATGCGGTTCGTCCCAAAAGTTTTTCGAGGTTGTATTGCTGCGCAGGCGAAAGGTCGTTGTCGAAAACCACCGTGTCGGCGTCGAGCGCCAAACACAATTCGCGCAACTCTTCGGCCTTTCCTTTGCCGATATAAAATGTGCTGTCGGGGGCGTCGCGGCGTTGCGTGATGCGACCAACTTCGTCGGCGCCGGCGGTATCGATCAGACGGGCGAGTTCGTCGAGCGACTCCTGGGTTTCGTCATCGGAATGTTGGGCCAATGTGGCGGCGACCAAGATGATGCGCTCGCGCACACCACGCGAGATGAGCGTCGAACCGAGTGCCTCCTGATAGGGCGTGGTCATGATTCGTTCACAAACCCAACTCAAGGTTGTGTCGAGATGAAAAATTCGCGGGGCCGATCAGCGTGACATGGCCTTCTTGCGGATGATTCAGCCGCACGGTCGCGTCGCCACCGGGTTGGTGCACGAGAATTTCTTTCGTCGACGCGGGCACGAGACCCCACTTGCTCGCCGCCCACGCACTGGCGCACGCCCCGGTGCCGCAAGCCTGGGTGATGCCCGCACCTCGCTCGTGCACGCGCATCGTGATCGCGTGGTTTTCGGGGCCCGGCTCGACAATCTCGAGGTTGACCTGCGGAATCTTGCGACCGATCTCGAGCAGGTCGACCACCTGCACATCTTCGACACCGACGACGGCATGCGGGTTGCCGACCGAGAGGTGCATCACCGGTCGATCCGGGTCGGTGCCGACTGCTGCCCAGTTCTCGGGGGCTGAGATGTTCGTGACCGCGCCCATGTCGACGCTGGCGAGCACCTGCTCCGGCGAAACCGGCCGAACATCGACGATTCGGTCGCCGTTGTCTGTCGTCACGGTGTAACTCACGGGCGTCTCATGGTTGTCGGCGTCGAAGGCGGCCTGCGCCAAACACCGAATGCCGTTGCCGCTCATCTCTGCCGTCGAGCCGTCGGCGTTGTACAACTTCATCTTCAATTTGAAGTCGTCGAGTCGCGTCAACAACAACAGCCCATCGGCACCCACGCCGTGGTCGCGGTGGCACCAGTCGCGGGCGACCATCGGCCAGTCGAGTTTGGTCTGGGCGATGTTTGACTCTGCGAGTTGCCCAGTGTCGAGCACCAAAAAGTCGTTTCCGAGGCCGTGATGCTTGCTGACGACGACTTGCATGACTGTTTCTGTCTAGCGTAAATGCCCGTCGATTATCGGCACAATTTCGCCGACTGGATCTTCGTCAACCGAACACCAGTTGATCCGCGGGTCACGACGAAACCAACGCTCTTGGCGCACCGCAAACTGACGAGTGTGCACGATCGTCTCGTGAACCGCCTCGTCGAGACTCATGTCGCCGTTCAGATGCGCGAAAAGTTCGCGATAGCCGAGCGCCTGCGCGGCGGTGCGTGATACGCCCTGCGCGGACGCGTGAAGTTTTTTGACCTCGTCCAGAAATCCGTCGGTCATCATCTGCTGCACGCGCTGTTCGACGCGCGCGGCCAGCCGATCTCGGCTCCAGAGCAGACCGATCTGCACGACGCCGTTTTCGGGATACGCACCCGTGCCCGGACCAAAACTGCTGAAGGCCCGACCACTGCCGAGGCACACCTCGAGTGCCCGAACGATTCGGCGTCGATTCGACGGCTCGATCTTTTTTGCCGCGACGGGATCGAGTTCAAAAAGTTTTCCGAAGAGCACCGCCGTGTCGGGTTCGGCCTCGAGCGACGACCTGACTTGCGGATACTCGCCCGGCAGGGTCAGATCGTCGATAACCGCGGTGAGATAAAGACCGGTGCCGGCGACCAACACGGCCTGGGCATTTGCCTCGTTGATTTGCCGCAGCGCCGCTGTCGCGGCTTGTTTGAATTCGGCAACGGTGAAACTCTGATCGCTGTCGACCAGGTCGATGCAGTGGTGCGGCACCAGTTTTTGATCTTCGGTCGTCGGTTTGGCCGTGCCGATGTTCATGTCTCGGTAGACCTGCATCGCGTCGACGGCGACGATGTGAATCGGCCGCTCGTCGGCTCTGCGTGATTGCGCCACGGCCATCGCCACGGCCGATTTGCCGCTCGCCGTCGGCCCGACGATGGCCAGCGGTTTGGGTTTGCTGTCGGTCGTCGTCACGAATCTGTTTGGCGTGGCTTGCGGGGCTTGATTCGGCGATTAGATCGCACTCGAAACGGCCAGTCGCAATTTGTGTCGCGGAGGCTCGCCGACTTCGACCAATCGACCCGCCAGGTGAAATCGCGCCGCGTCGGTGATTGCGACTTTGGCGAAGGTGCCGACACGCAGACTTTCGGGCGAACCGAAGTGAACGAGTTTGTTCTGTCTGGTACGACCGGTGGTCAACTCGGGGTTCTTTTTGCTCATGCCCTCGACCACCACTTCTTCGATGCGACCGATTCGCGCACGATGTTTTTGCACGGCCGAATGATCGAGCACGACTTTCAGCCGCTCGTATCGCGAGACGGCGACCTCGGGGTCGATGAACTTGTCGGTCATTTGCGCCGCTCGGGTGCCGGGTCGGGGCGAGAAAATGAAAGAGAACGCCGAGTCGAAACAGGCCTCGGCGCAAACCTCGACGGTCCGCAAAAAATCTTGTTCGGTCTCGCCCGGAAAACCGACAATCACGTCGGTGGTCACCGCCAGGTCGCGGATCATCTCGCGGGCTTGCGCCAACCTCTTGAGATAACGCTCGGCGGTGTAACCGCGGTGCATCGACGCCAGGACGCCGTCAGAACCCGACTGCAACGGATAATGAAGGTGCTCGACAACAGCCGGCGTCTCGGCCATCGCCAACAGAGTGTCCTCGCGCATGTCCTTGGGGTGCGGGCTGATAAAACGCACCCGCGAAATGCCCGGTATGGCCCCGACCTTGCGCAACAATTCGGCGAACTGCGGCTTGGCTTTGGTGTTCAGATCACCCGCCGCGCGCGCCGAAAGCGCCAGATCGCGCCCGTAACTGTTCACATTTTGGCCGATCAACGAAATCTGCGTCACGCCGCTGCGGGCCAACGATTCGACCTCGGCCACGATCTCTGCGGCAGGCCGCGAAATCTCTTTGCCGCGAACGGCGGGCACGATGCAATAACTGCAGGTGTTGTCGCAGCCGATCTGAATCGTCACCCAGGCGTTGTATGAAACCTCGCGCCGAACGGGCAATGCACTGGGAAACAACGAATGGTCGTCGAGCACGGCCGCCTCGAGAATCTCGGTCACGGGTTTGCCGGTGCGGGTTTGCTCGAGCAGTTCGGCCGCCCGATGGACATTGTGCGTGCCGATCACCACATCGACATACGGGGCCCGTTTGCGAATCGCCTCGCGGTCTTTTTGGGCCAGACAGCCCGCGACCAGAATCTGACGACTGCTTTTCTCGGCCTTCCAGGTCTTCAATCGACCCAAGGTGCCGTAAAACTTCTCGTCGGCGTTTTCGCGAATGCAACAGGTGTTGATCACCGCAACATCGGCGTCACCCAGACCATCGACATTGGTCATGCCATCTGCCTCGAGCAGACCCGAGATTCGCTCCGAGTCATGCTCGTTCATCTGGCACCCGAAGGTGCGCACGAAATAGTTGCGGGTCACGACCCGCTTATTTTACTGGGATATCCCGAACGCGAGATTAGAGCTCGATCGGTTCGTCGTCTTTGGTGGTGAAGGCCTTTTTGGAAGCCTTCTCGGCGACCGGCTTGGTCGCCGCAGATTTGTTGTCTGCACCTTCAGCCGACTTTGAATCGGCGACCGGCATCGACGCCTGCTTCACGCGCTCGGCCATCTGCACCATGATCTCGGCGTTTTCGGCCAGGAACAATTTGGCGTTTTCACGACCTTGACCCAGTTGCTCACCGTCGTATGTGAACCATGCACCCGACTTTTTGGCGATGCCCAGGTCGACGGCCATGTCGAGCACCGCGCCTTCTCGGCTGATGCCCTTGCCGTACATGATGTCGAATTCGGCCTGCTTGAACGGTGGCGAGACTTTGTTCTTGACGACCTTTACGCGGGTGCGAGAACCCACGACCTCGACGCCGTCTTTGATCGTTTCGATGCGACGGATGTCGAGGCGAACCGACGAATAGAACTTGAGGGCCCGACCACCAGGGGTTGTTTCCGGCGAGCCGAACATCACGCCGATTTTTTCGCGCAACTGGTTGATGAACACCGCAACAGTGTTCGACTTGTTCAAGTTGGCGGTGAGTTTGCGCATCGCTTGGCTCATCAGTCGGGCCTGCAGACCCATGTGGCTATCGCCCATTTCGCCCTCGATTTCGGCCCGCGGTGTGAGCGCGGCGACCGAGTCGATGACCACGACATCGAGCGCACCCGAGCGGACCAACATGTCGACGATTTCGAGCGCCTGCTCGCCCGTGTCTGGCTGCGAGATCAAAAGGTTGTCGGTATCGACACCGATCGCTTTGGCATAGACGGGGTCCATGGCGTGTTCGGCATCGACATAAGCGCAGATGCCGCCATTGCGTTGGGCTTCGGCCACGATGTGCATCGCCAGCGTCGATTTGCCCGAGGATTCTGGACCGAAGATTTCGATGATGCGACCGCGCGGAACGCCGCCGATGCCGAGCGCGATATCGAGTGGAAGCGCCCCGGTGGGAATTGCGGCGATCTCAAGACCTTGCCTGTCGCCCATGCGCATGATCGAACCCTTGCCGAATTGCTTGTCGATCGCCCCGAGGGCTACTTCGAGGGCTTTGTCTTTTTCTGTGCTCATTTGTTGTTGCCTTTCGCTTGATTGTTTCGATTGTTTTGGGGATTTCGCACTTTAGGTAATGGGTGTTGCACGCAACCCTACACACGAACAGATGTTCGGTCAAGCACCTTCTGCCCCATATAACACGGGCCTTTGCGCCGAAAATGCGCGTATTCTCAGCCTTTTGTCGGCTCGCCCAAGCAAGCCAATTCGTCGGCGTCGAGCGGTCGCATGCTCAGGTCGACCGCCAGCCACAAGGTATACGAAATTGGATAACCGAACACGCCCACGAGCAAAGTCACGCCGACCGTCGACACCAGCAACTCGAGAATCGCGATGTCGGGATAGGTGACCGCGACACCCGTCACCAAAGTCGCCAACAACGCAGAGCCGGTGACGATGAAATTGATCGCCAACGCACCGAGCATGAAGCCCTCCAAATTGCGCTGCCAAACAAGATTGCAACCCCGGCAAGTTTTCTGCGTTCGAAACCACGACACGAAGAACGCGCCGCGCCAGCCGCAATGCGGGCAGCGCCGAAACAATCCTCGGGTCAACATCCGCAGAACCGAGGGCGACTTGTTCGACACGAAAATTCTGGTCAGGCCAGAAGTTCGTCGACAAAGTCTTGAAAAACGTTGGCGTAGTTGAGCGTCTCGGCTTCGCCGTGCAACACGGAAATCAGCCACTGGTCGTCGAGACCGGGTGGCAACAACGCGCCGCGATTGATGCCGTGCATCCATTGGGCGAACGCAAGGTCAAAATCAGTGGCCTTGTAGTCGCGATAATTTTGAATCGGTTCGCGCGACCAAGTCACGCAACCCTTGGCCCCGAATTGCACGACATGGGCTTCGATGCCCGAACGGTCGATGACGGCCGTGCAAGCCGCGACGAGTTTGGTGTTCAGGTCGATCGTCTTTTGCGTCGCCTCGGGCGTGCAGACCTCGCGCAACACGGCTCGCGAAGCGGCCATGCACAACGGGTTGCCGTTGTAGGTGCCGAGGTGCAGGACCTTGCCGTTGGTGATCGCATCCATGTATTCGCGCTTGCCCCCAAACGCGCCAAGCGGAAGCCCGCCGCCGATCGATTTGGCCAAGGCGACGAGGTCGGGCGTCACGCCGAGCGCGCCAGTCGCACCGCCCCAGCCTGAAGTGATGCCCGTCTTGACCTCGTCGAAAATCAACAGCGTGCCATAGCGCTGGGTGATCTCGCGCACGGCCTGCAAGTATCCGGGCAACGGCATGCAGATGCCGATGTTTTGCATCACGGGTTCGACGATGAAGCACGCCACGTCGCCGTCGCGCAGAATCTCTTCGAGCGCCTCAGGGTCGTTGTAAGGAACAACCAGCGTCGTCTTGAGAATGTCGGCGGTAATGCCCGCGCTCGACGGCACCGAAACGGGCCTGCGGGCGGGGCCGGCAACCGCGATTGGCGGCTTCATCGAGACCATCACTTCATCGTGATGACCGTGGTAACCGCCCTCAACCTTGACGATCTTGTCGCGACCGGTCGCGGCGCGGGCGACCCGAATGGCGTCCATCGTGGCCTCGGTGCCCGAGTTGGTGAATCGCCAAAGCGGCAGACCATAGCGTTCGGCCAGCATCTCGGCCACTTCGGCATTGTCTGGGCAGGGAGATACAAAAAGCGTGCCGATATCCAGTTGGCGATCGATCGCCGCACGCACTTTGGGGTGCACATGACCGGCGAACAAGGCCCCGAAACCCATGTCGAAGTCGGTGTATTTGTTGCCGTCGACGTCTTGCATCCACGAGCTGCCGGCCGCCTTGATCACGATCGGATACGGGTCGTAGAACTGAAAATTCGACGGCACCCCGAGTGGCAGAACTTTTCGTGCCCGCTCAATGGCGCTGTGAGAGCCTTTCGTCCGCTCGGCATACAGGGCGAGCTCTCGGGAGGTGATCTCCCTCGCGCGTTGCGTAAGCGGTGAATACAGCGTGGAATCCATCGCTGTCATGGTTATCAACTCCAATAACTGGTCGCCTCAAGTTTAGCCTTGCCGCATCGCGTTGGGGTGAGCCGATTACTGTGGCAAACTGAAGTATTCGTGGTGGGCGTAGCTCAGTTGGCTAGAGCGCCAGGTTGTGGTCCTGGAGGTCGCGGGTTCAAGCCCCGTCGTCCACCCCAACAAAATTTTGCTTTTTTGCGTATCTCCGTGACCAATTAAAGTAGTGTCGTTGCGCTGTCGCGAACAGCGTTGTCGCTCCTCTAGCTCAGTTGGTAGAGCAACGGACTCTTAATCCGCAGGTCCTGGGTTCGAATCCCAGGGGGAGCACGAAATGAAGGTTGTCGCGGTACTCGGTCACCCGAGTGCCGATAGTTATTGCGCCGCGGTTTTCAACTCGGTGGTCAGAGAACTTGAAAAATCGCACGAAGTCACGGCGGTGCGCTTGGCCGAGGAAAACTTCAGGCCGACGATGTCGGCAGTCGAGCGGCGCGCCTACGAAACAGCCGCACCGTTGGTCGAGGATGAAACCCGCCGTCATGCCGAGGCTTTGCGCACCGCCGAGGCGCTGGTTTTCGTCTACCCCACCTGGTGGTCGGGGCTCCCCGCCCAACTCAAAGGTTGGCTCGAGCGCGTGTTCGTCGTCGGCGTGGCGTTTCGTTTCAACCAACGGGGCAAGATTCGCCCCAGTTTGCAAAATGTTCGGCACATCATCGGCGTCAGCACCTACGGTTCACCGTGGCGCTACGTCAAATTGATCAACGACAACGGTCGACGCACGCTGACCCGCGCGATTCGAACCTCAACAGGGTTGCGCACGCGCATGATGTGGTGCGGTCTCTACGCGCTCGACACTTGCACGGTCGAGCAGCGCCGGGACTTCATCGCCGACACGACCGCAAAGATTTCGAAACGACTTGGTCGGTAGTCGAAATGAAAACCTTGGTCGTCTATGCCCACCCGGTCAATGATTCGTTCAACAGTGCCGTGCGCGACAGCGTCGTTGGTTCGCTCATCGCCGGCCGACACGAGGTGCGTCTGCGCGATCTGTACGCCGAAAACTTCGACCCGTATTTGAGCGCCAAAGAACGCGCGCTGCACCACACGCCACCCTCGACCCGACCCGAACTGGGGCGAGATGTCGAGGACCTGCGCTGGTGCGAGGCGCTGGTGTTTGTTTATCCCACTTGGTGGTCGGGTTTGCCGGCGATGCTCAAGGGCTGGATCGACCGAACTTGGATGAACGAGGTGGCCTGGGTTCTGCCCGCTAGAGCGAACACGATTCGGCCGCGATTGACCAACATCAGGCGATTAGTCGCGGTGACGACGCATGGGTCGTCGAAGTTGGTCAATGCGCTGCAGGGCGAACCCGGAAAACGCACGATAACGCGGTCGATTCGGGTGATGTGCAATCGCTGGTGTCGCGCCCGATGGGTCGCGCTTTACGGTCTCGACAAGTCGACCGCCGATTCGCGAGCGAGATATCTATCTCGCGTGGGTCAACGAGTCGCCCGCGCCTTGCGCTGAAGCACGCTGACGGTTTCGATGTGCGGCGTATGCGGAAACAAATCGAGCACGGTCACTTTTTCGAGTTCGTAACCCCCATCAATCAATAGTCGCAAATCGCGGGCGCCCGCCACGGCATCGCAACTTACCAAAACGATGCGCTGAGCGTTCGTCGCCACCAACTTCGACACGGCTTGCGGGCCAAGGCCCGTGCGCGCAGGGTCGGCGAGCACGAGACCCGCCTCGACAGGCGACCATTGCTCGACATTGCCACGCACGATTTGACTCGGTGATGCAGTGTCGCGGGTTTGTCGAAGATGCTCGGCGAGATTCACCTTCGCGTCTCGACACGACGACTCGCTTGTTTCGATTAGTGTCGTTGGTACTTCGGGTTTGAGCAAAGTCGCGGCAAATAGTCCGACGCCGCCATATGCGTCGATCACCCGACCATGGTGGCCAGACAATGCCTCTACGGTCGCGGCCTCGCGCACCGTCTCGACCAGCAACTCGGCCGCCGCGTGTGACGATTGAAAAAACGAAGTCATCATTATTCGCAAAGTCACGCCAACAACTTTTTCATGCACCAGCGCTTCGACGCCGACATTGACATCATCGGGTAGTCCCATGATGCGACCGCGACCGCGCTCGTCATGCAACCACACCGCGCGCTCGCCCGTTGATGCGCCACAACGCAGCGTCACTTCATCGGTGTTCGTCGCCCGCGCCGTAGCGATTATTTCGTTGAGCAGCGCATGACCAACCAGACATTCGGTGGTCGCGACCAGTTCGTTGCTGGCCGCGCGTCGAAAACCCAGACTGCCGTCTTGCAACACAGCCATGCGCAACGTGGTGCGAAACGCGGTTGATGCAACCGAGCCACCTTTGGCGACAAGCGCGAAAATCTCGCCCTCTGAAATTTTTGCCGTGCGCCGAAGAGCCTCGCCGACAATCGCAACTTTGGTCGGCATTTGCCGATCGATCGCCAGGTGCTGCCAACCGCATCCACCGCAACCGGCCGCGACAAAGCGGCACGGTGGTGCGACGCGATGCGCAGACGCCTCGAGTATCTCGATTATTCGCGCACGGGCGAAGTCCCTCTTGTTGGTTGTGATTTCGATCGCAACTCGCTCGCCTGTGATCGCACCATCGATGAACACGACTCGGCCATCGGCCAACCTCGCCATGGCGTCGCCCCCCGCGACCATTCGTTCGACTTTGACTTTTTCGACATTCATCATCGTGAACCCTAGGCGGAGAGGTGTTAGTCCGTGGGTCAAGAACAACTAGTCTTTTTGCGTGTCAAATCAAGTCCCAGAATTCGACAACTTGAAGACCGACTTGCGGGGCTTTCCTTGGCTCACCGCCAGCGTTCTCTACACCCTCTCGTGGGGGTGGTCGTTATTAAGACCAAACACCCTTTACTGGGATGATTGGGCGTTCATTTTCAACAAACCAAAATCATATTTGAACGAAGTGTTTATTGACACCGGGCTGCCTCCGTGGCGAGCAATTATCGACCAAGAGTTGATTTTGATCGGTTACTGGACAATCCCAGTTCTCACCTTTTTGATGTTCTTCAGCGTCGGGATTTTTCTGTTCTTGATTCTTCAAGACACGAAATTGTTCACCTTGCCCCAGATCGGTTTTCTGACTTTGCTCTTCATACTGCTTCCAATAAATCATTCGCGTATTGCCCTTATGCTTTTTGGCTACACGACCTCATATTTTTTGTTTTTCTTTGGATGGGCACTACTGATCAGAAAAAGGAGCATGGTGTCTTTTGTCATCGCCTTGGTCATGTTTTTCTGGGGTTTCATGACCCATTCATTTTTATTTCTTTATCTACTTCCCGTGATCCATTTCACGAGCAAAGATATCTTGCGTAATAAAGACGCCTTCAAGGACTACCGTCTAATCACAAAACTTCTGATCCTCTTTTTGATCCCATTTACATATGTCATTCTCCGAAAGTTGTTTTGGTACCCAAAACCTGAATGGATTGGTTATCAGTCAGTTGGTGTAGATGGCATGCTTATGGGATTTCGATTCTTTGTTGTTGGCCTCATCCTTTCGGGCTTGATTGCGTTCATTTCATTCAGAATCAATCGGCAAAAAGGACCGTCGACAATGTTGATCGGTGGTTGGATCCTGTTTGCATTAGGCCTCTTTCCATACTTTGCAAGCGGAAGGTTTAGAAGTTGGATCGAAGTTTTTGCTTTTCGGTCTGATTGGGGCGGGCGACATATCATGCTCACGCCACTGGGTGCGGCAATTATCATGCTGGCGCTTCGTGATTTGATTCCAAGCAATCTGCAAAAGAATGCCACAAGAGTTTTGGTCACGTTGTGTGTGTTGGTCAACGTATTCTTTGGGACCCAGTTTTATCTCGACTCCGTTAAGAAAGATGAACTAGTTGAACTTCTTGCAAGAGCATCAGCTACAAAAGAGATTGATCAGGACAGCGAGATAGTTTTTGTCGACGAGACGAAAATCTTCAATGGACGATGGTCGACCTATCGAGATCCCGAACTAACCAACAAACTTTTGCTAGCGCAAGTTACGGCAAAATCAATCACTGGAAAAGTCACCTGCTCAGAATTGCCTCAGGGTTTAGAACTACGACTAAAAACCAACAAGAGTTATTTGTCAGCAATGTTATCTCAAGATCTTGGTCTCTACCTAGAAATCAATAGTTGCTGAGTCGATTAAACAATGTTTCGGGTTGCCGTTTTGGTCGCTGCCTATAATGCTGAAAGAACTTACGGAGGTCCTTTAAAGAATTCCGAGTGATTTGTCAGAGATTTCGTCGGACGTTCTGGTTTGTGACGACGCAAACTCAGACAGCGCCTCCATGGTTGGAGCAAGATTCGCCGCGGAGAATCTCAACAAGAACATTCATGTTTTTACTCACAGAATCAACCTGGGTTATGGTGGAAATCAAAAGTTTGGTTACCAATGGGTTCTAAACAAAAACTATGACGCCTTGGTACTTCTTCACGGAGATGGCCAATACGCCCCCGAGATAATCAACGAGTTCGTCAAACCAATCCGAACAGGCAGTGCCGATGTCGTTTTGGGGTCGCGAATGCTGACGAGCGGAGCTGCCCGAAAGGGCGGTATGCCGCTCTACAGATTAGTTGGCAACAAGATTCTTACCCGATGGCAAAACTTCGTCACCGGAACTTCCCTTTCTGATTGGCACTGCGGATATCGCGCTTACTCAATTGCAAGTCTGAGATCCATAAATTTCCTCGAGAATTCCGACGGATTCGACTTCGACACACAAATTATTCTTCAACTCAATTCTGCGGGAAGAAGAATTCATGAAATTCCGATTCTGACCTACTACGGAGATGAGATCTGCCTTGTGCAAGGGATCAAATATGCCCGCCAAGTTTCCACTGCCGTAGTCAAACATCGCCTAAAGACGATGGGTTTCTTCGCATCAAATGTCATCAACAGCGAATATCGATTCAAATTTGACGAACATTCATCGCGCGGGCGCATACAAAAAATATTGCAAGAGCGCACCCCTGGGAGGGTGCTTGACATCGGATGTGCAGGAGGAGAACTCTCTGAATTTGCCGCGAGTATTGGCAATGATGTGAGCGCCCTAGATATCAACACACCAAAAAACCACTCGAAAAAGTAAGATTTGTCCAACATGACCTTGAGCACTCTCTTCCCACCGAGATTGCACGAAGATTTCAAACGGTGATCTGCGCTGATGTACTCGAGCACTTGCGCACGCCGGACAAACTTTTGAATGAACTGTTATCGCTTGTTGATGAACGCGGGATGGTCGTAGCCAGCGTGCCGAATTTCGGTCATTGGTATCCGAGACTTCGAGTTCTTTTCGGAAAATTTGACTATGACGCACGAGGAATCTTGGATCAATCTCATTTGAGGTTTTTCACTAAGAAAAGTTTCTCGAAAATGGCAAAAACGGCCGGCTATGACATCAGAAAAGTTTGGCTTACAGGTACCCCGTTTGAGGTGATGCTTCGAGGTGCTCCAAAACGAAAATTCAGCTGGTCAGGTTTCCTGCGCTTTCTTGCCTTTTTCGACCGAATCTTGTGTCGTCTCCGAGGAACCTTGTTCGCTTATCAATTTGTTTTTGAGTTTACGCCGAGGACTTCAAGAAATCTGGACTGATACAGATTTAAGGGGATTCAGTTCCGATCATCGTGAACCCTAGGCTGTAGCGAGATATGAAACCGATTCAAATCGCGCCGTCGGTGTTGTCGGCCGACTTCTCGCGATTGGGTGAGGCGGTTTGCGAACTCGACAGTGCCGGCGTCGATTTGATCCAATGGGACGTCATGGACGGGCAGTTCGTGCCGAACCTGACCTTCGGTCCCGACATCATCGCCTCGACCCGCGCGCTCACGAAACTACCGTTCGAGGCGCATCTGATGGTGCTCACCCCCGAGGCGATGGCCGCGCGCTATGTCGAGGCGGGTTGCGGTCGGCTGATCGTGCATGTCGAGGCGTGCAACGACCTGCGCAAAACCCTCGAAACGATCGACTCGCTCGGCGCCAAGGCCGCCGTGGCGATCAATCCCGAGACGTCGGCGAGCGCCGTGGCCGATGTGCTCGATTTGGTCGACATGGTTTTGGTGATGACGGTTCGACCCGGTTTTGGCGGGCAGAAATATATTCAGTCGATGGAGCCGAAAATCGCCGAGGTGCGCCAAATGATCGCGGCAAGAAACCTCGACGACACGGTCAACCTCGAGGTCGATGGCGGCATCGGCGTCGACACGGCTTCGGGTGCGGCAAAGGCCGGGGCAAATGTTTTGGTCGCAGGCAGCGCGCTGTTTCGCGACCCAAAAGGATTAACCCACGCCGTGTCGTCAATTCGCGCGGCCGCCACCCGGGCTTTCACCGCCCACTAAAAAGTCGCCGAGGGTCAACGTCAGCGGCGCGATGAGCGGCGGGCGCTGACGAGCAGTCGCTTGATCACCACAAGACCGATCAAGAACGCGAGAACGATTGCCAACGGCAAAAGCAACACCTGCGACAGCGCACTTGGTTCGTTGCGCAACAACGCGAACAGGCCCGAGTCGACCAACTGCCCCGTCGGCGAGAGCGTGATTATCGGGTCTTCAAACTTCGGGCACGGCGCGTCTGAGTCGTCGATGCCGACCACCGCGTCGCCACCAAACAATTCTTTTTTTGTGCGCACCTTTGACTCGAGCGTGACGAACATTTCGCTGGCCCCCGCACCGACCAAGTAAACCTCTCCTGGCTGCAAAAATCGTGTCTCGCGATCTGCGTAACGAACGGCGATCAAACCCGAGTTGACATAGGCGCCGAGCGAACCACCACGAACTTGTATCACCCGATAGGTGGCCAACAAATCATCGGTCGAAACCAACTCACCCACGAAAGTGGCGGTAGCCGACCGCGGCGCGATGCAGCCGGCCGGCAAAGTGGTCTGCGTCGCGGGGTCGATCAGCGGCAGCGATTCATCGAGCACGCTCAACCCGTCGCCCTGCTCGTCGGGTATCGAATCATCGACGGGCGGAGTCGTCGCCAAAACGCCGCTCGCCAAAACGCTTCCCGCCGAGACGCTGCCCACCAATACGCCGCCCGCCAGGAGTGCAATCAGCGCCGAGCGGCGAAAAACTCGCGAGGCTTTCACGAAGCCCTGACGGCAATCAGCGACCGGTGAATTTTGGATCTCGCTTCTCGATGAACGCGCGCATCGCTTCGGCCGTATCGGCAGTCGAAAAGTTCACCGTCTGTGCCGCCGCCTCATCGTCGAGCGCCTGTTCGAGCGTGACGTTCAACGCGTTGTTCAGCAGGCGCTTAGTTTGGGCCAGGGCGATCGGCGGACCTGCGGCAAGTTTGCGCGCCCACTGGTCGACAAATTCGTCGAGTTCGTGGTCGGGCAGCACGCGATTCACCAGCCCCATCTCGGCGGCGTCACTTGCCGAGACGATCTCGGCGAAAAACGCCAGTTCTTTCGCCCGATGCATCCCCACGCGCCGGGGCAAAAGCCACGAGCCACCGAAATCAAGCGACAACCCGCGTCGCGCAAAAATTTCAGAGAACCGCGCCGACTGCGATGCCACCACCAAATCACAACCGAGGGCCAGATTGCAGCCCGCACCCACCGCCACGCCGCGAACCTTGGCGATTGTCGGTTGCGGCAGATGTTGCAGGGCGATGCATGCGGCGTTCACCCGACGCATCGCCACCAAATGATTCGGCCGCGCCACGCCACCGGCCGAAGAAGCAGCCTCGCCCCGACCGCTCAGGTCGGCCCCCGAACAAAAATCATTTCCCGCGCCCGTCACGACGACGACCCGATCGTTGGCATTCGACGCGATCCGGCGAAATATCTCCGCCAAACCGTCCCACATCGGCGGATTCACGGCGTTCTTCTTTTTCGGCTGGTTGATCGTCACCGTGACAACCGAGTTCTCGCGCGAAACCAGCAGGCTCTCCATTGCATAGACGATACTTGCCATATGGGATTCGACCCGACCCGCAAGCGCACCACGCGTCCCATCGATTACCTGATCGTCGGTGCGGCGATGATTGCAATTCTTGGGCTAGTGATTTGGGCGCTCATCGGCTGACGAATGTCAAAATCTATCTGGGATGGTTTGTAC
>Ga0194121_10002060_pt1 | contig 32710 bp, 30 predicted proteins | sample TA2MahCa50mmetaG_FD_148609 | JGI IMG/M metagenome (GOLD analysis project Ga0194121, IMG submission 148609) | Freshwater microbial communities from Lake Tanganyika, Tanzania - TA2015020 Mahale Deep Cast 50m | ecosystem: Environmental > Aquatic > Freshwater > Lake | place: Tanzania: Lake...
GATGAGCAGGCTGTCCCCCGGCTCCCCCTGGCGGAAGAGGGTGGTGCCCCGCCGGTAGGAGCGGCGGGAGATGAAGGGCAGGATGGCGCGGATCTCCTCGGGGGGAAGCTGGTGCAGCAGGGGCACTTGGCTGAGCTGGCGGGCCAGGTGCCTGAAGGTCTGGAGCTTCTCTCGGCGAAGGTGGGCGAAGGCAGTGGCGGTCTTGCGCAGGAATCCGCCGCGCGCGTTGACCACCTGGTTGAGCAACTCAAAGACCACCCCGCCCAGCAGGCAGCCGGCGGCCAGGGTGTAGAACTCCCCCTTGTGCAACTGCTCGCTCACCAGATCCAGGGTGAGGGCCGCCAGCAGGGCCCCGGCCCCCAGGGCGGTGACCGCCGCCACGGTGCGCTCGCTGAACTGGCGCAGCGCCGCGGCCAAAGCGCCCAGTGGCAGGGCCACGCCGCAGAGCAGGCCGTAGCCCAGGGCCTGCAGAGAGAGATCGCCCATATCGCCTCGGTTCAGGAGGCCAGGGCCTGCTCCACCGCGGCGGCGATTTCGGGGCCGTCGGGCAGGGCTTTGCTGCGGAAGCGGCGCAGCAGGCGGCCATCCTTGCCGATCAGGGCCTTCTCGAAGTTCCACTCGATGTCGCCGGTGAAGTCCGGGTTGGCCGCCGAGGTGAGGTACTGGAAGAGGGGGTGCTGGTCGGGACCCTTGACCGAGATCTTGGCGAACATCGGGAAGGCCACCCCGTAGCGGCTGCTGCAGAACTGGGCCACCTCGTCGTTAGTGCCCGGCTCCTGCTGCCCGAAGTTGTTGGCCGGGAACCCCATCACCGCCAGTCCCTGCGCCGCGTAGCGCTGGTGCAGAGCCACCAGGTTTTCGTACTGCTTGGTGTAACCGCACTGGGAGGCCACGTTGACCATCAGCAGCACCTTGCCCTGGTAGCCGGAGAGGGCCACGGGTCTGCCGGCGATGTCGTCGAGGGTGAAATCGTGGGCGCTGGGCATGAACTTGACTCCTCGCGAGAGTTACGGACTGGTTAGGTGCTCCTGCAAGAATCTGAGCTTTTCCTGAAGTCCGGGAAAGCCGGGGTCCAGTTTCGCTAGTTGGCGATACACCGTAAGCGCCTGGTCCGGGCGACTGGTTTGCTCAAAGAGCCGGCCCAGGTGGGAATAGGTTTGCGGTTGGGCAGGAACGAAGCGGATAGCGCGATTCAGTTCCTGCTCGGCCTGCAGCCACCTGCGTTGGCCCATAGCCTGGATGGCATTTGAGGTGTGTTCTGCCCACCAGTACTCCCGTATAGAGGAGGGAGACTCGAATACCTCCTCCACTCTACTAAGGCAGGCCAGGGCTGCGCTTTCGTCGCCTGCTTGCGCGTATAGCTTCGCCAGACGCTCCTGATAGGGCCACCACTCGGGCTGGAGGCGCGCTGCTCGTTCGAGGGCTTCGGCGGCTTGCCGGTACTGGCCTAGGTGCGCCAGCGCCTCTGCCATCCCCTTCCACCCCTTGAGGGACGTTGGGTCAACTGCCACCGCCCTCTCAAAGGCGGCCCGCGAGGAATCCCACTGCCCGGTACTGGCGCGCAGGGCTCCCAGCCAAAGCAAGGGGGAGGACCAGGCGGGCCGCAGCCTGGTGGCCGCGCTCAACCGCTGTACTGCCTCGGGGAAGTCGCCAACGCGGGTCAGGATCTGTGCGTTGCGGAAAGAGTCGATGGCGGCAGAGAATAGTTCGGGCACGCCATGGGATATCCAGGAGGCCAGCAGAGTACCAGCGAGTCGGTGGCCGGCGGGGCTGAAGTGCAGGTCACCGATGGAGGTAAGGTAGAGCTCCCCTGGATCCGTCATAGCAGCAAAAGGAGGGGTCAGATCTAGAAAGGGGATTCCCCGCTTGGCGCACCATTCACCCAGTAGCCGATTGGGGAACGTCTTGTCGAGGACCCCAAGGTCTCCATCATCCAAACCCAGCTGCTGCAGGGTGCGACGCCATTGCATGGGATCGACCTGGTTCTGGGAGGGCAGCAAGGCCACGGCGAACTGAGCACCCTCTCCTGCCACTAGCTGCCCCAGGCTTTCGATGCATGCCAGCGTCAGTTCGCCGGCCGTCTGGAAGAGTTCCTCGCCTCGGCGTTGGTAGAAGCCGATCTCATAGAAATAGTACTGGTTGTCCAGGTCTATCAGACCCAGGTCCTTTGTCCATCTGCCCATGAGCCTGGCGTAGCGGGACCCCAGCAGCCGCGCGAACAGCGAATGACGCTCAACCTGTGCCAACCACTCCCAGGCAGGGGCCGGCACCACGGCGCCCGAAAGGGGATCGCGCAGGGGGGACTGCCGCATATCGCGCAGCAGGGGGTCCTGTCGGTCCAAGAAGCGGTGGTACCGGGGAATGAGCAGTGGATTAAGAGCTCGGCCGAGGCTGGTGCGGACCATGTTGTCCCGAAAGTCGTTGCCAGGGAAAAAACACAACACGACCAGATCTGGTTCGAGCTGCCGGCCCACGTAGCGATAGTAAGCCAACTCCTGATAGGTGTTGAAGCCGTTGACGCCCCCATTGATGGCCTGCAGCACGCCGGGCAGCAGGCTATCGACCACGGCCACAAAGGTCTCTTCCTCTCGCACCTGGGTGCCCATGGTGAAGGAGTCCCCGAGAAACAACACCCGCCGCTCACCCGAAGACAGATCAGGCAATTCCGGCCCTCGCTGACCAGTGGAGTTGAGGCGCAGGAGGAAGGGGGAGCCGGTCGGGTCCCTCAACTCTAGCTCGGTCGATTTCCGAGGCAGCCAGCCAGTGCGCTGGTCGGGAACCATGAAGGTCTGGGTGGAGTCGGCAGCGGTCGGGCCCGGGCTGGTGGGAGGAAGCAGCCGCAACGCTGCTTCGGCCAAGGCCCCGGCGGCCAGGAGGCCGGCGAGCACGAGTGACAAGTATTGGAGCATCCTTCTCATATCCTCGCGCCGCACTAGTCAGTCCAATCCAGCACCCGAACTGCCGCGTGGGGTAGGCAAGAGTGCTGGGGGAGTTAGCCATCTAGCCCCCAGGATAGGACAGGCACCGCCCGTTGGGAAGGTGTCCTCAGCCCCCCACCCCTGGCGGCCCCGGGGTAGCCGCTGCCCGCCCAGCCGGCCACGTCGCCCCCCTCCCGGCGGTAGGGGCGGGGAAAATCCTCTGGATGCGGTCCTCCAGGGGCAGGTGGACGCGGCGATCGCGGGCCTGGACCGAGCGTTCGAGGGTGACGGCGATCTCTACGGCCTGGCGGCAACTGTGCCCATTTCACTGGGCCTCCCCGCCCTGGCCGCAGACCATCGCAGTCGCCGGGTCGGTCCGATCTTGCCGGCCGGGTCGTCCAAAACTAAACTAAGGCGGCAGAAAATAGCCTGCCCTCCAGTCTGGTGCAAGAGCGCCCCACCCACGAGGCGGACGATGATCCAACCCACCCCGGCCCAGCGCGCCCAGTTCGGGGCCGAGGGCTGCCTGGCCCTTCCCCAGGCCCTGCCCGCCGAGTTGCTGGCGGGGGTGCAGCGGGCCTTTGACCGCTGCGCCGAGGAGGCCAAACCCGGCTGGCTGGAGGGGGTGGCCAAAGGCAAGGCCCCGGCCGCGTACTTCGACCTGCCCAATCCACTGGAGCGCGAGCCCATCTTCCTCGACCTGGTTGCCCATCCCAGTTATTGCGGGCTGCTGCTTGACTTCACCGGGGGGGAACTGCTTTTCCTCTGGGGGCAGTTCCGCACCCTGCCCCCCAGTCCCCTCAGCTACGTGGGCTGGCACTACGACGTGGAGCGCAGCAATCCCCTGCACCTCAAGGTGCAGCTCTACCTCAACGACGTGGGGGAGGACGAGGGGGCCTTTGCGTACGTGCCGGGCAGCCACTTGCCCGACGCCGGTCCCTATCCCCTGGTGCGCCGGCTGGAGAGCATGCCGGGCCACCGGGTCTTTTACGGCCGGGCTGGCGACGCCCTGCTCTTCAATAGCTACGGCATGCACACCTCGATGGTGAACAAGACCCCCAGGCCGCGCAAATCCATCATCCTCATCTACGAGCAGCGCACCCCGGCTCAGGTGAGGCCGGAGCGCTTCGCCGCCCTGGCCGACCGGCTCCAGACCCCACAGCGCCGGCGGCTCTTTGGGCTGGAGTAGGACATGGCCCATCTCGACGCGCACGTCCACGTCTTTGCCAAGGCCTCGGCGGAGTTCCCCCGGGAGGTGAGCCCGGACATGCCCGGCCATGCCGAGGCCACGGTAGAGCAACTGCTGGGGCAGATGGAGAAGCACGGGGTGGAGCAGGCCGTGCTGGTGCAGGCCGGAGGGGCGGCCATCGAGCACCACGCGTATCTGCGCCGCTGCTTGGTGGAGCACCCCCGCCGCTTCCTGGGCATCGGCCTGGTGCCCGCCGGGGAAACAGCCCCCGCCGGCCACATGGACCGCCTGGCCGGGGAGGGGGGGATCATCGGCTTCCGGCTCTTCACCCTGGGGGGGCCTGCTGACCCGCTTGCACCCATGGACGCGCGCACCTTCGCCACCTACCCAATCTGGAAGCGGGCGGCGGAGAAGGACTACGTGATCTGGCTCTACCCCCGGGCTGCCGACGCCCACCTGGTGCCATATTTGCTAGAGATGTTCCCCCAGGTGCGGGTGGTCTTCAACCACCTGATGGTCTGTCCGGGAGAGGGGAGCTTCAGCCTGGACGAGAAGGGCCGGCCCCGCATCGAGGTGCCCATGCCGCCCCAGACCCGGTACTCGACCCTGGGGCTCAAGATCGGCCGCATCCTCGCCAATACCAGGGGCCTGCACCCGTACGAGAATGTCTGTGTCCACCTCTCCGGGCAGTACGCCTTCAGCAAGGAGCCCTGGCCCTACCGCGACCTGGCCGGCTGGCACGCCTCGTTGCACATGGTGATGCGCGCCGACCGGCTGATGTGGGCCTCGGATTTCCCCTGGATCGCCGAGGACCCAGGATACGGGAAGCTGGTGGGGGTGGTGGACGAGTTGTTGCCCGGGCTGGGTCAGGAGGAGCGGGCCTGGATCATGGGGGGCACGGCGCGGGATTTCCTGCGCTTTCCGCCATCGGCAAACGGCTAGCTTTCCTGGGCTGATACGCGAGGCCTGTTCCTCCGGGGACAAGAGCAGCCTGAGCCGGCTCTGGATCTAGTCCCGCACCCGCCGGAAAACCCGCATCCGCTCTTCCTCGATCCCGCTGGCCGCTGCCGGGTCGTCAATCCCCCAGTGCACACGCTCCTCATCCCCCGGAAAGACCGGGCAGTGGCCCTGGGCATGGTCGCAGACGGCAGGGAAAAGGGGTTCAGTCCAGCGGCTTGGGCGGACCGGCGTAGCCGATGCTGCCCCAGCCGGCCGCGTCGCCACCGCGCAGGCGGTAGGGATGGGGGTAGATCACCTGGGAGCGGTCGGCCAGGGGCAGGTGCACCCGCTGGTGGCCGCGCTGGGCCGAGTACTTTAGGGCGATGGCGATCTCCAGGGCCTGGCGGTAGTCGTGGCCGCTGCACTGGGCCTCGCCACCGGTATCGCGGGCCCGCATTAAGCGCTCGATAACGGGCCGGAAGAAGTCTGCCGGCTGGGGGGCGCTGAGAAAATCGGGATAGACCGGGGCGGAATGGGCGCCGTGCCCCCGGATCAGCACCGGGCGGGGGGGCGCGAGCCAGACCTGGCCGTCCTCGCCCTCGACCCAGACCCGGCAGGACAGTTCTGGGTCGGGCTGGGCGATGTGACAGACCAGCCCTCCGCCCAGGCCGAGCCGGCCGAAGGCAGGGCAATCGACGTCGCCCTCGTCCCGGCCGAGGGGCACCGTCCAGCCGGAGGCGGGTGGCAGGGTCCAGCCTTCGGCCCATTCCACCTCCCGGCCGGTCAGGGCCCGCAGCATGGTCAGCTGCACGCAGCCGGCTCCGGATACCTCGTTGGGGAGTCCACCCGGAATCGAAGCCGAGGTGAGAGCGCCGATATGGCCCTCCCGCACCCAGGCGGCGGTGTCGAGCAGGGCGTGGACCTCCCAGTGGGCGGTACCGCAGGCCAGGGCGGTGCCGTGTTTCCGGCAGCAGTCCACCATCGCGTCGGCTTGGGCCAGGCTGACGGCGATGGGTTTCTCGCAGGAGACCACCTTGACCCCGGCCCGGGCGCAGGCCATCACCGCGTCGGGATTGGCCTCCACAGGCAGGATGAGGGAGACGATGTCTGGGAGCTGGTGGGCGAGCAACTCGTCGAGGGTGTCGTACTGGGTCTGGATGCCGTGATGGGCGGCAAACTCCTGCCGCCGTTCGCGGGCCCGGTCCACCAGGGCGACGATCTCGCACTCGGGGTGGGTGGCATAGGCGCGCAGGTAGTGGCGGCCCCAGGTGCCGGCCCCGCCCACCACGGCGACGCGGTATTTCCTTTCCCTCACTTCAGGTTCTCCAGGAGTGGCGCGGCGCAAAGTCCAACAGACGGCGGGCCTTGGTGCAGGTGACGAAAGGGGTGGCGGCCTCCAGGCGCCCGTAGCGCAGTTGGGCCTGGGGGTAGTAGCGGGCGATCACCTCTCCGGTGGGGTCGGCGTGGCCCGAATCTCCGGCGCTGACCAGGAAGACCTCGTGCGCCAGGTGCTCGGCCAGCAGGGCGGCTTCGGCCAGAAGGGCGAAGTCGCGGATATCGAAATAGGAATAGATGCCCACTTCTCCCTGGCGCTCGCGGCTGGGGAGGAAGTCATAGCGCTTGCCGGGCGCCACCGCCGTTGTGAGGCGGAAGCAGTGGGTGCGAAGGCCGCAGCGCTCGGTGAAGGTGCGGCACAGCTCCTCGCCCAGACGCTTGCTCAGGCCATAGGGCCGGTTGGCAAGGGCAGGGTGCTCTTCGTCGACCGGAAAATACTGCGGGTCGACGTTCTGGCCAAAGCCGTAGGCCATGATGCTGGAGGCGAAGAGCAGGCAGCGGACCTTTTGTTCGACGGCGATTTCCAGGGCGTTGTAGGTGCCCTGCATGTTGATACGGAAGACCTCGTGCAGAGGAGGGATGTCGTAGGGGACGGCGGCCAGATGGATGACCCCCTGGGCGCCGGCAAAGGCCGCGGTTAGGGCCTGGCGGTGGTCCAAGTCCCCCTGGACAAAGCGCACGCCCGGAGGCAGGTCGGCAGGAGGGGTGCGGTCGAGGCCGACGATTTGGTGGCGCTGGTGCAGTTCCTGGAGCAGCACGGTGCCAATCAGGCCGCTGCTGCCGGTGATGGCGATGCGCATTGGGGCTCCTGATCGCAGGTTGCGAGTTGGCCTAAGCTAAGTCGTCCGTCGAATTGGGTGCAAGAGGGAAGTCGCCGCGCTGCCGGGTTGAACGGTCTCACACACGGAGGTGGTCTGGGCCGTGAACCTGGCCGGCATGTACTGTGGCAGCCAGTGGCAGGGTGAGATCCCCGCGGTGGCCCGGTACGGCAATGGCGGTTGGGCGATCGAGTTCAGCCGTAATTTGGTCACCGGTTCGGACAAGGACGTGCAGTTCTCCGACCAGTAAATGTGCACCAAGGAGGTGCTGCTGGACCCGCGGGGGATGAGCCGGGGCTCAGAGGTGTGCGTCTACCGCTCCCTGGAGCAGCTGGGGCGGGAGTTGCCAGAGAAGCTGCTGGGCGCAGGGCACGGGTGCTCAAGCAGCACCGGGGACAGAGCGGTGGCGGGTCTGAAAGGTAGCCCTCGCTGACCCGGCCTCCGTACAGGTCAACGACGCCGTGCCCATGCGCCTGCGCCACGCCCTGCGGGGGCGTACGGAGGAGAGAGCGCCCTTCGCCGAAGTCCTCTCGCGCCTGGCGTCCTACTTTGCCGTCGCCGGGCGGATGATCGGGCAACCTTGGCAGGAGCGCCTGCCCAAAGGCATGGTCCGGTGCTAATTGGTGGTGGACCAGGTGGGCGGCTTCGGGCACCACGCCATCAATGCCCTCTATCCGGCCCCACCGGGTGCGCCGCCAGAGGAAGCGCCGCAACCGGGACCACGGCTATACTACCCGCCGGTACAACCGGAGTTTTCGGGGGATCAGGGCGGGGATGGGAGGGGAGAGGGTCGCCGGCCTGATATCCTGCCTCAAGCTCCGACAGAGGGATCTGCCCCTGCTCTGGGATGCGGACTCCCTCCTGGGACCCAAGGACGAGACCGGCGCCGACACCTAGGTCCTGTGCGAGATCAACCTCAAGGTGGTGTTCCCGTACCCGGAGTCGGCCAACCCGCTCCTCGCCCGGGCGCTGCTCCAAAGGCTGCGAGCGCGGCGTTGAGCCGGCTCAGCGCTCTCCCGCTTCGATCTCTCCCAACCCCTCGTCGAAGACCTCCAGGGCGAATTCCACGTCCGCCCGGGTGAGGCACATGGGCGGCTTGAGGCGCAGCACGTTGCCGTACAGCCCGCCCTTGCCGGTGAGCACCCCCTGCCGGCGGGCGTGTTCCCAGAGGGCGGCGGTCTGAGAGGGGGCCGGCTCCTTGGTGATGCGGTCCAGCACCAGTTCCACGCCGAGCATCAGTCCCTGGCCCCGCACGTCGCCGACGAGGGGATGCCGGGCCCGGAGTTTCTGCAGCCCCTCCTTGAAATGCCCGCCCACCACACGGGCGTTCTCCTGCAATCCCTCCTCCTCGATCACCTCCAGCACCGCCAGGCCCTGGGCCATGCTGACGGGATTGCCGCCAAAGGTGTTGAAGTGCAGGCGCTGGGCCAGGGCCTGGGCGATCTCGCGTCGGGTGATGACTGCGGCGAGGGGCGCGCCGTTGCCGATGCCCTTGGCCAGGGTGACAATGTCGGGGACAACGCCAAAGCGCTCAAAGCCCCAGTAGTGGTCCCCGGTGCGGCCGAAGCCGGTCTGCACCTCGTCGGCGACGCACAGGCCGCCGTGTTGCCGCACCGCCTCGTACGCCAGGCGGTAATAGTTGGGCGGGGCGGTGGTGGTGCCGCCCACCCCCTGGATGGGCTCGGCGATGAAGGCAGCGATCCGGCCGGGGGTGGAAAAGCGAATGACCTCCGCCAAATCGCGCGCGCTCTGTCGGGCGATTTCCTCCGGGCCCCCGGAGTAGGGGCTGCGGTAGGGATCGGGGCAGACGGCGTGGTGGATCCCCAGGCCCTGGGCCAGGGGGTACTTCCAGGTTTGGAGGGCGGTGACCCCCATCATCGAGGAGCTGCCGCCGTGGTACCCGTTGCGCAGGGCGACGACGTCGTGATGACCGGTGTGGAGCCGGGCCATGGTCAGGGCCAGGTCGTTGGCCTCGCTGCCGCTGTTGACGAAGTAGACCACGTCGAGGCCGGGGGGCATCCTGAGGGCCAGCTGGCGGGCGAATTCCCCCATCAGGGGGTGCAGGTAGATGGTGGTGGTGTGCTGCAGGCGGTCGAGTTGTTCCCTGGCCCTGGCCAGCACCTTGGGGTGGGAATGGCCGCAGGAGACGGTGACGATGCCGGCGAAGAGGTCCAGGTACCTGCGCCCGGTCTCGTCGTAGAGGTACTGCCGATGCCCCTCGACGATCATCAGGGGTTCCTGGTAGTAGGTGAAGATGGCCGGGTTGCAGTGGCGCTGCCGCAGGGTAAGCACCTCGGCCTTGGCAGGGCCGGTGTAGGGTGCTGGGACGTGGGCACAGGGGGGGAGTTGGAGCTGCATGGGTTGCTCCGCCGCAGGGGGTGGACTAATTTCAGCTTCAAGCAGTATAGCGTGGATCGCATTCGCGGTCCACAGCCGGAGGAGGATTCCATGCGACTCAAGGACAAGATCGCCATCGTCACCGGCGGGGGCCAGGGCATCGGCAGGGCTACGGCCCGCATCTTCGCCAGGGAAGGGGCCAAGGTGGCCATTGCCTCGCGCATCGAGGCCAAGCTAAAACAGGTCAAACGGGAGATCGAGGCTGAGGGCGGACAGGTGCTGGCCCTGCCCACCGACGTGTCCAGCGCCGAACAGGTGAAACGCCTGGTGGAGGCGACCCAGGAGCGTTTCGGGGGGCTGGACGTGCTGGTCAACAACGCCGGCATCGGGCTGCGCAAGCCGTTGGACGAGGTCGAGAGGGAGGACTACGACCGGGTGATGGGCACCAACCTGCGCGGCATGTACCAGGGCTGCCACTTCGCGGTGCCCCTGCTCAAGGCCAGGGGCGGCGGCTCGATCGTCAACGTCTCCTCAGTGCACGGGGTGGACCGCAGCCCGCTCAACATGGTGTACGCGGCCACCAAGGGGGGCATCATCGGCTGCACCCGGGCCCTCGCCGCCGAGTTGGCCCCCTCCCGCATCCGGGTCAACACCATCAGCCCAGGGGCCATCTGGCTCGAGATGTACGAGGAGAACATCCTCAAGCAGGTCAAGGCAGAGGCCCAGGCCGAGTTCCTCAAGCGCTTCGGGGAGGGGATGAAGGACAGCCACAAGTACTTCCAGCCCCTCGAAATGGTGGGGATGCCGGATGACATTGCCTGGTGCGCGGTGTTCCTGGCGGCGGATGAGTCGCGCTTCGTCACCGGCCAGAACATCGTGGTGGACGGGGGGCTGAACACCTACCTGAGCCCGTTCGCCCCGCCCGGATCGCGGGAGAAACTGGAGAAGGCCAGCGAACCGATTCGGGCCTGGATGGAAACACACAAAGTGCCCGCCGGGAAATATGGGGCGCGGTCTGGACTGGTTGCCGCGGCGACCAGAAAAGGCGGATTGAGACAACTGATCTGGCGCGAGGCCAAGGCCAACTGAGGAGCAAAGAGCGATGGGGGTGTTTTTTGATCTGGGCCGGCCGGTGGTCGGCGGCTGGATGGGTGGGCCGTGGATCTCGTGGGATCCGGTCCGCGAGACGGACCTGGTCTGGGGCGCGGAGTTCGGGCAGGAGGGATCGGTGCTCTTCGCCGTGGACGTCCAGAGCGGGCAGGTGGTGGAGCGCCATTGGATCGGGGCGCGGGAGTTCGGGGTGAGGGTGGAGGAGGAGGGCCGGATCTGGATCTACAACTGTCACGGCCTGAAACAGCCGGGCAATATCCTGCAATCCTGGTCGCCCCAGACCCGCAAGGTCGTCTCCCACGGCTTTCCGCCGCTCAGCGGGCAGCGCTTTACCAGTGTCCTGCCGGGGCCGGAGGGCCAGCTCTATCTGGGCACCCATCCCTTCGGACACCTCACCAGCTTCGATCCACAGACCGAGGAGTGGCGCGACTTTGGACCCATGGCTTCGCCGCCCCTGATGCTGGACCAGCAGATCTGGTGCCATCCCGGGGGGATCACCCAGCGGGGGGAGATTATCTGCAGGATCGTGCGCAACCCCGGCGCCGAGTCGGTGGCCCTCGACCCGGCCACGGGCCAGCGGCGGGTGCTGGACCAGGTGCCCGAGGGCCCGGCCCGGCCCGAGCCGCGCATCACTGCCGATATCTACGCCGGCACCTACACCGTGGACGGGCAGAGGCGGCGCTTCGAGTACCAGCCCAGCGTGGCCACCGACATCGTCGGGCTCAACAAGGGGCCGGACGGAAAGATTTACGGCAGCACCATCATCTCCATGCACCTGTTCAGCTTCGATGCAGGGACGCGCCGCCTGGAGGACCTGGGCCGGGTGGGCTGGGGCTCGGGGGAGATCTACGACGTAATCGGCTGGGGGAACAAGCTGTACATGGGCTCCTACACCGGGGCGTACTGGGCGGTATACGACCCCTCGCGGCCCTGGCACCCCTGCCCAGAGGCGCGGGGGGAGATCGCCGGGGCCAATCCGCGTTGCATGGGCCAGCTGGGTGAGGACATGAACCGCCCCTTCGAGTACGCGCACGGTCCCGACGGCCGCATTTACATCGCCTGCCGGGCCAACTACGGCTTCACTGGTGGGGGGCTGGCCTGGTTCGACCCGCGCACCGAGGAGAAGCGGGTCTTGCGCGACCTGGAGCAGAGCGTGCAGTGCGTGGCCGCCGACGCCGAATATGTGTACGGGGGCACCAGCATCCGGGGCGGGCGGGGCTGCGTTGATCCCACCACCCAGGCCAGGCTCTTCGTCTTCGATCCGGCCCAGCAGCGGCGGGTCTACACCTGCATCCCGATGGCCGCGGCCATCGCGGTCACGTCACTAGCGGTCAGCCCTAAGACCGGGATGGTGTACGGCAGCACCGACACCGGCCACCTCTTCGCCTTCGACCCTGAGGGCTTGCAGGTGGTGCAGATCTGGCAGCTGCGCAGCCTGGGCACCCCGCTGATGGGGGTGCCCGAGGCGTACGGGATCATCCACCTGACCGCCGCCAGCGACGGGGACATCTACGGGGTGACGCGCACCGACGTGTTCAAGCTCGACCTGAGCACGGACCGCGTCGTGTACCTGGATCAGCCCCCCATCCCTGATTTATACCAGATCGTTGAGGGGACGCCGGGGGTCTTCTACATCGGGGCGCGGGGGCACCTGCTGGAGTATCACCTGAAAGACACGCCGCATTACCGGTAGGAGGGAGGGTCGGGGAGCGACCCGCTCCGACCTTTCCCAAGGCGCGTCCTGCCCCCTCACTCGCTCATCGCTCCGCTACCCGGCCTCCCGCCACTAGGCTTTGCGCCCGTAGACCATCTGGATCAGGGCTTTGATGTAGCCGTTGGCGTAGGCCCGGCCGGCCCAGAGGCCGCTGGGGTGGGGGATGCCGGGGGTGTGGTCCATCATAAAGGCGCCACGGTACCCGGCGTCGCGGTAGGTCTGCATGGCGGCGAGCATGTCGGTCTGGCCCTCGTCGATGAAGACCTCCTGGAAGTTGTAGGAGCCCCCGCGGATGTTGCGGAAGTGGACGAAGACGATCTTGTCGCGCTCGGCCATGTAGCGGATGGCGCGGAAGACGTCCTCGCCCATCTCCGAGACGCAGCCCTGGCAGAAGAGCATGCCATTGCTGGGGCTGGGGGCCAGGTTGAAGATGCGCTGGTAGTTAGGGATGCTGGTGACGATGCGGGCCGCACCGCCCAGGGGCTCGGGGATGGGCGGGTCGTCGGGGTGAAGGGCGATGCGCACCCCGGCCTCCTCGGCGGCGGGGATCACCCGCTTGAGGAACCACTCGATGTTCTCCCAGATCTGCTCCTCGCTGATCTCCCGGCCGGGGTACTTAGGCGGGTCCTTCATCAGTTCGTCGTAGACGAAGGTGCTGTACTCGGCGTTGCCACGGCCGCGGGTGGAGGGGGTGCGAAAGTGGTTGATGGCGAAGAAGGTGGTGGCCGTGGTGGGCACCCCGGCCCGGCCGATGGCCCGCACCACCTTGATCCAGTTCTCCACCTGCTGGTCGCGACCGGGCCGGCCGTAGACGATCTGGTTGCGGGGCAGGCCGCCGCAGTGCAAAGTGTAGAGCTGGAGGCCGTGGTTTTCGACCATCCGTTTAAGCTGCCTGAACTCGTCGGTGCGGTCGGTGCCGTCGGCCAGTTCGCCGGGCAGGTGGATCATCAGGTAGTCCACCCCGGTGGCCTTGTAAAAGTTCAGATTCTCGGGGCTGAGCTCCTGCCAGCCCAGGTGATCCATTAGCTTCATGGCGCTGCTCCTCGCTTGAGGGAATGGGGGGTATAGGCTTAATCATAGAAAATTGTTGACGCGGAGTTGGAGCCATGCTGGGTTTCGTATTGGGGCCGAAGAAGGAGGCTGAAACCTTTGATCCCCCGGAGGCCGCCGGCCGGCTGGCCGAACTGAATCCGACCTTGGCCCAGGTGCTGCTGCAGACCGGGCCCGCAGGCCAGGTCGAAGACCTGGGCAGGGCCTACTTTCTGCGGCGGGGAAGGCAGCTCTACCGCGACAGAGATGCGTTCTAGTTCACCACCCCCGACGCGCTCAAGGCCGAGCAGCAACCGCTGCTCCAGGGGGGCAAGGCCGGGGTGCTGTTGCAGTTCCTCCATCAGCAGGCCCCGGTCCAAACTCGAATGCGAGGTGCTGGGCCAGTTACGCCTGTTGCTCGAAGTGGTCGAGACCCTTGACTTTAAGGTGAAGGCGGCCTACAAGCTGTAGCCCCTCAGCCCCCTCAACCGCGAGGAGCGGCGCAAACACCATCGGCATGTGGTCAAAAGCTGCGGCGATTCCAGGGTGCCCCTTACCTCGTACGTGCATTTCCAGGTCTTCCTCAAGTCCAGCCGGAAGCAGTTCCCCAAGGCCGGGGCGCTGTCTCCTGCGATGGATGATCTGCGGCCCGCACCCCTGGCGCCCCCGGGGGGAACCAAGCCCCGGACCCCCATCGAGGTGTTCCGCACCCTGATGCAGCAAAAGGCCCCACCGGACAAGCTGGTGACCCTCGCCCAGGCGGCCAGAAGGACCTGCGGCAAATGCAGAGCGGGGCCGCTGAGGAGATGCTGCAACTGGGGTAGGTCAAGGTGCTGGGTCTGGAATGGGACCTGCAGCGGTCCATCCTCTACGTCAACAAATCCACCAGGGCCGACCTGGCCAACCAGGACAACCCCTACAATCTGCACCCTGGAGAACGGGTGGTGGTCTTTTTTCCCGCCAGGGGCAGTTTCTGGCAGATGCGTTGCGAGGTGGTGGAGACCCAGATCCAGAAAGATGTGCTGCGGCCCTTGGGGCCCTTGATGCGGGAGGAGGGGCTCAAGCTGGAGCTGGTCGATTACGGGGTGGGGGGCTAGAGGTTGGAGGGGCAGGCCGGGCTGCTTAAGGGACTCCTGGGCCTGGCCCTGCCCGAGGAGGACGCCTGCTACGAGGGGTAGCGCTGGGAGCAGGCCTTCGAGGCGCTGAAACGGCCCATGCTGCACCTCAACCTCGACCCCCGTTTGCGTTTCCCGGAAGAATTGAAGCAGTTCCAGCCCGAGCTGCCCTTTAAGGTCCCCTTTGTCGCCCGACTGGCCCATACCTACGTGCGCGAGCGGGCCGGCAAACGCCTGCTGCAGCACGGTCTGCACTTGGTTTATGAGTTGCAGGCCGCGGCGCTCGACCCCAGCGAGTTGGAGCGCTGGAAGCTGATCCGGGGGCTGCGCGACAATCCCGTTCTTGCCCTGGTCAGCGCCAAGCTCAACCATATGCGCGGCCACCGCCATCGCCAGAATACCCGCCAGGAGTTTTAGCCCCGCCGTTGGGTGGCCCACAGGGTGTTGTGCAGGAGCATGGTGATGGTCATGGGCCCCACCCCGCCTGGCACTGGGGTGATGGCCCCGGCCTTCTCCGCCACCGCCGCGAAGTCCACATCCCCCACCAGCCGGTAGCCCTGCTTCCGCGAGGCGTCCTCCACCCGGGTGACGCCCACGTCGATCACCGTGGATCCACCCCGCACCATGTCGGCGGTGATGGCCCCGGGCCTGCCGGCGGCCACCACCAGGATATCGGCCTGGCGGGTGAAGTAGCCCAGGTCCGGGGTGCCGGTGTGGCAGACGGTGACGGTGGCGTTAGCCCCCTCGCGTTTTTGCAGGAGGATGTTGGCCAGGGGCCTTCCCACCAAGGCACTGCGGCCCACCACCACCACATGTTTGCCGGCCACCGGGATCTGGGAGCGTAGCAGTAGTTGCTGCACACCGTGCGGGGTGCAGGGCAAAAAGCTCTCTTCCTGGCGCAAGAGCTGGCCCAGATTGACCGGGTGCAGGCCATCTACATCTTTGTCTGGATGAAGGGCATTGATGATGGTGTTTTCGTCCAGATGCGGGGGCAGGGGCAGTTGGACCAGGATGCCGTGGATGGCGGGGTCCTGGTTGAGGCAGGCGATTACCTGTAGGAGTTGGGCCTGGGGGAAGTCGGCGGGGAAGCGGTGCTCCACCGAGTGGATGCCCACCTCGTTGGCCATCTTGCGCTTGCCGCGCACGTAGGAGACGGAGGCCGGGTCGTCGCCCACTAAGACCACGGCCAGGCCCGGCAGAGGGCGGCTTTCCTGGCGGCGCTGGTCGATCTGAGCCTTCATCTCCTCGCGCATGGAGGCAGCGACCTGGTTGCCGTCGATGATTTTGGCGCTCATAGCTTAGATCTTGGGTTGTAGGTAGTCCACGCCCATCGCCGGCAGCAGGATTTCGGGCACCTTCACGACGCCGTCTTTTTGCTGGTAGTTCTCGATGATGGCGATGAGCATGCGGCCCATGGCGCAGCCGGTGTCGTTGACGGTGTGGCAGAAGCGGGTGTTGCCCTGGGCCGACTTGTAGCGGATGTCGAGGCGGCGGGCCTGATAGTCGGTGGTGTTGGTGTCGGTCATCACCTCCATGTACTCGCCTGAGCCGGGCAGCCACACCTCGGCGTCCCGCTGGCGGTGACTGGCCAGGTAGCCGGCGTCCCCGGTACACTTATCGACGATGCGGTAGGGCAGTTCCAACTGTTGCATCAGCCACTCGTTGATGGCCCCGAATTCCTCATAGATCATCTCCGACTGCTCGGGGGCGCAGACCGAGTTCATCTCCAGCTTGTCGAACTGGTGGACCCGCTTGATGCCCTTGACGTCCTTGCCCCAGGACCCGGCCTCGGAGCGGAAGCAGGGGGTGTAGGCAAAGACCCGCACTGGCAATTCCTCCTCGCGCAGGGTGCGGCCGGAAAAATAGCCGAAGTTGGCCGGCTCGGAGGAGCCCACCAGGAAAAGCTGGGTCTGGTCCTCGACGTTGTCGCCCTGGATGGCATAGACCTGGGAGCGGCCCTCGGGGAAGTGGGAGGTGCCGTACAGGGCTGGCTCCCGCACCAGCAGCGGCGGGATAAGCATCTCGTAGCCGCGCCGCAGCAGTTCGCCGATGAGCAATTGGGAGAGGGCGTACTGCATTAAGGCCAGGTCTCCGCGTATATAGGTGAAGCGCGAGCCCGAGACCTTGCCGGCCTGCTGGGTGTCGATGCCCAAGCGCGTTCCCAGGTCGGCGTGGACCTGGGGGGCGAAGTTTCCAGTGTCGGCGTGGGGGGGGAATTGGGGCATGTGCGAGGTGCTGTGCCCAGACGAATCCAAATACCCCTTGCCCGGAACCCAGACTTTCTCCTCGACATTCTGTTCTTCGCCCTGGCCCTGGGGCATCTGGGGGTGGGGCCAGTTGGGGAACCAGTCGAGGATGGCCTGCCATTCGGCGCTGAGTTGGGTCATTTCCTGCTCGCACAGGCGGCCCTGCTCGCGCAACTCCTGGCCCTGCTGGCGGGCGGCCTCGGGGTCGGTGCGGCCCAGGCGCGAGAGTTCCTTCTTGGCGGTGTTGAGCCGGTTAATTTCGGCCTGCAACTGCCGCCGGCGCTCATCCAATTGCAGCCAGCGGTCCAGGTCGGCCTTCTGGGGGTCCACCCGGCGCAGGTGGATGGCCCGGCGCATGGCCTCGGGGTCCTGGCGGAGAAGTTTCACGTCGATCATGGCTGGGGGCTCACCTCAGCTGGTAGGCGATGGCATAGGCGCATTTGTGGGCGCCCGAGTGGTTGGGCTCGGAGCGGTGCCAGGTGTAGTTGCTGAAGAAGGCCGCGTCCCCCGGCTTCATCTCCAGCAGGGCCTCGGCGGAGAAGTCCACCGCGCTGAGCGGGATGCGCCAGCGGGTAAAGGCCTGGCCGGTCTTGGCGCTGTGGAAGGTGGGGGTGTCGTAGTACGCCTCGTGGGGAGTCAACTTCCAGCCCTGATGGCTTTTGGGCATGATGGCCAGGGCGCTGGCCTCGGCGCCGACCGCGTCCAGGGCGATCCAGGCGTTGCAGCCCCTTTCCGGGGCGATCTTCCAGTAGTAGGAATCCTGGTGGTAGAAGGACTGGCCGCCGAGCCGGGGGTCCTTGATCAGGGCCTGGTCGGTGTAGAGTTCGACCGGGCCGCCCAGCAATTGGGACATGGCCTGCACCAGACTGGGGTGTTCGGCGATGTCGCGGAAGACCTGTTCGGCCCGGGCGGGGCGCTGCACCCCCACCGGCACGGTGCCCCCCTTGCTGTTGCGGAAGCGGGCGGGATCGAGGACCTGGAAGTGGTCGGCCGGCCAGTTGTGCCCTCCCTCTTGGAGGTCCATCAGGCGCTGGCGGATGCGCTGCAATTCGGCGGCGGGGATCAGACCCCTGGTAACGGTGTAGCCCTGCTCGCGGTATTGCTGCACGTCGGTCTCCATCACGGTCCTTTCGGTGCTGGCTGGTAGGCGGTGCATTCGACCTCGATCAACAGGCCGGGCCAGAGGCCGGACTGGCGGGTGATGCGGGTCGGCTTGGGCTCCCAGGAGAAGATCCTGGCGTAGGTGTCGCTGAAAGCCTGGAAGTCCCCGATGTCTTTGAGATGTACCGAGACCCTACAGACCTGGCGCAGTCCGGCCCCGGCATGGCTCAGGATGCGGGCGATCTTGCTGAAAACAAAGCGGGTCTGCTCCTCAATGGTCTCGCCCACCAGTTGGCCGGTCGTCTCGTCCTCGGCGCCGATGCCGGCCACGAAGATGAAATCCCCGGCACGCACGGCCTCGGAATAGGGCCAGCCCTGGTGGGCGGGGTTGTTGGTCTTGATCTCCTCGAAGGTGCTCATGGCGGAGGCTCAGGCTTTCAGGGCGGCCAACAGGGCCTTGACGTAGCCCACTGCGTAGGCCGAGCCGATCTTCTGGTGGCGGTCGTCGTTGGCGTAGTCGGGCAGGTGGTCGATCTGCAGCCCCCCGTCGAAGCCGGCCTCCTGTAGGGTAAGCAGGATCTTGAACATGTTCATATCCCCGTCGTCGAGGGCCACCTCCTCGTACCCCCCGGCCGAGGGCAGGGTGCCGCGCACGTTGCGGAAGTGGGTATGGAGGATCTTCCCCATGCGGCCAAAACGGCGGATCTCCTCAAAGATGCTGGTCCCCGACTCGTAGCGGGTGCCGATGCAGTAGAGCAATCCGTTGTGGGGGCTGGGCACCGCGTCTAGCAGCCCGAACCACTTGCGGGGGGCCACGTCGGTGTTGGGCAGGGGCGGGTCAGAGGGGTGGGTGATGAGCTTTACCCCGACCTGTTCGGCCACCGGCACTAGGCGTTGGTACAGGGCCACGGTGCGCTGCCAGTGGTCCTCCATGGGCACCGGGTCCACGTACGGCTTGGTCAGTTCGGCCTGGCGCATCCTCCCTAAGTCGAAGGCGTGCATCTTGTACCCGCCCCGGTGCGCGTGGGGGTACCCGCCCGCGTGGTACCCGGGGTTGTCGAGGTGGATGGGCATGGACATGAAGGGGATGCCCACCTGCCCAAAGACCCGCAGGGTCTTCTCCATCCACTCCGCTTCCTCTTGGCCGCCGGGCTGGCCCATCAGGTATTTGCGGGGGGTGATGGGGGCCACCCGGTAGGCGCGCAGGCCGTGGGCGGCCAGCCTGGCCACCAGCCGGCGCAGGCCCTCCGGGTCCGGGTAGCCCTGCTCCCTGACGCCGGGCAGGTTGTAGGGATCGTGGATGTCGAGGCCGTCGGCGCCGATCTGCTGGGCAAAGAGCAGGTAGTCGTCGGACAGGTCGCGCTCGCGCATCAGGACTTTCATGGGGGGCTCCGGGCTGGGGACTGGAGTGAAAGTCTAGGGCAAAGGGTGAACCGGCGCAACACAGGGTCGCTTCTCGACGAAGCGGACTGCCACGCTGGTGGGTCGCACCAAGGTGAAGAGCACGGGGCTGACCGGGCAGGAGCCGATGAGGGCAGCCAGCCGGCCATCTGGCTCCAGTCGTCGAAGGTATTGATCTGCTGGTCGTAGCCGATAAAGAATCCCCTTCCACGTAGGCCACCTTGAAGGGCGGGTAGGGGTCGATGGTCCCAAGGGTTGGAGAGGGATTCGTGGATGGCGTAGGGGCCGGAGCGAGGCGCAGCGGGTAGCAGAGCAGGCCGGGATCGGGGAGGGCTGTACCTCGTCCAGGATGACCCGACCTCCGAACTGGCCCAGGAACCTCTGGGATCTTCCAGGGGAAAGGCGCGGTGCTCTGGGTGCCCGGGGGACACGTACTCGTGATCTTGGTAGGCGCTGCGGACGCGGGTGGTCTTGCCGGACTGGCGCGGGCGGGTCAGCGAAACCACCAGCTACTGTGTTGCCGAGAGCGGAGTTCCTCTCCCAGAGTTCGGCGGAATGAGAAGGATTCTTTCCTAGTTGAATAAATAGCGTTCGCCCTGCAAGAATTGAGTCCCCTTGCCAACCCCTGCTCAGAGGGAGGTCCACCCCCCGTCCACCATCAGCGCAGCGCCAGTGATGTAGGCCGATGCGTCGGAGGCGAGGAACACCACGGCGCCCTTGAGGTCCTCGTTGTCGAGCATGCGGCCGATGGGGCAACGGCGGGTGTAGTTTTCGAGGAAGGTGGCGGGCTGGTCGTTGTAGTAGCCGCCGGGGCAGAGGCAGTTGGCCCGCACCCCGTGTTTGCCGTAGTAGTTGGCCAGATAGCGGGTGAAGTTGATCATGCCGGCCTTGACAAAGGTGTAGTCCGGGGGCTGCCGCATTTCCGTGCCCAGATACAGGGAGGGGTCGTTGGCGACCACCCCGTAGATGCTGGAGATGTTGAGGATGGAGCCCCGGCCCTGGGCGGCCATGCCGGGCACAAAGGCTTTGCACATGGCAAAGAGGCCGGTCATATTGCCACGGGCGCTGTGCTCCCAGTGCTCGGGGGTCTGTTCCTCGAAGCCCCCGCCCCTGGCCACCACCGCGCTGTTGACCAGCACGTCGAGCCGGCCGAAGCGCTCGAGCACCTGGGCCCGGAGTTGGGCGATGGATTCGGTGCTGGTGATGTCCAGTTGCAGGGCGTGCGCTTCGTAGCCCTGGCGGCGCAGCCCTTCGGCGAATTCCCCGTTGCGCTCCAGGGAGCGGGAGGCGGTGATCAGGGTGGCGCCGGCCTCGGCCAGGGCCTCGGAGATGCTGCTGCCAAAGAGGGGGCCGGCCCCGCCCGAAACCAGGGCGATGCGGCCTTTGAGGGAGAATTTGTCGAGGACGCCCATATCCTGTCCTTTCAGAAACGGGTGTGTTCCCATTGTGCAAAGGGAGTTTCGACGCCCAACCCGGCGGCGACTTCCTCGATGAGCCGGCGGTGCTCGTCGCCGTAAGGGATACCTTGTTCGGTGTGCTCGCGCTCCCAGGTCCATTCCAACCCGCCCGGCAGCTCGGCCCTCCCCACGCCTGGAAAGGGCTGCATGGCCCGGGCCTGGCCGATGTAGCGGTCCATCTCCCTCTTGAACTCTGCCACGTCCATGAAGCGGGCGACGGCAAAGGCGGCGATGAAGGCCCCTTGGTTGGAGACCCAGCCCTGGGGATGGGGCTGGAACTCGGGCTTCCAGATCCCGGCCAGCACCCCGCCCAGGGCCATGAACACCGCCCCCAGGCCCAGGCCCTTGAAGAAGGGCGCCGGGAAGCGGGCGAAGGTTTCCTCGCCATAGGGGATCACCCCGGCGCCCATATCCAGAACCAGGGGAGGCTGCTCGCCAGCGGGCACCGCCACGCTCAGGGGGGAGACTGCGGCGGCGTGGACCACCAGGCTCTGGGGATCGCGGGGGAAGCGATGGGCCGAGGTCGCCAGGCCGATGCAGTCGCGCTCAAGGGCCAGGCGGGAGTAGAGGCCTGCAGCCCCGAAATGAAAATGGTTTCGGGTAGTCACCGCCGCCACTCCTTGTTCGGCGGCCCTGGCCGCGGCCCAGCGTGCGGCCTGGTGGCAGGGGAAGTACCCCAAGCCCCCGTCGCCGTCCAGCACCGAGGTGGTGGGGGTCTGGGCCACCACGCGGACATGGGGGCGGGGATTGATCCCGCCATTGAGCAGCAGGGGCAGGTAGTCGGGCAGCTTGCGGGTGCCGTGGCTGAAGACGCAGCGCAGATCATTCTGCACCAGAAATTGGGCCATGAGGCCCGCATCGGCTTCGCCCAGCCCGGCCCGCAGGAAGAGGGTGTTGACCAGCTCGCGCATCGGTGCGGGGGGCACGCGGATGCCGTTGGCCGGGGGGTAGTTGCGCAGGCGCAGGGTCATATGGCCGCCGCCGGATCGCCCAGCTGCCGCAGCCGGCGCTCCCAGTGGTACTTCTGCTCGCCGGTCAGCAGGGCGCGGGTGGCCTCGTCCTGGGCCTGGGCAAAGTCGGGGTCATGGTCATAGCCGCGCCACGCCTGGAACATGCTGGGGGCGTACCCGCCGATGATCAGCAGGCGGTCCCGGTCCGAGCGGATGATGCCCGAGGCGTGGATGAGGGACTCGAAGAAGAGCAGGGTCGAGCCGGCCGGGGCCACCACGTGGTGGATCAGGCGCGGGTCTTCGAGGGCCGCGGCGATGATGGCCTGGGGGTCGATGTCGAGCTTGTGGCTGCCGGCGATGCACACCGTGCCCCCGTCGTCGGGTCCCAGGTCGGTGAGGTTGGTCAGGGTCTTGACGAAGGTGCCGTGGTACAGGCCGTGCTTGGTGTAGCCCAACCCTACGTCCATGCCCCGGTGGAAGCCGTAGCTCTGGCGCCCCGGGTCGGGCCGGCGGATGTGGGCGTCGGACTGCTCCAATCGCACGTTGCCGCCAGTTACCTCCTCCACCATGCCCAGCAGGCGGGGGTGGGTGAGGTACTCGAAGAAGGCCGGGTCGAGGTGGGGCAGGTTGTCGACGCGGAAGAACTCGCGGGTGGTGCTGGAGAAATGGCAGGTGGGGCCGGGCAGGGCGCCGCGTTGGTGGTACTCGCGCTCGATCCGGTACATGACCTGGCAGAGACGTTGGACCTCGGCGGGGGTGAGGGCGTTTTCGATCACCACGTACCCGTACACGTCAAGGTGCAGGCGCTGGGCGGGGGTGAGGGCGGGAAAGGGTTTGGCGGCGGCGGACATCGGGGGTACCTCCTCAATAGTGTTAGCTGGGGCCCAAGATCGCTTCCCATCCCCAAGACCCAACCCCCGCGAAACCATTAAAATGGTGTCGCGCCTTCTCAACTCAGTGCGATGCAGAGCAGTTGATCTTGATGGGACACCACCACCCTGCCGGCACAGGACCACAGGCCGCGCAGGGGTTTCTCCAGGGGGTGGAAACCCGTGGGCCGGCCCCGCAGGTCGCAGCGGTGCAGTCCCTCCCCGGTCCCCAGCACCAGGGTTTCCGCGGTTGCGCTCAGGTGGGTGATCCACGGGGCGATTTGGGTGCGCCAGCGCCGGTGCCCCTCGGGGCCGAAGCAGGAGAGCCCCCCGAACTCCTCGGCGACGACGATGCCCTCAGGGGTGTGCGCCAGGCCGCGCACCTCTCCCACCAGGTTGTAGCGCCAGACCTCGGCTCCCGCCAGGGGTTTGACGGCGTAGAGCCAGCCATCGGCGGTGCCGTAAACGATCTCCCGCACCCCGTCGTTGTCCAGATCCCAGAGGCTCATGTACGTGAGATGGATGCCGCGCCGGGGCGTGGTGGCATTGCCCTCGGAGCCCACCTGCTCCAGGGTGGACCAGCGGAAGGAGCCGTCCCAGTTGTGGACCGTCAGGGGGGTGGAGTAGACATTGCCGGCCATCACTTCGGCCCGGCCATCCCCATCCACATCGGCGGCCAGCAGGGCGGTGATGGGGTGGTAGCGGAACCAGTTGGCCCACTGCGGACTGCCGTCGGCGGCAAAGGCATTGACGTACCAGCCGGCGGTGCCGGCCAGCAGGCTGATCTCGCCGGTGCCGCGCAGGTCCGCGGTGGTCAGGGCCGTGACTGCGGTGGGGCGGCCCCACATGTCTTGCAGGGGTCGGCGCCAGAGCTCATGCCCCTCCCGCAGCAGGACCAGTTGGGAGTCCGCGGTGCCGGCCAGCACTTCGGGACGGCCGTCCCGGTCCACATCCGCCAGGTGCAGGCAGGTGAGGGGTGCGCCGAGGTCCATCTGCCATTGTACTGCGCCTGATCCCAGGTCGAGGCCCAGGACCTTCCCCTCGGCGGTGCCTCCGATCAGTCGGTTTTCCCCCAGCGCGATGGCGCTGGTTGCGAGGGGATGAGACCAGCACGGGCGGAAGCCGTCGGGGGGAGGGGGCGGGAGGGAAGGGGCTGCAGGAGCGGAAACCGGCGAACCATCCCGCAGGGCCTGGAGCAGATGCCGGCCCACGGGCGAGCGGGGGTCCAGGGTACGGCAGGCGCCGGCGAAGGATTCGGCGTAGGCGCGGTCCCCCACCCGCACCTCCACCTGCTCGGCGCCCTGGATGGAGAGGGTATCCCCCTCCAGCGACAGGGCGAAGACCGCGCCGCTGATCTGCACCGGGCCCAACTCGGCCGGCCCCGCCCCTAGCAGGGTGAGGCTCTGGCCCTCGCGCACCCGCAGCAGGGCAGGACCCAGGCGCTCCACCTCCAGGCCCGGGTGTGGGGTGAGGAGGTTGAGAAAACACAAATCCTGGCCCGGGACCAGGGCGCACGACTGCTTTTGATGCAGCACCTGGATCACCGGATCGGCGTGGGGATAGGCGCTCCACAGGCCGCCCGGATGAGGGTCGGGCACCAGCTCCCAGGCCGCGGGGCTGGCCTGGTGGAGGAAGAAATCCTCCCCTTGCTGGTGCAAGCGCAACAGGTCCCCCTGCACCTCCACCGCTCCCACCAGCCGCCACAGGCAGCGGGTGTCGTACTGGGCCCCTGCCGTGGCGTGCAACTGATCGAGGACCGCGATGTACCGGCCCTTGCGCCAGCACAGGGAGCGGCGCCAGTCCAGCCCGTTGTACTGGGCGGCCTCGGTCTGGACCAGCCCGAAAAGGGGGCCCTCGCACCGGGCAAGGAGGGCGGCCAGGGGTGGGATCACCACCCCTTCGCCGGGGGAGAGATGCACCCCGGAGCCCTCGCGCTGCACCACCACCGAGTTGTGGTACTTGGGGGCGGCGCGGATATAGTCCCCGTCGGCCAGCCAGGCGCGGTCCTTCCAGGTCAGGCGCAGGATGGAGTTGGTATCCTCGTGGCCGTGGCAGAAGGTGCCCAAACCTTCGAGGAGCAGGTACTCGTCCTGCGGGGCAAAACTGCGGCGCAGGGAGAGCTTGTCGAAATAGGCGCGGCCGGGGGCGGGGCGATGGGCGGGGGGGACGCGGCGGGCCACCGCGGCCAGGGCCGGCCCGGGCAGGGGCAGGGCGCAGACTCCGAGGAGGTGATCGGGCTCGCAGGGGTGGCAGCCGGGCAGGGTGAATCCCTTCTCGCCAAAATCCACCGTGGCGTACAGCCCGGCCAGGCTGTGCCAGAGCGAGGGGCGCTTGCCCTCCCCCAGCCAGTTGAGCAGCCAGAGGTGCCCAGGGTCGGGCCGGCGCCACAGGGAGGCCATCAGGGGCCAGAGCCGGCCTTCCCAGCCCTGGGGGGAGAACGGGGTGTACCCAGCGGCATCGCCATAGGCCACCTCGCTGCGCATGTTGTCGGTGGTCAGGGCGACCAGGTCGCAGAGTTGGGCGAGGTGCCCCTCGTCGAGGTAGCGGTAGTCGTCGCGCAGCAGGTAGTAATCGAGGGTCTCGCGGGGCACCAGCCAGGCGTACCCCACCCCGGCGTCGTCGTTGGGTTTGTAGGAAGCAGCCTGGCTGGCGAAGATGCGCTCGGCCGCCAGAGCACCGGGGGCGAACTCTCCATTGCGGTGGCGCCGCAGCAGGTATTCGTGCCCCACCTCCAGGCTCAGGGCGATGAAGGTGGAGTGGTTCTGGCGCAGATCGCCGGGCGGGTTGACCCGCTCGGTCAGGTAGAAGAGAGCGCTGAGATGGCGCAGCAATTCGGCGAAGATCCCCGCCACGGCCTGCCGCTCCGCCGCGCTGTACAGGGGGCTGTCCTCCACCAGGTCCCAGAGTTGGATGTAGTGGTGTAGCCAGAAGAAGGCGTGGTAGGTTTCGGGGTGATCGCGCCGCTCCGCCAGCCAGGGCGCCAGGGAGCCGGCGAAGATGGGGGGGATGAGAAGGCCCCAGGCGGGGAGGTCGGTCAGATAGAAATTCAGGAGGAATTCCCGCAGCCGGCCGTCGCGGAAGGGCGAGGCGTTCCAGCCCCCCTGCCAGGTGGCCAGGGCCTGGCGCACCAGTTCCCCCTGTTGGGCTTGGGTGGGTGGGTCGGGAAGCGGGTGGGAGAGATGGTGGGCGTGGACCCTTTGGAGTTGGCCCTGGCTTTGGAGTATCACGGCGCTGAGCGCCGCCAGGGCAGCGGGCAGGTCCTGGTGAGCGCTGGCGCCCACCACCACGCAGTTTCTGCCATGGCCGAAGGGATCAGAGACCGATCTGGCGAAGTAGCCCCCCGGGCCGGGGAAGAAGGTATCGACAAAGCAGCGGCGGGCGGTGTAGAGCCGGCGCAGGGCCGCGTTGTTCCCCAGGTGGCCGCAGGCGAAGACCTGGTACTGGGCAAAATGCTCGGGCCTGAAGTCCCGCTGCACCATCAACTCGGGAGGTCGTCCGACCGCCCCGATGGCTCTTGCCAGGGGCTGGACCACCTCCCCCATCCCGTCGGGGGCCACCAGCAGGACCGGCCCGGTCAGGTCCGTGGGGGCAAAGGGCTCAGGCATTCCAGGCAAATACCGCGGTGAGGTGCTCGACCTTGCGGTGGAGCAGGTTCTGAAAGACCTCCTGGGCCTGGTCGGGTTTGACCACCTGGTAGAGCCCGTCCACCCGCACCCGGCCCTCCTCCAGCCAGTCGAGGGCGCCGGCCAGATTGCCCCAGATACTGTTGCTGCGGAAATCAGTTGGGTGCATGGCCAGTTCCCACTCCCACCCGCTGCGCAGGGTGACGAAGCGGAAGAAGACCGGGTGCAGGAGGGCGTGGGCCGCGGCCTGGCTGCGCTGTTTCCAGGGCGCTCCCACCAGCACCACCTCGCCGCGTTTGCGCACCAGCTTGCAGGCGCCCAGGGCGGCCTCCTCGTGGCCGCTGCACTCCACCACCAGCTCGATCAGGTCCTGGTACCCGGGCTGGTCCAGGGGCAGGGTGGCCAGGGTTTCGACCCCTTTGGCGCTCAGGAGTGTGCGCCGGCTCTCCACTGGATCGCAGCCAGTCACCCGGTACCCGCAGGCGGCAAAGACCTGGGCGGCCAGGTGACCCACCGGCCCCAGGCCGGATACCAGCACCGGGGCGGGGGGCCGAACCGGGGTGGTGCTCAGGGTGCTCATGGACACGCTCATCAGGCGGGCAAAGGCGGCGATCTCCGGCACCAGTCTCTCGGGCACCGGCAGGGCGTTGCGCCGATGGCAGCGCTGGTGGGCGGCGTGGGGGCCCATGCAGAAGGCGATGCTGCCCAAGGGCAGGTCCCCGACCCCGCTGCCCGCCTCTTCCACCAGGAACACCGCCGCGTACCCCGGGTGGATGGGAAACTGCCCTCCGGCCCCGGTGTAGTTGGCCAGTTCGGTGCCGGGGCTGATGAGGGAGAAGAGTGTGGGGCCGGCCACCTCGTCGGCGCCGAGGGGTCTGGCGTCGTCGGGGAGGCTGAGCAGTTCGGCCTGTTCCCGGGCGGTAAAGACGATCTGCTTCATGTCCACTCCAAATCCAGCGATTGGGCCACGGCGCGCAGGTGCGCGGCGGCGCGGTCGTATTCCTCGGCGGTCTTGAGATGCTCGAGCATGAGCGGCAGGTCGGGGTGGAGCCGGGCGGCTTCCTCCAGGTAGACCGGGTAGTCGAGAACGCCCTCGCCGGGGCAGACCTCGTCGAGATGCAGGGTAAGTCGGCCGCCGATGCGGAGATCCTTGGCGTGGCAGCTTTTGATGTGCGGGCCGAGGAGTTCGAAGCAGGCGCGGATGAATGGGCCGTTGGCAAAGTACCGCTGCGGGCTGCTGACCATGTTCACCGGGTCGAGGTGGACCCCAAAGCCCTGGGGCCGGTCGATGGCGTGCAAGAGTTCCAGATAACTCTCCGGCGAGTCGGGGTACATCCAGGGCATGGTTTCCAGGGCGAAGCAGGCGCGGCGGGGCTTCACTGCGTCGATGATCTGCCGGGTGGTCTCGACGATGAGGTCGAAGGTGTCCTCGGCGTAGTTGTCGGGGTGGGGGCCATCCCAACCCGGGGCAGTGAGGCTGGCCTCGTCCTGAGGGCCCCGCGCCCCGGAGATGGTGACCGCAGTTTGGGCCCCCACTTCGTCGGCCAGGGCCAGGCTGGCCTGGCAGTGGGCGATGGAGCGCAGGCGCACCGACTCGATGGGACTGAGGGGGTTGCTCCAGGCCCCCACCTCGGAGAGGATCAGGCCGGCGGCGGTTGCCGCCTCGGCGAAGGCTCGGATCTGTTCGGGGGGGGCCCCAGGGCGCAGCGGGCAGTAGGCGGCCCGGTACCCCAGGCGGCGGTGGGCGGAGGCCCATTCTTCGGGGGTGGTCCACTGCTCGAATACCGGTCCTCCAAGGCGCATGGCTCAGGCACTCCGGTGCAGGCGGGCGCCCAACCCTTGCAGACAGGCGGCCAGGTCTTCGTAGCCCCGGTCCAGGTGCTCGACCCCGGTGAGGGTGGAGGTGCCCTGGGCGAGGATGGCGGCGATCAGGTAGGAGAAGCCGGCCCGCAGATCGGGGATGGCGCACTGGACCCCGCGCAGGGAGGCGGGGCCTTTGATCACGCAACTGTGCTGGTAGTTGCTGGAGGCAAAGCGGCACCGGCCCCCGCCCAGGCAGGTGTCGTACAGGGCCACGTCCGCGCCCATGCGCTGGAGTTCCTCGACGTAACCGAAGCGGCCCTCGAAGACGGTTTCGTGGACCACGGACATGCCTTCGGCCTGGGTGAGCAGGATGGCGAAGGGGGGCTGCCAGTCGGTCATGAAGCCGGGGTGGACATTGGTCTCCAGGGTGATGGCCTGCAGGGGTCCCTGGCGGTAGAAGCGGATGCCCTCGGCGTTGACCTCGAAGTGCCCGCCCACCCGGCGCAGGGTGTTGAGGAAGGCCACCAGGTCGGTCTGGCGCGCCCCCCGGACGAAGACGTCTCCCCCCGAGGCCACGGCCGCCGCGCCCATCGAAGCGGCCACCAACCGGTCAGGCATGAGTTCGTGGGTGGCCCCCCCCAGCCGGTCCACCCCCTCCACCACCAGGGTGCGGTCCACGTTGTAGTCGATGATGGCCCCCATCTTTTGGAGAAACATCACCAGGTCCATGACCTCGGGTTCGATGGCGGCGTTGCGGATGAAGGTGCGCCCTCGGGCCAGGGTGGCGGCCATCAGCAGATTCTCGGTGGTAGTGACGCTGGGATAGGGCAGGGGAATGTCGGCCCCGTGCAGCCCTTGGGTCTCGAAGTAGTAGATCCCCTCGCGCAGCTCGACCTGGGCGCCCATGGCCCGGTACCCTTCGAGGTGAAAATCCACCGGGCGGGGGCCGATGCGGTCGCCCCCGGTCATGGCCGGCACCACGGCCTGGCCCTGGCGGTGGAGCAGGGGGGCCACGGTCATGATGGCCAGGCGGTTGTGGGAGGCCAGAGAAAGGGGGATCTCGCTGGACTGGAGCTGGGGGGTGTGGGCCTGGAGGGTGCGCGGAGGCTGCGGGGTGAAACGGGTGCCCAGGGCCTCGCAGATGGATTGGGTCACCCGGCTGTCGCCTATGTGGGGCACCCGGTAAAAGGTGCAGGGCTCACGGGTGAGCATGGAGGCCACCATCAGCTTGGTGATGGAGTTCTTGGCCCCGCTCAATTCTATCTCGCCGCAGAGGGGCGTGCCGCCTTCGACGATGAGGGTGTCCACCGCTTTGGCTCCTCAGGCCAGGCCGGCCGGCATCAGCACCAGTTCGGGCACATAGGTGCGGGGGGGCAGGGCGGCCACGAAGAGACACGCCTCGGCCACGTCCTCGGGCTTGAGGGCCTTGGCCATGACCTCGGGAGGAGTGGGGGTCGGGCGCTTGAGCACCAGGGGGGTATCGGTTAGACCGGGGAAGATGACGCAGGTGCGGATACCGCGGTCCCGCTCCTCGCGGAAGGTGCCGTGGGCCAGGCCCACTACCCCGTGCTTGCTGGCCTGGTACGAGACCCCGGAGACGTCGGGCCGCTGCACCGCGGCGCTGGAGACGTAGATGATGAGGCCGGCCTGCTGCGCCCGCATGGGGGGCAGTACGGCTCGGGTGCAGTAGAACGCCCCGCTGAGGTTGGCCCCGATCATACTCTCCCAGGTTTCGGGGGTGAGTACCTCCAGGCTGCGCTGGGGGATATTGGTGCCGGCGGTGTAGACCAACAGGTCGAGGCGGCCAAAATGATCCACCACCCGGCCCACCATCCGCGCCACTGCGGCGGCGTCCTCCACGTCCACGGGGCAGGCCAGGGCCGGTGGGCCGAGTTCGGCGGCCAGGGACTCGAGCCTGTCGACGCTGCGGGCAGCCAGGGCAAGCCGGGCGCCTTCGGCGGCCAAGAGCCGGGCCGTGGCCAGGCCCATGCCGCTGCTGGCGCCCACCACCAGGGCGACGTGATCTTGCAGGCGTTTGGACATGGTTTCCCGCTCAGGGCATGGGGGTGACCCGCTGGATCAGCTGCACCGTCAGGCCCCAGGGGTCGCGCAGAAAGGCGAGTTGGTCGCCGGCCGGATTGGCGCTGATCTCGCCCACGGGCGCGGCCCCGGCGGCCACCAGGCGCTGATGGGCGGCGCGGATGTCGGGGGTGGCAAAGGCCAGGTGCAGGACCAGGGGGTTCATGGCCTGGTAGTCTGGTACCAACTCGGGGGGGTTGGTGTAGAGTTCGAGGAGGACGCGGCCGGTGGTGTCGGCCAGAAAGTGCATGTGTACGGGTCCGTCCCCTTTGCGGTGGACGCTCATCCCTAAGTTCCTGCAGTACCACTCTGCCATGGCCACGGGCTGGGCCACATTGAGGGCGAGGTGTTCAACCTTGAGGTCGCTCATCGTCGGGCTCCTTTCGCGGGGGGAATCTAAAGTATTTGCCGGCTGCCAGCCAGCATTTCCACCGGAGGGCGCAGTGCCTATTTTTGAGCCCCTATGACCCTGACCGCAGTCCTGTTGCTGGTGCCCGCCGCCTTCCTCCACGCCCTGTGGAACACCCTGGGCAAGCGCCAGCGCCCCAGCACCGCCTTCTTTCTGCTGGCCAACACCGCCGCCGTGCTCTTGCTCTTCCCGGTATTGCTGTGGCACTGGGATCGCCTGCCGGCCATCCCGGTCCAAGTGTGGGTCCTGGGGCTGCTCACGGGGATTTCCAACGGCGGGTACTACGTGGCCCTGGCCAGGGCGTACCGGGCCGGGGACCTGTCCATCGCCTATCCCCTGATCCGCTCCATCCCCACCCTGCTGATCGCGGCCTGGGAGGCCTTGCTGGGACAGGGAGGGCGCTTTGGGTGGGTGTACCTGGGGGGCATTGTCCTGCTCACCCTGGGATGCTTTATTCTGCCACTGAAGCGGGGCCAGGGCTTCCGCTGGTCCCGCTACCTGGACCCCTGTTGCCGCTGGGCCGGCCTGGGGGCGGTCTTCATCGCCGGATACACCCTCATCGATGCCGCGGCAGTGGGGTATCTGCGCAGCTGCGGTGCTTTCTCCAAGACAGAGGCGCCGGTGCTCTACATGGTCTTCCAGTCCACCAGCGTCAGCCTGTGGTTGTCCCTCTTTGGATTGGTGGAGAGGAAGGCCGAGCAGCAGACCCTGCGCGAGGTGCTGGGACGCGAGCGCTGGACCATCCTGCTGATGGGGGTGGGCATCTACGCGGGGTACGGGCTGGTGCTGGGGGCCATGGCCTTCGTGGACAAGGTCAGCACGGTTTCCGCCTTCCGCCAGTTGAGCATCCCCCTGGGCGCGCTGATGGGGGTGTTCTGGCTGGGCGAGGAGGGGACCCGCAACAAGCTCATCGGTACCCTGCTGATCTTCAGCGGCCTGATGATGGTGGGATTCGGGAAATGAGCGAGATCGCCGTCCTGCTCTCGGGAGGGGTGGACAGCTCCCTGGCCCTGCACCTGCTGCGGGAGGAGGGCCACTCCGTGCGGGCCTTCTACCTGAAGGTGTGGCTGGAGGAGGAGCTGGCCTTTCTGGGGGACTGTCCCTGGGAGGAGGATCTGCGCTATGCCAGGGCGGTGTGCGCCCAGGCCGGGGTGTCCCTGGAGGTGGTGCCCCTCCAGGCCGAGTACCTGGAGCGGGTGGTGGAATGCGCCCTCGACGAATTGCGGGCCGGTCGCACCCCCAGCCCCGACATCCACTGCAACCGGCGCGTCAAGTTCGGGGTGTTCGTGGAGCGGATGGGGGAGCAGTACGCCAGGGTGGCCTCGGGGCACTATGCCCGCATCGAGGAGCGCGGAGGGCGCTACCGGCTGTTGCGGGCGGCGGACCCGGTGAAGGACCAGACCTACTTCCTCTCCGAACTGGACCAGGGGCAGTTGGGTCGGGCGCTTTTTCCCATCGGTCGTCTGGCCAAGAAGGAGGTGCGCGGCCTGGCCGCCAAGTACAACCTGCCCACCCAGGACCGCAAGGATAGCCATGGGATCTGCTTCCTGGGGAGGATCGACTACCGGGAATTCGTGAAGGCGCGACTGGGGGAAAGGCCCGGGCCCATCGTCGAGCGTGAGACCGGGAAGACGCTGGGGACGCACCGGGGCCTGTGGTTCCATACTATCGGCCAGCGGCACGGGTTGGGATTGGGAGGAGGGCCCTGGTTCGTGGTGGGCAAGGAGATGGATAGCGGGGTGCTGTGGGTGGCCCACCAGGTCAGGGAAGAGGAGCGGTTGCGTTCGCGCTTCGAGGTGGAAACACCCCACTGGATCGCCGGTCCACCCGAGCAGGGACTGTTGGAGGTGAAGCTGCGCCACGGGCCGCAGACCACTGGCTGTAATCTCAGCCCGCTGGCCGGCGGGGGCTGGGTGGTCGAGTTGCAGGAACCCGACCCTGGGGTGGCCCCTGGCCAGCACGCGGTTTTCTACCAGGGTCAGGTCTGCCTGGGCGGGGCAGTGATAGCCTGAAAAGGAGAGAGCGATGAGCCAACGCAGCGCCGAAGCGCCGACCAAGGCCCTCAGCCAGGCGCAGGTGGACCAGTACCGCGTCCAGGGGTACCTGTCCCTGGGCAAGGTGCTCGAGGACGAGTTGGTGGCCTCCTTGCGGGAGGAGTACGACCGGATCTTCGCCGAGGCCCGCATGGGGGGCACCTTCCGCAACCTCTCCAGCCCCCGGGCCCAGGTGGGGGAGAAGGCCGAGGAGATGCTGCAGATCATGCAGATG
>Ga0194121_10002072_pt1 | contig 32566 bp, 36 predicted proteins | sample TA2MahCa50mmetaG_FD_148609 | JGI IMG/M metagenome (GOLD analysis project Ga0194121, IMG submission 148609) | Freshwater microbial communities from Lake Tanganyika, Tanzania - TA2015020 Mahale Deep Cast 50m | ecosystem: Environmental > Aquatic > Freshwater > Lake | place: Tanzania: Lake...
TCCTCGCGCGTGCGTGGATTCGCATCCTCTGGCGCTGCTGGCAGGATCGCGTGCCGTACGACCTCACGCGCCACCGCGGCGCCGTCGCCGCCTGACGCGATAGAGGTGGACACAGGATGTCTCATCGGCTCTCCTTGGACGTCGCCCGCACCCTGATAGGATTCTGCGCATGGCCAAGATGGTTCGCGTCTACAGCGGAAGCGACGGCAAGTCCCACATCGAGGTGCTGCCCCTGACGATGGAGCCGTTCAAGGATTCGGAAGGCGCGCACGGCGAGGGCACGCCGATGCAGGCGGCGACCGGCGTGGCGTTCCGCCGGTTCGCGCCGGGCTACGTGCTGAGCTGGCACTGCGCGCCGCGCCGGCAGTACTCGATCACGCTCGCGGGGCGCGTGGAGATCGAGGTCGGCGACGGCACGAAGGCCGAGGTCGGCCCCGGCGACATCGTGCTCGCGGAGGACCTGACGGGCCAGGGCCACGTCACCCGCGTGGTGGGCGACGAGCCCCGGCTGTCCGCCATCATCCCGCTCGCCTGAGCGAGCGCGAGTCCTAGCCGGCGGGCGTCCCCGCGTTGACGGCCAGCACCTGGCCGGAGACGCTGCGCGACATGTCGCTGCAGAAGAACACCGTGGCGTCGACGATGTCGTCCGCCGTCACGAAGCGCTTGAGCGGCGCGCTGTCCGTCATCGACTTGCGCACCTGCTCCACCGAGATGCCGCGCACGCGCGCCTGGCCTTCGATGACGCTGTCGATGCGATCGCCCTCCACGGCGCCCGGCGCCACGCAGTTCACGCGGATGTCGGGCGCCAGCTCGAGCGCCATCCCGTACGTCATGCCCACCTGTCCCGCCTTCGACGAGCAGTAGCCGATGCGGTACGGCAGGCCGCGCCGGCCGGCCATCGAGGAGATGTTCACGATGGCGCCGTTGCCGGCCTTGCGCATCTCCGGGACCACGAAGCGGATGCAGAGGTACGAGCTGGTCAGGCAGGAGTCGATGGTGTAGCGCCAGTCCTCCATCGTGTACTCCTCGACCTTCTTCGTCGGCCCGCCGTCGCCCGCGTTGTTCACGAGCGTGTCGATCTTGCCGAAGGCCTGCACGCCCGCGGCGACCATGCGCTGCACGTCCGCTTCCTTCGCGAGGTCGCCCACGACGTCGATGGCCTGGCCGCCCGCCTTCTGCACGAGCGCCACCGTCTGCTTCACGAGGTCCGCCGAGCGCGCCGTGCAGATGACGCGCGCACCTTCCTTCCCGAACCGCACCGCGAGCGCGCGGCCGATGCCCTTGGACGCGCCCGTGATGACCGCCACCCTGCCGTCGAGCAAACCCATGCGTGCCTCTCCTCTGTCCTCGCGCGAGCTTATTTCTTGAGCGTGAGCTCTTCGTACGGCGCCGACCACGGGTACGGGTCGATGAGCAGCAGCGCCGGGTTCCCGACCCTCGGGCCGATGCCGCTCGGCCACACGTAGTCGAACACCATCGCGAAGCGGTAGCGCTCCATGATCGTCTTCTGGAGCTGGTGCAGCATCGCCTCGCGCTTCTTGCGGTCCAGCTCGCGGCCCTGCTGCCTGAAGAGCGCGTCCACGTCGGGCCAGCCGCCGTACGCGTACGAGCCCTCGCTCGGCACGTACTGCGACAGCCGCGTGGCGGCGTTGCCGTGCACGCCGGTGATGCAGAAGCACACGCCCTTGAGCTTCTTGTTCTGCCACTCGGACATGAACGCCGCACGCTCCATGGTGCGCAGGCGCGTGCGGATGCCGACGGCCTGGAGGTACTGCGCCACCGACTCGCCCATCGAGAAGTACGGCGGGAACGGGTGCAGCTCGCCCGCGTCGAAGCCGTTCGGATACCCGGCCTCGGCCAGGAGCTTCTTCGCGCGCGCCGGGTCGTACGGATCCGGCTCCATGGCGAGCGCGAAGTCGAGGTTGCGCGGCACGAAGCCGCCCGTCGGTCTCGATTGCCCGAGCGTCTCCGCCTCGTTCAGCGTCTTGCGGTCGATGGCGAGGCTCGCCGCCTGGCGGACCTTGACGTTCGCCCAGGGCGACTTCGGATCCCACATGTCGAAGAAGTCGAGGTAGAACGTCGCGATGCCGCCCGAGAACGCGAGCTTCAGGCTCGGGTCCTTCCTCACCTCCTGCGCGTGCGGCACGTCGAGGAGGAAGGCGATGTCGGTCTCGCCCCGCTTGAGCATCGCGAGCCGCGTGGAGGACTCCGGCACGCTGCGGAACACGAGCCGCTTCACCGACGGCGCCTTCCGCCAGTAGCTCTCGTTCGCCTCGAGCACGAGCTCGATCCCGGGCTGGTGGCTCACGAACTTGTACGGCCCCAGGCCGACGGGCGCCTTCTTGAAGCCGTCGTCGCCGACCTTCTCGGTGTACGCCTTCGGCACGATCCAGCCGTGGCCGGCGACCATCGTGCCGTAGAAGGTCATGAAGTCCGGCCACGCTTCGTGGAGATGGAACTTCACGCGCGCCGGCCCCGCGATCTCGATGTCGCGGACTTTCTCCTTCAGGATCTTGTAGCCCTTCGCCCGGTTGAAGCTGAACTTCACGTCCTCGGCGGTGAACGGATCCCCGTTGTGGAACTTGAGGCCGGCGCGGAGCTTGAAGTCGTACGTCTTGCCGTCCGGACTGACCGTCCACGACTCCGCGAGGCTCGGCGCCATCGCCTTGCCGGGCATCGTCTTCACGAGCGCGTCGTGCATGGCCCACATGAGCCAGAACGGCGTGATGAAGCCCGTCACCTCGCCCGGATCGAACCACGCGGGCGCGATCGTGACGTACATGGCGACCCGGAGCTCGCCTTCCGGCCTGGCCTGGGCGGCGGCCGGCGCCACGAGCACACTGAGCGTGAGGAGCACCGCGCCGAGGGCCGCGACGGTGCGCGTCGTCGTCTTCATCGATTGGTCTCCGTTCATCGAGCGTGTCAGCCCCGGATCGGATAGCTCGGTGGCACGATCTCGTCCACAGTCTTGCCGGTCCAGTGCCACTCCGGAACGGCGTGCCACAGCTTCTCGCTCTCCTCCTGCACCGCCTTGAGCAGCGCGGCTTCGTCCAGCTTCACCGCGCGCCCGTTCTCCACGAGCGCCGCGCCGTCGACGAAGATCGTCTCGACGTCGCGCCCGCTCCCGAGCTCGACGAGCGCCTTGATCGGATCGTGCACCCCGCCGTAATGCACCTGGAGCAGGTTCACCACGATGATGTCGGCCTTCGCGCCCTTCGCGAGCCGGCCGATGTCGTCGCGGCCGAGGTGCTTCGCGCCGCCCAGCGTGGCGGCGTCGTACACGTCGCGCGCCTTGCCGTTGGTGAACTTGCCGTCGGCCACGCGTGACATCAGGGCCGCCCAGCGGATCTCGTGGATGATGTCCTGGGGATACGTGTCGGTCCCGATCGCCACGTTGATGCCGCGCTGCCGGTAGCCGTCGAACGACTCGAGCGTCACGCCCATCTTCGCGTACTTGTACGGCGCGTGGACCACGGTGACGCCGGCATCCGCGAGCCGGCCGAGGTCGTCGCCGAACGGATAGTGGCACCACGAGTGGCCGTTGTGGAACACGCAGTGGCCGAGCCCGGTCTTCGGCTTGAGGAAGCCGATGGCGTGCAGCAGCTCGATCGGCGTCTTGCCGTGCTGCTCGAGGATCTTGTGGAACTCGCGCTGGTTCATGGCCGCGTGGAGCTGGATCGGCACGTTCAGCTCGTCGGCGGCCCGCCGCGCGTCGCGGAGCAGGTCGAGCGTGCACGTGTCCATCTGTCCGGGGTAGATCACCGCGCGGACGCGGCCGTCGTACGCGCCGTCGTACTGCTTCGCGTACTCGATCGCGCGCTCGAGGCCGGCCTTGCCCTGCGCCTCGTTCCAGTCCCACATCACCCGGCTGCCCTCGAACGCGTACTCCGCGGAGCGGAAGCCGGGCCCGAGGTAGGCGCGCACGCCGAGCTCGCCGACGAGCTTCGTGAACGCGTCCGGCCCCCCGGGCATGGTGCCGACGTCCATGATGGTGGTCGCGCCGCAGCGCAGCGCCGCCCACATGCCGTAGGTGCCGCCGATCGTGGCGTCCGCGATCGTCCGCGGCGGCTTCGCCCCGCGGCGCGGGGCGACGTAGCCGATGAAGTTGCTCGCGAAGTAGTCGGTCTTCGAGTCGTCGATGAAGACCGTGTGCCCCGCGTTGACGGCCGCGTGGAGATGGCAGTTGACGAAGCCGGGCGCCACCAGCTTGCCGCGTGCGTCGATCGTCCGGTCGACGGTGCCCTCGAACGTCTTGCCGACGTGCAGGACCGTGTCGCCCTCGAACACCACGCACCCGTTCGGGACGAGCTCGTGGCTCGTGCCGTTGAAGCCGACGACCCACCCACCCTGGATCAGCGTTCGCATGACCACCTCCGGAACGAAGCGCGCGTATGCTAGCATCCGCGCGCACATCCGTCAGCCAAGGAGACCCCTGCATGCGCATGCTCACCGTGGCGCTCACGTCATTGCTGCTCGCCTTCCCGCTCGCGGCGGGGGCCCAGGACGGCAGGGCCGCGCTCCAGAAGGTGGCGGAAGCGCTCGGCGCCGACAACGTCACCTCCATCGAATACGCGGGCAGCGGCGTCGTGTACGCGCCGGGCCAGAGCGCCACGCCCGGCGCGCCGTGGCCGAAGTTCGGCGCGAAGACCTGGACCCGCACGGTCAACTACGACACGCAGGCGTTTCGCGACAGCATCCTGCGCACCCAGATGGAGAACCCGCCCCGCGGCGGGGGCGTGCAGCCCGTGCGGGGCGAGGTGCGCCAGACGCTCATCGCCCACGGCGAGTTCGCCTACAACATGGTGGGCGACACGCCGGCGCCGGCGCCGGTCGCGCTCGCGGAGCGGCAGTTCCAGCTGTGGACGACGCCGCACGGCATCGTGAAGGCCGCGCTCGCGGGTCGCGGCTCGATGAAGGGCAACACCATCAGCATCGCGATGCCGGGCCGCTTCAAGGCCGACGCCCTCGTCGGCAAGGACGGCCTGATCGAGAAGGTCAGCGGCGTCGTGGCGAACGCGGTCGTGGGCGACCTGCCGATCGAGATCGCCTACGCGGACTACAAGGACTTCGGCGGCGTCAGGGCCCCCACGAAGATCACGCAGACCGCGGGCGGCCATCCGAGCCTCGACGTCACGATCACCGACGTGCACGCGAACCTCGTGGACGGCATCGGGCTGCCGGCCCCGATCCGCGCGACGGCGAATCCCTACGCCCGCGTGACCACGCAGAAGGTCGCCGACGGCGTCTGGTACCTCACGGGCGGCACGCACCACAGCGTCGCGATCGAGCTGAAGGACTCGGTGCTCGTGGTCGAGGGCCCGCTCACGGAGGCGCGCGCGTTCGCCGTCATCAACGAGGTCCGCACGCTGGTGCCGACCAAGCCGATCCGCGGCGTGGTCGCGACGCACCATCACTTCGACCACTCCGGGGGGCTGCGGGCCTTCGCCGCCGTCAACGTGCCGATCATCGCGCACGAGAGCGCGCAGGCGTTCTGGACGAAGACGCTCAACACGAAGGCGACGATCTACCAGGACCAGCTCACCAACGCGGGCACGGTCCCGACGGTCGAGGCCGTCGGGCGCCGCCGCGTGATCAGCGACGGCACGCGGCGCGTGGAGATCCATCACATCGCGAACAACCTCCACGCCGACGACCTGTTGATGGTCTATCTCCCGAAGGAGAAGATCCTGATCGAGGCGGACGTCTACACGCCCCTGGCGCCGAACGCCCAGCCGCCGATGCCGCCCAGCCCCTTCACGGTGAGCTTCGCGGACCACCTGAAGACGCTCGGCCTCGACGTGAGCCAGATCGTGCCGATCCACGGCCGCGCGGTGCCGTTCGCAGAGCTCCACAAGACGATCGGCCGGTAGCCGCGGTGCCGAAGAAAGGCATCGTCGAGGTCAAGGCCGCCGCCGCGAATCCGAACCTCTCGCCCGCGACGACGTTCGGGCAGCTCGTGTTCGTGTCGGGACAGACCGGCCGGCATCCGGAGACCGGCGAGCTCGGCAAGGACGTCCGCGAGCAGACGCGCTTCACGCTCGAGCGGATCAAGGCGATCCTGGCGGCGGCCGGCACGTCGCTCGACAACGTGCTGACCGCGACCACGTACGTGACGAACCCGATGCTCGTGCCGGCCTACAACGAGGAGTACGCGAAGTACTTCCCGGCCAACAAGCCGGCGCGGACGACGGTGACGGTGGCGGCGCTCAACCAGCCGGACCTGCTGATCGAGATCACCGTCACCGCCTGCATTCCCGACTAGTTGTAGCGGGGGGCGGAGGCGGCCCCCCGCATGCCCCCCGCGCGGCCGGCGCCGAGTGCAGCGGCCCCCGCCGCGCGCGCCTCCGACACGGCGGCCGCGAGATCGTCGACGTACTCGTCGATCACCGGCGCGTGGACCGGCGTGATCATCAGGTGGATGCCGCGCGGCTCGCGCACGCGCCCCGGCCACCACCCGCGCGCGGCCAGCGCGTCCGCCACCGCGAGGATGTCGACCGCGTCGCCGCCGTAGGCGACCGCGTAGAGCTCGGGGTCACTCCAGACGTGCAGCCCGTGGCCGATCCTCGCAAGGCCATCGGCCAGACGCTGGCGGGTCGCCATCACCGTGCGCGCGATCCCGCGGTAGCCCTCGGCCCCGAGGAAGTGCATGACCGCCCACGCGGCGGCGATCGCGCCGCCCGGGCGCGTGCCGGCCATCGTCAGCGTGCTGTAGAGGCCGGTCGGCCAGTCGTCGAACGCGTAGCGCGAGCACGCCTGGTGCTCGGCGTCGCGGAACAGCACGGCCGAGGCGCCCTTGGCGGCGTAGCCGGACTTGTGGAGGTCGGCCGAGATCGACGCGACACCGGGCACCGCGAAGTCGAACGCGGGCACCGGATAGCCGAGGTCGCGCACGAACGGCGCGAGCACGCCGCCGACGCACGCGTCCACGTGGAGCCAGACGTCACGCTCCTGCGCGAGCAGGCCGAGGTCGGCGATCGGGTCGATCAGGCCGAGCGAGTACGCCGGCGCGGAGCCGTACAGCATGACCGTGCGGGGCGTGACCGCCGCCGCCATGGCGCCGACGTCGGCGCGGAAGTCCGCGCGCCACGGCACCCGCACGACCCGCATGCCGAGGTAGTGCGCGGCCTTGTCGATGGCGGGGTGCGCGGACCACGAGGCGACGATCTCCGGCACCGCGACCTCCGGGCGCCGGCGCCGCGCCCACTCGCGCGCGGCGTGCGTCGCGACGAAGATGCTCTCGGTGCCGCCGGACGTCATCTGGCCGCACACCTGCGCGTCGCCGTGGAGCAGCTCGCGCAGCATCGTGACCACGTCGCCCTCCATGCGCCGGAGGCTCGGGAACGCGCGCGGCGCGCCGAGCCCGTTCTCCGTCATGAAGAGCGTATAGGCCTGCTGGGCGACGTGCTCGACGTCGTCCGATGCGTGCCACACGTACGCCGCGTGCCGGCCGCGCCGCCAGTCGAGGTCGTCGCGCTTGAGCGCGGCCATCTCGGCCGCGAGCTCGCTCCAGGGGCGTCCGTGCTCGGGAAACGTGCCGCTCACGGGCCGTATCCTACCGCCTCGCACGCTATACTGCGCGACAGCGCCGCCGAGACGGCCGAGGAGGCTCGCGTGCAGCTCGATCCCCAATCGCTCGACCCGACCGCCGTCTACAAGCTCGTCATCAGCTCCGTCGTGCCGCGACCCATCGCGTGGGTGTCCAGCGTGGACGCGGCCGGCGTGCCGAACCTCGCGCCGTTCAGCTACTTCATGGCGATCACGCACGAGCCGCCGACCATCGCGTTCTCGTGCTCGCCGCGCGCCGCCGCGAAGAAGGACACGCTCCGCAACGTCGAGGCCACCGGCGAGTTCGTGGTCAACATCTGCGACGACGACCGCGCGGAGGCCATGAACCTGAGCTCCGGCGACTTCCCGCCCGAGGTCGACGAGTTCGCGGTGACGAAGCTCACGCCGGCGCGCAGCGCGCTGGTGAAGGCGCCGCGCGTGGCCGAGGCCCCGATCAACATGGAGTGCCGCCTCGACCGCATCATCCCCGTCGGCAAGGCCAGCCTGGTCCTCGGGCAGGTCGTGCAGTGGCACGTGCGGGACGACGTCTACGACGCGGCCACCGGCCGCCTCGACATGCACAGGCTGAAGCCGCTCGGCCGCCTGACCGGCAACCTCTACAGCCACATCCACCAGATCTTCGAGATGAAGCGTCCGAATCCGGACTATCGAGGGTAGCGATGCACGACCTGGTGATCGAGAACGCCACGCTGATCGACGGTCTCGGCGGCGCCCGGCGTCCCGGCGGCGTCGCCGTGCGCGACGGCCGCATCGCGGAGCTCGGGACGACCCTCGGCGACGCCCGCACGCGCGTGGACGCGCAGGGCCTCGTGCTCGCGCCCGGCATCGTCGACATCCACACGCACTACGACGCGCAGCTCACGTGGGACCCGTTCGCGACGCCGTCCACCGCCCTCGGCGTGACGACGGTGGTGATCGGCAACTGCGGCTTCACGATCGCGCCGTGCAAGCCGGACGACCGCGATCTCACGCTGCGCAACCTCACCCACGTCGAAGGCATGTCGCTGGAGGCGCTGCGCGCCGGCGTCAACTGGGACTTCGAGACCTATCCGCAGTTCCTCGACGCGATGGAGCGCCGCGGCGTGGTCCCGAACGTCGGCTCGTTCGTCGGGCACTCGTCGGTCCGCACGTACGTGCTCGGCGCCGACGCGACGAAGCGCGCGGCCACGGACGCGGAGATCGCCGAGATGCGGCGGCTCGTGGTCGAAGCGATGCGGGCGGGCGCGATCGGCTTCGCGACATCCACACTCGAGCAGCACAACGGCGAGAACGGCATCCCGATGCCCTCGCGGCTGGGTGACGAGCGCGAGATGCTCGCGCTCACCGGCGCGCTCGGCGAGGCGGGCCGCGGCGTCTTCATGCTGACCAAGGGCATGACCTCCACGATCCCGTGGCTCGAGACCATCGCGGCCAACAGCGGACGGCCCGTGATGATCGCCGCGATGTTCGTCGATCCCGGCGATCCGACGCGCGTGTTCAAGGAGCTCTCCGAGATCGAGGCCGCGCGCGCGCGGGGCCGCGAGCTCTGGGCGCAGGTCGGCTGCTTTCCGCTCGGCATGGAGTTCCGGCTCAGCCATCCCTACCCGCTCGAAGCCTTCCTCGCGTGGCGTCCGGCCATCGAGGCGAAGAACGAGGCGGACTACCGGCGCGTGCTGGCCGACCCGTCGTTCCGCGCGGCGCTCAAGGCGGAAGCCGCGACGGCCGGCGTGCCGAACCGGTTCAGCAACAAGACGTGGCCGCATCTCACGATCATGACGGTGACGAAGCCCGAGCATCAGCACCTGGTCGGCAAGACCATCGGCCAGCTCGCCGCGGAGTCGGGCCGCGATCCGTTCGACGTCTTCCTGGACTTCGGCCTCGACGGCGAGCTCGACGCGATGTTCGACTGCAAGCTCTTCAACACCGACGAGAACGAGGTGAAGAAGCTGCTGCGCCATCCGAACGCCGCCGTCGCGCTCTCGGACGCGGGCGCGCATCTGTCGTTCCTCTGCGACGCGGGCTTCGGCCTCCACCTGTTCGGCCACTGGGCGCGCGACCGCAAGGACCTCACGCTGGAGGAGGCGGTCAAGCGCGTCACCAGCGACGTGGCGACGGCTTACCGCATCAAGGACCGCGGCCGCCTCGCCCCGGGCGCGTGGGCCGACATGCTGCTGTTCGACCCGACGACCGTCGGCCGCGGCGCGAAGCGCCGGGTGCACGACCTGCCGACCGGGGCCGATCGTCTCGACACGCCGGCCGTGGGCGTCCACGGCGTGTGGGTGAACGGCGTGCGCACCGTCGATCCGAGAGGCGTGGTGAAGGACTGCGGCCGCCCGGGCCGCGTGCTGCGCGACTTCGCCGCGTAGCGCGACGACGTGGGCCGCTCAGACGGGCGCGCTCACCTCGAGATCAGCCAGCTCCGCCGCCGCCCCGAGGCGGCGGTCGTACGTGACGAACGCCGCGAGGTCCGCCCGCAGGCTCAGCGCCGTCGCCAGGTGGATCGCGTCGAGCGTCCGCAATCCGGCTGGATTCAGGGCCGCCGCGGCCGTCAGGATCGTGCGGTCGATCTCGACGAGCGCGACCCGAGCCAGCACGGCGCGGGCCCGACGCGTTGCCGGCGCCGTAAAGCCGGCCCGGCGCAGCGCCCGCGGTACTTCGGTGATCGACAGCGCGCTCGACGCTCGCTGCGGCCACTCCCGCAACCGGTCGATGAGAGCGGCCGATTCGGGCTCGGCAACGACGAGCTTCACGATCGCCGAGGCGTCGAGATAGACAAGCGTCACGAGCGGCGCTCGTCGCGCAGCTGCGACAACGCTCGCGACGCACGCCTCGACGGCCGACGTCCCAGCGGGCGTCCGAGGTCCAGGACGTCACCGACCGGCCGCGTCGCCTTGCCGGACGCGATCAACGCATCCAGGGTGGTCGTCAGGCCGTGCGCTGGAGCCAGGACCGCCACGCGCTGGCCACGCTCTCTGACGTCGAGACGCGCCCCCGCTTTCACGCGGCGGAGGTAGACGCTGAGGTTCTGTCGAAGCTCCCGAACGCCGATCGAGCCCTTGGGGTAGCGCATGTAGCACATCGTAGCACAACGAGCATGCCATGCGCCGTGCGGCCGACGACGTTAGTCGGTCAGCGGGCGGAACGGCGGCGGCGCGCCGTCGGTCCACCGGTCGGGCACGATGCCGACGGACTCGATGAAGCGCTGCCAGCCGCTCGCGAACGCGATCGTCATGCCGAGGTCGAGGATCTGCTCCTCGCTGAAGTGCTGCTTGAGCTGCGCCTCGAACGCCTCGTCCATCTTCGTGACAGTCGGCGCCGTCAGGCGGTCGGCGTAGCGCAGCGCGACTTTCGTGCGCTCCGGCAGGTCCGACGCCTCGTAGTCCGCGAGCTTCGCGACCAGGTCTTCCGACACGCCCCGGCTCACGGCCGAGGACGACCGCGCGAGGCTTCAGTGCACGCAGCGGTTGTTCCAGGCGAGCTTCACCCGCACGAGCTCGAAGAGCTCCGGCTCCACGCTCGAGCCGCCGCCGTAGATGTAGCGGATGAAGCCCCACGTCGCGTCCAGGAGCCCCGGACGCTTCGCCATCGTGAGGAAGAGATTGTCGTCCTTGTACGCGTTGGCGTACCAGCGCTCGAGCTGGCGCTTGAGATGGTCGTCGAGCTCCTCGCGGCGGGCCTTCGGCAGCACTCCCCGTTCGTTCGCCATGGCCCATGATAGCCTCGGCCCCATGACGATCAATCTCGGCATGTTCACGATGCCCTTCCACCACCCGGCGCGTGACTACACGGCGATCCTGCAGGAAGACCAGGACGCGATCGTGCTCGCGGACCAGCTCGGGTTCACCGAGGCCTTCGTCGGCGAGCACTTCAGCTCGTGGAGCGAGCGCATCACCTCGCCGCTCATCTTCCTGGCCAGCCTCGCCAGCCGGACCAAGCAGATCAAGTTCGGGACGGGCGTCATCAACCTCCCGCAGCTCCACCCGGCCACGGTCGCGGCGCACGCCGCGATGTTCGACCACCTCGTGCAGGGCCGCTTCATCATGGGCATCGGCCCCGGCGGCCTCGCGAGCGACCTGGAGATGTTCGACCTCGGCCAGGCGGCCGAAGCGCGGCCGCACATGGTGCTCGAGTCGATCGACACGATCCTCAAGCTCTGGCGCGACGATCCGCCGTATCGCATCGACGGCAAGTTCTGGAAGTTCAGCCTCGAGAAGCACATCTATCCCGAGTACAAGGTGGGCTGGGTGCCGCGGCCGTACCAGCAGCCGCACCCGCCGATCGCGATCTCGCTGCTCACGCCGAACTCCAACAGCGCGAAGACCGCCGGCGAGCGCGGGTGGATCCCGGTGTCCGGCAACTTCTTCCACCGGCGCTATCTCAAGGGCCACTGGGAGAAGTACGTGGAGGGCTGCGAGGCCGCGGGCCGCCCGGCCGATCCGAGCATCTGGCGGGTCTCGCGCAGCATCCTGGTGACCGAGAGCGAGTCGGAAGCGGAAGACTATCTCGCCGATCCCGAGAACGGGCTCTCCTTCTACTACAAGTTCTTCCACTTCAGCTTCAGCCAGCTCCGCAAGGCGCTCTACATGGTGAAGCCGGACCTCGACGTGCCCGACGAGGCGCTGACGGTGGACGCGATCAAGCGCGGCATGATCATCGCGGGCACGCCCGCGCGGGTGCTCGAGCAGCTCGTGGCCCTGCGCGACGAGGTCGGGCCGTTCGGCACCCTGCTCATGGCGGGGCACGACTGGGACGACCCGAAGCTCTGGCGCCGCTCGATGGTGCTGCTCGCGCGCGACGTCATGCCGGCGTTCGCGCGCGTCGCGGGCTAGCGATGGCCGTCGCCGGCATCGACCACTGGGTCATGGTCGTCGCCGACGTGGAGCGCACGCTCGCCTTCTACCAGCGGCTCGGCCTGGGCGTCGCGTGGGAGAAGCGCCCCGGCCGTCCGGACATGCCGACCCTGCGCATCGGCGCCGCGCAGAAGATCAACATCCACGCGCGGGACTGGCCGGACAAGGCGGGCTACCTGGGCGCCCGCCGTCCTCGGTCGGCGGCGCGGACTTCTGCCTCGAATGGCACGGCACCGTCGAGGAGATCCTGGCGCTGCTGAAGACGCACGGCGTCGCCGTGGAGTCGGGCCCCGGGCCCCGCCAGTGCGCGCGCGGCATGTCGACCAGCGTCTACGTCCGCGATCCCGACGACAACCTGGTCGAGCTCACGGTCTACGGCCCCGCCACGTAGGGCTTCACGATCTCGCGCACGACCAGCGCGGGATCCGTGGTCTCGCCGTCGACGACGCGCGTGGCGACGTCGGTGAGGTCCTCGCCGTCCACGACCACGTACTCGATGCGGTCCAGGAAGAACACCAGCTCGACGAGCCGCCAGCCTCTCGCTCCGCTCACCGCCCACCGCAGCGCGTAGCCGCCGTCGACCGTCGCGCTCAGCGTCGGCAGCCGGACCGCGGGACCGAACGTGCCGTGGACGAGCCGGAGGAACGCGACGGCATTGCGGCGCGCCTCGGGCGACAGGGCGACGGGCGGCCATCCGGCACGGCGGCGCGGCGCCAGCCGTTCCACGCGGTCGACGAGAGTCGCGAAGTCATCGGTGTTCATGCGCAGGGTCGATTGCGAGCCCCGCGCCAAGTCGCGATGCCGCGCCTGGCACGCCGGCGCGGCGCCGGAGAACGGGAACTAGGAAACCGCGTCGCGAGGTTTGACGTGAATTCGGGGGCGTGCGCCGTCAGTCGGCGAGCACGACGCACGCCGCGGGCGCGATGCGGAGCCCGACCGCCGCGCCGACGGCCAGGCGCGCCGTCGCCGGCGCCGCCACGCGCAGGACGAGCGCGCTGCCGTCGATCTGCACCTGGTAGTCGATCAGCTCGCCGAGAAAGGTCACGCGCTGCACCGCGCCGCGGAGGACGTTCATCGCGGGGTCGCCGCCCGCCGGACCCGGGGCTGCCGGCGGCGAGACCAGCTCGATCTGGTGCGGGCGGATCGAGAGCGCGACGTGGGCGCCGGGGGTCAGCCCGCCGGCGGCGACGCGCAGCGTGAGCGCGCCGTGCGAGACGGCGTCCGGCTTCACGGCCATGCCGTCCACGACGTTGGTCTTGCCGATGAACTCCGCCACGAACCGGGTGCGCGGCTGGAGGAACAGCTCGTCGGCGGTGCCCACCTGCGCGACGCGCCCCTGGTCGAGCACCGCGATGCGATCGGAGATGACCATGGCCTCGGCCTGGTCGTGGGTGACGTAGAGCGTGGTGATCCCGAACTCCTCGTGCAGGCGGCGGATCTCGAAGCGCATCTCCTCGCGGAGGTTGGCGTCGAGGTTCGAGAGCGGCTCGTCGAGCAGGAGGATCTCCGGCTCCACCACCAGCGCACGCGCCACCGCGACGCGCTGCTGCTGCCCGCCGGACAGCTCGCCGGGGTAGCGCCCGCCATAGCCGTCGAGCTGGACCACGCGCAGCATCTCGCGCACCTTCGCCTCGCGATCGCCGCGCGCCATCCCGCGCTTGAAGCGCAGGCCGTACGCCACGTTCTGCGCGACGGTCATGTGGGGCCAGAGCGCGTAGCTCTGGAAGATCATCGCCATGCGCCGGCGCTCCGGCGGCACCACGGCGGCCGGCGACGACAGGCGGCGCTCCCCCACCCAGATCTCGCCGCTCTCGGGCTTGAGGAAGCCGGCCACCAGCCGCAGCGTGGTGGTCTTGCCGCAGCCCGAGGGGCCGAGCAGCGCCACCAGCTCTCCCGGCTTCACCTCCAGCGAGAGGTCCTCGACCGCGGCGACGTCGCCGTAGTGCCGGGTCAGCCCTTTGATCGCGACGCCGGGCATGCCGTCAGTCCTTCACGCCGAGGACGTCGCGGCCCAGCGCCGCCTGCACGATCGTGACCGTCGCGAACGTCAGCGCGAGCATCACCAGGCCGAGCACGGCGATCGCGCCGAACTGCCCCTCTTCCTTGAGGTCGAAGATCACCACCGACATCACCTTGGTGTTCGGGGTGAAGAGGATGATCGAGGCGGACAGCTCGCGGATGACGCCGATGAAGATGAAGCACCACGCGGCGATGATGCCGCTGCGCGCGAGCGGCGCGGTGACGTCGCGCAGGATCCTGAGCCGCCCCGCGCCGAGGATGCGCCCGGCCTCCTCCAGGTCCGGCGGGATGCTGCGGAACGTGGCGTCGGACTGCGCGTAGCCCACCGGCATCTCCTTGGTGAGGTACGCGATGAACAGGATCGCCAGCGTCCCGTACAGCACGAACGGCGGCCGCGTGTACGCGATGAACAGCGCCACCGCCAGGACGACGCCGGGGATCACGACCGGCGCCAGCGCCAGGAACGCGACGAGCTGGTGGCCGATCACGAGGCGCCGCTGGGTCACGTAGGCGAGCAGCGCCACGAGCACGGCGCCGACGCTCGCGGTCGCCACGCCGAGCTGCACCGTGTTGACGATCGCCAACTTCGTCGCGCTGTACTCGAACAGCGTGAACGTCCAGTTGGCGAGCGTAAGGTTCTCCCACGACATCGGCTGCGCCCACGCGCGGGCGAACGCGGCCTTCGCGAGGATCGCGTACGGCAGGAAGATCGAGCACGCCATCACGGCCAGGCACGCGAGCAGCGCGGGCCAGCGCCAGATCCCGAGCGCGATCGTCCGCCGCTGGCCGCCCTTGCCCCCGATGGCGGCGTACCCCCGCCGGCCGAGCAGGCGCTTCTGCACGAGCAGGAGCAGCGCGGTGGCGAGCAGCAGCGGCACCGACACCGCCGCCGCCAGCTCCACTTTCGGCGGGAACTGGAAGAACGACCACACCTGCGTGGTGATCGTGTGGAACCCCGCGGGCAGCGCGAGGATCGCCGGCGAGCCGAACAGCGCGAGCGCCTGCAGCACCGCGAGGATGAAGCCGCTCACGAGCGCGGGGCCGACGAGCGGCAGCGTGATCGTCAGCGCGACGGTCAGCCGGCCGGCGCCGTGAATCGCCGCCGCGTCCTCGAGGTCGGAGGCGACGAGCGCCAGGGTGTTGGCCAGCATGATGTAGACGTAGGGGAACGTGTACATCGTGACGACGAACACGAGCCCCGGCATCGTGAAGATGTTCAAGAGCGGATCGGCGGCGCCGGTGGCTCCGCGCCAGAGCTTGTTGAGGAGGCCCGCGTTCGGGCCGGCGAGCATCACCCACGCGAAGGCGCCGAGGAACGGCGGGGTCACGAACGACGCCATCACCAGCGCGCGGATCAGCTTCTTGGCAGGCACGTTGGTGCGCGCGGTCAGCCACGCGAGCGGCGCGCCGACCGCGATCGACGCGAGCCCCGTCCAGAACGCGAGCACGAGCGTGTTCCACAGCGCCTTGCGCAGCGCGGGGTCGGCGACGGCGTCGCGATAGTGCGCGAGCGAGGCGCCGCGCTCGCTGCTCACGCTCATGTAGCCGAGCCACCCGAGCGGCAGCGCCATCAGCACCACGAGCACGCCGGCGGCGCCGAGCCACACCGGCAGCGAGCGGTCGAGCCCGTCGAGCCGCGCGACCGCGCGCGCCTTCACTACCACGCCACGTATCGAAGCCCCGCGACGATCGCGAAATCTCGAACGTTGCGTGTCACGCACGGAACACCGCGCGCAAGGCACTCAGCGGCGAGAAGCACGTCGGCCAGGCCAGGCGGGCCGTCGATCTCGATCAGGCTCTCGAACGACTTACCGCCACCGGCGGTGATCGGAAGCCGCACAATCCGCTGATCATCGAGCCAACCGCGGCGGTCGCGACGCTCTCGCGCTGGCAAGAGTTGGCGATCCCGTCCATGCAGGAACTCCCAGACCGCGACGACGGACGTGGCGCGCTGCGGGATGTTGACCCTTCCGAGTCGACCTGAGGGCCGCTTGAATTCGTCGATCAGCACCGACGTGTCGAAGAGCAGGTGTCGGTACCGCCCTAGGGCTACCTGCAGATCGAGCGCCTCGCCCGGCATCGATCAGGCGTGCGTATCTACTGGTTCGACCGGCGGTAGCTTGTAGGTATCGGCCAGCGACGCCTGAAGCGTCCTGACCTCGTCCATGAACGTTACGACTTTCGATTCGAAATTCTCCCCCTCCCGGCGCAGATCGTCGAAACGCGACGTCAGAGCGCGCGCGGCTCGTACCGCGAGGAATTCCGCTCGCCACCGATTCCAGCGCTCGTGAAGCACGTAGTACGAGGGGAGCTCAGTCGATCCGTTGATGGTGTACTCCGCGATGTACTTCCAGTCCGACTCCTCGATCCGGGCTTCCGCGGCAACGGCGCGAAACTCCGTGCTCGTCACGAGGTGGCTGAAGGCCTCGCGCGCGACGTCCCGCAGAACGTCGAGTGCCCGGTCGTGGCTCTCGGCGAGCTCTCCGGCGTTGCGCGCATACCGCAGGAATTGATCGAGGTTTGCCTGGTACTGCACCGACACCATCTTCCGGCTCGGCCATAGAAACTCGAAATCCTGGACGTCGGCTCGGAAAGACCAGTTACGAGTGGAAGCGCGCTCGTGTTCGATGCCAAGCGCGCTCGCGAGTGGACCGATCACCGTGGTGAGCCAAACGCGGACCTGATCTTTGGACGGTTTCGTCGGACGTTTACGCCCGCGGTGCATCGTGGTCGAAGCTTAACACGCGACCGCGGGTGCCCCCCGGTCCGAAGCGACGTCTTGGATGCGATACAGCGGTCACGCGCCGAAGAGCTCGACGAACCGCTTCTTGAGCTCCTCGTTGCGCTTCTCGAGTTCCTCCGGCTCCACCGTGAGCAGCTTGAGCTCGCTCAGCTTCGGCTGGTCGGCCGGATACTTCACCTCGGGATGGCCGGTGTAGAGCCCTTCGCTGTCGGCCATCACCTGCTGGATCTCGCGCGTGAACGTGAAGTCGGTGAAGAGCTTCGCGGCGTTCGGGTGCGGGGCGAAGCTCGCGATCGCGGTCGGCGACACCACGAGCGGCACGCCTTCCTTCGGATAGACGACCTCGATCGGGTTGCCCTTCTTCTTGAGCTGGTACGCGCTGTACTCGGCGCCGTTCACGCCGACCACGCGCTCCCCGGAGGCGACCGTGCTCGGCGGATCGTTGGCGGACTGCACGATCATGAGCCGGTTCTGCGCGAGCTGCTTGAAGTAGTCCCACCCGTGGCCCGGCAGGTTCACGAGCGCGAGGACGTGCGTCGCGATGATCCCACTGTAGCCCGGGTGCGCGGTCACCATCTTGCCCCGCCACTTCGGGTCGAGCAGGTCCTTCCACGTCTTCGGCGCGTCCGCGGCGCTCACGGCCCTGGTGTTGTAGTAGATCGCGTTCACGGTGGCGCGGAGCCCGTAGTAATAACCGTCCTTGTCCTTGAACCCCGCGGGAAACTTCTCGACGCCCGCCGGCGTGTGCTTCATCAGGAGCTTCTTGTCCTTGAGCAGCACGAAGTGGCCGGCGTCCGAGGTGTGCAGGACGTCCGCGTTCCTGATGTTCGCCGAAAGCTCCTGCATCACCCGCTGGAGCACGCGCTGCGAGCCCGTGCGATGCACCTCGACCTTGATGCCGGGGTACGCCTGCTCGAAGAGCTTCGCGACTTTCTCGGCGCTCGGCAGCACGAGCGACGTGTACCAGACGACCTTCCCTTCCTTCCTGGCGGCCTCGACGAGCTTCGGGTCCTGCGCGACCGCCGCCGCCGGTACCAGGATCCCGCCGAGGAGGACCGCGAGGACGAACGCGAGCGAGCGACGGGTCATGCGGCGTCCACCGCCGGACGGATCGTCGTGCTGACGAGGTCGAGGATCTCGAACATCCGCCCGTGCTCGGCGCGCCGGAACTCGAGCAGCACGTGCTGCAGCCCGAGGCGCTTGAGCTGCGCGAGCATGTCGATCGCGGCCTGCGGCCCCTTCGCGAGCAGCTCTTCGGTGAGCGAGAAGCGCAGCGACAGCTCGATCGTCTGCATGTCGCGCTTCGCGGCGTCGGCGGCCGCGCGCACCTTCGCCAGCTCTTCCTTGAAGTGCTCCGGCGTGCGCGTCATGGCGTGCCAGCCGTCGCCGTGCTCGACCACGCGGCGGTAGGCACCGGCGCTCCCGCCGCCCACCCAGATCGGCGGATGCGGGCGCTGCAGCGGCTTCGGCGCGAAGCCGACGTGCTGGAAGCGGACGAACTCGCCGTCGAACGACGGCATGTCCTGCGTCCACAGCGTCTTGAACACGCGCAGCGCCTCGTCGGCGTGACGGCCGCGCCGCGCGAACGGCGCGCCGAGGATGTCGAGCTCGTCCTTCCACCATCCAACGCCCACGCCGACGATCAGCCGCCCGTTCGAGAGCGCGTCGAGGCTGCTCAGCATCTTGGCCATCACCACGGGATGCCGGTGGCCGAGGATGAACACGGAGCAGCCGAGCCGGGGCTTGGTGGTCACCGCCGCCGCCGCCGCGAGCGCGACGATCGGCTCGAGGTACGGACGGTCCGGCGGGATCGGAAAGCGCCCGCCCATCGGATAGCCGACCACATTTGACGGCCCTGAGCCGTCAGGGTCCTTCGTCGTGCCGGGGATGACGACGTGATCGCTGACCCACAGCGAGGCGAAGTCGCGGCGCTCCGCCTCCAGCGCGAAGCTGACAAGCGCCTCCTTGGTGACGCCCCCCGGCTGGGTCGTCGGCAGGTGCACGCCGATCTGCATGGCTACTTGTAGTCGCGGTCCGGCGCGGTGAGCGACGTGCCGCCGTCCACGACGAGCACCTGGCCGGTGATGTACCGCGCCTGGGCGGAGAGGAGGAACCGCACCGCGGAGCCGATGTCCCAGCCCGTGCCCTCGACGCGCAGGGCCGAGGCGTTCTTGCGCAGCTCGCGCGCCTTCTCGGGCATGCCCGCCGCGTAGACCATCGGCGTGTAGACGGGGCCGGGCGCCACGCAGTTCACGCGGATGCCTTCCTTACCGTGGTCGACGGCCATCGCCTTCGTGAGCCCGATGACCGCGCTCTTCGACACGGTGTACGTCGTGAGCCCGCGCGGCCGGATGGCCGAGATCGACGAGACGTTGACGATCGCGCCGCCGCCCGCCTTCCGCATCTCCGGGATCGCGTGCTTGGAGGCGAGGAACATCGACTCCACGTTCACCTGCATGACCCGGCGCCAGTTCTCCTCGGTCTCGTCCACGACGGAGCCGCGGCTCCCGATGCCGACGTTGTTGTCGAGGAGATCGACGCGGCCGAAGCGGTCGACGGCGGCCTTCACCATCGCCGCGCAGTCGCCCGCCTTCGTGACGTCGGCTTCGAACGCGACGGCTTCGCCGCCGACCTCGCCGATCATCTCCGCCGTGCGCTTCGCGAGCCCACCGTCGCGGTCGACCACCACGACTTTCGCGCCCGCCTTGCCGAGCAGGATCGCCGCCGCGCGGCCGTTGCCGATGCCGTCACCGACGGCGCCGCCGCCGGTGACGATCGCGACCTTGCCCGCGAGGCCCCAGTCGTGCGGAACCTCGAGTGTCGGGATCGGCGCTGTTGAACCTTGACGGCCCATGGCCGTCAACTGCCCTCACCCGCGACGACCCAGAGCGGCGCGCGGCCGGCCGCGACGCGCTGGATGTTGTCGAAGCCGTTGCGGAAGCGCGCGATGTAGTTCTCCCACGTCGGCCCGGCGGTGTGCGGCGTGAGGATGACGTTCGGCAGCGAGAAGAGCGGGTGCTTGGCCTGCGGCGGCTCCTCCACCATCACGTCGAGGCCGGCGCCGAAGATCCTGCCGTCCTTCAACGTGGCGTGGAGCGCGTGCTCGTCGACCACGGGACCGCGGCACGTGTTCACGAGGATCGCCTCGCGCTTCATCATGCCGAGCTCGCGCGCGCCGATGAGGTTGCGCGTCGAATCATCGAGGGGCACGTGGAGGCTCACCACGTCGGACGTCTTCAGCAGCTCGTCGAAGAGCACGAAGCGGACACCGAGCGCGTCCTCCTGGTCTTCCGTCAGGCGCTTGATGTCGTAGTACTGCACCTTCATGTCGAACGCCTTCGCGCGGCGCGCGACCTTCTTGCCGATGTTGCCGAGGCCGACGATGCCGAGCGTCGCGCCGGAGACCTCGTGCACGCGCACGTCCGCCGGGTTGCCGATGCGCCAGTTGCCCGCCACCACGCTGTTGTGGAACTGCACGCAGCGCTTGAACACCGCGAGGATCAGCATGAGCGTGTGCTCGGCCACCGCGATCGCGTTCGCGCCGCCGTTGTTGGACACCGGCACCTTCGCCTTCTTCGCCGCTTCCGGATCGACCTGGTCGTAGCCCGCGCTCGTGAGCTGCACGAGCTTGAGGTTCGGCGCCGCGCGGAAGAAGTCGTTGCCCATGCGCCGCGCGAAGCCCAGGTAGTACTCGGCCTGCGCCGCCGCCTCGTAGAACTGCGGCGTGTCGACGTCCGCGGGGACCAGCTCGAAGCCCGCCGGCGTGAGCGCCTTGACGAGCTCCATGATCTGCGGCGGCTGCGTGGGGCAGAACAGGATCTTGCTGGCCATGGCGGCGTGTCTCCTTCTTGCTATTGCTGGGCGAGCGGAATGGTCGCGGTGACGCAGGGCTCGGAGCCGATCTGCCGCGTCGTGTGGCCCTGGCCCGTCGTGTCCTCGACGAGGCGCGCATCGCCGGGCCCGAAGAGGTGCGTGCTGCCGTCGCCGCAGCCGATCTCGAGCTGGCCGGAGAGGATGATCACGAACTGGCGGCGCGGCGCGGGGTGCCAGTCGTAGAACCGGCCGACGTGCCACTCACCGAACTGGATCTGGGTCGCGGGAATGCCCTTCATCCAGTCGTCGTGCTTCTTGTAGTCGATCCGCTCGATGTGCGACTGGCCGTCGGCGCCGGTGTAGAGCCGCCACGTTCCCATCTGGTTGGCCTCCGAAGCGTGTTTGGACGGGGCACGCGATGCGGAGCCGAGGTGGCGCGATCACGGGCGACGTCGGCGGGATGCTAACACGCCGGAAGCGCAGAGCGTCGCAGGGAGACGGTCGGTGGACCGTGAGACCGACGAGCGCGCCGGCGGCAGAACGCCGCCGGCGCGTCTGATCGATGCGTGGGTCGAAGCGGCTACCCGCCCGTGCCCGCGCCCGCGCCGCCGCCGGCACCGCCCGCGCCACCGGCTCCGCCAGCACCCGTACCGCCCGCGCCCGCGCCGCCGGTCCCGGTCCCTGTACCGCCCGCCCCCGTGCTACCGGAGCCCGCGGCGCCGCCCGCACCGGTGCTGGTGCCGGGGCTCGCCGAGTCCGTGGCCCCCGGGCTCGCGGAGCCTCCCTCGTTGCCGCTCGGCGCCTGCGTGCCGCCGTGGAGCGTGTCGGTGTTCGTGCCGGTCGGCGTGGTGGATTCGATGCCGCCGCCGCGCGACGTCGACGAGGCCATCCCTCCGCCCATCGAGCCGCACGCCGCCAGCGTCACCGCGGCGACCGCGCCGATGGTGAGATCTCTTACAACATGACTCATCCCGTACTCCTATCCGAGTAGTTCGATCGCCGCGACGCGAGCGCGGCGATCGAACCCATCAGTCGCACGGGATGTGCCAGCGGTCCGCGTCAGCGCTTGGGCGCCGTCGGCGGGCTCGCCGCGGGACCGCGGTCGTCCTTGTCCATCTTGACCTGGTACGCGTCGCGGAGCGCGGTGGGGTCGACGGTCAGGTGGATCTTCTGGTCCTTCCACGCGATCTTCACGTCGTTCCAGGCGACGATCTTCTTGCGGCCGCCGATGCCGAACGCGTCGCCCATCGTCACGCCCACGTCCTTGATACGCCCGTCCTTCGGGTCGAGCCACAGCTCGGCGATCTTGCCGATGTCCTTGCCCTGCGGGTCGTGGAAGGTCTCGCCCATGAGCCACTGGGCTTCGACGAGCCCGCCGGGGTGCGGCTGGATCTTGTCGCGCCGCTCGGCGGCGGTGCGCGCGTCGTGCTCGGTGGTGCTGGTGTCGCTCGGCCTGTCCACGCCGCGCTTGTCCGCGGCGGTGGCGAGCGAGCCGCCCAGCGCGAGGCTTCCCGCGACGAGCGCGCTCAACGCCCAGGTGGCATACGTTGTCCCGGTCCTGCTCATGGCGTCGTCTCCTTCGGGCCGGTCGAGGCCCGTCCGTTCAGGCTCGCAAGCCGTGTGCCGGGAGATTGGAGTACCTTGTCGGGCACACGACGCTCACGGGAGGAACGCTCATGCAGGCGACGGTGACAGGGCTGCTCGGTCGGGAGACGCTGCACGCGCGCATCGACGAGATCAAGCAGAAGAAGGGCGCGGCGCCCTGGGTCGAGAAGCTCGTGATGAACGACCAGATCGTGGGCACGCTCATCTGCCAGCCCGCCGGCCACAAGACCGACCGGCACTATCACCACACCGACGAGTGGTGGGTCGTGCTCGAGGGCGAGATCGAGTGGGAGATCGAGGGCCACGCGGCGCCCGTGCGCGCGAAGGCCGGCGACTTCGTGTTCGCGCCCGCACGCCACTACCACCACATCCGCCCGGAGGGCAACGGGCCCAGCATCCGCCTCGCGATCACGCCGCCCGGCGAGTTCCACCGTCACGACCGGCCCGAGAGCGAGAACCCCTTGGCATGAGTGCCACGCTCGACCTCGCGGAGCTCAAGCGCGCGGTAGGCAGCAAGGAGACGGCGACCGACGTCGTCACCGCCGCGCAGGCGAACCTCCTGCGGCTCACGTTCGGACGGCCGGAGCCCGAGCTGAAGGACGGCGATCCGCTGCCGCCGGGCTGGCACATCATCTACTTCACGCCGCGCTTCGGACCGGGCGAGCTGCGGGCCGACGGCACGCCGGCCTCGAGCGGCCTCATGCCGGAGATGCCGCTGCCGCGCCGCATGTTCGCGGGCCAGAGCTTTCGCTTTCATCGGCCGATCCGCATCGGCCAGACGCTCCGGCAGGAGAACGAGCTCACCGACATCTCGATGAAGACCGGCGCGACCGGGACGCTCGTCTTCACCACCGTGGTCAGCCGCATCGCCGGGCCCGACGGCCTCGCGATCGAAGACACGCGGCACATCGTCTATCGCGAGGAGGTCACGGCCGGGCAAGGCAACCAGGCGCCGAAGCGCGAGCCGGTGCCCCCCGACCTGCCGTGGCGGCGCACGATCACGCCGAACCCGGTCCTCCTGTTCCGCTTCTCCGCCCTCACGTTCAACAGCCACCGCATCCACTACGACCACGAGTGGGCGATGAAGACCGAGGGCTACCCGGCGCTCGTGGTGCACGGGCCGCTCACGCAGACGCTGCTGATCGACTTCGCGCGCGATCACGCGGCGAGACGGACGATCACGTCGTTCACCACGCAGGCGCGCGCGCCGCTCTTCGACGGCGCGCCGTTCGAGCTGCGCGGCCGTCCGACCTTTGGACATGGGGGCCGCGCAACACAGGACCCCCAAGCCCCCTCCACCGGCGCCGAGGTCTGGGCCGTCACGCCCGAAGGCACCGTGGCCATGACCGCGCAGGTCGAGCTCGGGTAGCCCGTGCTGCGCGACGCGGTCACGTACGGGGAGCTGATCCTCACCGCGCTCCGGCGCTTCCCCGACCGCGTCGCCTTCCAGCAGGACGACCGCCGCCTCACCTATCGCCAGACCGCGGACCTGCTCGCGCGCTGGATCACCGTGCTCACGCAGCGCGGCCTGGCCCACGGCCAGGGCGTCGGCATCCTGTCCCCCAACCGCCCGGAGGTCTGGCTCGGGCAGTCGTCGACGTCGATGGCCGGCGGGCGCTACACCGCGCTGCATCCGCTCGGCTCGCTCGACGATCACCGCTACGCGTGCGACGAGGCGGAGCTGCGCTTCCTGCTCGTCGATCCCGCCTACGCCGAGCGCGCGGCACGGCTCCTCGAAGGATCGAGCGCGGTCGAAGCGGTGCTCACGTTCGGTCCCGCGGACGTCGGCGAGGACATCACGCGGCTCGCGGAGCGCGTCACGCCCGGCCCGCTCACGGCCGGGCCGCACGGGCCGGACGACATCGGCTGGCTGCTCTACACCGGCGGCACGACCGGCGTGCCGAAGGCCGCGATGCTGTCGGAGCGCGGGCTGGCGCAGATGGTCTTCAGCGTGCTCACCGGCTGGGACCTGCCGGGCGAGCTGCGCTACCTCGCGTGCGCGCCGATCTCGCACGCCGCCGGGATGCTGACGACCCCCACGCTGGTGCGCGGCGGCACCGTCATCCTGCAGCGCACGTTCGATCCCGGCGCGTGGCTCGCCGCGGTCGCGCGCGAGCGCGTCACGCTGGGCCTCCTCGTGCCCACGATGATCTACGCGGTGCTCGATCATCCCGCGCTCGCGCGCACCGATCTGGCGAGCCTGCAGACCGTCATGTACGGCGCCTCGCCGATGGCGCCCGCGCGGATGGCGGAGGCGCTGGAGCGCATCGGGCCGGTGTTCTGCCAGCTCTACGGCCAGACGGAGTGCACGGGGCTCGGGACGGCGCTCTGGCGCGCGGACCACGACCGCGCGGACCTGCATCGCCTCACCTCGTGCGGCAAGCCGATTCCCGGCGTGCGCGTGACCGTGCGCGACGACGAAGGGCGCCTCACCGCCGACGACGAGCCGGGCGAGATCTGCGTGCAGGGCGTCTCCGTCATGCAGGGTTACTGGAAGCAGCCGGCGCTGACCGACGCTGCGCTGGGCGACGGCTTCCTGCGCACCGGCGACGTGGCGGTCCGCGACGCGGACGGCTTCCTCTACATCGTCGACCGCAAGAAGGACATGATCGTGTCCGGCGGCTTCAACATCTTCCCGCGCGAGGTCGAGGACGTCCTCACCCTGCACCCGGCCGTCTCCAGCGTGGCGGTGATCGCGGTGCCCGACGCGAAGTGGGGCGAAGCCGTGAAGGCGCTCGTGGTCACGAAGCCCGGCGCGTCGGTGACGGCCGAGGAAGTGATCCAGCTCGTGCGCGACAAGAAGGGCCCGGTGTACGCGCCCAAGAGCGTCGAGTTCCTCGACGCGCTCCCGCTGACGCCGGTGGGCAAGGCGGACAAGAAGGCGCTGCGCGCGCGCTACTGGGCCGGCCAGACGCGCAACGTCCACTGACGTAGACTGACCGGCATGGACTTCCACGCGTTCATGTACGTCACCATCGGCCGGCGCGCGGAGCTCGAGCGCGGCATGGCGGGCAAGGACCCGGTCCTCTACCAGCGCATGCTGGACGAGATCGCGCAGTACGCGCGGCTCTGCAACGACAGCGGCTGGGCGGGCTTCGGCATCCCCGAGCACCACCTGCAGATCGAAGGCTTCGAGCTCGGCCAGGATCCCGGGCTCATGGCGATGTTCCTCGGGCAGCACGCGCCGAAGCTGCGCATCGACCAGTTCGGCTACGTGCTGCCCACGCACAATCCGCTGCGCGTGGCGGAGCACGCGGCCACGCTCGACCACCTGCTCGGCGGCCGGCTGAACGTGGCGTTCGTGCGCGGCTACCAGGCGCGCTGGTTCGAGAACTACGCGGCGGTCCCCGGGGTGAAGGCCACCGGGCCGTGGAACCGCAAGACCGACGACGACGCGATGAACCGCGAGCTGTTCGAAGAGTGCGTCGCGATCATCAAGGCCGCGTGGACGCACGACACCTTCGCGTTCAAGGGCAAGCACTGGTCGTTCCCGCCGGAAGGCCAGATGCAGCCGCACGTGCACCCGGTCTACCTGAAGTACGGCCGCGGCGTCGATCCGGACGGCACCATCCGGGAGGTCGGCATCGCGCCGCGCCCGCTGCAGAACCCGATCCCCGTCTACTCCGGGTTCACGCACAGCCTGCAGACGTCGCTCTACTGGGCGCGCGAGGGCGGCAAGCCGATCGTGATGGCGAAGGAGATGGATTTCTGCGAGCTGCTCTGGACGAAGTACCGCGAGACCGCCGAGCAGCACGGGCGCCGGGTCGCGCGCGGTGACGAAGCGGCGTGGGGCGGCTACCTCGTGCTCGCCGACACGAAGAGCGAAGCGGAGGCGTGGGCGGAGGACTGTCTGTGGATGTGGGACACCTGGTCGGTGCCGTTCGGCCAGGACCGTCCGCCGCTGCTGATCGGCGACGTGGACACGGTCACCCGCATGATCGAGAACGCGCTCGCGCACGTGCCGTTCCGCGAGATGTTCTGCCTCTTCGGCCAGGGCATCCTCGCCCCCGACCGCTGCAAGAAGACGCTCGAGCTGTTCGCCGAGAAGGTCATCCCGCGCTTCCGGAGCTGAGCCCATGACTTCCCTGCCGTGGCGCGTCCTCGTCGCTCTCCTGCTCGTCACCACGACCGCCGGCGCCGGTCACGCCGCCGAGCTCACGAAGGAGCAGGTCGAGCAGATCGTCCGCGAGTACCTGCTGAAGAACCCCGACGTCGTCACCGACGCGCTCCGCGCCGCGGAGGCGAAGCGCCGGGAGGCGCAGCAGCAACAGACCGTGCAGGCGATCGCCACGCATCGCGAGCAGCTCGAGCGCGACGCCACCTCGCCCGTGCGCGGCCACGCGGCCGCCGACGTGACGGTCGTCGAGTTCTTCGACTACGCCTGCCCGCACTGCAAGACCGCCGCGGCCGCGGTGAAAGACCTGCTGCGCGACGACCCCAAGGTCCGGCTCGTCTACAAGGAGCTGCCGATCCTGGGCGAGGGCTCGATGGTGGCGGCCCGCGCGGCGCTCGCGTCGCGCGCCCAGGGCAAGTACGACGCGTTCCACGATGCGCTCATGGCGGCGCCGGGCCCGCCGAGCGAGGCGAGCGTCATGCAGGCGGCCGCGCAGGTCGGGCTCGACGTCGCGAAGCTCAAGACCGACATGGCGTCGCCCGAGATCACGGCGACGATCCAGAAGAACTACGCGCTCGCCCAGGCGCTCGGCCTGTCGGGCACGCCCGCGTTCGTGATCGGCGACGAGTTCGCGCCCGGCGCCGTGCCGCTCGCACGGCTGAAGATGATGGTCGCGAAGGCGCGGCAGCAGAAGAAGCCATGATCAAGGCGCTCACGTTCATCCACCGCAAGCCGGGCATGGCGCTGGACGAGTTCCAGGCGTACTGGCGGAACGAGCACCCGAAGGCGGTGATGCGCCTGCCCGGCATCCGCCGCTACGTGCAGTCGCACGTGCTGCCGTCGATGTACGCGAAGGGCGAGCCCGCGCACGACGGCATCGCGGAAGTCTGGGCGGACGACACGGACGCGCTCCGCGCGATGACGAAGAGCCCCGCGCACCCCGCCCTGATCGAGGACGAGGCCCGCTTCATCGACCGACCGCGAATGGGCGTCCTGATCACGACCGAGCACGCGGCGCTGGACGGCAAGCCCAGCGGAGACGCCGTCAAGGCAGTGGAGTTCTTCCGAGCGAAGCCGGACATGGAGGTCGACGACTTCCAGCGCCACTGGCGCACGACCCACGCGTCCCTGGCGACGAAGGTCCCGGGCCTGGTCCGTTACGTGGCGAGCATGGTCCGCCCGTCCGCCTACGTCCAGGGCCGCAAATTCCCTTACGACGGCGCCGCTCTCCTCTGGTTCGCCTCGATGGAAAACCTGAAGGTGGCGGCCACAAGCCCTGAATACCAGGCCCTGATCGCCGACCGACCAACCTTCCTGGCCGACGCTTCCCCTCCTTTCTTACTAACCCGCGAGCACGTCATCGCCGGCTGAGCCGGGAACAAAAGAACAAAGGAACAAACGAACAAAGGAACAAAGGATCGGGAGCGAAGCGATCCGCACATGGGAGCGATGCGGCGGCCCGATCGCCGTTGCTTGTTCGACAGGTCGACCCCAAGCGAAGCGCAGGGGCCGGGGGCGGCGGCAGGGGTGGGTCGTAGCCGAATCCGCAGCTATTAGCGAGTCGGCGAATGCCGACTCGCTAACGCGAGGACCTGAGGCGGCGACCCACCCCTGCCGCCGCCCCCGGCCCCTGCGCTTCGCTTTGCCGGCTACCTATCGAGCCAGGCGACAGCGAGCCGGCCGCCGACATCGTGCCCGATGTTGGGGCCGTAGTTCTTGACGTACGGCTTCCACGCCCCCACGCACGAGACGGAGGGCCCGAAGGCGTAGTAGGCCTGCTGCGACACGTAGCGCTGGATGTCGAAGATGATCTCGCGGCGCTTGGCCACGTCGTGCGTGCGCTTGGACGTGGCGATCATGTCGGTGAGCTTGCCGTCGTTGACGCCGCCGGCGTTCAGCGGCTCGCCCGGCACGTAGATGCGCAGGTAGCTGTCGATGTCGGACTGGCCGCCGCGCAGGCCCGTGGCGACCTTCTCGAACTTGCCGAAGATCGTGCTCGAGATGAACGCGCCATACTCCTTCAGCTTCAGCTCCGACTCGATGCCGCCGTCCTTCCAGTTCTTGATCGTCACCTGCACCGAGTCCATGTAGTCCGGCCCGTAGCCCGGCGTCGTCTCCACCGGGATCTTGATCCCCCGCGGGTGGCCGGCGTCCGCGAGCAGCTTCTTCGCGGCGGCGGGGTCGTGCTGATAGAGCTGCCGCCCTTCCGGCGGAAGCTGGTCGATCGGGATCGACCACTCCTTCAGTGCCGCGGGGATGCCCGGGTTCGGCGAGCCCTGCCCCTGGGACCACGCGTTGGTGTCGAGCACTTCCTTCCAGTTCGAGGCGCGCGCGAGCGCCCGGCGCACGCGGACGTCCTTGAACGGATCGGCGTCGAGCTTCATCCACGTGATGCCGCCGAACATGACGGTGTAGTCCCGCGTCTGCAGCCCCGCCACCTTCTGCTTCGCGAGGTCGAGGTCGATGCGGCGCACCACGAAGCCGTACTCCGGGCCCAGGTCGTAGCCGCCCGACACGATGAAGTTCGCGAACGCCGTGGCGGGATCCTGCTCGATCGTGACGTCGACGCCGTCCGCGTACGGCATGCCGGGCATGAAGTAGTTCGGATGGCGCACGTAGACGAGCCGGGTGCCGGGATCGTAGCGCTCGAGCATCCACGGCCCCGTGCCGATGACCGACTCCGGCTTCCGGAGGTCGCCGAACTTCTCGACGGCTTCCTTCGCGACGATCCACGTCGCCGTGGACGCGAGCTGGTCGATGAACCAGGCGTTCGGCTCCTTGAGCCGGAACGTCACCGTGTACTTGTCGGTCGCCTCGACCTTGTCGACCGCCTCGAGCAGGTAGCGGTTGCCGTTGCCCTTGATCGTGAGGAAGCGCTCGTAGGTGTACTTCACGTCCTCCGCGGTGAGCTCGCGCCCGCTGACCGGCGCCTTGTTGTGCCAGCGCACGCCCTTGCGCAGCTTGAAGACGTAGGTGGTCTCGTTGGTGCGCTGCCACGACTCGGCGAGGTCGTTCTCGACGGGCTGGGTGCCCGGCACGACGGACGCGCCCGCCTTGATCTTCACGAGGCGGCTCATGCAGTACGACAGCGCCATCATGGTGGGGAACGCGATGGTCTGGTGCGGGTCGAAGTGCACCGGCTGCACGTGGTGGCGCACCTTGAAGATGCCGCCACGCTTCGGCGTCTGCGCCTCGGCGCCGCGAACGTCCAGCGCGCCCACGGTGGCGGCGGCCGCGCCGAGCTTGAGGAGATCACGACGGCTGAGCAACGACGAGTCCATGGCAGGTCCTCCCGCGCGGGATGCTAGGGGCAAGCCCGCGGCTGGTCAACGCCGATCTGTGTGGCAGTATGGTGCCCGTGCTGAGCCGGCAAGACAACGAGCTCCTCACGCGGACGGGCCCGGGGACGGCGATGGGCGACTACTTCCGCCGGTTCTGGCTGCCCGTGCTCCTCTCGAGCGAGCTGCCCGAGCCGGACGGCGCGCCCCTGCGCCTGACCATCATGGGCGAAGAGCTGATCGCCTTCCGCGACACCGACGGCCGCGTGGGCCTCCTCGATCCGGTGTGCCCGCACCGCGGCGCGAACCTCTTCTACGGCCGCAACGAGGACGGCGGGCTCCGCTGCGCGTACCACGGCTGGAAGTTCGACGTCGAGGGCCGCTGCGTGGACATGCCGACGATGCCGCCGGAGAGCCGCTTCCGCGACAAGGTGCGCGCGGGCGCCTATCCCACCCGGGAGTGGGGGGACTTCGTCTGGGCGTACCTCGGGCCCCGCGAGACCGAGCTGCCCGCGCTGCCCGCCATCGAGTTCGCGCTGGTGCCGCCGTCGCACCGCTTCGTGTCGAAGAAGCTCCAGCAGTGCAACTGGGCGCAGGCGTGCGAGGGCGCGCTCGACACCGCGCACTTCTCGTTCCTGCACATGCCGGTGTGGTCGGCGGAGGACGCGGTCGACGCCGCCGTGAGCAAGAGCTCGGTCGACGTCGAGCGCACGCGCTGGATGCGCGACGACCCCCGCCCGGAGTTCACGGTCGTCCCGCACGACGTCGGCTTCGTCGCCGGCGGCGCGCGCAAGGCCAACGGCACCGATCTCTACTGGCGCATCGCCCAGTTCCTGCTGCCCACGCACGCGCTCACGCCGAACGCGTTCCCCGGCGAGACCATCCACGGGCAGACGTGGCTGCCGATCGACGATCGCTCGTGCTGGGTCTTCTGCTACTCGTGGAACCCCGACCGCCCGCTCACCGACGACGAGCGCCGCGCCTTCCGCGCCGGCCGCAGCGTGCACGCGGAAGTCGACGAGCGCTGGGTGCCGCGGCGCAATCGCGACAACGACTACCTGATCGACCGGATGGACCAGAAGCGCAAGACGTTCACCGGCGTCCAGGGCGTGTCGGAGCAGGACGCGATGATCCAGGACAGCCAGGGGTTCATCGCCGACCGCTCGCGCGAGCATCTCGGCCCCACCGATCTGGCGATCATCGAGTTCCGGAAGCTGGTGCTCAAGGGCGCGCGCGAGCTGCAGCAGGGCGTGGTACCCGCCGCGGCGCGGAACGCCGCGGGCTACCGCGTGCGCGGCGGCAGCATCGTGGCGGATGCCGGCCTCGGCTTCGCGGAGACGATGACGCGCCGCTTCGGAGACCCGCTGGGCCGCGTGCGCTGAGCGCGGACGACCTCGCGCCCTATCTCGCCTTCCTCACGGGCCATCGCCACGCGCTGATCTTCATCGCCGCGGTCGTCGACGCCGTCGGCCTGCCCTTCCCGGGGCGGCTCATCGTGGTGCTCAGCGGCGCGATGGCGACGGATCTCGCGGACGCCGGCTGGCTGCTCGGGCTCGGTGTCGCCGGCACGGTGATCGGCGACCACGTGCTCTATCTGCTCGGCATCGCGGGCGGCGAGCGCGTCCTGACCCTCTACTGCCGGTGGACCGTGGGCTCGCAGCGCTGCATCACGGACGCCCGGGCGTACTTCGAGCGGTGGGGCGGCTTCACGATCGTCATCGGCCGGTTCGTCACGGGCGTGCGGCTCTTCGCCTCCGCGCTCGCCGGCGCGGGCGGCATCGCCTACCCGCGCTTCCTGCTGTTCGACGTGGTCGGCGCGCTCGTGTGGACCGGGCTCTTCGTGAGCCTGGGCTACTGGCTCGGCGAGCGCGCCGCGCGGCTGCTCGAGCGGTACGGGCCGGTCATCCTGGTGATCGGCCTCGGCATCGTGGTCGCGGGCGTCGCGGTGCTGGTCTACCGCGTGATCAAGCGGCGGCGGCACAGCCCCGCGACCATGCCGCGGCCGCGCACGACCTGATCACGAGTCCAAGGGCACTCGCCGGAGCGGACGACTTCACGTCGGCCGCGCAGGCGTTGGGGGGCTTGGGGGGCGCCCGGAGCCCCCCATGTGTCGTAACCGGCGGCGCTACGCGCCGCCGGTTACCACGAGCGTCTGACCCGAGACGAAGTCGCTGTCCGGGCTGCAGAACAGGTAGATCGCGCCCGCCGCTTCCTCGGGGAAGCCGCCGCGGCCCAGCGGGATCATCTGGTTCATCGCGGCGATGCGGTTGCCCTGCACGCCGACCTTCACCGTGCGGCCGGCCACCTCGATCGTGCCCGCCTCGCCCTCCGCCAGCGGCTTGGTGAGCCGCGTCTGGATGTAGCCGAACGCCACGCAGTTCACGGTGACCGCGTAGCGGCCCCACTCCTTCGCGAGCGTGCGCGTCATGCCGGTCACCGCCGCCTTCGCCGAGGAGTAGTTCACCTGGCCCGCGTTGCCGCGCACGCCGGACGTCGACGAGATCTGGACGACCTTGCGCACGACGCGCCGGCCCTGCTTCGACTCCTTGTCGAACTGCTCGCGGAGGTACGGCGCGAAGGCGCGGAGGATGCGGAACGG
>Ga0194121_10002074_pt1 | contig 32552 bp, 27 predicted proteins | sample TA2MahCa50mmetaG_FD_148609 | JGI IMG/M metagenome (GOLD analysis project Ga0194121, IMG submission 148609) | Freshwater microbial communities from Lake Tanganyika, Tanzania - TA2015020 Mahale Deep Cast 50m | ecosystem: Environmental > Aquatic > Freshwater > Lake | place: Tanzania: Lake...
ATCCGATTTAGCCGTAAAAAAAATAACAGCACAAAATAAAAAGGCAGATTTATTAGTTATTCACGATGACATTGATTTGCCTCTAGGAAAAATTAAAGTTGTAAAAAACAGAGGTTCAGCTGGCCACAAAGGCGTAGAATCAATTATTAAGGCTGTGGGAAATAAAAATTTGGCAAGAATAAGAGTTGGTATTGCTCCCTTAAAAGGAAAAGCAAAAGCTCCTGAAAATTTTGTTATTAAAAAATTTTCAGAAGAAGAACAAAAAATAATTAACAAAACGGTTAAAAAAATATCGGATGCCCTTGAATTATATATGGAAGAAGGCTTGGAAAAAGTTATGAATGAATACAATAAATAAGATAAATCAGTTATTAGTAGTTTCAATCACCCCCTATTTTTTAGAAAAGGAGGTTTTTTGGTTTCAGGCAAATTTAGAAGAAATTTTAAAGTCAGCTAAAACACAACAATTTTTCCAAGACAATACGGTTTTTTTAAAAACTGGTTTAACTTATAATATTTCTGAATTACTAAGAAAGTTTGATGAGCTAGGATACGAAAGAGTGTTTTCTGTGCAAGACCCCGGAGAATTTTCTCAAAGAGGAGGTGTAATTGATATATTCCCAATAAATATGTTGCAAGCCGTGCAATTGGATTTTTTGGGAAATAAAGTTGAGAATATTTCTCTTCTTAATATAAAAATTAATAACGAAAAAAAGTCAAAAGATGTTTTACTTAAAAGGTTAAAATCTCAAGAACTATTTTCTGATTTAAAAAATATTGAAGTCGGGAACTATTTAGTGCACTTGGATCATGGAGTCGGAAAGTTTACTGGAAAAGAAGAGTTAAATAACCAAGATTACTATGTCTTAGAATATGCAAAGGGAGACAAATTATTTGTGCCCGTTGGCTTAGAAAGAAAACTCTCAAATTATGTTGGCTTTTCTGACCCAATTGTTTCAAGGCTAGGATCTGAATTATGGCAAAAAACAAAAAGAAAAGTGAAAGAAGATGTTGAAAAATTAGCCAAAGATCTTTTAGATCTTTACTCAAAGAAAGAAATCACCATAAAAAAACCTTACGAAACTGATTTGAGCATGCAAAAGGATCTTGAACAAAGCTTTCCTTTCCAAGAGACTCCCGACCAACTACAAGCCATTGAAGATATAAAAAAAGATCTTCAGCAAGAAAAACCAATGGACAGGATTGTTTGCGGAGACGTAGGATTTGGTAAAACAGAAATTGCAATTAGAGCCTCTTTTTTGGCTTCATTAAACGGCTATCAAACTGCCATAATATGCCCTACGACAATTCTAGCTAACCAACATTACAATAACTTTAAAAAGCGTCTTGAAAATTTTCCCGTAAAAGTGGCTATTATTTCAAGACTGAGCACTAAAAAAGAACAGCGCGAAATTTTAAGACAAATTTCAGAAGGAAAAATTGATATTTTAATTGGGACTCATAGAATCTTATCTTCTGATGTTGAATTTAAAAAATTACAGCTTTTGGTTATTGATGATGAACAAAGGTTTGGTGTAAAACAAAAAGAAAAGCTAAGACAAAAAAATCCGGCTTTAGATATTTTGAGTTTATCGGCCACTCCAATTCCAAGAACAATTTATTTAGCTCTCTCTTCTTTTAAAAATATTAGTTTAATGCAAACTCCCCCGCAAGGCAGAAGCGCCATTGAAACTCATATTCTGCCATACAATGAAAATAAAATTAAAGAAGCTATTGAATCTGAATTAAAACGAGAAGGGCAAGTTTACTTTTTGCACAACAGAGTACAAACAATTGAAACAACAAAAAAAGATTTGCAAAAACTTTTACCCGAGTCCAAAATTGCTACAATTCACGGAAGAATGAATGAAAAACAAATAGTAAGCATAATGAAGGACTTTGCAGAAAAGAAAAATAATATTTTAGTAGCTACTACTATTATTGAAAGTGGAATTGATTTAGCAAATGTAAATACCATTATAGTAGAAGATGCCTCTAGACTAGGTCTTTCTCAGGCTTATCAAATACGTGGGCGTGTAGGCAGGTCTCATATTAAAAGTTTTGCTTATTTGTTTTACCCAAAGAAAATACCTCCTTTGGCTAAAGAAAGATTAAAAGCACTAGAGCAAGCAAAAGAACTGGGTGCAGGATATCAAATTGCTCTGCGCGACATGGAAATAAGAGGAGCTGGAAACATTTTAGGTAAAGAACAATCTGGCTCAATTAATAAAATAGGATTAAATCTCTATTGCCAAATGCTAGCTGATGCAGTTGAGAAAATGCGATCATAATAAATATGGTATAGTTTACAAATGAAAGATATTAAAATTGTAAAAATTGAGAGTGAAAGTTATCCAGAATCTCTGAAAAAAATATCTGATGCGCCAAAAGTTTTATATTATAAGGGAATCCTGCCAAGTAAAGATGAAAAAATAATAGCAGTTGTTGGCACAAGACGACCCTCGCCCTACGGACAACAGGCAACTATTCAAATTGCAGGAGAATTGACTAATGAAAATATTACCATTATTTCTGGTATGGCACCCGGTATTGATACATTTGCCCACAAAATTTGCGTTGAGAAACAAAAAAGAACAATTGCTGTACTAGGCACAGGACTAGATGAAAAAAGTATTTACCCACAACAAAATTTAGAATTATCAAGAAAAATTATTGAAACTGGTGGATGCTTAATTTCAGAACTCAAAGAAGGTACACATGGCTCAAAATTTACTTTCCCTAGAAGGAATCGTATAGTTTCTGCTTTGTCAGCGGGAGTATTGGTGGTTGAGGCAAAAGAAAAGTCTGGGTCATTAATTACTGCTAACTATGCAAAAAAACAGAATAAAAAATTGTTTGCGATTCCAGGTCCAATATTTTCTTTAAATTCAGCAGGACCAAACAGACTTATTAAAGAAGGTGCAAAAATAGTACAAGGCCCAAAAGATATATTAAATGAGTTAAATCTGGTACAATCAAAAAAACAAAAAGAAATATTTGGAGAAACTAGTGAGGAAAATTTAATTTTGAAAGCATTGAAAGAAGAGGCATTGTATATTGATAAGATAATAGAGAAAACAAACTTGGGGGCTTCGACCGTCGCCACCTCGCTTGCCTTATTGGAGATATCAGGTAAGATACGGCACTTAGGAGGCAACACATATTCATTAAATTAAAAAATAAATGGAATTAGTAATAGTTGAGTCGCCAACAAAGGCAAAAACAATTCAAAAGTTTTTAGGCAAAAAGTATAAAATTTTGTCGTCTTTTGGACACGTTCGAGATTTGCCAAAGTCAGAGCTTGGTGTTGATGTTGAAAAAGATTTTGAGCCAAAGTATATAATTCCAACAAAGGCTAGAAAAAATGTGACATTACTAAAAAAGGAAGCTGCAAAAGCAGATGAAGTCATATTGGCTACCGACGAAGACCGTGAAGGAGAAGCAATTTCGTGGCATTTGGAAGAGGCTTTAAAGCTAAAAAATCCAAAAAGAATTGTTTTTCACGAAATTACAGAAGATGCTATTAAAGAGGCTTTAGAAAACCCAAGAAAAATTGATAAAAGATTGGTTGATGCCCAACAAGCAAGAAGAATTTTAGACAGAATTGTCGGATACAAGTTATCTCCTTTTTTGTGGAAAAAAATATCTAGAGGACTTTCTGCTGGAAGAGTTCAATCAATTGCGGTACGACTTGTGGTTGAAAAAGAAAGGGAAATTGAAAAATTCAAACCAGTTGAGTACTGGAGCGTTGAAGCTATATTAAATAAGTCTGGAATTGATTTTTCTGCATTTCTTTCAAAGGTTAACGGAAAATCAATTGATAAATTAGAAATAAAAAATAAAGAAGAGGCTAATAAAATTCTGAATGAATTAAAAGGTTCAGAGTATAAAGTTGAGAGTGTAGAAAAAAAAGAAACCAAAAGAAACCCCCTATCACCTTTTACTACAAGTACATTACAGCAAACTTCAGCAAACAAACTTGGATATTCTTCAAAATACACAATGTCTTTGGCTCAAAAACTTTATGAAGAAGGACATATTACGTATCACAGAACAGACTCGCTAAATCTTTCTCAACTATCTCTTAATTCAGCTCAAAAATTTATAGAAGAATCATTTGGAAAAAATTATTATAACTTCAGAAAATTTAAAGCAAAAAGCGGAGCTCAAGAAGCTCATGAAGCAATTAGACCAACTTTTGCCAATAAAACACCTGAATCTCTAAAGGGAGAATTAGATGGCCCAAAATATAAACTTTACACATTAATATGGCAAAGATTTATAGCTTGTCAGATGAGTCCTGCCCTATTTGATTCTACTTCAGTTGATATTTTGGCAAATCAATATACATTTTCAGCAAATGGCCAAGTCTTAAAATTTGATGGTTTTTTAAAAGTTTATCCAATGAAATTTTCAGAGAATGATATGCCAAAATTGGAAGAAAAGGAATTACTAAGTTTGGTAAAGATAGATCCGTTGCAACATTTTACAGAGCCACCAGCTAGATACAACGAAGCCTCATTAATTAAGGCTTTAGAAAAACATGGCATTGGAAGACCATCGACTTATGCTCCAACGCTATCTACAGTACAAGAAAGAAACTATATTTCAAAAAACGAGCAAAAAAGATTCATTCCTTCAGAAATGGGTATTATGGTAAACGATATGTTGGTTGAAAACTTCCCTCAAATAGTAGATATTGATTTTACAGCCAAAATGGAAAAAGAACTAGATGAAATAGCTGAAGGAAAGGACACATGGAAAAAAACTATTAAAGACTTTTATGAGCCGTTCTCAAAAAATTTACAGGAAAAATATGATGATGTTAAAAAAGAAAATACAGACATAAAAACTGATAAAGTTTGCCCTAAATGCTCAAAGCCCATGGTAGAAAAATTGGGTAGATTTGGTAGATTTTACGCTTGTACTGGATTTCCAGATTGCAAACATACAGAGTCATTAGTTAAAGACGGCCCGGGAAACCAAATAATAAAACTAGATATTATTTGCCCTAAATGTAAACAGGGCAATATGGTTGCCAAAAAAACTAAAAGAGGGAAAATTTTCTATGGGTGCGATAAATACCCTGCATGCGACATGGCAACATGGGATAAACCCATAAACGAATTCTGTCCAACGTGCAACTCAATCTTAGTAGAAAATAAAAAGGGGCAAGTTAAGTGCTCCAATAAGGAGTGTAATCATAAGAGAGAACAGTCTAATGCAGACTCAAATTCAAAAGCTAATAAAGAGTAGTAAAAATTCCGATAAAGTAAGAGAGGCTTTTGAATTTGCAAAAGAGATTTACAAAGACAGGAAATGGCTTTCTGGAAAAGACTTATACATTGACCATGTATTGAGAATGGCAATTACTCTAAAAGAGCTGGGCATTGATGAGACGACTATCATGGCCAGTTTTTTGTATGGCGTAGCTGACACATCCTTATTTTCTCCTCAAGAAATAAATACAGAAGAAATTGAAAAAAAGTTTGGCAAAGAAGTAGCTTATCTTGTGAAAAAATCCTCCGACCTTAATAAAACTTACTACTCCTTTAACATTAGCCGTGGCAAGTACGACAAATTTGGAAAAGAAAAAATGGAAAACATTAAGAATATGTTTTTTGCTATGGCCAAAGATTTGAGAGTTGTTCTTCTTAAGATAGCCTCAAGGCTTGATGGTTTAAAAAGAATAGAATTTATTTCAGATGAAACCAGAAGGCTTTACTCTATAGAAACTCTTTACATATTTGTGCCTATTGCCAATCGGCTAGGACTAGGAGAGATAAAAACCCAATTAGAAGACTTAGCCTTTGCCAATATTTACCCAGAAGATTTTAAGTGGATAGAAGAAAATATCAAAGAAAAGTACGAGGAGCGTAAAAAGTACTTGGAGAATTTTATGCCAAAGCTAAGAAAGCTCTTAAAAAAAGAAGGGATATCTTTTCTAGATATTGGATATAGAGCTAAATCATACTGGAGCACATACCAAAAACTTCAACGCCACCAAATGGATTTTGAAAAGATATACGACTTGGTTGCCTTAAGAATAGTTGTTAAAGATATATTTTCTTGTTATAAACTGCTTGGCATTATTCATAAAAACTTTCAGCCAATGTCAGGGCAAATACAAGACTATATTGCAAAGCCCAAAGAAAACGGCTACAAATCACTCCACACAACTGTTTTTCTTGATGAAAATGAAATTTCTGAAATACAAATTAAAACAGATCAGATGCATAAAGATGCAGAACACGGAATTTGTGCTCACTGGGCATACAAGGAAAAAATAAACCTTCATAAAGAAGAAGAAAATTTAAAATTTGCGAAGGAGCTTCCTGAATTTTGGAAAAGTTTTAAAATTGATTTTTTCGACAATAAAGTTTTCACTTTTACTCCAAAAGGAGATGTAATTGTTTTACCAAAAGGGTCAACCTCTGTTGATTTTGCTTATGCAATACATTCTGAAGTTGGAAATCATTGCGAAGGAGCAAAAATAGATGGAAAAATTATCCCCCTATCTCGCCCATTAAGCAATGGAGATATTGTTGAAATAATTACCAGCAAGAAGAAACAACCGTCTTTAGATTGGTTAAAATTTGTAAAAACCAGCTTTGCAAAGTCTCATATCAATAAAATTATTTCTGCTACATTTTCACCAATTTTTTCTGTGCCAACTTTTATCGGAAAAAAAATCATTGGCATTGTTAAAAAACCTCATAAAGAAGTAAAACCACAAAAAAAGTTAAAAACTACTGAAGTCTATATTGGCAAGCAAAAAGGCATATCATATAGCTTGGCAAAATGCTGTCTTCCAAAAGCCGGAGATAATATAAATGCTTACATAGGAAAATCTGGATCAGCTGTTTTACATAGCACTTCATGTAAAAATTTTAAAGAAGTATCTAAAAAATTTCCCGAAAAAATAGTTGGTGCCACTTGGCATGAGAGCTAAAATGTGGTAAATTATTGTATTGAAACATGTAATATAAACCTGCCCGGGTGGCGGACCTGCCTGCCGGCAGGCAGGATTGGCAGACCCATAATTATGAACTATTATGTTTATGCCCTAAAAAGCATTAGTAGAAACTATATTTATGTAGGAATAACTAATAATTTAGAAAGAAGGATTAGACAGCATAAAAATGGAAAAGAAGCTACAACTAATCCATATCGCCCATTTGAAATAATTTTAACAGAAACCTATAATACGAGATTAGAAGCCAGACAAAGAGAAAAGAAGTTAAAATCTGGTTACGGAAAAGAATATTTAAAAAAACTTGTATAGAATCCTGCCCGGGTGGCGGAATTGGCAGACGCACGGGACTCAAAATCCCGCGATCGCAAGGTCATGTGGGTTCAACTCCCACCCCGGGCACCAGAATAGAACTTAACACAAGAAAATAAAAAAAGCTCCGAGCAAAATCGGAGCTTTTTGGTTTTCAAACAATGAATTCGGTCAGCTTTTCATAGACCGCCCCATTGTCATCAGCTTTGTAGACACAAATCTTTTGAAGCGGAAATGACAAATCAATAGGCGGTGTTTCTGGATTAATTTCCGGTACTTTACCTTCTTGGTAGCGAGTTAAAGTCACATGTGGACGAAATAATTTATGTGCCAAATCATATCCGGTTTCCTTGGCGTTATTCTGTTGCGCCTCAGTATAGGGTGTAAAGTACCCCTCTTCATAGGGCTGGCCCGGATTGATTCTATATTCCTTAAGCTCACTGATCAGCTTTTCATGAAGTGCGACAAATGGAGTTGATTTTTCGTAGGATACCTCAAAATATCGCCCTTTGGTCATAAAGTAACCTGTGTGCTTGCACAAGAAAGATTTAGCTCCCTCCATTAAGCCACCAACTGATTTTAAGATATTGGGTATTTGGTCATTAGAAAAACGAGCCATATAGACTGTCATATGAGGAAACTTTGTTTCCCCATCCAAAACAAACATTGTGCCATCTGACTTAAGTGACTGGCTGATATTTACACACTCAACCCCTACTTGATCAGAGGGTATGACACAAATATTGATGATTGTAGAATTATCCGGTTTATTCATTGCAATAACCTTTCTTAAAATAAGTGGTAAGAACTAGACAATAATTTACCACATTTTTTGAATAGAATCAATTAATTAACTCTCTTAACTCTCCCCTTTCTAAAGACTTTATACTTCTGTGCATATTCGAAGACTTGTTTTTAAATTGTGTTTCTAATATTTGCAAAACATCACCGTGAGAAACTAACAAAATTTTCTTTTGTTGATATATTTTTTCTAAGTCATCAATAAGAGATACCACTCTATTTTTGACATTTTCTACAGATTCTTCATTATATTCTGGTTGCCTATTATTACTATCATTACTCCATACTTTTTGATAATTATTTGTACCTGATTTATCAAGACTACCAAACCAACGCTCCCTTAACCTCTCATCAATATTAATTTCAATTTTTATACCCAATAATTCTTTAGTAATTTCTGCTGTTCTTTTGCATCTAGAAAACGGTGAACAATAAATTATTACTTCACTATCAAGTATTTTTGATTTTTTAGAGTTTTCTATAGAAGTACTTACCTGCTTTTCACCATTTTTAGTTAACGAATATTCTTCATTAATTGCGTCCTCTAAATTACTTACTATAATCTCTGCTGTGTTTGCCTTGCTCTCTCCATGCCTTAAGGCAAAATATTTGTTTTTAAGTTTACTAAACATATAATTTTAATAAATTTATAACAATAAAAGAAATAAACCCAGAAAAAATACCGGCCAAAACATCCAAGGGCCAATGCACGCCACAAAATATTCTGGATAATGCTATAAAAAAGCTTACAGTACAAAAAAGCAGTCCAAGTGTTAGATTATAAGGTAAAATTGAAAACGATAAAGCAAAGAAAACAGCTGTATGACTTGATGGAAATGAAGGGTATTGAGGTTTTTTGACTAGAGAATTAACCTCTAAAACTTCTTGAGGTCTTTTTCTTTTATATATCTGGTAAATGGATTGATTAATTATAAACCTAGCAAAAAGCATTGCCAAAAACGGAAAAATTAAAATTTTAATATCTCTATAAAAAAGAGCATATAAAATTATAATCAAAATTAAGAAGTACCCTGCGTAAACGGCAAATATTTTTGCAAAAAAATCCAAAAGATTATATTTTTTTGCGTACCCGTTAATTAACTTAAATAAATGTAAATCTAATTTCATTTAGGCAAAGGAAACTTTTTACATAGATTTTTAACTTCCTGACTTATTCTTTTTACCAAATAAGGTTTTGATATGACCTCATTTATCCAACCTGCAATTTTTTTCATTTCTTTTTCTTTCATCCCCCTTGTGGTAATGGCTGGAGTGCCCATTCTTATTCCAGATGGCTTAAACGGAGAAGCTGTATCATACGGAATACTATTTCTATTGGTAGATATTCCAATACTTTCAAGAAGATTTTGAGCATCTAATCCCGTAATATTTTTATTCCGCAAATCAATCAATATTAAATGATTATCAGTGCCACCACTTACAAGATTAAACCCTAATTTACTTAGCTCTTCTCCTAAGGCCTTTGCATTTTTCACAACCTGAGATGCATATTTGCCAAACGCGGGTGTACTAGCTTCTTTTAAGCAGACTGCGATTGCAGCTATTGAGTTTTCGTGAGGGCCACCCTGTAATCCGGGGAAAACAGCTTTATCAATTTTTTTTGATAAATCAGGGTCTTTCTTTAATCCCTTCTTTGTCACCATAATTAGGCCTCCCCTTGGCCCTCTTAATGTTTTATGTGTAGTTGTGGTCACAATATCAACATATGGCACAGGGCTTGGATAAACTCCTCCGGCCACTAATCCGGCAACGTGAGCAATATCAGCTACCAAATAAGCTCCCACAGAGTCTGCAATTTTTCCTAATCTTTTCCAATCAAGTATTCTTGAATAAGCAGAGAATCCCAGCCAAATTAGCTTTGGTTTGTGCTCTTTTGCCAATTTTTCAAATTCTTCATAGTTCATCAAGTGGGTTTTTTCATATACTCCATAAGATACAGCATTAAAAAATTTTCCCGAAAAACTTACTTTGGCTCCATGAGTCAAATGCCCACCCATAGAAAGAGCCATTCCCATAATAGTATCTCCTGGGTCACAGGTGGCCATGTATACTGCGGCGTTTGCAGGAGATCCTGAATGTGGTTGCACATTAACGTACTCAACCCCAAAGAGCTTTTTTGCCCTTTCAATGCAAAGATTCTCAACTTCATCAATGAATTGGTTTCCGCCGTAATATCTTTTGCCCGGATATCCTTCTGCGTATTTGTCGGTCAAAAGCGAGCTCAAGGGTTCTCGCACAGCAGAAGAACAGTGGTTCTCAGAAGGAATCATTTGCAGAGTTGTCTTTTGGCGGTTAGTTTCCAATTCAATCAATTTTGCTACTTTTTGATCATTATTTTTTAACTTCATATGTTTTATTCTCATTATTCTATCATTTTTTATACAAAAAAACAGCGGCCATTCAAGTTGTAAAACCCAAATAGCCGCCTTCATTGCTCGTCTCAACTCTCGCTTTGCGAGGTTTCGTCGAGCAACCCTTATGCCTGCTACGCCACGCTTGCGCGTTGCTTCGCAGGCAGGACACGTACGGAACGAGAGCGGATATGACTGCCGGAACTGCCCACACCACAGCTGTGGACCTGGACCTTGCCGAAGTCAGGATACCAGAACATGCACGGCACGCGACCATCCACATCGCGCGAGGCAGGACAGAGTGTCAAGTTCTCGTGATCGAGGTGTTCGCCCGTAGTCAGGAAGAAAGCCAGTTCCAGAAGCTCGCGCTCCAAGAACGTCATTCCGCGATGGCCTTCCCCATCAAGCTGGTTGGTGGATTTGCCGGCATTTTCCTCATCGGCCTCCACCACGGCGCGAACACTGATGGCGTAACTGCCATTGGCCGGGTCGCGATCGTTACGCTTGGAGATTTTCTGATCCAGGTTGTCCCCGTACAAGGAATATCCACCGCAGCGTTCCTTGATCACGTTCCACACCTTGTTGCGGATGAGACTCTTGGGCACGTAGATAGCCCACTGACCAGCTGGTGCCGCCTCAAACTGGTCCACGACCTCTTGGAACTCCTTTTACATGCCGAGTGCCTGACCAACAGCTTTCCAGTTGAGAACAACTGGGAGGTTGGCCGGCTCTGGCCAAGGGTTCTCCTTGCGGAGAAACTTCTTGGTGGCTTCGAGCCACTCACTTCCATCTTCCCCAGAGAGCTTCTGGAGAAGATCCTCAACTGGTCCACGAACATCGCAGAGCAGTAACCGACTCATGTCAGTCTCCTTGTCCCACAAAATGGGACTAAAATGAACAGTACCGATAAAGCCCGATGCTTTACCTTACGATTTAATTATACATCTTTATCTTATTATTGTCAAGTATCCTTTTGTGAGATCTATAATTGTTGAGGGTTGTGACTTTTTTAAATTCCCCCCATCAATAATAAGTATATCTTCTTTTCCAAAAACTTTTTCTATTTCTCTTGAGCCAATCATACTTTCACTTCCTGAAATATTTACGGATGTCTGCACTAAAGGCTTATTTATTTTTTTTAGTAAATTATTTAAAAATTTGTATTTAGGAATTCTTATAGCAATAGTGTTTTTATTAATACCATAAATCTTTACCTCTGCTTTTCTTTGTAAAATAAACGTATATTTCCCTGGCCAATGCCCTTTTAGTGTTTTCTCCTGGTCTTTGCTTATTTCTGCAAACTCTTTTGCCATTTTTAAATCTTTAACAAAAACCGGTAAGGGTTTTGATTTTGGTCTTTTTTTTATTTTATAAATTTTTTCAACGGCTTTTTTATTTGAGGCATCAGCCAAAAATCCATAGACGGTATCTGTTGGACAAATAATAACGCCTCCACTTTTTATTTCTAAAATAGCCTCATTAAGCGCTAGTTTTTCCTTTATTACTTTCATTTTTTAAAAATTCTTCAAATTTAGATACATCTTCTGGTCTGCCAAAATCCATCCAATAATCAGTAAATCTTTTTACTTTTACTTTATTTTCTTTGGCCAACAATGATATTGCGTCTGTAATTTCATACTCTCCTCTTGGAGACTTTTGGAGATTAAAAATTTTATCAAAAATAACTGGTGTAAATTTATACAAGCTTGTATTAATTAAGTTGCCAATAAATTCCTTTGGTTTTTCTACAATTTTTTCCAAATATTCCCCTTTTTCAACTAAAACTCCAAATTTTTCTGGACTACTACTTTCAACTCCAGCCACATAGCAGTATTCATCGTTTATATTTAATGCCACGAGCTGATCTTTTGTGTAGAAGTTATCTCCTACTAGTGAGATAAAATTTTCTTTGCCCACAATATCTTTAACGCATTTTATAGGACATGCCGTGCCATACTCTTTTTCTTTTGGACCTAAAATATCAAATTGATTTACAATTTTTATATTTGGAGTTTGGTTTTTAAAACTATAAGTTTTTAAAAACTCACTTATCATGTCTTCGCGAAATCCTACCACCATAATAATTTCTAAATAACCGGCACTCAAAATATTATCTAATAAATAGGCTAAAAATGGCCTGTCCTTTACTTCAATTAAGTGTTTTGACTTATCTTTTGAAAGGTCTAACATTCTTGTGCCTTGCCCCGCAGCTGAAATTACAACCTTCTTTATACTATTCATAATTAAATAACTATATTAATCAATTTATCTTGAATAAATATTATTTTTTTGGGCTTATTTTCTTTAACCCATTCTTTTATTTTTTTGCTATCTAGAGCTAAATTTTCTGCTTCTCCTTGAGTTAATCCAGAAGATGCTTGAATTTTATCTCTCACCTTTCCATTAATCTGTACTATAATAAAAACTTTTTCCTCTTTTAAAAGCTTTTCATTGTACTTTGGCCATTTTTGTTGACTACAAAAACCTGCAAATCCAACCACTTTCCAAAGCTCTTCTGCCAAATGCGGTGCAAACGGAGAAAGAATTACTAAAAATTTTTTGAAATCTTTTTTACTTAAACCAACGCTTGAAATCTGTCCCGATTTCTTCGAGGATCCTCGATTTATTTGCAATCGGGACCACTCATTTACAAACTCCATAAGAGAACTTACTGCTGTGTTAAACTTCATTAACTCAATATCTTCTCCAACTTTTTTGATAGTTTTATTGAGTAAAATTTTCAAACTTTCATCGCTTTCACTTTTTGAAATTTTATTATGAGTTAAATTATAAACCTTTTCCAAAAATCTTCTGCAACCAACAACTCCCTTTTGATCCCATGGAATTTGCTGTTCAAAGGGACCAATAAACATTTCATAAACCCTAAGAGTGTCTGAGCCGTATTGCTTTGCAACAATATCTGGATTCACCACGTTCCCCCTTGATTTTGACATTTTAATACCGCCCTCTCCAAGAATTACTCCATGTGAAGTTCTTTTTTTATATGGTTCTGATCCAACGGACTCTGGGACAGCTAAAATATCATACAAAAATTTAAAAATAAATCTTGAATAAAGAAGATGCAAAGTTGTGTGCTCCATACCTCCGTTATACCAGTCAACCGGAAGCCAGTATTTTAAAATTTTATTATCAGCTAGCGCTTTATTATTTTTTGGATCGGTGTACCTCAAAAAATACCAATTTGATCCAGCCCAATTTGGCATAGTATCGGTTTCTCTTTTGGCTGGACCTCCACATTTTTTACATTTTACATTAACCCATTTTTCAATTGAGGCCAGAGGAGATTCACCCGTATCTGTTGGTTGATATTTTTTTACATTTGGCAATTCAACTGGAAGATCTTTCTCTGAAATTGTCTGCCAATCGCAGTTTTGACAAAAAATCATTGGGATGGGTTCGCCCCAGTAATGTTGTCTTGAAAATATCCAATCCCTTAATTTATAACTTGTCTTGGTATTGGCAAGATTTTTTTCTTTTAACCATAAAATAATCTTAGTCTTAGCTTCAGATGATTCCAATCCATCAAATTGCATTGAGTTGTGCAAAACTCCTTCACCTTCATAACATTCTTCTAAATTCTTTACCTTATGTGAAAACTCCTCATCTTTCGGAATAATTGAAGTTCTTAAAGGAATGCCGTATTTTTTTGCCAACTTAAAATCTCTTTTATCGTGAGCATCAGCAAAAACAGCCCCTGTTCCATATTGCTCTAAAACAAAATCAGCAACCCATATTGGCATCTCTTCATTTGTAGCTGGGTTTCTAGCCAAAACACCTTTTAGCTCAATACCAGTGACATCTTTCTCTAAGTTGGACCTTTCAATATCTGGAGTATTTTTTGCTTTTTTAATATATTCTAAAACTTGGCTTAAATTTTCTATTTTATCTTTATGTCTTTCAATAAATTTATGCCCCGGAGATAAAATTAAATAAGTTCCAGAAAAAATTGTATCAATTCTTGTTGTAAAAACCTCTATTGGGTCTTCAAATCCTTCTACCGGAAACTTTACAATGGCTCCTTCTGACTTTCCAATCCAATCTTTTTGCTGAATTTTAACTCTTTCTGGATAATCAACCATATTTAAATCCTCTAGCAATCTTTCGGCGTAATTAGTAATTCTTATCAACCATTGTTCCTTTTCTTTTTTCTCAACATCTGCGCCACATCTTTCGCATTTTCCAGAAATTACTTCTTCATTGGCTAATACAATTTTATCTTTGGGGCACCAATTAACCAGCATCTTATCTTTATAGGCAAGACCGTTTTCAAAAAGTTTTATAAAAATCCATTGTGTCCATTTATAATATTTTGGATCTGTGGTATTTACTTCTCGTGCCCAATCAAGTGACAAACCAAGCATTTTCATTTGCTTTCTAAAATTGTCTGTATTCTTTTTTGTGGCCAAAACAGGATGAATTCCTTTTTTAATTGCATAATTTTCTGTTGGTAATCCAAAAGCATCCCACCCAATAGGGAATAAAAGGTTATAGCCCTGCATCCTTTTCTTACGAGCAATTACATCTAAACCAATATATGGCCTACAATGACCCACATGCAAACCATCTCCCGAAGGATAAGGAAACTCAAATAAAAGATAAAATTTCTTCTTTTTTGAGAAGTTTTTTGCTTTAAAGTCACCTGACTTATACCACTTTTCCTGCCACTTTTTTTCTATTTGCTGTGGATTATATCTCTTCATATAATTTGATAATGTTATCACGATTTATGGGTAAAAAAAAGTCCTGCCATTCATTGGCAAGACATTGCAAAATCTGTCAATTCTTTACTCTTCTTTTTCAAAAGGCTTGAGAAACGTGAGTGATTCTCTCCTCATTAATCCATTACCTGGCAAAGTTGCCCAAACCCCTACAAGCCGTGGGCCCTGCTTAATCTTATACAAATTAACTCCTTTTATTTGTTTTCCACCTTCAGCAGTTATAGACCAACTAACCGCCAAATTTTCTCCTTGGCGAATTCCAACTCCAGAAAAATTGGACAACCCCATGTTCCAAGATACAACATAAATTTCGTTAACCTTTGCAATAGTAGCTACTCCGGTGTAAGTCTTACCGCTTGCTTCATTTCCTTTGCAGGTATAGTAGCCATCAATATCAAATAAAATTTCTTCTGCCGATATTTTTTTGACTGGCACATCTTTTTGATGAGCAGGCTCTAATTCAGCCATAAAAAATACCATCATTGAAACAATAGACTTCCAAGGACAACGCATGGTGGCCTCCTAAAAAAGTGTCAACGAGCGAATTGGTTTATTGTATTCCTTAATAATTTTTTTTCAATACTGAGTCTAGTTAATAATGCTCTTTCGAAAGATTTTGAAAAAATATTGAGCGAGAATGTGATAGAACGAGAAGGACTACCCATAGGGTAATCTGCCAAGTTATAGCGCATTCGCAGCCAATATTTTTGCAAAAGATGCGGATATGGCATTATTTACTAGACTCTAAACTAAATTAAAAATAGATTCTTTGCGTTTTCTGTGGTTTTTTCACAGACTTTTTCAAAGCTAACATTTTTTAGTTCTGCGATTTTTTTAATGGTATGTTTAATAAATATTGGCTGATTTCTTTTTTCTTCTGCCGTTGGAGGAGTTAAGTATGGGCAATCGGTTTCAACTAAAATATTTTCTAAAGAAACTTCCTTAATCACTTCATCAATATTAAACTTGAAAATTATGCCATTAATTCCAATGTAAAAACCCATCTCAATGTATTTTTTAGCTTGTTCTAAGCTTCCTGTAAAACAATGTATTACACCTCTCTTTTCTCCTCTTCTTTTAAGTATTTCTATTACATCATCATGTGCTACTCTGCAATGCAAAATAACAGGAAGATTTAATTCTTTTGCCAAATCCAATTGCTCATTAAAAATTCTCTTTTGCTTTTCTTTAAACTGTTGAAGTTTTAAAGCAGTTTTGGGTTTATAATAGTAATCTAAACCAATCTCGCCAATAGCTAAAACTTTCTTTGATTTTGCCAAATCTCTATATTTTTCTTTATCAAATTCATTTTCTTGAATTAAAAATTCTTCCTCGTTTGGGTCTGTTTTTATTTTTATAAATTCAGAGGCTGAATACATTGGATGCAATCCAATTGAAGCAAAAACACCCTGCTCGTACTTTTCTGCCATTCCAACGGCACTTTTGCTTGTTTCGTATTTAGTGCCAACATTTATTATCTGAATATTTTCAGATAAAGTTTTTTTGACAACCAAATCCGCATCATCTTTGAATGCATTAAAATTTACGTGGCTATGTGTATCAATTATCATGTTTTTGTATTTTAAATGAAAAAGTGGGCAATCGCAATTGCGATTGCCCACTAGTTGTTTGCTGATGGCGAATATTACTCGCCAGGCTTTGGCAACGTGGAGGGTGCGGGCTCTGCACCCGGCTTGCCATAGATAGCCTCGTACACCTCGTTGCGGTGCACTGGAACCTCCTTTGGCGCCACAATGCCAAGGCGCACCTTGTCGCCTCGGATATCCACCACGGTGACCGTGATGTCATTGTTGATGACGATCCTCTCGTTCTTCTTGCGAGACAATACCAGCATTGTCGAATCCTCCGAAAGGGTGTGATGTGCCAAGCCCTCAAGGTGGCTTGACGAAGTGTTCTACTTATTTTCTAACAAATTTATATTATTTTGTCAACCTTAGAAACAAAATTATAGACTCTGTTTTTTCTAGAGATAATTTAATTTTTTCTGAAGTTTCTGGTAAAAATATTTTTAGTATTTCTGAAATTTCACCTAAAGAAAATAATACATCCGAAATAACCTGAGAAGAGTTGCCTTTTTCTTCCCATGGCTTTTCTTCGTTAATATATTTGTCACAATGAGAAATAAGCTCCCAAATAGATTTTAAGGCATCATTAAACTTAAACTCACCTAAAAAGTCATTATATTCTTTTTTATACTTTTCTGTCTCACTCTTTATCTTTTCAGTTGGTTTTAAGTTATTAAAAACAGGTTTTTTAGCTAAAGTGACCGTTCTTGCCAAAAGGTTTCCGATACCACCTGCCAAGTCAGAATTATATCTTTGCTCAAATTTTTCGTAGGTGAAATCTCCATCTTCTGTGGGAGTAATTTCTCTTAACAAGTAATATCTAACAGCATCTGTGCCATATTTTTTAACCAACTCAACTGGATCAACAACGTTTCCCAGAGATTTTGACATTTTTTGATTTGCTACAGTTAAATAGCCGTGAATAAAAATTTCACTTGGCAAAGAAAGACCAGCAGACATTAGCATTCCTATCCAATAGACAGCATGGAAACGAGATATCCCTTTTCCAATTACATGTAGTTTGTTTTCGTTTTCCTGCCACCAAATTTTAAAATTATCTTCATCGTCAGCATATCCTAAGGCATTTATATAGTTTGATAAAGCATCAAACCAAACCCAGATTTTTTGACTACTATCATCTGGCACATCAATGCCCCATCCACGAGACCTTTCAGATGATCGTGATATACATATATCTTCAATTCCAGAATTAATAAAACTTAGTATTTCGTTTTTTCTTTTTTTTGGAATAATCTTTAATTTATCCCCTTCAATAAGCTCTTTTATTTTATTTTGATACTTTGAAAGTTTGAAAAAATAGTTTTCTTCTTCAATTAATTCTGGCTTTGTCTTGTGTTCTACACAAAGTCCATTTTGTAATTCACTTTCTTTATAAAATTCTTCGCACCCTACACAATAAAGACCTGTATATTTTTTCTTATATATATCATCCTTACAAGCTAACCATAACTTTTTTGAACCTTTAATATGTCTTTCTTCTGTGGTTCTAATAAATTCATCATAAGACAAGCTAAGTGATTTTTTAAGGTTTTTAAAAACATCTGCATTTTTTGCAACTAAATCCTCCGTTGATATGCCCTCTTTTTCTGCAGATTGAACATTTTTTAGTGAGTTTTCATCTGACCCAGTCAAGAAAAAAACATCTTCTTTTAGAGACCTGTGATATCTGGCAACAACATCTGCCTGAATTTTTTCTAGAGCGTGTCCCAAATGAGGAGAGGCATTAACATAGTCAATTGCTGTTGTAATGTATAATTTCTTTGTCATATAATAAAAATATAGCTATTGTTATAAATACTAAATCATTATTAACAAATCTTCAATGATATTATTAGTTCACATGCTCTTTGGGTCAGCAATTGGATATACAGTATATTCCCTCACAAACCAAATTTGGTTGTCATTTTTACTGGCTTTTTTAAGTCACTACTTTTTAGATTTATTTCCTCATATTGAGTATTTGGCATCCACTGAAGATTCTGTTAAAAAATTAAAAAGCAAATCCCCAAAAGAATACCTACCAGACCTTTTTAAAGTAATTGTCGACTTTTTATCTGGCATACTTTTAATATATTTTGTTTCAATTGACCAGCCGTATATTTATTTTTGCGCCATTATAGCAATATTGCCAGACGGACTCACTGTCATAAACTCTCTGTTTGAAATTAACATTCTTAAAAAACATCACTATTTTCACGGAAAAATTATTCACTTTTTAAAGTATAAAAAAATCTCCAAGTTTTGGAGAATCTCAACTCAAGCGACTGCATTTATAATTAGTATTTACCTTTTACTTCTCTAGGGCTAATCTACTAAAACAGCTTTTCTCTTTTCTAAAAACTCTTTTGTGAACTCGTAAATTATTCCAAAAACGGGCACAACAAAAATTACTCCCAAAATACCAAATATCTTACCTCCAATAAGTATCGCAATTAAAACTAAAACAGGTGGCAAATCCAAAAACTTTTTCATAAGTATTGGTGTCACAAAGTTGTTTTCAATACTTTGTATTATGGTAAGAGCAATTACAATATATACTGCAACAAACCAAGAGCCTGAAACTCCAACAAACAAAAGAACTAAAATTGCAGTTACCAGTGGCCCTATAAAAGGAATGAATGTTAGTGCTCCTGAAATTAAAGCAAGAATAAAGCTGTACTTTACTCCAAACAAAATGAAAACTATAAATGACATTATTCCAACAAACAAACATGCCAAAACTCTGGCTCCAAACCACCCTGCAACCTTAATTTGAGATCTCTCAAATATGTTTAATATTGTTTGTTCGTATTTTTTAGGAGACAAAAGAGTTAAAAACCTTTCTGTAGATTTATTTGCCAAAGAGATATAAAAAGCAAAAACAAATATTATTGAGGTTGAAACAACGCCTCCAAAAAAAACTGTGATGGCCCTTATAATACTTCCAGAGCTTTCCTCTAGTTGAGTAATTAGATTTTTTGTAAACTCCTCAAAATTTCTTGTGACTTCAAGGCCCAAGCTATTAAGTACTGGATTTGCCTTTTGAAAATAAGTTGGTATATTATTGCTAAATTGCTTTAATTCAAACACAAAAACTGGAGCTGTAATGTAAACCATAAGCCCAACTGCACCAAAAATTGCAGAATAAACAGCAATTACTGCAATAACTTTTGGCACTTTCAACCTTACTAGAAAGGCCACCGCAGGCTCCAATAAAATTGATATTATTAAAGCAAAGAAAAACCATACTAAAATATCTCTTGCCAAAAACAAAAGATACAAAACAAAACCAGTCATAAAAACCTTTAGTATAGTCTGCCAAGAAATATCCAGTGTTTGCCTATTTTCCATAGTATAATAGTAAAAACTATATCTTTAATATTTTTTCTAGGCTTTCTTTATCTTTTTCATCAAAGGGTCCAATTACAGATAGATTCAATTTTTCGTTTTTGAAAATATCTTCTGCTACATTCTTTATATCACTTAAAGAAACTTTATCAATCATCTCAATCTTTTCCTCTGGAGTTAAAACTTTTTCACCCATTACTTCCTGCATTGCATAAAATGAAGCCTTGCTATCTGTTGAGTCTAAAGATAGTGAAGTGGCTCCCCTTAAATAGTCTTTGGCCTTTTGAAGCTCTTTCTCAGTAATTCCATTTTCGCTTAAGTCTTTGTATTCTTTTAAAACCAAACTCACTGCTTTTTCTAAGCTATCGTTTTTAATTCCAGCTTGTGTAACCAAATAACCAGCATCCGTTGTACCATCGTAAGATGTGTTTACATAATAGGCCAACCCATTCCTCTCTCTTACAGAAATAAAAAGCCTAGAGCTCATATTACCCCCAAGTACCACTGAAATTATCTTTAAAGCATATCTTCTTGGGTCATACATATCATATGCCCTTACACCCAAGCAAAAATGAGTTTGGTCTGTTTTTTTATAGTGAAGCAAAATGCCCGGACTTTTTTGACTCTCCAATGTTTTTAGTTTTTCTGGACTCTCTCTTATTTCTATTTTTGAAAAATAATTTCTTACTTTTTCTTCAATTTCTTTTGAATTAACATCTCCTGCAACACAAACAACCGTATTTTCATTGGAGTAATGACTATGATAATAATTCAAAAGCTTCTCTCTTGTATAATCAAGTATAGTTTGCTTTTCGCCTACAATTCTCCAGCCAGCTGGTTGGTCACCATAAAGTAAATCCTCAAAAAGCTCTGAAACATGTGAAGTTGGGGTATCTAAATACATATTCAATTCCTCAATAACAACTCCCTTTTCTCTTTCTAATTCGTCTTTATCAAACTTTGAGTTTAAAAACATATCTGAAATCCAGTCCAAAGCTACATCTGTGTGCTTCTTATCTACTTTTGCCCAAAACCCTGTCACCTCTTTTGAGGTAAAAGCATTGTATTGACCACCAATTCTGTCTAAAGTTTCAGAGATAGTTAGAGTATCTGGCCTTTTCTCTGTCCCTTTAAAAAACATATGCTCTAAAAAGTGAGACATCCCATTAATATCTTTCGTTTCGTACTTTGAACCAGTCCCCACCAATATTAAAACCGTCACGCTGTTTGCGTTTTCAACTGGAATAGTAATCAATCTTAACCCGCTATCTAATTTTGTTTTTTTATAACTTTCCATTTATATACTTTTTTAATTCGCTAATTTTAATGCGCTCTTGTTTCATTGAGTCTCTATCACGAATAGTCACATCATCGTTTTCTAAACTCTCAAAGTCAACTGTTACGCAATAAGGAGTACCAATCTCATCTTGACTGTAGTATCTTTTACCAATATTTCCTCTATCATCAAAAGCAACCATAAAATCTTTTTGCAGTTCCTTATAAATTTCCCGTGCCTTAGCAACTAATTCGGGCTTATTTTTAAGAAGAGGGAAAACCGCTACTTTATATGGAGCAAGACTAGGCTTTAATTTCAAAACAATCCTATCTTCTTCTTCAACATATGCATCACACAAAACAGCTAAGACCGACCTATCTACACCAAATGTTGGTTCTACAACATGGGGATAAAAACCTTCATTATTTTCTTCGTCTCTATAGGGAGGTTCTTGGTAGTGATTTTTTAAATCAAAATCTGTCCTGTAGGCCAAGCCATAAAGCTCTTTTCTGCCAAATGGAAAGTCATACTCAAAATCTATTGTTCTTTTTGAGTAATGGGCTAACTCCCCTTTTGCTACTTCTAATTCGTGGATCTTGGATTTTTCCACTCCCAAGGTTTCAGTCATCCAACTCCACATTTCTTTGCGCCACAACTCAAACTTCTCCTTCCAATCTTTTTCTTCAATAAAATATTCTATTTCCATTTGTTCAAATTCTCTAGTGCGGAATATAAAGTTTCCCGGCGTCACTTCATTTCTAAATGCTTTTCCTGTTTGAGCGATTCCAAATGGAAGTTTTTTTCTTGAGCTTTCCAAAACATTTTTAAAATCAACAAACATCGCTTGAGCGGTTTCCGGCCTAAAGTACACTTCATTAACTCTTTCTTCTGCTGGCCCCAAAAAAGTCTTTAACATTAAATTAAATTGTCTTGGCTGACTTAACTCTCCTTTGCATTCTGGGCAATTATTTGAATTAATATGATCAGCCCTAAATCTTTTTTTGCATTTTTTACATTCCACTAGGGGGTCTGAAAACTCTTTCAAATGTCCTGAAGATTCCCACACTTTTGGGTTCATAATTAATGAAGCATCAATGCCAACCATATCATCTCTTTCTTGAACAAACTTCTTCCACCAGAGGTTTTTTATGTTGTTTTTTAACTCAACACCCAATGGACCATAATCCCAGGAATTGGCTAATCCTCCGTAAATTTCAGATCCAGGAAACACAAAACCCCTTCTCTTACAAAGAGAGATAATTTTTTCCATTAAACTATTGTCTTGTTTTTTCATTAATTGATTCTACTCCAAAAGACACTCAATTTCAATAAAAAAACCGCCCCGCTGACGGTCACAAAACCAATTTCACTGAACTACTCCTCCGCCCGAGTTTGACTGGTCGTCCGGCAATGTTGTATTTATTGATGAAATAGTTTTTTGAATTGTGGCTCCCGTAAACTGGTCATCTGCAAACACAGTTGCTTGGCCAATAATACTTGGTGCTGTTCCTATATGAAAAGTGACTGGCTGTAAAACAATTTGTAGCGTAAGGCTTTTAGATGAATTTTCAGACAAGTCGCCAGCCAACCAAACCAATTGGCGACTAAGACTATCAAAAGAAAGATGTGATGCCTCTCTTTCAGGGTACAAATTATCAACCAAAGAAACATTTTGCGGCAAAACCGCCTTTATTCTGACATTTTTTAAATTACTTGTTGCGTTTTGCACACTCCAAACAATATTATACGATGTACTTTCTCCAACTTTAGGTGGAATTGGACCAAAGTTATCAATTCCATTTGTTGAAGACCTATAAGCTTTTTGCGAAAAATTTAGTTGAGAGCTAACTTTTGTCACAAATTCTTGGCTAATATCTAAAACATTTACAAAACTTTTAATTGTCTGGCTTGATGAGTCAGGCAAAGATTCTTTTAATTGAATGCTAAAGCTAACACTTACTTTTTGTTGCGGATAAAGATTTTTTAGTTGAGAAACTTGAGATGGACTAAAAACTACAGCCCTGCCATTCTGGTCAACCTGTCCAATTGACGACTGCAATGTTGAAAAATCATAAGCTTTTCCTTCAAGATTAACTGTAGCAAATAAATTACTAAAAGATGTAGATCCCACATTTTGAAAAGAAATTTGGTAGCTAAGAGTTTCTCCGGGAGACGAAGAGTAGTCTGGAGACCCATTTATTGATTGTGAAATTAAAAGCCGGGGTTGGGTAATACTCATCTCTTGATTTGTTTCTTTTAGCACGATAAATGATCCATCCTGCCAAATACCAATCTTTGCAGAAAAATTAAGATGTCCGCCAGTTTCACTGTTAATTAAACCGCTGATTGTTATTCTGCCACCCTGACCCTTATTTAAAGTATTAAGCTTCCATTCTGTATTATCTAATGAAGATGGATTAGCTGATTTGAAGTTAAAACCTTCAACTGGATCAATTTTTATGCTTAAGTTTTCCAAGGGGTATTCAATGTTAGAAAAATAATTTATTGAGTAGCTTATTTCTTTCCCTTTCTCAACATTGGTTGGCATATCATAGGTTAGAGTGAGAGGTACGGATTCAATTTTTGTGGCAAGAATTGTATCAGACTCGTATCTTGCAGACAAATTTTTGGGAATATACGTAAGAGTAGCTTTTGCCTTTTTTACATCGCCCTCTTTGCCAAAAATTCTTCCCTTAAATTCTTTTGTATTTTCTTCTCCTGGATAAATATCTTCTAAATCTTCTGTAAATCTTGTCTTTGAGTCTTCATTTAAAGAATTTTCTGGCAATTCAAAAATCAGTCTTGGTTTTTCTAAAACAAAATTTCCATTGTTTTTGTACTTTATAGTGTATATAATTTCGTCACCGGCTTTTGCTGAATCAGGCCCTAAAATTTCTAATTTTAAGATTTGCTTTGAAAAAACAGCTTCTCGCCAAAACCAAAAACCAACAACACCTAAAATAATCAATAAAATTATTGCCCCAAAAACAAATCTTTTATCTTTTATTATTTTATACATTTTTAAAATTACTCTTTAAAACAGAACATAAATACAGGTAATAGTTTTCCGTTAAATTTACAAGAGAGTTTTTTAATGTTTCTGATATTTTTATCTTAGACAATATATCCCAATCTCTCCTTAAAATTAACCTTAAAACTTTTAAAGAATCTGATTTTATTTTAATACCCTCCCTTTTTAAAGCATAGCAGTTTTTACAAATAACTCCACCCTCACTGCTTGAGAAATAAAGTTCGTATGGATTTAGTTTTTTTTGGCAGTTTATGCAATTTATAAGCTCTGGGTTATATCCTAATATAGAAACAAAATTCCAAAAAAAATATTGATAAATTAAATTACTCTTTGACTCCTCGAAGCTTTTGTCTAATTTTAAAAAAACATCTAACAACAAATCTAATATTTTTTCATCTTGCTCTTGACCTTTGATAAAACTATCTGCAACTTCTGAAATTTTGCAAGCTACAATAGAGGAATGACTTCTTCTTGATATGTTTTTGAAATTCTCTAAAAAAACCGCGTCGGTCAAAGTTTTTTTTAACCTGCCCTGAATAAACTCAATATCTGATAAAGAAAATAGCCCTATACCTCCCCTTAGCTTTGAATTAATTTTTCGTATTGCTCTCCCTAATAAATCTACTTTTCCAAAGTCTTTTGTAAAAACAGAAAAAATCCTGCTATCATCCAAATAATCCTCTTTTTTCAAAACAAATCCTTTTGTTTTATACCGCATGATCATAGCCGATTTTAAATAACCTTAACCTCCACAAACACAATCCATACTATGTAAATAATATACAATAGTATAAATACAAACCCCTGCCAACGCTCAAGCATATGCTTTTTCCCCACAAACATAAAAGCAAAAAGAAGAAGGGTTGCTAAAACCGTCATTAAAACATCTCTTGTAAGCGATAAGGAAAAGGGCAGCGAACTAATAATTGACGAAACACCTAAAATCCAGAATATATTAAAAATATTAGATCCCACAATATTTCCTACGGCAATATCTGGATTTTTCTTAAAAGCTGCCACAGCAGAAGTAGCAAGTTCTGGTAAAGACGTTCCAATTGCCACGACAGTAAGGCCAATTAATGCTTGACTAACTCCCAATGAAGAAGCAATAAATACAGCTGCGTCAACAATCCATTTACCACCAATAGTTAAACCAACCAATCCCAGAATTATCCATACAATTGACTTTACTTTTGACATTGCTTTGACTTGCACATCTCCTGAAGCACCCTCAACTTTGCTTATTCCATAGGTATAATAAAGAAAAATTGCAAAAAACGATACTAAAACCAAGCCATCGCTGCGAGTCAAACTGGAAAATGGCAAACCATCAAAAAAAGCATCATTTGCCATAAAAGCAACTACTGCAATGGCTAACAAGCTAAAAGGAACTTCTTTCCAGACAGTGCCCCTTGTTACAGTTAAGGGATAAATAATTGCCGAAATTCCCAAAATCAGCAGGATATTGGCAATATTGCTTCCCAAAATATTGCCTATGGCAATATCAGTATTGCCATTTATGCTGGCAAAAATATTAACAATAAGCTCAGGAGCCGATGTTCCAAAAGCAACAATTGTAAGCCCAATCACCAACGCCGAAATCCCCATTCTCTTTGCAATGGATGAAGCTCCCTCAACTAAAAAATCTGCTCCTTTGATAAGCAGCACAAATCCTATAATTAAAAAAATATATTCTATCATTTTCTTAGGGTAATGAAATTCAACTGACTAATATGCTTTCTTCTCGTTGATAAGTTTATCATATTCATCGACCAACTTTTTTGCCTCAATTGTTTTTCGGGTATATTCTTCTTTCTTAGCTTCATCTCTTGTATTAGAAGCAAGTTCACTAAGATGCCAAAAGAAATCGCGAACTACCTGCATTTTAATTAACTCTTCGTGAACTGGACTGTGAGGACCAGTAATTTTGCCAATCATGGGAACTACCATCTGAAGATACATTTCTGAACCATTTTTCCATTGCTCCATTAAATCTAGGTATTCTCGCTCTAGTTGCTCTAAGGCTTTTTCGCCCCATTCTTCTCTGTATTTCTCCAGCATTATTCGCTTTTCCACCCACTCCCGCCGATAACGATCATCTAGTGTTTCGGCCATGTCATTGCTGATATAGCCAAACTCTTCAGTTTTTTCTTCGTCAGACACTTTGCCTAACTCGTCTCGCACCCATAGCAAGTCATTGTTTGCCTCAACCAGGTGACGGGGTATAAAATTGATTGATGGATACCACTCCCCCTCTGAGGTTTTTTGAGGTCTCCAAACTAAAAATTCAACATCCTCTTCTAAAGTATTTAGTTTTGGATCACTGTAACCTTCGTTTCTGCGTCGTCGCACGCCTATCACCTCTAAATCCTTTTTATCATCTTCCGCTAAATAGCTTATATTTTCACATGATACAGAACGGGGACTACCAAAAAAGATGAAGTGGCGATCAATCATCATTCTCTTTACCTGATCGCGTAATTGCTCTCGCTGTTCCTCGATAATTTCAGTGCTCGTCTCTTTCTCGGAGGACAACTCGTGTTCTTGCTTATTTTCATTGTTTTCAAATGGATTTTCAACAGACATGCTTTTTATTTTTTAGAATTTACTTTATTCAATTATATCAAAATATCATCGTATGATATATGGTGGGAGTAATATGCATATTCTTTTACATCATCGGTAAGATTGCCCATCACCATTATAAAAAGCAGGAACACTTGCGCAGAGGATAGATCGTTTAGTGAGATTCATGACCTTCCTTGCCGAATTCCTTTAGCGCTTTTTCTAAAATGGTTCTGTGATCTCTCTGCTTATCAATCTCTTCAAGGTCCCCCTTATGGCCTTCCATTCTAAATCTTATCCGAGCTGCATCTTCCATTTTCTTTGCGTGCTCTATTTTCTCCTCTAGTAACTTGTGGGTGATTTGCTGCCCAGGGTTAAAAAAATCGTGATGCAGAGATCCTCTTTCTTTGTAATCGGATATGTGGTGCCCTAAACCTCGTGAAGTAGTTTTATCCGAGGCTGATAAACTGATTTGTCTAAAACGATCCATGGACATTGTTTTTGGGAGGTCATTTTTAGGTTGTTTATTGGGTTGATTTGGTTGTTGCATACTATTAATGTGATTTTTGAATTTTAATAAAAAAACTTGTATTGTCGACCATAAATTCCTTTTGCAAACTATTTTGAGAAAATTCACCCTCATCTGAATACTCTTTTGCTCTAACTTCTTTTAGTAGAAATTCTTTATTTTTCTCTAAAGTATCTATCATAGATTTATCGCCAGAAAAAGAAACTATAATGATATCTTGAGGCTTTAACCCAGCTTCCTTTCTCATGTCTTGCACAAATCTAATAACTTCTCTAATATTGCCTCGCTCTTTTAATTCCTTGGTAATAGTTGTGTCTAATTCTATATCTTTCTCTATTTTATCATCAAACACAATTTCCTCCAAATTCACTTCATCTTTTACCAAATCTAACAACTCTTTATCATTTTTTATTTTTGACTTTGTATTTTTTACCTTAAGAGCCAATAAGGGCTGACGCACTTTAATTGCTTTCTGGGCGCGTTCTGCCAAAGCAAGTGTGACAATATGTCTCACTTCATCCATTTTTTCTTCCAATTCCAAATCAACATGATTTTCTGGCATTGGCCAAGATTCCAAGTGAACAGATTCTCTATTGTTTTCACCTTTAACTTTTTTAAAAATCATTTCAGCAGTAAAAGGAATAATTGGCGCAATTGTTTTTGAAAAAACCAAGAGTACATTTCTTAAAACCTGTTCTGCATTTTTTTTGTCTTCTGATTCTTCTTTAAATCTAACTCTTGACCTTCTCACATACCACAAAGACAAATCCTCAACAAAATCTTTAATCAACCTGCATGACTTTACAGTACTGTAATTATCCATATAAGAAGTAATTCCCTGTACATAATGATCTAGTTTACTCAAAATCCATTTATCAAGTGTATTGCTTGGTACAATTTTTCCATCAATTGTCTCTTTGCTTGAATACATTGAATAAAACTCAACTACATTAAGGATTGTGTTAATTACTCTATTTCTTGCATCTTTTACATCTTGGTCTTGAAAAAACAAATCTTCGCCGTCTTTTACAGAGCTAGACATTAAATAAAACCTTAGGGGGTCAACTCCATACTGATTAATAATTGCCCACGGATCAGTATAATTTTGCTTTGACTTTGAAAGTTTTTCGCCCTTTTCATTTAGAATTGTTCCTGTTGAAACCACATTTTCAAATGAAATTTCATCAAAGAGAAGAATAGACAAAACATGCATATAATAAAACCAAGTTCTAGTTTGAGCCACATACTCTGAAATATATTGAGCTGGTAATCTCTTTTTAAAATCAGCTTTATTTTCAAAAGGATAGTGGAGCTCTGCAAAAGGCATACTCGAGGACTCAACCCAACAATCAATAACCTCTGGAATCCTTTTCATTTCTTTCTTGCAGTCTTTGCACTTAATTTTAATTTTATCTACTTTATCTTTATGTAAATCCACTTTTTCTATTTCGTCTGAATCAAAAACTTCATCAAAGTTTAATGCTTTCTTTTTTAAATCTGTAAATGACCCAATACATTCTTTGTGTCCATTTTCACAAACGAAAAATGGTAGTGGTGTAGCCCAATATCTATTTCTTGATATATTCCAATCTGGGGCACCCTCTAAAATATTCAAAAATCTGCCGTTTTTTAAGTGGTCAGGATACCAATTTATTTTTTCATTAAGCTTTATTATCTTCTTTTTGTCTTTCTGAATATTAATAAACCAAGCTGAGACAGCATTGTAAAAAAGTTGCGTGCCACACCTCCAGCAAAAAGGGTATGAATGAGTGTGTTGTTGTTTTGCAAACAAAAGACCTCTTTTTTCCAAATCATCCTTAATAAACTTTTCTGACTGCTTAAAGTACTTGCCTTTGATGAATTCTGGGGCGTTGCTGTTAAAGGACCCTGCTCCATCTAAAAGAGGTACCATTGGCAAATCCAATCTTACGCCCAAGTTATAATCATCTTCTCCATATATTACAGCCGTATGAACAATTCCCGTACCATCCTCTGTATTAACAAAATCGGCTGATGCGACATACCAAGCTTTTTTACCTGAATCTAAAACAGCCTTTATCTCGTATAACGGCTCGTATCCTAAACCAACCAGCTTTTTTCCAAAAAAAGTATTTTTAATCAAATACCCTTCTTTTGGAAAAACTGCACTCAATCTATCTTCAGCTAAAATGTAATTTTGTCCTTCTAGTTCAATGTGAGCATAGGATATTTTTTCTCCCACTGCCAAAGCAATATTTCCGGGCAAAGTCCAAGGAGTTGTGGTCCATGCCAAAATATATGTGTTTTCTGGCAATTTAAACTTTTGAGGATTTTTTACTTTAAATTTTACTGTCACCGCCTCTTCGGTAATATCTTTATAACTATTATCCATTGAAACCTCCGCCTTTGAAACGGGAGTTTCACAATGCGGACAATACATTAAAACTTTTCTGCCTTCATATATTAACCCTTTGTCCCATAAGCTTTTTAAAGACCACCAAACAGACTCCATATAAGTAGAATCCATTGTTTTGTATGAATTATCAAAATCAACCCATCGGCCAATTCTATCTACCATTTTTTTCCATTCTTTTGTGTAAGTTAAAACTTTTTCTCTGCAAACTTGATTAAACTTAGCAACGCCAAGCTTTTCCTCAATATCTTTTTTACTATTAAGTCCTAATTCTTTTTCAACTAAATTTTCAATTGGCAACCCATGGCAATCCCAACCCCATCTTCTTCTTACATAAAAACCCTGCATTGTTTTATAGCGAGGGAAAACATCTTTTGATACCGAGCTTAATATATGCCCGTAATGAGGAAGTCCTGTAGCAAAAGGCGGGCCATCATAAAAAACAAATGGTTTTTTCTTTTTTGTTTGATCTAAGGACTTCTCAAAAATTTTGTTGTCTTGCCAAAACTTGAGAATTTCTTCCTCGTTATCTATAAAACTATTAGCCATTTAATTTAGTTCTTTAATTTCGCCAGTGTGTATTTCTCTATCTTGCTTTATCGCCTCCACAAGAGAAATTCCATTAATAGTGCTCTTTAAAATCCACCAGAAAAATCCGTGCGTGACAATTAATATATTTTTTCCTTTATAACTCTCCTCCATTGATTTTAGAAAGTTAGAAATTCTTTCGGCTAGTTGCTCATAATTTTCTCCTTCAGGAAATGCCTGTGTAATTCTGTGAGACTCTTGTTGAAAATAAGACTCTGACTCTTCTACTGTTTTTCCATTAAATTCTCCAAAATCAATCTCCCTTAACCTTTTATCAAAATTTATGGACAAATTCAATTTTTCTGCAACAATCTGGGCAGTTTGTTTAGTTCTTAGCACATCAGAGGCAAATATTAAGTCAATATCCTTTTTAATAAGATCTTCTGAAGCAACCCTTATCATTTCTATACCAAGGCCGGTTAGCGGGTTTTCAAATGTTTCAGGAAAAGAAGAGCAAATGTTTTTAACATTTGATAAAGCTTCTCCGTGCCTCAATATATAGTACTTATTATTTAGTTTCATATAAATTTCATACATTTTATTAAAATCACTCGCATAAGCTCAAGATAAGTGTTCGCTTACGCTCCCCTACATTCTCTCTGGTGCTGGAATACCCAATAACCAGAGTCCATTTTTAATAATAATTGAGAATGCCCGTGTTAAAGCAACTTTATAGGGTGAGAATTCATCGTTATTATCAACAATTTTGTTTTTTGAATAATAGCTATTAAACTCTCTGGCCAACTCAATAAGATAGGTGGCGATAATATGGGGCTCATACTTTTCACCAGCCTCCTCAACAACTTCTGGAAAACGAACCATTATTTTTTCCAATTTCCTAACTTGAAGAGGAGTATTTTTAAAAGATGATTTTACCCTTTCTTTTTTTGATTTTTCCAAAACAGAGTTTGCTCTTACATGTGAATATTGTAAATATGGACCTGAATCTCCTTCAAATGAAATTGATTTTTCAAAGTCATAAATAATATCTGAACCAATTGACTGTTTTAAAATTGAGTATTTTATTGCTCCAATTGAAATTTTTTCTAATTCACTGTCTTCTAAGTTTCTTTGTCCTACCTTTTTTTGAATTTCCTCTTTCACTTTTTCAATTAAAGAATCTGCTCCAATTACATTTCCAGTCCTTGAAGACATTTTGCCTTCCGGCAATCTCATCATCCCGTGTCCAATATGATGGGTTTTATCTCTTAAATCAGGAAAAATTTGGCTCATTGCAGACATTACTACTTTAAAATAATCATTGACTTCTTTTCCGGTAACAACAATAGATTTATCATATTTGTATTTTTTATACTTAAAATTTGCTAAGCCCAATTCTTTTGCCTCATAAGTTGGTAGCCCTTCAGAGTTTATAAAAACTCTTGTATGAAGTCCCTTATTTTCTCCTTTAAAAACAATTGCCCCTTTATCTCCTTCATCAAAAACACTTCCAATATTTTTTTCTACAATTTTTTTTCCAAAACCAGCAACTTGGCTTTCAAAGATTATTTCATTAAACTTTGTGCCAAGCTTTTTGTATATTAAATTAAAATAGTCAATGCTCCACTTTTTACCTTCGTCATACAACTTATTAACTGATTTATCTGACTTCTCAAAAATCTTCTTATTTAATTCAACAATTTCTCTTTTTGAGATTTCACCTTCTTCGTACTGTTTGTTTCCAAAAACATAGGATTCCTGCCAATTATAATTAGGGTTTTTTAACTTTCCATAAATTGCCTTTGCAATTGAAATGCCAACATCGCTTTGATAACAAAGTCTTTTTATTTTAGATCCCTCAAACTCTAAAACCCTAGAAATTGACTCTCCAATAACATTGCTCATTAAATGGCCAATATGAAATTCCTTTAAAATGTTTGGGTCTGTATATTCAATAATTATCTTTTTGTTTTTAAAATTATTATTTCTTCCAAAGTTTTTATCAATCTTTTTTAATTCATTAATAAAAACTTCTTTTGATAAGTAAAAATTAATAAATCCTGGGCCGGCAACCTCAACTTTTTCAAATAACTTATTTTT
>Ga0194121_10002076_pt1 | contig 32540 bp, 32 predicted proteins | sample TA2MahCa50mmetaG_FD_148609 | JGI IMG/M metagenome (GOLD analysis project Ga0194121, IMG submission 148609) | Freshwater microbial communities from Lake Tanganyika, Tanzania - TA2015020 Mahale Deep Cast 50m | ecosystem: Environmental > Aquatic > Freshwater > Lake | place: Tanzania: Lake...
TCGCGAGCGGATGCTGTTTGAGGCGCCGCTGCCGCCAGTGTTCGAGAAGCTGCTGGCCCTGTTGCGCCGCCGCCATCAGACTGGTTCCACCTTCCCTCCAGAGGCCCTATCCATGGCCGAGCAGGCACTCCACGCCTTCATCACCGCTGTCCGCCAGGATCCGGCTCTGCAGCAGGAGCTCTCCACCGCGGCGGCGGCCGATGCGGATGAGGTGGCTGCGATCGCCCGTCAAGCCGGTTTTGAGGTGCGCCCCAGCGACCTGGTGAAGCACGCCGATGGCGCTTTGGTGGACTACGAGGACGAGGACTACTTCATGAAGCCTCAGTGGTGGGAGCTGGCCGGCTGAGGTAAGCGAGGACAGGCCTCCACCAGCGTGCGTGTGATCGCCGCCTGCGGATGCTCCAGCAGCTGATCGCCGGGGCCCTGCTCCACGATCCGTCCACCATCGAGCACGATCACGCGCTGGCAGAAGCCGCTGGCCACCGAGAGGTCGTGGGTCACGAATACCAGGCCCAGGCCCAATCGTTGCTGCAGTTCCCTCAGCAACTCCAGCACCTCCGCCTGGATTTCCGCATCGAGCATGCTCACGCTCTCGTCGCAGAGCAGCACCTGTGGGTCGAGCACCAGGGCGCGGGCGATGGCCACCCGCTGTTGCTGCCCGCCTGAGAGTTGGCGGGGTAGGCGCTGTGCATAGGCCTCCGGCGGGTTCAGCCCCACGGCGGCCAGTAGCTCGCGGGCCCGCTCCATCGCCCGGCTGCGGTTGCTCAACCCATGGATCAAGAGCGGATCGGCGATCGCTTCAGCCACGGTCATCACTGGGTTCAGGCAGGCCAGCGGGTCCTGAAACACCATCTGAATCCGCCGGCGTGCGCGCCATAGGGCTTGGCCCTTCAGGCGTCGCAGATCCTGCCCCTGCAGCCGCACCGTGCCTCCCCGCACCGGAGCCAGCCCCATCAGGGCGCGGCAGAGGGTGCTCTTGCCGCAGCCGGAAGCCCCCACCACCCCAACGGTTTCGCCTTGCCGCAACTGCAGGCTCACCCCGTCCACGGCCCGGTACCAGTTGCGCTGCCAGGGCAGCCCTGGCAAGGGGTGCCAGCAGCGCAGATCCTCCAGCTCCAGCAATAGAGGAGCTGCGGCCGGGGCCTCGGGCGTGCGGTTGCCTTCGCGGCTGCGGGCTGCTCCCACCAGCCGTTGGGCCAGGGCGGATCGCGGTGCTGTGAGCAGCTCCGTGGCAGGGGCCTGCTCCACCAGTTTCCCCTGATCGAGCACGCCGATCTGCTGGCACCAGCGCCCGGCCATGGCCAGGTCGTGGCTGATCAGCAGCAGAGCGCTGCCCGCTTCCTCGCATAGCCGGCAGAGTTCTTCCATCACCTGCCCCGCCACCGCCACATCGAGGCTGGTGGTGGGCTCGTCGGCGATCACCAGCGCGGGCTCCAGGGCCATGGCCAGGGCAATCGCCAGCCGCTGGCGCATGCCCCCGCTGAATTCATGGGGGTAGCTGCCGAAACGATCGGCGCGGATACCCACCCGCTCCAGCAGAATCTCCGCCCGCAGCCTCACCTGGTGGCGTTTCCAGGCCGGCCGATGTTGGGCCAGGGTGTCGGCCAGGTGCTCGCCGATGGTGAGCAGCGGATTGAGCCGGGTCATCGGGTCCTGAAACACCAGCCCCACCGCTTCGCCCCGCAGCCTGCGCAGCGCCCCGCGCCGCAGCGCCCGCGGGTCCTGGCCGCAGAGCTCAAGCCCCCCAAGGCAGCTACTGCCCTGGGGGAGCAGCTGCAGCACGGCTCGGGCCACGGTGCTCTTGCCGCAGCCGGAGGGGCCCACCAGCGCCAGTCGCTCTCCTGGGTTCAGCTTGAGCGTCAATCCGGCCAGGGTGTCGCTGTTCGCCTCGGGGTAGCGCACCCGTAAGTGATCGAGCTTCAGCACCGGCCCGGAGCTCTGGCGTGCGGCCATGGATTGCGGCGGCGCTGTTGCCGCTCAGGTTGGCAGCCGCCTCGCCTGCAAACCCGCACCTGGGGCCGGTTTGTTTCAGCCTCTGCATACGATGGACACATCGGCAGGGCGTCATGCTCCAGGCGGTAACCGGCACAGCTGCAGCAGTTGCTCCCGAGGAGTCTGCGCGTGCTGGTGCGACTCCAGTCTTGGGTCTGCGCAGCATCCATGGCCCAGCGGATTACGGCATCGCCCTTCCGGAATGGTTGTGTCGTTGCATCGAACATGTACCCCCGGGGGCGGGCGACAGTTGCCCCACGGATGCGGAGGGTCTGCTGGCGGCGGCGTTCCACTTCGCCTTTCAGCTGCATGACGGCCAGGTGCGGGCCAGTGGCGAGCCCTACATCTGTCACCCAGTGGCGGTTGCGGATCTCCTTCGCGACATCGGCGCCAGCGCCGGGGTGATCGCCGCGGGCTTCCTTCATGACGTGGTGGAAGACACCGACGTCACCCCGGAAGAGATCGAGCAGCACTTCGGCGCGGAGGTGCGCGGGCTGGTGGAGGGTGTGACCAAGCTCGGTGGCATCCACTTCACCAACAAAACTGAGGCCCAGGCGGAGAACCTGCGGCGCATGTTTCTGGCCATGGCCAGCGACATTCGGGTGGTGTTGGTGAAGCTGGCGGACAGGCTCCACAACATGCGCACCCTCGGGGCGCTCAAACCCGAAAAGCAGCAGCGCATCGCCCGCGAAACCCGTGAGATCTACGGGCCGCTCGCTAACCGTCTCGGCATCGGCCGCTTCAAGTGGGAACTGGAGGATCTGGCCTTCAAGATCCTCGAGCCCGAGGCGTTCCGCGATGTGCAGCAGCAGGTGGCGAGCAAGCGCAGTGATCGCGAGGAGCGGCTCGGCGTCACCGTGCAGCTGCTGCGCGATCGGCTGGCGGCGGTGGGGTTGTCCGACTGTGAGGTGAGCGGCAGGCCCAAGCACCTCTATGGCATCTGGAACAAGATGCAGCGCCAGCAGAAGGCATTCCACGAGATCTACGACGTGGCCGCCCTGCGGATCATCTGTCCCAACCTCGAGAGCTGCTACCGGGCCCTGGCGGTGGTGCACGACACCTTCCGTCCCATCCCCGGCCGCTTCAAGGACTACATCGGTTTGCCCAAGCCCAACGGCTACCAATCGCTGCACACGGCGGTGATCGGTCGGCATCGGCCGATCGAGGTGCAGATCCGCACCGCCGAGATGCATCGTGTGGCGGAATTCGGGATCGCCGCCCACTGGAAATACAAAGAGGGCGGCTCCCCGGCCGCCACCGGCGCCGATGCCGAGCGCTTCAACTGGCTGCGGCAGCTGGTGGATTGGCAAAAGGATGGCGTTGGCGACGACAGCAGCGATTTCCTGCGCTCGATCAAAGAAGACCTGTTCGATGAGGAGGTCTTCGTATTCACTCCCAAGGGTGATGTGGTGGGTCTGCGTAAAGGTTCAACCGCTGTGGACTTCGCCTATCGCATTCACTCTGAAGTGGGTAATCACTGCCAGGGTGTGCGCATTAATGATCGTCTCTGCCCCTTAGCTACGCCCCTGCAGAACGGCGACTTTGTGCAGGTGATGACTTCCAAGGCGGCGCATCCCAGCCTTGATTGGCTCAATTTCGTGGCCACGCCTACGGCCAGAAATCGCATCCGCCAGTGGTACAAAAAGAGCCACCGTGAGGAGAACATCCAACGCGGTACCGCGATGCTGGACCGGGAGCTCGGTCGCGATGGCTTTGACGCCCTGCTCCACGGCGACGCCATGGCGAAGGTGGCGCGGCGTTGCAACCTCGTGGCCACCGAAGACCTGCTGGCGGCGATCGGTTTTGGCGGAGTCACCCTGCATCAGGTGCTCAATCGCCTGCGGGAGGAGCTACGGCTTGCTTCAGCTGAGGTGGAGCCAGAGCTCAGCAACGAGGAAGTAGCCCGCAAGGTGGAGGCCCAGGCCTCCGCAGCGCCAGCCGCCTCCCTGGCAACCCACGGCGAGGCCAGCCCGATCCTGGGACTGGAGGGCCTGGAATACCGCATGGGCGGTTGCTGTAGTGCACTTCCCGGCGAAGCGATTGTGGGCACCGTCGCCCTCGGCAACCACGGGATCACCATCCACCGGCAGGACTGTTCCAATCTCCGCTCGGTGCCGGTGGAGCGGCGCCTGCCGGTGCAGTGGAGCCCCAACGCCGCCGAAGCCCTGCGCCGGCGCTACCCCGTGCAGTTGCGCATCGAGGTGCTCGATCGCGTTGGCGTGCTCAAAGACATCCTCACCCGGCTCTCCGATCACCGCATCAACGTGAGCGATGCCCGCGTGCGCACCAATCCCGGTAAGCCCGCCCGCATCGACCTGCGCGTGGAGCTGCAGAGCGCCCATCAGCTGCGCGACACCATGGACCAGATTCGCTCGATGGCGGATGTGCTCGACATCGCCCGCACTGGCATTGGCTAACGGGCTCTGCTCCTTTGCGTTCTGATCCGGCAACACAAACCACGGCCGGTGGCGTGCACTACAGCTCTGCGGCGCTCGGTTGCCTACGACAGGGGCAACCTGCTGCCGTAGCCATGACGTCCGAACAGGCCGCTCAACTGATCGACGACACCCTGGATCTGGTGCATCAACGGATGATCTCCCTCGAGCATGCGCAGCAGGCCCAGGCTCAACGGGCCCTCGCTGAGGAGTTTCGCGAGTGGCGCCACCCCAGCGGCGGTCATATCGATTTGATGGTCTGCCCCGGCTTCCCGGAGCCCTGAGCCGCGGGTGACACTGGAGGCATCCCCGCCTTCAGCTTTGCCGGACGACACCATCGCTGCGGTTGCCACGGCCATTGCCCCCGGCGAGGGCAGCGTGGCGATCGTGCGGATCTCCGGTCCCGAGGCAGAGGCGATTGGCTGCCGCTTGTTTGTGGCACCGGGTGACCAGTCCTGGGAGAGTCACCGGGTGCTCTACGGCCATGTGTGCGATCCCGCCAGCGGCGAGCGGGTGGATGAGGCTCTGCTGCTGTTGATGCGAGCGCCCCGCAGCTTCACCCGCGAAACCGTGGTGGAGCTCCACTGCCACGGCGGCCTGATCTGCGTGCAGCGGGTGCTTGAGCTGGTGCTGGCCAGTGGCGCCCGCCGTGCCCTGCCCGGCGAATTCAGCCAGCGGGCGTTTTTGAACGGGCGCCTCGATCTCACCCGTGCCGAAGCGATCAGCGAACTCGTCACCGCCCGCAGCCGCCGCGCCGCCCAGCTGGCGATGGCAGGCCTGGATGGCGGCTTGCAGGAGCGCATCGCATTCCTGCGCGAGCGCCTGCTCGATCAGTTGGCGGAGCTGGAGGCGCGGGTGGACTTTGAAGAGGATCTACCGCCCCTCGATGGGCCCGCCGTGGCGCACCAGCTTCAGGATGTGCAGGCGGCCCTCGAGCAGCTCGTTGCCGATGGCCAGCGCGGTCAGCTGCTGCGCGAAGGCCTCAAGGTGGCGATTGTGGGCCGCCCCAATGTGGGTAAATCCAGCCTGCTCAACCTGCTCAGCCGCAGTGAGCGTGCCATCGTGACCGATCTGCCCGGCACCACCCGTGATCTGGTGGAAAGCGAGCTGGTGCTTCAAGGCGTGCCGATCACCCTGCTCGATACCGCCGGCATCCGCACCACCAGCGATCGGGTGGAGCAGATCGGCATTGAGCGCAGTCGCGCCGCTTTGCAGGCCGCCGATGCGGTGATGTTGCTGTTTGACCTCTCGGCGGGGTGGTGTGCGGAGGATCAGGCCCTGCGCGATCTGGTGCCCGAGGCGGTGCCGCTGGTGGTGGTGGGCAACAAAGCCGATTGCTTAGCCCGCACCAATGAGCCGACTGCCCAGGCGGATGTCTGCATCAGCGCTCTCACTGGGGCGGGGCAGGACGATCTGGTGCAGCAGTTGCTCTGTCGCTGCGGCCACAGTGATCCGCAGGGGGTGCAGCAGGCGCTTAATCGCCGCCAGCAGGATCTGGCGGCAGCGGCGGCCGCGAGCTTGGGCGCCAGCCTGGAGGCTGCACGGCAAGAGCTGCCCTGGGATTTCTGGACCATTGATCTGCGGGCAGCAGTGCGCGCCCTGGGGGAGATCACCGGTAAGGAGGTGAGCGAAGCGGTGCTTGATCGCGTGTTCTCTCGCTTCTGCATCGGCAAGTAAGTCCCTGGCCTGAATTGGGCCCCCGGCCTGCCCCACACAATGAGGGGGCGTTGGCTGGTGGATTGGATGGCAGCTCCGCTTGCGATCACGCCGCAGCTGCGCGCTCAGCTGCAGGCCTGGCTGATGGAAGACATCGGCCGCGGTGATCTCACGGCCCCCGCCCTGCAAGGCACCCATGCCGCAGCCCACTGGATCAGCAAAGCCGAGGGCGTGTTCTGCGGCGGGGTGCTGCTGGAGCCGCTGCTCCACAGCCTTGATCCCCAAGCGCAGGTGCGCTTGCTCGTGCCAGAGGGGGAGCCGGTGGGCTGCGGCCAACGGCTGCTGGAGCTGGAGGGCCAAGCCCAGGCGTTGGTGGCGGTGGAGCGCACAGCCTTGAATCTGGCCATGCGGCTCAGCGGCATTGCCACTGCCACGGCGGCATTGGCGGGCCAGCTGCAGGGCACGGGCGTTCGCCTGGCGGATACCCGCAAAACCACTCCCGGTCTACGGGTGCTGGAGAAATACGCGGTGCGCTGCGGCGGTGGCGTGAACCATCGCCTCGGTCTTGATGACGCCGCCATGCTCAAGGAGAACCACCTGGCCTGGGCCGGTGGGATCAGCCAGGCCCTCGCAGCCGTGCGGGCCGCCGCGCCCTGGCCGGCGCGGGTGATTGTGGAAGCCGAAACTCCCGAACAGGCCCAAGAGGCGGTGCTGGCCGGGGCGGATGGGGTGTTGCTCGACGAGTTCAGCCCGGAGGCTCTGGCAGAGCTGGTGCCGCAATTACGCCAGCTGGCCCCGCGCTCAGTGGTGCTGGAGGCATCCGGTGTGCAGCCCGAACAGCTGCGCGCCTACGCCGCCACCGGCATTGATCTGATCTCCACCAGTGCTCCGATCACCCGCAGCAGCTGGCTGGATCTGAGTATGCGCTTCGAGGGCTGAAAGCCCTTGTGTGCGGTTGCATCCAGAGCTGTTGTTTTCCCAGATCTCCCTTTACCTTGAGAAGGCGAACTGTGGCTGCGACATGAAGTTCCCGGCGCTCCAGGGCTGGATGGTGGGCTCCGGACAGCGGCCATTGCGTAAGCAGCTTGCAATCACGCTTTCGGCAATCTTCGCGGTTTCGATTCTCGTGGCCGTGCTGCTGCTCAATCAGTTGTTTGGCCTGCAAGCTCGCAATCTGATTGATCAGCGTTCCAGCTTCTTCATGGACGCGATGTTGGCGGTGCGGGAATACACCAGTAAAAACGTTAATCCGATTGTGGCTCCCCTGAATCAGGGCGCGGGTGGTTTTCGGCCTGAATCGGTTCCGAGTTATTCGGCTCAGACGGTATTCTCCTACCTCAAAGCAAAGCCTGAGTATCGCGATTATTCCTATCGCGAAGCGGCGCTCAATCCCACCAACCTTCGCGATAAGGCTGACAGTTTTGAAACCGGTGTGATTGAGCGGTTCCGCAACGACGCAACGCTCACCACGATCGCTGGTGAGAAGGCCACTCCCCTGGGGGATATGCACTTTGTGGCGCGCCCGATCAAGATCACCAAGGAGAGCTGTCTGGTTTGTCACTCCACGCCCGATCGGGCGCCGGCCAGTCAGCTTCTCACCTATGGCGATAGCAGTGGTTTTGGCTGGAAGCTCAATGAGATTGTGGGCGCTCAGATCGTGACCGTGCCTCAGAAGGCAGTGTTTGAAGCGAAGGACCGCTCACTCTTCACAACCGCTCTGTTGTTTGTGATCGCTTTTGTGGCGGTGGGCTTGATCACGAATTCGGTGTTGAATCAATTGATTCTTCGCCCGATGCGTGAGATCAGTCGCAAGGCGGAAGAGGCCAGTGTGACGCCCGCCACAGTGTCGTTTGAGGAGCGTAATCGCAGTGATGAGATCGGCCTTCTGGCGCGCAGCTTTGAGCGGATGAAGCAGAGCCTTGCGATCTCGATGCAGATGCTCAAGGATCGTCAGAGTCGTCCATGAGTCTGTGGTTCTCGCGGCGCAGGCAATCCACGCTCGCGGTGCTGGCCATCGCAGCGCTGCTCCTGAACGGTTGCGGCCGCGATGCATCCACGCAGGTGAGCCTCTGCGGCCCCAGCGGCCAGCTGCGCGTGGGCTATGTGGGTGCTGATGAAGGTCGAGCCCAGGGCGGCCAGGCTGTGCTTCCCGATCAAGACATCACCCGTGTGCGCGATCTGCTCACCGTGGCGAGCCGCTGTGAGGTGGTGTTGGAGCCGGTGGCTAGTCCGGAGCAGGCCCGCTTGCGGTTGAGTTCCGGAGGCTGGGATGCGGCCTTCCTGCCCCCTGGCCTGGCTGCACTGGCCCTCGAGGGTGCCGGCAGCACGGACTACAACCTGCTGCGTCCATTGGGCCAGCGCAGCAACTCCCGTTCGGTGTTGTTGGTGGCTGCCGGCAGTGAGCGGCGCTCCGTGAAGCAGCTGAAGGGTGCGCGGCTCGGCTTGCTGCCGAGAGGATCACTGACGGGGTTCTATCTGCCGCTGTACAACCTGCACGGCCTGAGTTTGGGCTCGGTGCATTACGCCCTTAGTTACAGCGAGCTTCTCGAGCAGCTCCGCGCTGGACGGTTGGACGTGATCGCCTGGGACGCCGCACTTCCTGATCCAGGTGCTGATGTGCGCGTGCTGAATTCCGATCCCAACACCATTCCAGTGGGTGCTTTGGTGCTGAGTCAGGCATTGGTCGCGGCGGATCACCAGCCTTTCCTGAGGGTGTTGGATCAAAGCGCACCTCAGTTGCCGCCGAGCCTCGGCTACGTAGCCGGAGTGTTGCCAGAAGCCCAGCAACTGCAGCGCCTGCGTTCGGTGGTGAACAGCGTGGAGAGCTGGACCCTGCCGCTCGAGGGGCAGCCCTACGCCGTTTATGGCCGTAAACAATCGCTGATACCTGAGGAGCGCCGTTGATGGCAGGCCGTGAACGCCAGCTCAAGGCCATCGTGTTCAGCGACGTGGTGGATTCCTCGGTGAAAATCTTCGCCGATGAGCTGATTGCCATCCAGCGGATCAAGGAAGATCTCACCTTGATCCGTGATGAGCTGCAGCGCCATGGCGGTTCCTTGGTGAAATCGCTGGGTGATGGTTTGCTGGCCACCTTTGATGGCCCCACCCAGGCCCTGGAATTCATTCAGGCGTGTCTGCAGAAGCTCTCAGCACGCGGTCGCCAATCCCTGGCCCATCGCTTCGGTTTGCATACCGGTGAGATCTATGCCGATGGCGACGACATCCTCGGCCAGGGTGTGCATCTGGCTTCCCGTTTGCAGACGGTGAGCCCGGCCAATGGCGTGGCGTTTGTGCGATCCACCTTTGATCTGATCGATCCAGTGTTTCGTCGTTTGGCCCTGCCGATCGGTGAGGTGGAGCTCAAGGGATTGCCGGAGCCGATGCAGGCCTATTGCCTTGGGCCTGAGCAGTTGTTGCAGTTCGGTCAGTCCCAGATTCCTGAGGCGGTGCAACTGGAAACGCTGCTGGGCGATACGCCGTTTGAGCTGGTAAGACCGCTTGGTCGCACCACTGCTCAGCAGACGTTCTTGCTCCAGGAGCGTCAGCGGGAACGCCAGGCGGTGCTGAAACTGATTCCTGCCGGTCCAGCCCTCGTGGAGGCCCTGCAGGTGGAAGCGGCCTGCCTGGATCGCATGCGTCACCCACGCATCCCTCGGGTGATTGATGGATACGCCCGTTCGGGGCTGTTCTGCTTCATTCAGGAGTACATCCCTGGACCTTCGTTGCAGGGCTCCCTGGATCTGCTGCGGAGGAAGCAGCGCCTGGCGGAGTTGCTGCGCCAAGTGCTTCAAGTGCTGGAGCAGGTGCACGCCGCTGGCCTGGTGCATGGCGATCTCCATCCCGCCAACCTGATCCCTTCGCAGGAGGGTGGCCCACTCTTCTTGGTGGATTTCTCGCTGCTCAAGGCCCGCATCGAGGTCGGCCGGCAGCAGGCCGACGGTGGAGCGGGCGGTGTTTCAGAAGCCGGTCGTCCGTTCTTCTCCGCTCCCGAGCGGGCCCGCTTCGGCCGGCTCACCCCTGCGGCTGATCTCTATGCCCTTGGCGTCTCAGCCCTGTGCCTCTACACCGGCCAGGAGCCGTCGAGCTTGTACGACGAAGCCCAGGGGTGCTGGTCGCTGCAGGGGCTGGAACCTGAGGTGGTCGGCTGGCTCGCGCCCCTTCTGGAGGATCTGCCGGCCCGGCGGGTGCAGCAGGCTGCCGATGCGCTCCGCTTGTTGGATCAGCCCCTGGCATCGGCACCACCCCCAACTCCGCGGGCCATTGCTGATGCCTCGCCCGGTTGTTCTGGTGTGAGCAAGCAGGAATTGCATCACCGCCTGGTGCGCACCTATGGCCCGATGGTCGAGCTGTTGCTCGAGAGCCAGCCGAGCCTGATTCCCGCTGCTCAGCTGCCTGGTTTGCAGGAGCGCCTCGTGGCAGCTGGCCTGGCTCGGGTGGATGTGGAAGAGGCCTGTCGCGCCGCTGTGGTGGAACCGGAGCCGGCCTGTGCCCCCGAGTTGCCTTCTCCGAGCGTTGAACCTGCTGGGGTGTTGAGCTCAGCGGCGGATGGGGCCCTGCTCCCTGCTCTGCGCCAGGCGATCGGCCCCATTGCCGATCTGCTCTGGACCGCTGAGATGGCCGAAGCAGCCCAGGTGGATCCGGCTCGGCTGCGGCAGCTCTTGATTCAGGCAGGGGTGCCTGAGGCCGCTGCGCAGCAGCTGTTGGAGTTGGAGGTTCGCCCAGCTGCCGCAGCGACCGACCCGGTCGCCAGTCCCGAACTCTCCGAATCAGCGCCCGCTGTGCAGCAGTCCTCCGTGGATGGCGAACAACTCTTGCTGCGCCTGATTGGTCCGATTGGCAGCACCGTGTGGGAGCAAGTGGCCCACCTGCCCGCTCCGCAGCGTCTGGCAGCGCTGGATACGACGCTCCGGGGCTATGGCCTGGATGAACTCGACCTGTCCGATCTGCGCCGGCAGCTTGAAGGGGGATGATCACATCACCTTGAACGCCGCCCCGGCGGGTGGCTGGTGATCCCATGCTGCGCATCGCTGAGACCCTCGAAGCCCAGCTGCGCTCGGCCATGCAGCGTGCCTTCCCCGATGCTGCAGCCGAGGCGGCTGGCTCGGGTTTTGATCCGCAGTTAGCCCCCGCTAGCAAGCCGGAGTTCGGCGACTTTCAGGCCAATGGCGCCCTCCCCCTGGCCAAACCCCTGGGCCAGCCGCCGCGGGCAATCGCCACAGCCATCGTGGAGCAGCTCAAGGCAGATCCAGGGTTCAACGAGCTCTGCCTGGAGCCTCAGATCGCCGGCCCTGGCTTCATCAACCTCACCCTCAGGCCTGAGCTGCTGGCGGCGGAGGTGCAGACCCGGCTCGGCGATCAGCGCCTTGGTGTGCCGGGTGTGGATCAGGGGGCGCCGGTGGTAGTGGATTTCTCCAGCCCCAACATCGCCAAGGAGATGCATGTGGGGCATCTGCGCTCCACGATCATTGGCGACTCCCTGGCGCGGGTGTTGGAGTTTCGCGGCCATCCGGTGCTGCGGCTCAACCACGTGGGCGATTGGGGCACCCAGTTCGGGATGCTGATCACCCACTTGAAGGAGGTGGCGCCCGAAGCGCTCAACACCGCCGATGCGGTGGATCTGGGTGACCTGGTGGCCTTCTACCGCCAGGCCAAGCAGCGCTTCGACGACGACGAGGCCTTCCAGACCACCTCCCGCGAAGAGGTGGTGAAGCTCCAAGGCGGCGATCCGGTGTCGCTCAAGGCCTGGGGCCTGCTCTGTGATCAGAGCCGGCGCGAATTCCAGAAGATCTACGACCGGCTCGACATTCGCCTCAGCGAGCGCGGCGAATCCTTCTACAACCCCTACCTGGAGAGCGTCGTTGCCGACCTCGACGCCGCTGGCCTGCTTGTGGTGGATGACGGCGCCCGCTGCGTGTTTCTTGAAGGGGTGAGCGGTAAGGACGGCAAGCCCATGCCGGTGATCGTGCAGAAGAGTGATGGCGGCTTCAACTACGCCACCACTGATCTGGCTGCGATCCGCTATCGCTTCGGAGCAGCCCCCGAGGGCGATGGCGCCCGCCGCGTGATCTATGTGACCGATGCCGGCCAGGCCAACCACTTCGCCGGGGTGTTCCAGGTCGCTCGACGGGCCGGATGGGTGCCGGAGGATGGGCGGCTGGAGCATGTGCCCTTCGGCCTGGTGCAGGGGGAAGACGGCAAGAAGCTCAAGACCCGCGCTGGCGACACCGTGCGCTTGCGCGATCTGCTCGATGAAGCGGTGGAGCGCGCCGAAGCTGATCTACGCCGCCGCCTGGAGGAGGAGGGCCGCAGTGAAGACGAGGCCTTCATCCAGCACGTGGCGACCACGGTGGGACTGGCCGCCGTGAAATACGCCGACCTCAGCCAGAACCGGATCACGAACTACCAGTTCAGCTTTGATCGGATGCTGGCCCTGCAGGGCAACACGGCGCCTTATCTGCTCTATGCGGTGGTGCGGATTGCAGGCATTGCCCGTAAGGGTGGTGATCTGCAGGCCGGCAGCGGTAGCGCTAGCGAGCCGCTGCAGTTCAGCGAGCCCCAGGAGTGGGCTCTGGTGCGTGAGCTGCTGAAGTTTGATTCAGTGATTGCAGAAGTGGAGGAAGAACTTCTGCCCAACAGGCTCTGCACGTATCTGTTCGAGCTCAGCCAGGTGTTCAACCGCTTCTACGACCAAGTGCCGGTGCTCAAGGCTGAACCCGCCGCGCTGCGCTCGCGCCTGGCCCTTTGCCGTCTCACGGCCGACACCCTCAAACTGGGCTTGGGCCTGCTGGGCATTCCTACCCTCGAGCGGATGTGATCGGATGAAGCAGGACCGCAACGCCGCCGGAGTGCAGATCCCTCAGCCCCGCCCAGAGGTGGAAAGCCTTCATGCCTACAGCGCACCGCTGGAGGGGCGGCGCCAGATGCTGCGGCTCGATTTCAACGAGAACACCATCGGCCCCAGCCCCCGGGTGGTTGAGGCGTTGCGCGCTATCCCCGCCGATCACATCGCCATCTACCCCGAATACGACGGCCTGCGCGAAGCGGTGGTGGCCAACTTGGGCCTGCCGTTGCAGCCCGATCAGGTGGGGTTGTTCAACGGTGTGGATGCCGCGATTCACGCCATCTTCCATGCCTTTGGCGACCGCGGGGAGACGTTGCTCACCACGTCGCCCACCTTTGGCTACTACACCCCCTGCGCGCAGATGCAGGGCATGGCGATCGAGGCCATCCCCTACGAAGCCGAGGGGTTCGCGTTTCCATTGGAGGCGATTCGCCGCGCGCTCTTTTCATCAGCCTCCGGCCAGCCGCCGCGGCTGCTGCTGATCTGCAATCCCAACAACCCCACGGGCACCCGTCTAGCTCCTGCCGAGATCCTCGAGCTGGCGGCGTCTGCACCGCAGACCCTGGTGGTGGTGGACGAGCTCTATGAGGCGTTCACGGGCGACAGCGTGCTGCCTCTCGCGGATTTCAACGCCACCCCCAATCTGTTGGTGCTGCGCTCCCTGGCGAAGACCGCCGGTCTGGCTGGCTTACGCATCGGTTTTGCCATCGGCCATCCCGCTGTGGTGGACCGGATCAGCAGGGTCACTGGGCCCTACGACATCAACAGCTTTGCGGTGACGGCCGCCTTCGCCGCCCTTAACGATCAGGCCTACGTGGATGGCTACGTTGAGGAGGTCTGTCAGGCACGCAGCTGGCTGGCGGAGCAGCTGCGCTCAGCCGGGGTGCGCCATCACGTGGAGGGCGGCAACTATCTGTTGATCTGGCCAAAGCGCGATCCCCATCAGGTGGATGCGGCGTTGAGGCAGGCGGGCATCCTGGTGCGGGCTATGCATGGAAAACCGCTGATCGATGGTTCCCTGCGGGTGAGCATCGGCACCCGATCCCAGATGCAGCAGTTCTTGGAAGCGTTCTGGGAGATCGAATTCAGCGCTTAGCGCATCACCTCGATCTGGGTGCCTTCGCTGAGCTTGGCGGGGAGGCTCAATACCCGACCCACCCGCTTCACACGGGTGCCTCCCATGGCCTGCAAAAAGGGATCGACGCTGCTCTGATCGCAGCCTTTGGCTGCCTTGCCACTCACGTACTGCACCGGGATCACCCGCCGGGGAGCGAGGTCACGCACCACAGCAGCGGCTTCAGCGCCGTTGTAAACCTTCGCGCCACCGCCCACGCCGATGATCAGCACATCGGGCTTGCCCAGGAGCACCCGATCTTCAGGGCTGAGTTGTGCGGCGGTGCCGCCGAGATGGGCGAACTCGAGGCCGCCCTGCTTCCAGCGCCAGAGGGTGGATTGCCCGAAGCGGCGGCCGCCGAACCGGTCGTGCGGTGCGGAGAGCCCTTCGATCTTCAGCCCGGCCACCCGGTATGACCCCGGGCTACTCAGAAAGCGTCCGCCGGCCACACCAGCGCCCTCATCCAAAAGGCGGCTGCTGGACAGGATCACGTTGGCGCTAACGCGGGGCTCGGGCAAACCGGCGGCGCAGCCCACAGCCTTGAAGGGGTTGAGCAGCACCGAAGCACCGCCCCCCTGGATCAGCAGTGCACTGTGGCCGTAGCTAGTGATCGTGACGCCGGTTTCAGCGACGGCCGGCAGTACCGAAAGGGGCAGTGCGACCACGGCCGCGGCGCTCAGCGCGCGGATCGACAGAGCCATGGTGGTGGGCAGGGCCATGGGGAAGCGGGTCGCCCAGAAGTTGCGTGGGCCGAACCCTAGCCCGCTGCTGCCTGAGCGAGAAAGTTGCTCAGCAGCTGGTGACCGCTCTGGGTGAGCACGCTCTCCGGGTGGAACTGCACCCCCTGTAGATGGGGATAGTCGCGGTGGCGCAGCCCCATGATCGTGCCGTCTTCGAGCCAGGCGGTGATCTCCAGGCAGTCGGGCAGGGAGTCCCGTTCGGCAATCAGGCTGTGATAACGAGTGGCCGTGAGCGGATTGGGGAGACCTGCGAACACTCCTGCTCCTTCATGGAGCACCGGCGATGTTTTGCCGTGCATCAGTTCTTTGGCCCGCACCACCTTGCCGCCGTACACCTGCGCGATCGACTGGTGTCCTAGGCAGACCCCCAGGGTGGGAATGGTGGGGCTGAGCTCCCGCAGCACCTCGAGGCACACGCCGGATTGATCGGGGTCGCCCGGGCCGGGGGAGATCAGGATCGCATCGGGAGCCAGTGCGCGGATCTGGTCCAGAGTGAGGGCGTCGTTGCGCTCCACCCGCAGGTCGTCGCAGATCGGGTGATCAGAAGCCAGCTCGCCCAGGTACTGCACCAGGTTGAAGGTGAAGCTGTCGTAGTTGTCGAGAACGAGAAGCATCGCCGCGCCTGGCCTGGCCCCATTCAAACGCCCAGGCGCACCAGCAGGGCGGGCAGCAGCAAGAGCGAGGCGATCACCAGCGAACTGAGGGCGGCCACGAGCACCGCCGCTGCGGCGCAGTCTTTCGCGATGCGGGCCAGCGGGTGGAACCGTCGGCCGATGGCCAGATCCACCACCGCTTCGGTGGCTGTGTTGATCAGTTCCAGTACAAGCACCGCGGCCACGGTGAGCACCAGCACCGCCAGCTGCGCCAGGGGGAGCTGCAGCCAGAGCCCCAGGCCGAACACCACGGCACCGGTCACCACGTGGATTCGGAAGTTCCGTTGGCTGCGGAAGCTGTAAATCAGCCCCTGGGCGGCGTAGCGAAAGCTTGCGGGTAGATCGCCGGCCACGGTCCAGGCGCCGAGGCGCCGCACTTTGGTGGGGGACTCGCGGGCTGAGCTGTGCCCGGGCCCTGCATCGGACTGGCTCTGGTGCACTTCGCGCAGCGTTGGCCTCACCTCAGGGCCTGGTTCCTGGGGAACGAGCATCCGCCAAAGCCCCCGCTTGGTCTCATTGGCCGCACCTTACCGCTGCTGAGAAGCGCAAAGAAGCTGCTCTTGCCGCAACAACATCGCCGCCAGGCTGGCGTCGTCTGGGTGATCCCAGCCCAGCAGGTGGAGAAGGCCGTGGGTGGCCAGAAACAGCAGCTCCTGGCGGAGGTCGTGGTCGTGCTCCGGCGCCTGGCGAGCTGCGGTTTCCACAGAGATCACGATGTCGCCGAGCTCCAGTGGTTCGGCCTCCTCGGCTGCGCTGGGCATCGGGATCGGCGGCGCATCCTCAAGGCCTTCGTCCTGGGCTGCAAAGGCCAGCACGTCGGTGGGGCCGGCTTTGTCTCGCCAGTCCTGGTTGAGTTCAGAGATCTCCTCATCACCCACCAGGCTCAGCCCCAGGCTGTAGGCCGAGGCCTGCAATTCCGGTGGCAGTTCCCCGGCCAGCTGCTCCAACCAGCCGCTGATGCGCAGATGCCATTGCTCGGCCCCCTGGAGGGGGTCGGCCAGGTCGCCGGCTTGATCCAGCAGCTCGGGCGGCAGGCTGTCGTCCGCTTCAAAAGCCAGATCGAGATCGGGTTGCGTGGGGCTGAGCTCGGTGGGATCCATCGATCAACTGCCGGGGACCTGCGGGCGGCCCAGCCAGGCCACCAGCACGATGAAGCCCACGAAGCCCAGGGCCGTCAGTCCGAAGTGGGTGAGGCTCAGCTTGCCTTTGCGCACCATGTTGCGCATGGCGAGCTTGGTGAAGCTGGGGTTTTCGCCGGCGGCTGGCTCCGCTGAGGTGGTCTCGCTGGTGGGTTCAGTCATCACTGCTGCCTCCAGCCACCTCAACGCCCGCGTGCAGCAGGCTTTGAATAAAGGGATCGAGGTCGCCGTCCATCACGCCCTGCACGTCGGTGGTTTCGTGCTGGGTGCGCAGGTCCTTCACCATTTGGTATGGGTGGAACACGTAGTTGCGGATCTGGTTGCCCCAGGCCGCTTCGACGATGTCGCCGCGGATGTCGGCGATCTCGGCGGCGCGCTGCTCCTGGGCGATCACCAGCAGCTTGGCCATCAGCAGGGCCATCGCCTTCTCCTTGTTCTGGAGTTGCGAGCGCTCCTGGGTGCAGCGCACGAACAGGCCGGTGGGGATGTGCAGGATGCGCACAGCGGTTTCCACCTTGTTCACGTTCTGGCCACCGGCGCCGCCGGAGCGTGAGGTGGTGATCTCCAGATCTTTATCGGGGATGTCGAGCTTCACCTCCTCCTCGATCTTCGGCATCACCTCCACGCCGGCGAAACTGGTCTGGCGCTTGTCGTTGGCGTTGAACGGTGAGATGCGCACGAGCCGGTGCGTGCCCTTCTCGTTGCGCAGGTAGCCGTAGGCGTAGCGGCCCTCGATCTCGATCGTGCAGCTCTTGATCCCCGCTTCCTCACCCTCGCTGAGTTCGTCCACGGTCACCTTCATGCCATGGTCTTCGGCCCAGCGCGTGTACATACGCATCAGCATCAGCGCCCAGTCCTGGGCGTCGGTGCCGCCGGCACCGGCGTTGATCGAGATCACGGCGCCCTCCTTGTCGTAGGGGCCGCTGAGCAGGCGCTCTAGCTCCCACCGATCCAGATCAGCCCGCAGCTTCTGCAGGGCTTCGTTGGATTCGCTCAGCAGCTCCTCATCGGGTTCGAGGCCGTAGATCTCCACCGTGGCCTCGGCATCGGCCACCGCGGCCTGCCACTTGCTGAGTTGCTCGAGCTGAGCCTTCACCTCATCGAGCTGGCGCATCTTGGCCTGAGCCTGCTTCTGGTCGTCCCAGAAATCGGGCTGGGAAGCGAGCTGCTCGAGATCCTGCTGGCGTGCTTTCAGTGCAGGAACGTCAAAGACAGTCCTGGGCATTGCCCAGGCGGTCAGTGAGCTCGGAGAGGTCGCGTTTGAAGTCGGTGAGGTCGAGCACCGGCGGCTGTTGAACGTTGGGTCGACCGTACAGAATGGTGGGCAGCAGGGCGGGGCGCCGCTTCTAGGATCCAGGTTGCGGTTGGCGCCTTGATGGCAAGCGTTGAGATCTACACCTGGCGCGCCTGTCCGTTTTGCATTCGGGCCAAGGCGCTGCTGGATCGCAAAGGCGTGGCCTACACCGAATACGCCATCGATGGTGATGAGGCGGCCCGCGAAGCTATGGCCGCCAAGAGCGGCGGGCGCCGCAGCGTGCCGCAGACCTTCATCAATGGCCAGCACGTGGGTGGTTGCGATGACCTGCATGCCCTCGAGCGCAGCGGCCAGCTCGATGCGCTGCTCGGAGCCTGACCTTGGTGGTGCTTGAGGCCGGCCGTGAGGCCCAGCTGTTTGTGATCGATCCGATCGCGCAGCTTCGCCCCACCAAAGATTCCAGCGTTGCCTTGATGCAGGCGGCCCAGCGGGCCGGGCAGCAGGTGTGGGTGTGTACGCCAGCTCACTTGGCGGTGCGCGGCAGCGATCCGGCCCATGAGCCGATGGTGCTGGCCCAGCCGATCCGCCTGGCGGAGATCCGGCCCACGGCCAGTGGCTGGGATCTTCCGGATCCCTGGTTTGAAGCCGAGGCACCCCGCTGGCAGCCGCTGGCAGCCTTCCCGCGGGTGTGGATGCGCAAGGACCCACCCGTGGATGAGGCCTACCTCTATGCCACCCATCTGCTTGAGCTGGCGGAGCGGCAGGGCGTGCGTGTGCTGAATCGCCCCGCCTCGCTGCGGGCCTGGAACGAGAAGCTCGGCGCCCTGCGCTGGAGCCATCTGATGGCCCCCAGCCTGGTGAGCAGCAACGCCGACCAGCTGGCGTCCTTCGCGGCGGAGCACGGCGAGGTGGTGCTCAAGCCCCTGGGCGGACGGGCAGGCCAGGGGGTGGTGCGCAGCCACGCTGAAGCACCAGGCCTGAAGGCGCTGCTGGAGCTGGTGACCAATCAGCAGACCTTGCCCGTGATGGTTCAGGCCTTCCTTCCAGCGGTCACGGCCGGCGACAAGCGAATCCTGCTGGTGAACGGTGAGCCCCTCGGTGCGGTGAACCGCAAGCCGGCCCCCGGCGAGTTCCGCAGCAATCTGGCGGTGGGCGGGGAGCCGGAGGCCACCGAGCTCACCGATCAGGAACGGCGCATCTGCTCAGAGCTGGCACCGGCCCTCCAGGAAGAGGGTTTGTTCTTCGTGGGCATCGATGTCATCGATGGCCGCCTCAGCGAAATCAACGTCACTAGCCCCACCGGCGTGCGCGAAGTGGAGCGGCTGGGCGGCATTGCCCTTGCCGATCAGACGATGGAGCGTTTGCTGGCGCTCTGAGCCGTGCTGCTGTTGAGCCCGGGCAGATCGAGCTGCTGCTGCAGCACCCCCAGCTTCAGGGCCACCTCTGCCAGTTCACGATCCACCGCTGATCCCCGCACCAGACCGGCGCCGGCCGTGAGCTCAAGCTTCTGGCCCTGAAGGCAGCCGCTGCGGATCGCCACCCGCAGCTCTGTATCGCCTTCGCTATCGATCCAGCCGATCGGAGCGGCGTAGTAGCCGCGCTCGAATGGCTCGAGGCTGCGCAGCGCGGCCATCGCTTCGCGGCGGGGCAGGCCCGCTACAGCCGGTGTGGGGTGCAGGGCTGCGGCCACGGCCAGGGGTTGCTGGTCTGCCAGGGGGGCGGTGATGGGGGTGTGCAGATGCACCAGTTGGCCGTGGCGGGCCAGGCGCGGGTGGCGAGGCCGCCGCGGAGTCAGCCCGGCCTGGTGCAGCACTTCGGTGATCGCTTCCACCACCAGTTCGTGTTCGCGACGGTCCTTATCGGAGTGCAGCAGTTGCTCGGCTTGTGGACCCACGGGCGAGGTGCCCGCAAGAGCGTCGCTGCGCAGCTGGCCCTGGCGCACCGTGAGCAAGCGCTCAGGCGATGCCCCCAGCAGGGCTGGGCCATCCCCCTGTTGCCAGAGGAAGCGGCAGCTGCCTGGTTGGCGCTGACGCAATTGGGCGAGCAGCAGTAGGGGATCGAGTGGTTGCGCCAACAGCAGCTGTTGGCGCACCGCCAGCACCAACTTGCGCAGCTCGCCCCCCTCCACCAGTTCCAGACCCCGCTGCACCACGGAGCGGTAGCCGTGTTGCCAGGCGGGACTGTTGAGGATTGCTGGGCCAGGGGCATCACCCTGCTCGGCACAGGGGTCGGATGGCAGTTGACTCAGGCGCTGGGCCTGCTCCCACAGTTCTTCGGCCAGGGCACGGGCACTCACCTCACCGCCGAGGGTGCGCTGCAGCCGCAACCAGCAGTGGCGGCCCTGGCGGCTCAGCTGCCAGCGGGGCAGCACCGCCTGCACCCCGGGCACACCTTCGCCCTCCTGCAGCGGACTGTCAAAGAAGGAGAAGGCCAGCAGCACCCGCGGCCGCGCCAGCGGCGGGCAGCTTTGGGGTGCGGCCAGGCGCCCCAGGCTCACGGCACTGAAGCGTTGGGCGAGTTCAAATCGGCGCGGACCGCTTAGCTCGAGGCTGTTACAACGGCCGCTGGCGGCCAGACAAAGCCCTGGTGCGCTGTCCCAAAGGAAACGGAACCGTTCGCCGTGCTCCAGCTGGCTCAGCAGCGCCATCGGGTCGCGGCCGGTCAGCGGGAGCGCCAGGCTGAGCACACCCTCTCCATCCAGCTGGCGCGCGCCTTCGGCCGCTGCCGCCAGCAGATCGGTGAAGCTGGTTGTGACGCTGGATGGAGCCTGCACCCGGAGCGGGCTGAAGCGGCTGCTCAAATGTATGGGCCTTCCAGCGCCGCCAGTTGCCCTTGCCCGCGTCCGAGCCTCAGGTCGTCGCAAGCCTTCATGCCGATTCGGCCCAACGCCGGCGCCTGTGGAAGGCAGCGATCAAATGGCCGATGTATTCGGTAGCTGTGATGCCGGTTCTGCTCGCTGCGGGCTGGCGGGCCGGCCAGGGCTTGGCGGTGCGGCTGGATCAGCTCTTGCTCTTTATCGTGGCGGCGGTCCTGATCCTGGCCTGGGAGAACCTGGCCAACGATGTGTTCGATGCAGATACCGGCGTCGACACCCACGGCAAGCCCCACTCGGTGGTGAATCTCACCGGCCGGCGCGACCGGGTTGCCTGGCTTGCCAATGGTGCGCTCCTGCTCGGTTTGTTGTTGATGGCGCTGGTCGCCCTCCGCAGTAGCTCAGCCGTTTTGTGGTTGGTGCTCGCCTGCTGCGGCATCGGTTACGGCTATCAGGGACCGCCGCTGCGGCTGGGGTATCGAGGCCTGGGTGAGCCGCTGTGCTGGATCGCCTTTGGGCCTCTGGCCACCGCTGCCGCCCTATTGGCCCTGGCACCGGCGGCTGAGGCGGCGCTGCCAGGGCGGGTCGCTTTGGAACTGGGCAGCGGCCCTGCGCTGGCCACCACCTTGGTGCTGTTCTGCTCCCACTTCCATCAGGTGGAGGAGGATGCAGCCCACCGCAAACGGTCGCCCGTGGTTCGTTTGGGCACAGGCTCCGCTGCTGCCCTGGTTCCTTGGTTTGTGGCTGCGGCTCTTGCCTTGGAGTGGGCGCCGGTGCTGGTGGGCCAGTGGCCGCTCACTGCGTTGCTCGGGGTGATCGGTCTGCCGCCAGCCCAGGCTCTGATCCGCCTGTTGCGCCAGCATCACCGTGAGCCGGAGCGCATCGTGGGCAGCAAGTTTTTGGCCCTTCGCTTTCAGGCCCTGAACGGACTGGGTTTGGCGGCGGGATTAGCTCTGGGCCGCTGGCTGGGATGAGCGTGAAGCGGCTGCTGCAGCTGAGCTGGCGGCCCTATCGCTTTGACCTGCCGCGCCGCTTGGTCACCAGCCGTGGTGCGTTGGTGCAGCGCCGTGGCTGGTTGCTACGGCTCAGCACCCCCGACGGCTACTGCGGCTGGGGTGAGGCAGCTGCGCCGCTGTTGTCAGGGTCAGACACGGATCTAGCGGCGGCGATCGCGGCCGTTCCGGCTGCGATCGAGCGCGGGGCACTTGAGTTGCAGCTGCCGCAGTTGCCGCCTGCGCTCGCCTGTGGCTTGGGCATGGCCTTGGCGGAGCTCGATGGACTGGGATCCGTGGCCCAGGGTGGCTGGCGTTCGGCCCCGGCCGCTGCTTGGCTGCTGCCAGCTGGCGAGGCTGCTCTGCCTGCTGTGGAGCAGGTTCTGAGCCACGACTGCATCCACCCTCCGCAGCCGCTCACCCTGAAATGGAAGGTGGCTGCTGTGGGCGACGCCCAGGAGCGCGCCCTGCTCGATGCGCTCTTGCAGCGTTTGCCTCAGGCATCACGGCTGCGCCTCGATGCCAATGGCGGCTGGGATCGCCTCACGGCAGGCCAGTGGGTTGATCGCTTGGAGAGCGAACCTCGGCTCGAGTGGATGGAGCAGCCGCTGGCTCCCCACGATTTCCAGGGATTGCAGGCCCTGGCGGCCAGGGTTCCTGTGGCCCTGGATGAATCCCTCTCGCACCTGTCTGAGCAGCAACGCTCGGCCTGGTCGGGTTGGTTGGTGCGGCGCCCGCTTCAGGAGGGTGATCCACGGCCCTTGCTGCGTCAGCTCGAAGCCGGCGCCGCCCCCAGGCAGATGCTCAGCACTGCCTTTGAAACGGGTATCGGCCAACGCTTTCTCGAGCATCTCGCCGCCTTGCAGGCCGAAGGCCCCACTCCCGCGGCGCCGGGCTTGGCACCGGGTTGGAGTCCCGGTGGTGATTTGTTTTCCTCTGATCCGCAGCGGGTCTGGGAGGCTGCGGCGTGAGTAGCCCGCAGCTCCTGGTGGCTCAAGGAAATCGCGCTGCTCTGGCGGCAGCGGTGCAGCGGGCCTGGAGTGAGCAGCGCGCCGTGGCCATCGCAGCGCCCGAGGAAGCTGCGCAGCTGGACCAGGCCCTGCCGCAGCGCAGCGATCCGGGCTGGGGTGCAGCGGTGGTGCTGGGCACCGGCGGAAGCAGTTGGGCGCGCCGCTGGTGCTTGCAGCCGCTCACGCATCTGCAGGTGGCGGCGGATGCCACCGGCAGATGGTTGCGCCAGCTCGGGCTGGATCCGCAACACCTTGAGCTGTTCAACCCGTTGCCGCTGCAGCACGTGAGTGGGCTGTTGCCGCTGGTCCGTGCCCAGCGTTGGGGCGCTGCGCTGCGGTGGCTGGAGCCGGAGTGGATGCGCGATCCAGTGTGGCTTCCCAGGCCAGTAGCACCGGCCGTGCTCTCGCTGGTGCCCACGCAGTTGCAGCGGCTCCTGGAGGACCCGTTGGGCCAGCGCTGGTTGGCGGCGTTCGAGCTGATCTGGGTGGGGGGGGCAGCGTTACCGGAGGCGGTGGCGCAGCACTGCCGCCAACTGGGCGTGCGCCTTTCGCCTTGCTATGGCAGCACTGAAACCGCCGCGATGGTGGCGGCGTTGCCGCCGCAGCAATTTCTCGATGGTGTGCAGGGCTGCGGCCAGCCCCTGCCCCATGCCCAGCTCCGCCTGGATCCAGCGACCGGCGCCCTGCAGATCAAGGCTGCCAGCCTGGCTGAAGGATGTCTGCTGCATGGTCAGCTCCAGCCCTTGGCGTTGAGTCACGGTTGGTGGACCAGTGGCGACCGCGCCTTGCTGGCTCCAGAGGGGCTGCAGCTGCAAGGCCGTCTCGATGGCGCCATCAGCAGCGGTGGCGAAACCGTGTTTCCAGAACAAGTGGAGCTGCGCTTTCTGCAGCTAAGCAGCGCAGCAGATTTGCCCTTGGCGGAGTTGCTGTTGCTGGCGGAGCTGGATCTGCTGTGGGGTGAGCGGCTGGTTGCGTTGGTGAAGCCTGCCGCGGCGGGTAGGGCCGAGGCTGAACAGTTGCTTCAGCGTTTGGAGGAGCTAGGCCAATGCCTGCCTCCCAGTCAGCGGCCTCGGCGTTGGCTGCTCTGCCCTGAGCTGGAGCGCACCCCCCTGGGCAAATGGCAGCGCTCGCGCTGGCGGAACTGGCTTACAGCGGTTGAATCCCGCTCTTTAGGGAAGACGCCTCCAGCCAACGATTGATCGCTTCGGGCAGTTCACGGCGTTGGCGCTGGCTGCTGCTGATGGCCAGGTGGCGCGTGAGGGCTGTGGCGACAGGGGTGCCGTTGCTGCTGAAGCGGTAGCTGAGCTCGAAGCAGCCCGGATCGATGCGGCGCGGCTCCAGGGCAATGGCTAGGGGATCACCGCAGACGAGTGGGCGGAGAAAGTCGGCGCTGCAGTGCACGATCGGCAGTGCGGTTTCGGGAGACCTTTCTGGCACGGGAAAGATCTCTGGGGCTGCAATTCCGAAGCGCTCGAGACTCTCCTCATAGGCCCCATGACACCAGCGCAGCAGCTGCTGGAAATGCATCACACCCGCAGCATCGGTGTCGCCGAAGCGCACCGTGCGGCACAGCACCAACCAGTCGTCGGACCCCATGGGGCGGATCAGCGATCCAGGCTGTTCATCGATCCACCGAGCCCATGATCACGTCGATCGAGCCGAGGATGGCCATGATGTCGGCAACCTTCGCCCCTTTGAGGATGTGGGGGAGGATCTGAAGGTTGTTGAAATCGGCTGCGCGGATCTTGAAGCGCCAGGGAGTCACGTCGTCGTTGCCCTGGATGAACACACCGATCTCACCCTTGCCGGATTCTAGGCGGGTGTAGAGCTCTCCACTGGGGACCTTGAAGGTGGGGGCCACCTTCTTGGCCACGATTTGATAGTCGAAGCCGGCGAACTCGCTGCCCTTGCCTTCGGCCATGCGGCGGGCTTCCAGGTGTTCAGTGGGGCCGCCGGGGATCATCTGGCAGGCCTGGCGCAGGATCTTGAGGGATTCGCGCATCTCCTGAACGCGCACCCGGTAACGGGCATAGCAGTCGCCTTCTTTCTCCCAGGCCACATCCCAGTCGAAGTCGTCGTAGCACTCGTAGTGATCCACTTTGCGCAGATCCCAAGGCACGCCTGAAGCGCGCAGCATTGGCCCCGAGAGGCTCCAGTTGATCGCCTGCTCGCGGCTGATCACCCCCAGCCCTTCAATCCGCTTGCGGAAGATCGGGTTGTTGGTGATCAGCTTCTCGTATTCATCGATCTTGGGGCCGAACCAGTCGCAGAAGTCGAGGCACTTCTCCAGCCAGCCGTAGGGCAGATCTGCTGCTACACCGCCGATACGGAAGTAGTTGTTGTTGATCAGCCGCTGGCCTGTGGCCGCTTCCCACAGGTCGTAGATCATCTCCCGTTCGCGGAAGATGTAGAAGAACGGCGTCTGGGCGCCCACGTCTGCCAGGAAGGGGCCAAGCCAGAGCAGGTGGTTGGCAATGCGGTTGAGCTCCAGCATCAACACGCGGATGTAGCTGGCGCGCTTCGGCACCGGCACATCGGCCAGGCGCTCGGGTGCATTCACCACGATCGCCTCGTAAAACATGCCGGCCGCATAGTCCATGCGGCTCACGTAGGGCACGAACATCACGTTCGTGCGGTTCTCGGCGATCTTCTCCATGCCGCGGTGGAGGTAGCCGATCACCGGCTCGCAATCCACCACGTCTTCCCCGTCGAGCGTCACCACGAGCCGCAGTACCCCGTGCATCGAGGGGTGGTGGGGCCCGAAGTTCACCACCATCGGCTCCGTGCGCGTTTCCAGCTGCGTCATGGGGCCGAGGGGGATGGGCTCGCTGGCGAGATCTTAGGAAGGAAGGGCCGCTGCTTCTGGCGCTGCGCTTGAGCGATTCGCGGGATTCCTCCAGCTTTGATCACGTTCCGGTGCTGGCGGCGCCAGTTCTGGCGGGGTTCGCAGAGCTCGAGCCGCTGCTGGCTGCCCGGGGTGACGGCCTGTTGATCGATTGCACCCTTGGCGGTGGGGGCCATAGCGCCCTGCTGTTGAAGGCTCATCCCCAGCTGCGGCTGATTGGGCTGGATCAAGACCCCACCGCCCTTGCCGCAGCAGCAGAACGCCTGGCGCCCTTCGGCGATCGGGTGCAGATCGTGGCCACCAATTTCGCGGCTTACAGCCCGCCTGAGTCGGCTGTGGCGGTGCTGGCCGACCTCGGGGTGAGCAGCCCGCAGCTGGATGTGGCGGAGCGCGGCTTCAGCTTCCGCCTCGATGGCCCGCTGGATATGCGCATGAATCCTGCCGCCGGTGAACCGGCGGCGGACTTGATCGCGCGCCTGGATGAAACCGAACTGGCGGATCTGATCTACGCCTACGGGGAGGAGCGGCTTTCGCGCCGCATCGCCCGGCGCATCAAGCACGACCTGGCCGAGCTGGGCGCCTACAGCGGCACCGCAGCCCTGGCCTACGCGGTGGCCGGTTGCTACCCCCCCAAAGCGCGGCGCGGCCGCATCCATCCCGCCACCCGCACCTTTCAGGCGCTGCGGATCGCCGTGAACGACGAGCTGGGAGTGCTGGATCGTTTGCTGCAGGTGGCCCCCGACTGGCTGCTGAGCGGCGGCCTGTTCGGGGTGATCAGCTTTCACTCCCTTGAAGACCGGCGCGTGAAGACGGCCTTCGTGAGCGATGAGCGCTTGCAGCGGGTGACCCGCAAACCGGAAACGGCTGCGGAGGAGGAGCAGTGCTCCAACCCCCGCAGCCGTTCAGCGAAATGGCGGCTGGCACGCCGCCGTTGATTCCATCAGCTGGCTGATCGGACTCAGCCGTTGCTGAGGATCCCGGTGTGGTCCTGGCTGCCAAACAGCTGGCGGTAGGCCGCGGTGCTGATGCAGATCACCACTGGGAAGATCACAAACAAGCCGCCATAGCTGAACAGCGCGGCCACGGCGTGGATCACGCTTTCCACGATCGCCAGCCACAGCACCACCCACCAGCTGGGGTTCACACCGTTGACGCCAGCCTGGATGGTTTCCACAGGGCGCTTCACCCCGAACAGCGAGAGCTGCAGCAGGAACTTCTGGCTGATCAGGAACCAGATGTAGAAGATGCCGAAGATGATCACCGGAATGGCGGTGAGCGCTGCATTCACCTGGTTGAGGCCGGTGCCGATCAAGGTGGCGATCACGCCCACCACGCCAACCACGATCGCCAGCAGGATCGCCGAACCGAGCAGACGGCGGCTGGCGGCACCATCCCAGCGGGTGAAGTTGCGGAAGCTGGGCTTCTGCCCGTCGAGGCTCATCCAGGCACTGCGGGTGATTCCCACGGCGCCCCACAGGCCCACGATCACATAACCGATCACGCCCACCACCAGACCCACGCCGGCGGCCACCGGGTGCAGGAAGGCCGGTTCAGGGCTGCTCAGGCGCACCAGGCCGCTCACCATCAAGGCGGCGAAGGGCGCCATGATCAGCAGCACAAGCACCTGAAAGAGCAGAAAGGGCCACGGGGCGCGACAGAAAGCCTGCCAGCCGTCTTCCACGGCGCGCAACACCTGCAATTTGTTTGTGCCGGGGGTCGGCAGGCTCATCACAGCAAAGCAATTGCCCGGAAGGTAGCGATCACTGCAGCGCGTGCCCAGTTTTTGTAGCGATTGCGGTACACAGCGAACGTTTCGCTTCAGCCTTGCCTGAGCGCTTTCACCGCCTGCTCAATCACATCCGCGGCGGCCTCGATTGCGGCAGCGCTTGTGCCGCGCCCCAGGCCGAAGCGAAGAGCCGCCGCCGCCTGCTGCCGGTTCAGACCCAGGGCCTGCAGCACATGGGAGGGTTCACCGGTGCTGCAGGCTGAGCCGCTGCTCACGGCCAGGGTCTGTCGCAGCTGACGCTGCAGGGCGCTGCCATCCACCCCTTCGATCCACACATTCAGGTTGTGGGCCAAACGCGGAGCGGCGGCCCCGTTGCGATGCACGCCGCCGATTCGCTCTAGTCGTTGCCAGAGCTGATCGCGCAGGCCCCCCAGGCGCGTCGCCCGCTCGTCGCGGTCGAGCAGGGCCAGGTTCAGGGCTGTGGCTAGCCCCACGATTAGTGGCACTGGCAGTGCTCCAGGTCGGAGCCCTTGGCCGCCCCCATGCAGTTGGGGCGCCAAACGCACACCAGGAGCCACCACCAAAGCGCCGATGCCCTTGGGGCCATAGAGCTTGTGGCCGCTGAAGCTGAGCAGATCGATGCCGAGATCCGCCGGTTGGATGGGGACATGGCCGATGGCCTGGGCTGCGTCGCAGTGGAAGCGGATGCCCCGCTGGCCGCAGAGCCGGGCGATGGCCTCGATCGGTTGCAGCACCCCGATTTCGTTGTTGGCTGCCATCACGCTCACCAGCAGCGTGTCGGGCCGCAGTGCTGCCTGGAGCTGCTCGAGATCCACTAGGCCCTCGCGGGTCACGGGCAGCAGGGTGAGCTCGAAGCCATGGCGTGAGAGATAGCGAAGCGGATCCAGCACCGCCTGGTGCTCCGTCACCAGGCTGATCAGATGCCGCCGCTGGCCGCCGGCCTCCAGTTCCGTCTCGGCCAGGCCCTTGAGCGCCAGGTTGTTGGCCTCGGTGGCGCCGCTGGTGAACTCCACGGCCTCGGCTTTGACCCCCAGCCCTGAAGCGATCTGGTTTCGGGCCTGCTCCACGGCCGCCGCCGCCAACAGACCTGGGCGGTGGCTGCGGCTGGCGGGGTTGGCGAACTGCTCGCTCCACCAGGGCGCCATCGCCTCCACCACGGCCGGATCGCAAGGCGTGGTGGCCTGGTGATCGAGATAGATGACGGGATCGGCCATGGACTCCCATGCTGGCAAGCAGCGTCCGTTCGTGGCCCCGATGGCTGTTGCTTCATGGCGATTCAGCCCCTCTGCCTGGTTGGGCTGTGCGCTGCTGCAGTTGGGGACCGTGGCCTTACCCGCCGCTGCTCAGACCTCCCTCGGTGCTCCCGACCCGAGCAACCCGCATCGCGCCTCCAATGAGCAGCGGCCCGCTGATTTGGTGCTGTTGCGCGAGTGGAGCACCATGGAAGGCGGCTTCGCCATCGGCGTGCATGGCGTCAAGCCCGATCCGCGCGATGCATCGGCTCGAACGATCGTGGTGTGGGTGGAATCGCCGTCGGGGGTGCAGCTGGCGATCGACACCCTGCGCTGCAGCCCGGATGCGCCGATGCGGCTGACGCGCAAGGGCAGCAGCCTCCTGATCAAAGAGCTCAACCCTGGTGGGGCGATCAGCGACGCCAACCGCCTCGATCACCAGATTTGGTGGGCCGCCTGTTTCCCTGAACAGGCCGGGAAGGACCCTGCCACGCTTCAGGCTCTAGCCCGGAAGCTGGGCTACTCGGGCCTGCTGCGGGAGCAGCAGCAGGTGCTTCCTGGCAACCCTCGATAGATTGCGGCCATGAGCCTCGAACCTGAAACCCCGGCCCCGGAAGCGGTGCCCCAGCCCCCGGCGCGGCTGCTGTTGGTGGATGACGAACCCGGGCTGCGCACGGCGGTGCAGGCCTACCTGGAAGACGAGGGCTTCCAGGTGACCACCGCCGTCGACGGGGAAGACGGCTGGGCCAAGGCCCAGGAGCTGCTGCCGGATGTGGTGATCAGCGACGTGATGATGCCTCGCCTCGATGGCTATGGGCTGCTGCGCAAATTGCGCGACGACGAGCGCCTTGGCGGCACCCCGGTGATCTTCCTCACCGCCAAGGGGATGACCGCCGATCGCATCGAGGGTTTCCAAGCCGGCTGCGACGACTACATCCCCAAGCCCTTCGATCCCGATGAGCTAGTGGCCCGGGTGCACAACGTGGTGCGCCGCCAGGAGCGCTTGCTGCAGGAGGCCGCCCGCTTCGCTGATGCGGATATCGGCCAGATGGCGAAGCAGATCACTGAGATCCGCTCGTTGCTGGCCACCGGCGGCAGCAAGAAGGCTCCCGGAGGCGTCAAACATGAGTTCACGCCGCGTGAGGCGTCGGTGCTGCAGCTCGTGGCGGAGGGAATGATGAACAAGGAGATCGCTCGCCGCCTGGAAACCTCCATCCGCAACGTGGAGAAATACGTGAGCCGCCTGTTCACCAAAACCGGCACCGCTAGCCGCACCGAACTGGTGCGCTACGCCCTCGAGAACGGTCTGGTTGAGTAGCGAGCAGGGTGCTGGTGAGTCCTGGCTGCCGGCTGCGTTGAACGCTGGCCATGCCTATCGCGATCGCGTTAGTCAGCCAGCCGCCAGCATCGCTGGTTTTTATGCCGGACGGTACGCACACTCTGATCAGTCCACTTGGATCGAGCGGCTCGCCGCCGGCGAGATCTGGTGCAACGGCCAGCAGCTCGATGCCGATGCGCCGCTCCGAGCCGGTGATCGTTTGCTGTGGCACCGGCCCCCCTGGCAGGAGGCGGCCGTGCCGGTGCTCAGCGAGCGCTCGATCGTGTTCGACGACGGCGATCTGCTGGTGCTCAACAAGCCCAGCGGCCTTCCAGTGCTGCCTGCCGGAGGGTTTCTAAACCACACGCTCTTGGCTCAGCTGCAGGGCTGGGTGACGGCTGGGCGGATCTGCGCCATGGTCGGTCAGCCCTGGCCGGTGCATCGGCTCGGACGCTTCACCTCCGGTTTGCTGGTGTGCGCCCGCCGCAGCGAAACCCGCGCCTGGCTCAGCGCTCAGTTGCGGGAGAGCACCAGTGGAGCGGCGGATGCTGCTCCCGATCGCGCCTGCCGCAAGCTTTACCGCGCGCTCTGCCAGCCGCTCCCATCCAAGTGGCGGCTGGGGGAGACACGAGCGATGACGGCTGCGATCGGTAGACGGGCTCACCCTTTACTCGGTCAGATCTGGTGCGCAGCAGAACCCGACGACCCTGCCGCCCTGCCCTCCCGCAGCGACATCACCCTGCTGGAACGCCGCGCGGAGGCGTGTTTGGTGGAGGTGACGATTGCCACAGGCCGCCCCCATCAGATCCGCATCCACACGGCTGCCATCGGTGCACCGTTGCTCGGTGATCCGCTGTACCGAGCCGGAGGCCTCGCTGACTCGGGATCACTCCCGGGAGCAGGGGGCTATTGGCTGCATGCCCATCGGCTGGAACTTCAGCCGCCAGTTCGGGGTGTGCTGCAGCTCGAGGCGGCACTGCCGGAGGCGCTCACCGTTCAGGGGCAGTAGGTCTTCACCCAGGTGCGGGCTTCGGCCTTGGTCATGCCCTTGTATTCGATCGGTTCAGGGTCTTCGGTGGAGCAGGGGCCCACCACTTCGGAGCCGTCATTCCAATAAGCACCGAGGTAAACCTTGTTGCCGTCATAGATGGCTTGGCACACCTCCACGCTGTTCCCCCCTTCATCGCGGGTGGTGCGGCACTGGCTGTCTTGCCAGTCATCCCCAGGCTCCCAGGCTTGAGCGGTTGTTGGAGCCAGGGCCAGGCCGATGCAGCCCGTCAACGCAAGCAGTTGTTTGAACATGGGCGACCTGGTTCAGGAGATCACTGCTCTTCCAGCTTGCGTCGTTACAACGCGATCAGCAGCCCACTTAGCGCTGCGGCAACCGTCAACACCCAGGTGCTCACGGTCCAGATGCGCCGCCAGCGGCGGATGTTCCGACTGAACTCGGCTTCACTGCCGCGGCGCACCACGAACATCCCCTGCTCGCTGGGGGCCTGCAGGGTGAGGGCGCCGCTGGCATCGCTGCACTCGGCCACCACAAAGGCCATGCCCGTGGGGCGCAGTACCGCTTCCTCGCGGCGGATGCCCAACTGGCGCGTGTTGAAGGTGTCTGGGCTGCTGGCGGGGCTCATCTCGCTGAACACCGGTTCGAGCTCAAGCTCCGCGCCCTCAGGATCCAGCCTCAGGCGCTGTTGACCCTGACGCAGTTCAAAGCTGCAGCGGCGCTCGAGGGTGCTGATGGTGTCCTCTCGGCGTTCCCAGTACACGTCGGTTTTGGTGTTGCCTTCCTGGTCGGTGCTGGTGCGTTCCTCCCTCACCTCCAGCAGCGCTGTGGTGCTGTCTTTGAAGGCCACGCACGGTTCACCGCTCCATGGGGCTGTGAGCGGTTCTTTGCACACCATCTCTCCCGAGAGCTTCACTCGCTCGCTGAAGGAGCCGGCTCCTATTTGGTCGGCCACGGTGCGCTGCAGTTCGAGCAGTTCGGCCACGCTGGTGCTGCGGGCATCCAGTAGGTGGATCAACTGACGGGCCTGATGACGGCGGGCCAGGCCAGTGCCGATAGCCCCCGCTCCAAGCAGGGCCGGGAGCAGCAGCACGGAGGCGTCCACTTCAGGCCTTTTCGAAGGCCAGCAGCCGAGAGAAATAGAAGGGTGCCTTGTTGAGGCTGCGGCGCTTGAGCACGAAGCCCGCTTCCTCGGCCGCCTTCACGATGCCGGCCTCCTTCAGGGTGTAAGCGCGGGTGGTTTTGCTCGGGCCCGGGAACAGCTGGCCGATGCCCTTGAGCAGTGCCAGCAGTGGGGTGTAGGGGGCGAAGCTCACGATCAGATGTTGTTCGGCCATCGAGGCCAGGTGCCGCACCATCTCCTCGGCGGGCTGCTGGGGGTAGTGGATGAACACGTCCAGGCACACCACGGTGTTGAAGCGGCCGCTGAGGCTCTCGAGATCGGAGGCCATGAAGTTGATTTGGCCCTTCTGCACTCCGGCCTCGTTGGCCCGCCGCTCGGCCTCCTGCACCATCGCGGCGGAAAGGTCGGAGGCAGCAATCGAGCCAGCGCCCAGCTGGGCCAGGGGCAGGGTGAGGCTGCCCACGCCGCAGCCGGCATCGCAGAAGCTCCGGCCCGCCAGGTTGCCTTGCTCCTGCAGCCAGGCCAGCACGTTGTCCACCGTTTTCTGGTGGCCGATACGGATGTTGCGCTGCACCTTGTTCACGTCGTCGGAATCGCTGTAGATGCGGTTCCAGCGATCGAAGCCGGTGG
>Ga0194121_10002082_pt1 | contig 32420 bp, 30 predicted proteins | sample TA2MahCa50mmetaG_FD_148609 | JGI IMG/M metagenome (GOLD analysis project Ga0194121, IMG submission 148609) | Freshwater microbial communities from Lake Tanganyika, Tanzania - TA2015020 Mahale Deep Cast 50m | ecosystem: Environmental > Aquatic > Freshwater > Lake | place: Tanzania: Lake...
GGCGCGGCGGCCCGGACCGGCGGCCGCGCGGCGGGCGCTGGCGCCGGTTCGTGCTCCGGCGGCGGTGCGCTGACCGTCGCCGGCAGCACGGTGAGCTGGTAGTGCCCGATGCGGATGACATCGCCGACGTTCAGGTTGGCCCGCCCGATCGCCTGCTCGTTCAGCACCGTCTCATGGGCGCTGTCGAGGTCGATCAGGCGCAGGCCGGTTTCCGCCAGCTCGACCTTGCAGTGGTGCGGGGCGACGCCGGCGCCCGGCAATACGAGGTCGCAGTCGATTGCGCTGCCGATCACGAGGAGCGGGTCCGCCACCGGCACGGCACGCCGAGCACCGCTCTGCGTGTCGAGGAGCTGCAGTTGGAACACGAGGGCTCCCGGAGGGAACAGGGTGAGGCCGCGCCGTCCGGACATTCCGGGTGCCCGGGGGCGGCAAGGCGGGGAAGGCCGAGAAGTTAGCTCGCGCCCCCCCATACGGCAGGGGTCGGCGTCCGGTCACGCCCCGGCGCCAGCGCGCACCTCGGCGGAGAGGTCGCGCGGCTCCACCGGGCGACCGGGGTCGACCAGCGCCGCCACCCGCTGCACCTCGTTCTGCAGCTCGCGGACGTTCCCCGGCCAGCGGTAGCGCCGCAGCAGCGCGACCGCCTCGGGCGAGTAGGTGGGCGGCGCGCGGTGGCACCGCTTCGCCGCGTCGGCCGAGAGCCGTTCGAGCAGCAGCTCGAGGTCGTCGCCGCGCTCGCGCAACGGCGGCAGGGTGACCTTGATCGGGCTCAGCCGGAAGAAGAGGTCCTCGCGGAACAGCCCCTTCCTCACCAGCTCGGCGAGGTCCTTGTTGCTGGCCGAGATGAAGCGGACGTTGATCTTGATGCCCTGGCTGGCGCCGACTGGCCGGATCTCCCCCTCCTGCAGCGAGCGCAGCAGCTTCTTCTGCAGGGCGACGCTCATGTCGCCGACCTCGTCGAGGAAGAGCGTCCCCTTGTCGGCCATCTGGAAGCGGCCCTTGCGCTGCCGATCGGCGCCGGTGAACGCGCCCTTCGAATGGCCGAAGAGCTCGCTCTCGAGCAGCGTCTCCGGAAACGCGGCGCAGTTCTCGGCGACGTAGGGGCCGGCGCGGCGCGCGGAGAGGTCGTGGATCGCCCGCGCGATCAGCTCCTTGCCGGTGCCGCTCTCGCCGTGGATCAGCACCGTCGCGTCGGTCGGCGCGATCTTCAGGATCAGCCGGAACACGGCGAGCATCTTGGGCGAGCGGCCGATGATCCGCGGGAAACGGGCGGACAGCGTGTCGATCGTGTCGGTCTCGCTCGGTGGCGGCGCCTCGCCGTGCGCCACCGCTGCCCGCGCCGCCGGCGGCCCCGCGACCTTCGCCGCCGCCGCCAGCGCCGCCGCGGCGAGTTCGGCATCGAGCAGGTCGGCGAGGTCGTGGCGCAGCGCGTCGGCCGCGCCGCCGCCGAGTTCGTCGCGGTAGCTCGACAGGGCGCTCGCGAGCCCCATCTTCAGCGCGCGGCGCACCGGATCGCCGTCGCGTTCACCCGCCATGGAGGCGCACCTTCTTCAGCCGCGCGAGCTTGAGGTCGAGCAGTTTCTCGCCGACCCGGAACGCCACGCGGACGCGCGCGCCGCGGCCGGCGCCGATCACGTCGGTGATGCGGCCGGGACCGAACTTCTCGTGCTCGACGCGTTCGCCGACGCGGAACCCCTCGTCCCCGGCCACGTCGTCGTCCAGCACCACCTGCACCGCGCGCGACGCCGCGAGACCGGCGTCGCCGCCCTCGCCCACGGCGTCGGCGTCGCCGCCGCCGGCCAGCAGGTGCGGCGGGATCTCGTGCAGGAACCGCGACGGCGTCGAGAGTTCCTGCCGGCCGAAGACGAAGCGCTGACCGGCGGAGGAGAGGAAGAGCCGCTCGCGCGCGCGCGTCACGCCGACGTAGAAGAGGCGCCGCTCCTCCTCGACCTCGAGGTCGGTCGTGGCGCGCCGATGCGGCAGACGCGTCTCCTCGAGCCCGGCGAGGAAGACCGCCCGGAACTCGAGCCCCTTCGCCGCATGGAGCGTCATCAGCGAGACCGCGTCGGTGCGATCGGCGCCGGCGTCGTCGGCGTCCTGCACCAGCGCACGCTGCTCCAGGAAACGATCGAGACCGGCATCCTGCTCGGTCGCGTCGAAGTCGGCGGCGTCGGCGATCAATTCCTGCACGTTCTCGATCCGGTCGTCCCCTTCGGCCTCGCCGTGCGCCTCGCGCAGCCACGACTCGAAGCCGGTCAGCGCCACGATCTCCTGCAACAGGGCTGCCACCGGACGGTCGGGTGCCCGTGCCAGCCACGGCAGGAGCGTTCCGAGCGCGACCGCACCTTTCTCGGCCGCCCCCCGGAGCTTCGGGCGCCGGCCGGGCTCCGCGAACAGCGTGCAGAAGTCGAGGCCGGTCGCGCGCGCGGCGTCGAGGAGCTGGCCCTGAGCGACTTCGCCGATGCCGCGAGCGGGGACGTTCACCACGCGCAGGAACGCCTCGGGGTCGCGCGGATTGGCCTTGAGCCGCAGCCACGCCAGCAGGTCCTTGACCTCCTTGCGGGCGTAGAACTCGAGCGCGCCGACCACCCGGTACGGCAGTCCGCGCGCGCGCAGCGCCGACTCGAACGGCCGCGACAGCGCGTTGGTCCGGTAGAGGATCGCGACGTCGCGCGCGCGCATTCCGTCGTCGGCGATCAGGCCGAAGATCCGGCGCACCACCTGCTCGGCCTCGTCGCTGTCGTTCCAGCCGAACAGCAGTTCAGGCCGCTGGCCCTGGTCCAGCACCGGCACCAGTCCGCGCGCGACACGATGGACGTTCTTCTCGATCACCGCCGAAGCGACCGCGAGGATCGCCCCCTTCGAGCGGTAGTTGTGCTCGAGGCGGACGATCGTCGTCGCCGGATGGCGCTGCGTGAAGCCGAGGATGTTGGACAGGTCGGCGCCGCGCCAGGCGTAGATGCTCTGGTCGGGATCGCCGCAGGCGGCGAGGTTGCCATGCCCGGACGCGAGCCGGTCGGCCAGCTCGCTCTGCACCCGGTTGGTGTCCTGGTACTCGTCCACCAGCACGTGGACGAACCGCTCGCGCCACGGCGCGCCGGCCGCCGGATCGGCCACCAGCCGGTGCGCCTCGAGCAGGAGGTCGTCGAAGTCGAGCAGGTGCGCCTGCTTCAGTTCCGCGGCGAGATCGGGCCACAGCTGCGCCGCGACCGCATCGAGCGACGTCGCCGCACCGCGCCAGGGGGCAGCCCCGGCCGCCTCCACCAGCGCCGGGGCGCCCGGTGCCAGCCCGCGGTTCTTCCACAGCGACACCAGCTCGACCACGCCCTCCGGCCGCAGCTCCTTCACGTCGATCCCGCGCGCCTTCATCAGTCGGCGGACGATCGCCACGAGGTCGTCGCGATCGCAGATGGTGAAGTCCTGCGGCAGGCCGATCGACTCGCCGCCCTGGCGGAGGATGCGCGCGCACGCGGAGTGGAAGGTCGAGACCCAGGTCCGGATGCCGGGCAGCAGCTGCGCCACCCGGTCGGCCATCTCGCGCGCCGCCTTGTTGGTGAAGGTGATGGCGAGGATCCGGTGCGGCGGCACGCCGCGCGCCACCAGCGCCGCGATCCGCCGGGTGATGACCCGCGTCTTGCCCGAGCCGGCGCCGGCGACGATCAGCAGCGGCCCGCGCTCATGGCGGACCGCTGCCTGCTGGGCCTCGTTCAGCCCTTCGAGCAGCTCGTTCGGCAGGCAGGCGTCCACGTGCAGGCGGCTCCGCGATCCGGCCCGGCACGCTACCCGGACGGCCCGCGCTCACCACCGCGCTACGCTGCGCCCACGCGTGCGCCGGACGAGGTCGCGTGCACCGCGGGGAGGAGTCCTGTGATCGTCGGCGTCGGCATCGACTCGGTCGAGATCGTCAGGATCGCGGAGCTGCTGGCGCGCTTCGAGGGCGCCGGCCGCGGCCGCGTCTTCACCGCCGCCGAACTGGCGCTGGCCGGTGAGGGTCCGCGCCGAGACGAGACGCTGGCCGGGCGTTTCGCGGCGAAGGAGGCGGCGATGAAGGCGCTGCAGACGGGCGTCGGCCAGGGCGCCGCCTTCGCCGAGATCGAACTGCTGCGCGACCCGACCGGCGCCCCGCGTCTCGCCTTCCACGGCGCCACCGCGGCCCGCGCCACCGCGCTCGGCGTCCGTCGCGCCCACGTCTCCTTCACCCACACTGCGACGACCGCGACCGCGGTCGTCGTGCTGGAGGGGTGAGCACCGCCGCGCTGCGGCGCGGCGGTCAGCCCGGTCTCAGGGCACCTTGATCTCGACGTCCCAGATCTCGCTCTGGTCGTCGACGTTGAAGGCGGCCCAGCACTCGTCGGTGCCGCGCTTCGACGGCGCCGAGAGCAGCAGCGCGATGTCGGCGCCGGTGCCGCCGTAGAGCGCCACCATCTCGTCGCGGAACTGGTCGAGGTCGATGCGCCCCGAGATCTCGGTGCCCGTCAGCGTGCTGTCGATGCGGCTGAAGGAGGCCTGGATCGAGTCCTTCGTCGTGCTGCGCTGGCCGACGAGGATGGTCCAGTAGACCGCCTGCTTGTCGCGGCCAGAGAGTTCGAGCCTCTGGTCGTCGAAGCGATCCTCGATCTCGAACCGGCCGTTCAGCGTCAGGAACTCGGGTCCGGCGATCTGCCCCGACCGCGGCAGGTACTCGCCGTACATCAGCTTGCGCTTGCCCTTGGTGAGGATGTCGAGCACGGTCTCGCCGCGCGAGTCCGGCTCTTTGCCGACGTCGCCGAGGAACAGGTCCTGCCGCGCATGACCGGGCAGCCGCAGCCCCGGCAGCGCCCAGAACCAGTTGGCGTCGAGGGCGGCGTTCTTGCCATGCACCGCGATGTAGCCGACCTGAACGCCGTGCGGGATCGCGTTGCCACCGGCTCCCGGCCCGTCGCTGCCGCCAGCGCCGCCGTCGCCGCGCAGCTTCGGCAGGATGTCGACACCCTCGTCGCCGCCGCCGCCGAACAGCTGCGGCGCGATCGCGAGCGTGGCGAAGCCGAGGAGCATCGCACCAGCCCAGTTACCGAGAGTGTTTCGGCACCCCATGGTCGTGACCTCGCGTCCGGAACTAGCTGGCGAACAGGAGGGGGTAACGGCTGCGCAGACGGGTCAGGAACCCGCGATGCCGCAACAGGATCTGGCGGAAATCGCGCGCCCGCCGGTAGGCCGGCGCGGTGAGCGTCGCGAGGTGCTGCGGGAACTGCGTCGCCAGCCGCTCGATCGCCTGCTCCGCCTCGTCGAGGCGGCCAAGCTTCACCGCGTAGATCGACAGGTTGGTCAATGCCGCAGCCTGCCAGGTGTCGTTGCGATCGCGCTCCGCGATCGCGAGCACCTCGCGCTCGAGCTCGGCGGCGCGATCGAACTGCTGCGCCATCGAGTAGACGCGCGAGAGCTGCTGCAGCGCATAGAACTTGTGCTCGGCGTCCGCCTTGCCGTGGAGCACGGTGCGCAGTTGCTGACGGGCGCGGTCGTAGCGCCCGGTCATGCTGAAGTACTTGGCGAGGTAGATCCGCGCCGCGTGGTGGTCGGCCTTGAGCCGCAGACACTGCTCGAGGCAGGCGCGCCCGGCCTCGAACGCGGCATCGGGCTCGACGTCGTCCTCGGCGGCGAACAGTCCGCGCTTGCTGCCGAGCGTGTCGCGCCCGGTCGCGCCCGGCTGCTTCGACAACCCGCTGTGCTCGCGGAAAAGCGCCTGCCCCTTGTGCGCGAGCCGGCTGATCGAGCCGGGCTTGCGCGCGAACAGGCGGACGCCGCGCAGCGTGGGGCTGGCGGTGAGGCCGCGCGCCACCAGCGCCTTGCCGAGTTCGTAGAGCGTGGCGGCGAGCCGGCCGCAGTTGTCGTCGAGCAGCCGTCGGGTGAGATCGCCCCACAGCTCGGTGCCGCTCGGCAGATCGTTGCCGCTCTGGACCGAGCCGAACAGGTGGAGACGCGACATCGAGGCCAGCGCCTCGACATAGCCGCGACAGCCGTCGCAGCCGCCGAGGTGCGCGGCGATCAACTCGCCGTCGAGCGCGGTCTTCTCGCCGTCGACGAAGGCGCCGAGGTCGGCCTCGAACCGGGTGCACGCCGCGTCAGCCCGGCGCGCCGCATCACGCAGCGTGGGCTCACCCATGGCGCGACTCCAGCGTGTCGGCCATGGCGCGCAACAGCTTCTTCCGCGCCCGGCAGACGATCATCTTCAGGTTCTCGAGGCGCACGCCAATCTTCTCGGCGGCGCGACGGTACTTGAGCGCCTTCACCTCGATCAGGTGCAGAGCCTTCCGCTCGCGCTCCTTGAGCTCACGCTCGAACACCTGCTTGTAGGCCAGCAGGCAGAGCGCATACCGCTGCGCCGCGCGCGCCGATTCCTCGGCGTCGACCAGCGCCGAGTCGGGCGTGGTCGCCTTGGCGTCCTCGACCACCTCGGCCAGCGGATCGAGATCGACCTCCGCGCGCGGCACGTTGCGCAGGTGCTTCAGCAGCGTGTTGCGCACGATCGAGAACGACCAGTTGCGGAACGAGCAGTCCTTCTCGTTCCGGAAGCGGTGCGGGTAGCGGTAGATCGACAGGAACACGTCCTGGAGGACGTCCTTGGCGTCGATCCCGGGGTGCGCGAAACGCAACCGCTTCAGGATCACCAGCAGGATCTGCCGGTGGCACAGTTCGTAGAGAAGCGAGAAACAGTCGATGTTCTGCGTTCGCGTGAACGCCTCCATCAGGAGGCTCGCCAACGCTTCCGGTGAGAGCTGGCCCTGGTCCCGGAGCCCCGCGCTGCGGTCGCGGAACTCATCGCGCATCCCGACCGGCAGCGACGCGAAGGTGGTGGCGAGCCGCTGGCTCACCACGACCGGAATCGCGCCCTGCAGTGCAGGAGCGGCCAAGGCTGACTCCTCGGATCGACTCATGGTCGATCGACGCATCGCCGAGTCCGTTCGTTCGAGTCCTCGAAAGCCGCCGCCTCCCGCTCGCCCGCGCGGAAGGGCCCGTCGACGCACTCTCGCTGCCTGCACGAACCTGATGGAATTCCGATTCAGGTGCACGGGATCACGGCGGAGCTTGCGCCCGCGCCGCGAACCGATCCGCGACCGTCCGGGCGATTACGGCAGCGTCGTCACGCCGTCGTCAGCGCTCGGAAACGCCACGGTCGATGCGGTAGATAACGCCGAAATCTTTACCCTGCCAGACCGGAAATCTTCACGCCGTCCCGGGGGTGCTCCCGGGCGCGGTGTCCGGTTCGCGATCGGATCGTGTTTCGTCCGGCGACCGTTCGCCTCGTCCGAATCCGTCGACCCGACCCAGCCAGGCTGGGGGCAACATCGCCCGCTCCCGGGAGTCGCGCAGCGCTTCACCGGGGATGAACAGTGGAAGAGCGGTGTCCTGCGGCGGCTGCACCAGCGGCAGCGGCTCGCCCGGCCGCGGCGGCGGCGCGCCCCACGGATAGCCGCGAAGTTCTTCCTCGACCGACGCGCGCGCCATCGGCAGCAGACGGTCGTACTCGTCCAGCGGCGCCGGTTCGAGCAGCGCGAACAGGCGGATGAACGCGGCGGCGTCGGCGAGCGGTCCGCTCGGCACCGCCGCCAGCGCGTCGTCGAGCGCGTCGCCGACGAACGGCACGCGCGACCACTCGAGCGTGCGCCCGAAGCGGCGCGCGACCAGTTCGCACAGCTCGTCGAGCCGCAGCGGCGGCGCGCGCCCGATGGCGAAGCTGCGCCCGACCACGCGGTGATGGTCGAGCGCGGTGGCCAGCGCGATGGCGACGTCGCCGACCGCGCTCGGCTGCACCCGGCCGGCGCGCAGCAGCGGGAGGCGCAGCTTGCGCGTGGCGCGCACCACCTGCTGCAGTGCGTGCAGCCACGGCGCATCGGGTGCGGTGACCAGATCGGCGCGGACGATCACGTACGGCAACCCGCTCTCGCGCAGCAGCCGTTCCGCTTCGCCCTTCGCCCGCAGCCACGGGTGCCCGGAATCGACGGCCGCGCCGCACGCGCTGAGGAAGACGAAGCGCTCGACGCGGCGCGCCTGCGCCAGCGCGACCAGCGTGCGCATCACCGCCGTCTCGTGATCGGCCCGCGCCGGTCGGGCACCCGGCGCGACGCCGGCGACGTGGATCACCGCCTGCAGGTCGTGGAACTCCTGCGCCAGCGCGGCGGGATCGGCGGCCGCGAGGTCGCCGGCCCGGACCTGGCGCGGCCCCTCCTCCCAGCCCGGCGCGCGCGGCTGCAGCGACCACTCGACCCACGGCCTCCGGCCGGTCGGCAGCAGCGCGCACACTGCGCGACCGACCAGACCGGTCGCTCCGGCGACGAGGATCACGTGGTGATCACCTTCGCCGTGACCGGATGGGCGTGGATGCCGCGGGCGCGCAGGTGGTCGCGAAACTCGTCGAAGCCGTGCATGGTGAAGACCTCGCGCGGACGCGCCTCTTCCACGTAGCGCATCAGCTCGTCGAAGTCGGCATGGTCGGACAGAGGGTAACTGCGGTCGGCGCGGTAGGGCGGCGCCCCGTCGCGCGCCCAGCCGGTGGCGGCGATCAGCACCGGTCGCGTCGACTGACGCACCAGCGCCGACGTCGTGGCGTGCGGCGGCACCAGCACCACCTTGCCGCGGGTCTGGCCCGGCCGCGCCAGCTCGTACGGCCCGAAACGGATGCCCAGCTCCTCGTAGACCTTCACCATCGCGTGCAGGTGCGGCGCGAGCGCGAGCGGGAACCCGTACGGCTCGAGCAGCTTCATCAGCTCCTGCCCGCGCCCGACCGCGTAGGCCAGCAGGATCGGCGTCGCGCCGTCGTCCAGCGTCCGCCGCAGGTCGGCGGCGAGCTGCGGCACGACCTCGCTGCGCGGCGGGAAGCGGTAGTGCGGCCGCCCGAACGTGCACTCCATCACCAGGATGTCGCACGGCACGATCACCGCCGGCGCGCACGTCTCCGATCGCTCCAGCCGGAAATCGCCGGTGCAGAGCAGCCGCTCGCTGCGGCGCACGATCTCGACCTGCGCCGCGCCGAGGATGTGGCCGGCCGGATGGAGCCGGAGGCGACAGTCGCCGCCGAGGTCATGCCAGGTGCCGTAGGCGAGCTCGGTCACCGTCAGCGGGCCGAGTCGCGCCCGCATCAGCGCCGCCGTCTCGCGGGTGGCGAGGATCGAGTGGTGGCGGCCGATGTGGTCGCCGTGCGCGTGGGTGACCACGGCGCGGGCGCGCGGAACGGGCGGATCGATCCAGAGATCGGCCGCCGGGACGTGCACCGCATCGCGCCAGACGAACATCGTCGCTCCGCGTGCCCGGCCCGGCGTTCAGCGCGACGCGGCGATTTGCCGCAGCCGGAGCCCGTCCGCCGCCGCCTCGATGCACCACCAGTTGCCCGGTCCGTCCGCGAGCGCGAGGCGCAGCGCCGCGCAGGCGCCAGCCGGTCCTCCCGCGGGCAGCGTCGGCGTCGACTCGCGGTCGCGCTCGAGTCGCTGCCGATCGGCGGCCGCGATCCCGCTCGCCTCGCGCCCGACCGCCTCGACCAGCCCGCCACCGACCCGCTGCACCGACCAGAGGTTGGTCGGTGCCACGGCGCCGCGCACGATGCCCATCGCCTCCGGTTCGAGCGCGAACGACAGCAGCGACTCGAGCAGGCCGTGGTTGCCGTCGTCGCGCGGCAGCTCGGTGAAGAGTCGCGCGCACCAATCCGACGTCGACTCGTCCGCCGGATCGGAGCCGCCGGCGCCAGCGCCGGCCACGGTGGCCGCAGCGCCGCCGTCTCCGTCTCCTGCCAACTCGACCGGCGCCGGCGCCGCTTCGTCCGGCTTCCGGCCGAAATTCAGCAGATCGAGCAGCGACGGTGCCGTCACCCGCTCCGGCGGCGGCCCGCCGGCGATCCAGAAGCGGCCGCCGAACACCTCGAGGAACGGCGGTTCGTCGGAGCCTTCGGCGACGGCGTCCTTGCGCCGAGATTCCGCCTCGACGGCCCGCTCGATCGCGGAATGCAGCGCACGCCGCCGGTGCCGACCGCCACCGCCGGCGGCCTCCTGCGCCCGCCGCAGCATCGCCGGCACCTCCTGCAGCACGGCCGGATCGACCGACGCCGCCAGCAGCACCTTCGCCTCGTCCGGCGCGCCGGTGAGCAGTTCGCCGAGCGGCCGGTTGCGCAGCACGGTCAGCGCATCGGCGAAGAACTTCCCCGGCTCGGCGCGCACGAACCACTCGAGCGTGCCGGCGCGCTCCACGACGAAGACGTGATCGATCGAGACCAGCGCCTCGATGGTGCCGCGGATCACCTCCTGCAGCGGATCGAGCATCTGGCGATAGAGCCGCGTGGCGGCTCCCCAGTCGACGTCGCCGTCCTCCTCGCGTCCCATCGCGTACTGCCAGACGCTCGACGAGGCGAACATGTTCAGCTGGTCGCGCAGCTCGTTCTTCATCTCGGCGGCCGCGGCGCCAAACTCGAACCGCACCACCAGTCCGTCGCCGGTGGCGCGATCGAGCAGTCCGGTCGCGTTCAGCGTGTCGAGCACCCGGGCGACGCCATCGCGCGCCGGCAGCAGCAGGGTGAGTCCGTCGCGCTCGACCAGCTCGTAGCGGACTTCCGGCAGCACGGCCGATCCGCGCGGTCGGTCGTTGCCGCCGTCGTAGCGGTGCAGCGCGATGGTGTTGGCGGCGATGTCGCGCACCACCGCCGACAGGCCGTCGACGCGCCCGCGCCCCGGCAGCCAGATGCGGGCGCCGTCGCTGCGGAGCCCGGCCGTGCGCGCGGCGGTGACGAAGGGCGCCGCGCCACCGCGCCAGGCGAAGCCACAGAGCGCGCCGTGCACGCTCGGATCGAGCAGCACCACCGCGAGCGGCTCGCCCGGGGCGAGGAAACCACCGGTCGTGGCGAGGTCGAGCATGGTGACCGGTGGTCCGGCCAGCGTCCGCCGGGCCGCGGCCGGCAGCTCCTCGATCGCCGTGCCGAGCAGCGGCGCCAACCCGCCGGCGTCGGGGCAGAGCCGCACCAGGCCGATCACGTCGCGCCATGGCAGCGTGGTGGCGAGCCGCTCGCCGAATGGCGCCACCGGTGTCGGCGGCCGCCGCTCGCAAGCGGGCAGGGCAACGGCCAGCAGGATGCCGGCCGCGAGGGTCCGCACCCGCGCCCCGGACCGCCACGACCTAACATCGGCCGCCGGTCGCACCGTCCCTCGATCCGCTCGTCCCATTCGCGGGAACCTCGTCGCCTTGGAGCGCGCAGCTGACACGAACGGCCCCTACGGCGCAAACCGCGATGCGGATCGGCGGGAGCGCTGGAAAGGGGAGTTGCGGGCGTTGGCGCGCGCCCTGGGGCTGGCCGACCTCGGCGTGACCGACGCGGGGCCGTTGCCGCGCGGCGACTACTACGAGCGCTGGGTCGCCGCGGGGCGTGGCGCCTCCATGAACTGGCTGGCGCCGGACACGCGGACCCGGCCGACCGACCTGCTGCCGCAGGCGCGCACGCTGATCGCGGTGGCCGCCCGCTACGCCAAGCCGGAACACGAGCCGCAGCCGATCGCCGCCTACGCGCTGCGCGACGACTACCACCTCGCCCTGAAGCGCGCCGTGCGCCAGCTCTCGGCGCAGCTGCGCGAGTGGGTGCCGGGCAGCACGACCCGCACGACCGTCGACACCGCCCCGCTGCGCGAGCGCGAGGCGGCGATGCGCGCCGGCATCGGCTGGATCGGCAAGAACACCATGCTGGTCCACCCGCAGCACGGCTGCTACACGCTGCTCGGCACCATCCTGTGGAGCGAGGAGCTGCCGCCCGATCCGCCGGCCGTCGACCACTGCGCCGACTGCCGCCGCTGCCTCGACGCCTGCCCCACCGACGCCTTCCCGGCTCCCTACCAGCTGGACGCCCGCCGCTGCCTCTCCTACTGGACCATCGAGCAGCGCGAGGCGCTGCCGGCGGAACTCGCCGCCGCGCAGGGCACGCGCGCCTTCGGCTGCGACGCCTGCCTCGCCGCCTGCCCCTTTGGCGGCCGGACGCTCGCGGCCGAGTCCCCGCTCCTGCCGACGCTGGCGCCGCTGCAGGCGATGGGAATTGCCGCGCTGCTCGAGGCGGCGCGCGCGCGCTTCTGGAAGCTCTTCCGGCGCACGCCGGTCGAGCGGGCGCGTCGCCACGGCTTCCTGCGCAACCTGCTGGTGGCGGCCGGCAACTCGGGCGACGCCGCGCTGCTCCCGGTGGTCGCGCACTTCTGCGATGATCCCGACCCGCGCATCGCCGGCGCCGCGCGCGACGCGCAGGCGCGATTGGGCGGCGTGAACCCGCCGAAGGAGGCCCCGTGATCGGCAGCGGACTCGACTTGCGCCATCTCGAGATCTTCGCCCGCGTGGTGCAGGAGGGCGGGATCACGCAGGCAGCGAAGAGCCTCGGCCTCACCCAGCCGACCGTCAGCGGCCACATCCGCAGCCTCGAGACCGAGGCGGGCGCCGTGCTGCTCCATCGCGGCGGCGGCCGCGCCCGCCCCACCGCCGCCGGCGACCTGCTGTGGCGCTACGCCCGCCAGATCTGCGAGCAGAAGGCGCAGGCGCAGACCGAACTCGAGCGCTTCCTCGGGCTGCATCAGGGCGACCTGACGATCGGCGCCTCGACCACGCCGGCGACCTATTTCCTGCCGCCGTTCCTCGCCGCGTTCGCGCGCGCCCAGCCGGCGATCCGGGTCGAGCTGCAGGTGGGCGACTCGCGCGAGATCCTCGACGCGGTCGACCACGGCAAAGTCGAGCTCGGGATCATCGGCGACGAAGTCGATCCCGAGCGGTACCGCGCGACCCGGGTGGCCGTCGACCGCATCGTGCTGGCGGTCGGCAAGGCGCACCCGTGGTTCGCGCGCTCGACGGTGAAGCTGGCCGAACTGGGCGGCCAGACGCTGGTGATCCGCGGCGAAGGCTCGGCGACGCTGTCGACCGTCGACCAGGCGCTGGCTTCCGCCGGCCTCAAGGTCGGCCGCGACCTCAAGGTGGCGCTGCGCCTCCCCACGAACGATGCGATCCGCGAAGCCGTGGCCCGCGGCGACGCCGCCGCCTTCCTGCCGCAGTGCTGCATCGCCGGGCGCGAGCAGGACCTGAAGGCGCTGGAGGTCGCCGGCCTGTCGGTCGAGCGCCCGTTCACCGCCGTTCAGTCGCTGAGCCGCGAGATCGGCCCGTCGGCGAGACAGTTGCTCGCGATGCTCGAGTCCGCCAACGGCAGGAAGCAGCCGCGCGTCACCCCGCCGGCGTGATCTGCGGCAGGTGGCGCGACAGCGCCGCCGCCACGGTGTCGAGCAGCAGGCGACCGACCCGCAGTTCCCGCGGCGGGGCGCCGTCGCTGCGCAACAGCGACAACAGGCCGAGCTCGCGCTGCACGGTGAAGCCGGAGAACCGGTCGAAGCGCAGGAGGGTGCCGTCGAGCAGCACGCCCGCGCCGCAGACCGCCAGCAGGCGCACGGTGCCGGCGGCGGCGATCGGCGCGGTCAGCAGCGCCAGCGCGAACGCCAGCGGCAGCCCGAAGCGCGGCAGGAAGCTGACGATCAGCGCACCGGCGATCCAGACCAGGAGCCGCGGCGTGCGCGGCGAGCGGACGAACCACGCGCCCTCGATCGAGCAGCCGAGCGCGCGTGCCGCCGCCGCCGCCTGCCGCGGCCGGCGCCAGACCGTCCACGCGACCGCCGCGGGATAGAGGAGGACGAGCAGGAGGCGGAGCAGGAACAGGGGGGACTCCGGCGGGGAGAGCGGGAACGCAACGCGCGATCCGGCGCCAGGCGGGAACGTTCTTCCCGAATGGCGCCCCCAGTCAAGCCCCGACCCGGACAAGTCCGATGGCCCGACGCGATCGCGCCGCCGGCTGGGAGCGCCACGGGAGCGGCGGATGGATCAGGGCTTGATGACGACGCTGGGGCGGCGCGCGGCGCAGCGCATCTGCCTCCAACACGACGTCGGCATCCTCGACGAAGCCAACGGTGCGAGCAGCTTGGGCCGCCTTCGCGAGGTCTCCCCCGTCGGCGCCTCGATCGCTTCGAAGCGAGAATTCGCTGTCGGCAAGCAGTTGCGCCTCGCCTTCGAGTTCTCGCCCGACGAGGAGCCGATCCGCCTCCATGCCGAAGTGGTCTGGACCGGCCGCATGGCGACGGCTCCCGGCCAGGTGGTTTCCGGCCTGCGCTTCACCGACCTCGCTGGCGCCGACTTCACCCGGCTGAAGGCGTTCATCGAGCGCAGGCTCTGGCAGGTGCAGAGCTTCCTCGCCGGCATCGAGCTGTTCGCCGACCTCTCCGACCTCGAGAAGCTGCTGCTCGCCTCGGTGGTCGTCGACCACCAACTCGCGGCCGGAGCCGCGCTCGATCGGGCGCTCGGGATGGGGTCGCTGTTGATCGTGCGCAGTGGCACGGTGCACTGCCGCGAGACTCTGGGCGACGGCCGCGTCGGCGAACCGCACACCGCCGTCGCCGGCGGACTTTTCGGCGGCCTGCCGATCGACCCGCGCGGCCTCACCTGCAGCGCGGCCAAGGCGGCGACCGATGCCGCCCTGCTGGTGATCACGCCGGACGGCTTCTCCTACCTGCTCGAGAAGCACCCCGACCTCGCGTTCAAGCTGATGGCGAGCTGGGCGCTCGCGCTGCGCGATCGCTGCTTCGCGGCGACGCCGACGGGTTGAACCCGGCCGGCGCGTCCGCTCAGCCGACGAGGTCGAGACGCGCCGCAGCCGGCGTATCCGCCACCGGCGCCGGCGCTGCGAACCGCCCACGGAAGTCGTAGACCGCCAGCGGCGGGCAGTCGCCCTCGCTGCAGTCGCCACCGCCATCCGGCATGGCGGCCACCCCCGCTGCGAGCGGGAGCGGCGCGGCCGGATCCACCAGCGCGCCGGCCGCGAGCGGCGCGGCGGTACGCGGCACGAGCGGCGCGGCGGCTCCCTGGATCGACGGCGTCATGGCTCCCCCTTCGTCGCCGGAGCGCCGGCGGCTTGAGGCGATCGGAAACTCCTTGCCCGGTCGCGGACCTCCTCCATGCGCACCTCGCCCGCTCTCCGGCTCGCGGTCGATCAGCCGTACGGCGCATTTCCGGGAGCCATCCGTGACGCTTCGCGCCAGACCACCCTCGCCCTGATGATCGCCCTGATCGTGGTGGCGGTGCCGCTGCGCCTCATCTTCGACCGCATCCTGCTCGACGGATTCGAGCAGATCGAGACGAAGGCGGCGCTGAAGAACGTGGCGCGCGTCGAGGACGCACTCGCCGGGCGCATCGCCTGGCTGTCGGTCAAGTCCCGCGACTGGGCCTGGTGGGACGATTGCTACGCCTTCGCCAAGGATCGGAACCAAAAGTTCGTCGACTCGAACCTCGTGTCGAACTCGATCGCGTCGATGGGGATCGAGGCGATCCTGCTGTTCGATGCAGCTGACCGGAGGATCGCTGCCTCCTGCATCGATCCCGAGTCGGGCGAGGAGGCGCCGCTCTACGCGGCGCTCGAACGGCGCTTCGCTGCCGGTTCGCCGCTGCTCGACGTATCGCTGGAGCAGCGCGAGAAGTTCGGTCTCTTCATCGAGGGCGGCGAGGTCTGGTCGTTCGCCAGCACAGCGATCCTCCGCACCGACCAGACCGGCCCGGCCAACGGCGCCATCGTCTTCGCCGAGCGGATCGATGCCGCGGCCGTGGCCGAACTGGCCGAACTGACCCACCTGCAGGTCACCCTCCACCGCCTCGCACCGCCTGCTTCGGCGCCGAGCGCGTCGCCCGAGCCGGCGCCGCCGCCCTCGCCGGCACGATGCTGTGGATGACGCAGCGGACGGTCGTACGCCCACTGACGCGCGTTTCGGCGCTGATCCACGCGGTCGAGGTCGACGGCAATCTCGCACGCACGGCGCCGGAAGGCGGAGCGACCGAATTCGACCAGCTCGGGCGCGGGCTGAACGCGATGCTCCGTTCCCTCGCGCAGCACAAGGAAAGCGCGGCGGCGCTCTCCCGCAGCCTCGAAGAGACGCGCGACGCGGCGCTGGCCGCGGCGAAGGCCAAGTCCGATTTCCTCGCCAACATGAGCCATGAGATCCGCACGCCGATGAACGGCGTGATCGGAATGACCGGGCTCCTGCTCGAAACCCGCCTCGACTTCGAGCAGCGCGAATACGCCGAGACGATCCGTGGCTGCGGCGAGTCGCTGCTCGACCTGATCAACGACATCCTCGACTTCAGCAAGATCGAGGCCGGCAAGGTCGCCATGGAACGGATCGACCACGATCCGCGGTCGCTGGTCGAGGAATGCGTCGCGCTGCTGGCCGAGCGTGCGCAGAAGAAGGGGCTCGAGCTCTGCTGCAGCATCGACGCTGCGGTCCCCGCGTGGGTCGCCGGCAACCCCGGCCGCGTCCGCCAGATCCTGCTCAACCTGGTCGGGAATGCGATCAAGTTCACCGAGAAGGGCGAGGTGGTGGTGCGGGTGACGGCGACCGCCGACGCCGCCGGCTCCCCGCAACTGCGCTTCGAGGTCACTGACACCGGCATCGGCATCACGCTGGAGCAGCAGGCAAGGCTGTTCCGTTCGTTCAGCCAGGCCGACACCTCGACCACCCGCAAGTACGGCGGTACCGGTCTCGGCCTCGCCATCAGCAAGCGGCTGTGCGAACTGATGGGCGGGAAGATCGGCGTCGACAGCGAGGCCGGTCGGGGCAGCTGCTTCTGGTTCACGATCGCCGCCGAGCCGGCGACGTCACCGGGCGCGCAGCCGCTGCCGCCGGCCGCGCTGCGCGGCAAACGGGCGCTGGTGGTCGACGACAACGCGACCAACCGGCAGATCCTGGTCAAGCAGCTCGAGCTGTTCGGGATCGCGGCGGTGACCGCGGTCGATGGCCCCGAGGCGCTGGCGCGCGTCGCCGAGGAACGCGCAGCGGGTCGCTCGCTCGACGTCGCGATCCTCGACTACATGATGCCGGGGATGGACGGCGTCGAGCTCGCCGAGCGAATCAAGGCCGATCCGGCGGCGCGCACCCTGCCGCTGCTGCTGCTCTCGTCGGCGGTGGCGCGGACGCAGGCGCGCAATGGCGAGGGGCGATTGTTCGCGGCGTGCCTGCTCAAGCCGGCGCGGCTCGGGCTGCTGCGCGACACCATCGCCACGGTGCTCGGCGCGGCCGAGCCGGCGGCCGGCGTCGGGACGGCGGCGAGCCCGGCGGCGAGCACGGCGGCGGCCACCGCCGTCCCGGCGATCGGCGCGCGCGGGCGGCTGCTGCTGGCCGAGGACAATCCGGTCAACCAGAAGGTCGCGAAGAAGCTCCTCGAGGGACTCGGCTGGCGCTGCGACCTCGCCGCGAACGGCCATGAGGCGCTGACCGCTCTGGCGAAGCTGCCCTACGACGCCGTGCTCATGGACTGCCAGATGCCGGAACTGGACGGCTATGCCGCCACGCGCGAGCAGCGCGCGCGCGAAGCCGCGACCGGCGGCCGGCGCGTGCCGATCCTGGCGATGACCGCCCACGCGATGCCGGGTGACCGCGACACCTGCCTCGCCGCCGGCATGGACGACTACCTGTCCAAACCGATCCGCAAGGAGGAGCTGCGTCGCGCGCTCGACCGCTGGGTGCCGCCGGTCGCGCCGCGCGACGGCGTCGCGCCGGACGCCCTTGTCGAACCGCTGCCGGAGGTCCCGACTCAGCCCATCGATCGCCGCCGCGGACTGCGCCAACCCTCGGCCAGCACGTAGGCGCAGAAGGCGATCGCGTAGGCGCCGACGACGTCGATCGCATAGTGCAGGTGGGCCAGCAGCACGACCGCCGTGGTGAACAGTTGCGCCAGCAGCGCGAGCGGACCGAGCACCCGGTCGCCGCGGCAGTAGAGCCAGAGCAGCGTCGTGGTCGCGACGTGACCGCTGAAGAAGAGGTCCTTGGTCAGCGCGACGTGCGGCGCCTCGGTGAACAGCGCGCTCACCGGGTTGACGATCGCCCACCAGGCGGCCAGCAGCTCGTCCGCGGCGGCGCCCGCGTTGCGATCGATGCCGTCCACCGGTCCCAGCCCGGTCAGCACGACGCAAGCGCCGCGCGCGAGGCTCAGCCAGCCGCCGATCCAGAGGAAGCGGACCCCGTCGGCGCGGCGCCGGCAGAGCAGCGCGATGGTCAGCGGCACCCACGCGGCGAGCCAGAGCCAGTAGTTCGCGCGCGCGATCCAGTCGACGCGCGGGACCAGTTCGAGCACCCGGTCGGGCAGCGACGGCGCCGGTCGCGCCTCGTTCCAGAGCGCTGCCGCCACCATCGCCGCATGCGTGGCGTAGCGCCAGGCGATCCCGAGCACGATCGAATCGCGCCAGCCCGGGCGGACGCCAGGCACGTCGCTCATCGCGGCCCCCGATCGAGCACGCCGTAGCGGAAGATCGTCCAGAGGATCTTCCAGCCGGCTCGCAGCGTGCCGCTGAGGGTGCCGGTGATCTTCGAGACGCCGGTCCGGCGGCGGTAGGAAACCGGCACGTCGACCACGCGCAGGCCGTGGCGCAGCGCCTTGATCTGCATCTCTACGGTCCAGCCGAAGTTGGTGTCGACCATGCCGATGCGCTGCAGCGCGGTGCGGGTGATGGCGCGGAACGGGCCGAGGTCGGTGTAGCGGTGACCGAAGAGGAGGCGCATCAGGGAGCAGGCGAGCGCGTTGCCGAAGCGCGCCTGCGGCAGCAACGCGCCCCGCTCGGCCTTGCCGAGGCGGCGGGAGCCGATGACCAGATCGGCCTCGCCGCGCGCGATCGGCTCGAGCAGCAGCACCGTTTCCTCGGCGTGGTCGGAGTGGTCGGCGTCGAGGAACAGCACGACGTCGCACTCGGGCGGGAGCGCCGCGATGCCGGTGAGGCACGCCTGCCCGTAGCCGCGGCGCGGCTCACGGATCACCTGCGCGCCGGCCGCCGCCGCTCGCTCGGCGCTGGCGTCGCGCGAACCGTTGTCGACCACGATCACCCGCTCGACCAGCGCGCGCGGCAGATCGCGCAGCACCAGCCCGATCGAGGCCTCCTCGTCGAGGGCGGGGATGACGGCGCAGACGTGCATGCGGGCGGATCGCTCCAGCGCCGCCCCCGGGGCGGCCGCGCCGGTCGGGAACGGATCGCCCGTCCCCGGTCAGCGCAAGGGGGCGTGCTATATCCTCCCCGGCCTCGCCCTCCTCCGGCTGGCCGGTACCCCCCACCGAGACGCCATCGCGAATGACTCGTCCCGTCGTGTCCGCCGCCACCCCGCCGTGGACGGCACTGGTCGCACTCGCGCTGCTGGCGTCGACGGCGCCGGCGCAGGTGCAGGTGCACGCCGGCCCGAATCAGCGGCTGCCGGTCGGGCAGACCCTGACCCGGCTTGCCGGCAAGGTGCGCAACCTCTCGCCGCTCTCGTTCTGGGTGGCGGATGGCGATGGCGCGACCGAAGACAAGTTGCTGCAGTGGCACGACCAGACCGGCCTCACTTCGGTCGGGCCGCTCACCGACGGCGCCGGCAAGACCTACGGCTGGCCGAGCGACTTCGAGGAGATCCAAGGCGTCGTCTACGGCATCGAGACGTTCCACAAGAAGCTCTGCACGCTCGACGCCAACACCGGTGTGTGCACGCCGGTCGGCGGCACGCAGAAATACTCGCGGTTGTTCGGGCTCTCCTACGACGCGCAGAACGACAAGCTCTACGGCGTCGATCAGTCCAGCCGGAAGCTGCTGACCTTCGACCGCACCACCGGCGCGGCCACCGTCGTCCTGACGCTGCCGAGCAACTTCACCGACATCCGCGGCATCGCGTACAGCGGCGGCGACGGCAAGGTCTACTTCTGCGATGACGCCACCGAGACGCTGCAGCGCGTCGATCCGAGCACCAAGGTCGTGGAGCACGTGCTCGACCTGAACGACGGGCCGGACGCGAAGGTCGACGAGATCGAGTTCCATGCCGGGGCGCTCTTCTGCTCCTACCGGAGCTTCGACCCGGCGACCGCGCTCTGGTCGATGCAACTGGCACGGATCGACCTGGTCGACCAGATCGCCATCCCGTACGGGCCGGTCATCCCGGACTGCTCGGCGCACAGCCTGCTGATCCGCTCGGTTCCCGAGATCGTGCGCTGGGAACAGGTGGCGGGACCGCTCCCGGCCCACCTCGTCGACAAGTCCGATCCGACGACCCCGGTCCGCTTCGATGCGCCCGGGCGCTATGTCTTCGAACTGCGCGCGTCGACGTTCAGCCGGGTGCGCGACAGCGACCAGGTGATCATCGTGATCGAGCACGGTCCGATCCAGCCGCCCGGCAGCGGCGCCACCCCGCCGCGGACCACCAAGTGACCGACGGGCCGGCCAACGCGTCGGAGACCTTCCTCACGCTGCTCTCGGCCCACGCCGGGATGCTCGACCGCTTCCTGCAGCACCAGGAGGCGCTGCTGGCGCAGGACTTCGGTCGCGCGCTCGAGCGGCTCCTCGAGACGCGGCGGGAGTTCGAGCAGCACGTTCGCGCCGAGGAGGAGCTCTTCCCGCGGCTGTTCGCCGACAACGAGGTCCAGGGCACGCCGCTCGACCTCTTCACCGGCGAGCACAAGCACCTGCGCGAGCTGCTGACCGCGTTCGAGTCGGCCACGCGCCGGCTCGATCGCGCCGATCCCGCGGTGATGCGCCGCCTGATCGAGCTGATCGAGGAGGAGGCGCTCTGGAAGAGCTTCTTCCTCCACCACGACGAGCGCGAGCGCAACCTCCTCTACCCCGCCTTCGACCGCGGCACCGCCGACGCCGGCCGCCAGGAACTCCTCAGCCGCTTCCATGCCTGACAGACTGATCCGACAAACTGTGCCTGGAACAGTTTGTCTGGATCAGTTTGTCTGCGGCGACCGAGTTCAGCCGGCGAGCGCGACCGCCCCTTCGATCAGCAGCTTCCCGCCGGCGATGACCAGCACGGCGCCGAGCGCCTGGCGCAGCCGGAGCGGATCGAGCCGGCGCACGCCGAGCGAACTGCCGAGCAGCCCGCCGACCAGCACCGCCGCCGCGAACCACGGCAGCTCGCGCGGGAGCGTCTCGCTGTGCACGCGATGGCCGAGCAACCCGGCGATCGACGTGACCAGGATGTAGACCGACGAGAGCGCCGAGATCTCGCGGATGCGCGCCCAGCGCCGCAGCAGGGCGAGCGGCGACAGGAAGATGCCGCCGCCGGTGCCGGTGATGCCGGAAAGCAGGCCGATCGCGCCGCCAACCGCCAGCGAGAGCGGCACGCGCGGGGGCCGCGGTTGCTCGATCTCCTGCTCGCCCTTCACCAGGAGCAGGCGCGCGGCGGCGGCCAGCAGCACCAGCCCGAGCAGCGGCTTGTAGAGCGCGGGCGAGACGGCGAGGCGGCCGCCGAGGAACGCCATCGGGACGGTCGCCAGCCCGAACGGCCAGAAGAGGCGCCACGAGAAGAGGCCGGCGCGGACGAAACGCCACACGCCGAGCGTCGCGACCACGATGTTCAGCAGCAGCGCGGTCGGCTTCATCTGCTCGGGCGCGACGCCGAGCAGCGCCATCGTCGCGAGGTAGCCCGACGCGCCGGCATGACCGACCGACGAGTAGAGCGCCGCAATCGCGAGGAAGGCCGCGCACAGCACCACGACGGTCGCGAGTTCCATCGATGCGCTCCGTGGCTCCGATTCGCGATCGCGATCGCGACGACGTACCTGCGGCTCAGGGCGGCGGAACGCTCCCGGAGCGGACCGCCGCTACTCCCGCCACGGCAACCGGACGCCGCGCTCCTTCGCCACGTCGATCGCCTTCTCGTAGCCGGCATCGGCGTGGCGAACGATCCCCATGCCGGGATCGGTGGTGAGCACCCGCTGCAGCCGCGCGGCCGCCGCCGGCGTGCCGTCGGCGACGATCACCTGGCCGGCGTGGATCGAGTTGCCGATGCCGACGCCGCCGCCATGGTGGAGCGACACCCAGGTCGCGCCGGCGGCGGTGTTGAGCAGCGCGTTCAGCAGCGGCCAGTCGGCCACCGCATCGGTCCCGTCCTTCATCCCCTCGGTCTCGCGATAGGGCGACGCGACCGAGCCGCAGTCGAGATGATCGCGCCCGATCACGATCGGCGCCGAGATCCGCCCGCTCGCCACCAGCTCGTTGATCCGCGCGCCGAACTTCGCCCGCTCGCCGTAGCCGAGCCAGCAGATCCGCGCCGGCAGCCCCTGGAACGCGATCCGCTCGCGCGCCATGGTGATCCAGCGCCGCAGCCCGACGTCCTTCGGGAAGAGCTCGAGCACCGCCTCATCGGTGACCGCGATGTCCTGCGGATCGCCCGACAGCGCGACCCACCGGAACGGCCCCTTGCCTTCGCAGAAGAGCGGCCGGACGTACTCCGGCACGAAGCCCGGGATCCTGAACGCGTCGGCGACGCCCGCCTTCTTCGCCTCGCCGCGCAGGTTGTTGCCGTAATCGAAGGTGACCGCCCCTTTCGCCTGCAGCGCGAGCATCGCCCGCACGTGGTCGGCGCAGGTCGCGCCGCTCCGCCGCTGGTACTCCTTCGGATCCCGCGCGCGCAGCTCGGCCGCCGCCGCCAGCGTCATCGCGCGCGGCACGTAGCCGTTCAGCATGTCGTGCGCGGAAGTCTGGTCGGTCAGCAGCTCGGGCGTCACGCCGCGCGCCAGCAGCCGCTCGAGCAGCTCGGCCGCATTGCCCGGCCACCCGACCGACACCGCCTTCTTCTCGCGCTTCAGCTGCAGCGCCCGGTCGATCGCCGCATCGAGTCCGTCGACGCACTCGTCGAGGTAGCGCGTCTTCAGCCGCTTCTCGATCCGCGACCGGTCGACCTCCGCCGCCAGCACGGTGCAGCCGGTCATCACCGCGGCGAGCGGCTGCGCGCCGCCCATGCCGCCTAGCCCCGCCGTCACCGCGAGCCGCCCCGCCCCGTCACCGCCGAAGCTGCGCTCGACCGCGGCGCGGAACGTCTCGTAGGTCCCCTGCACGATCCCCTGCGAGCCGATGTAGATCCACGAGCCCGCGGTCATCTGGCCGAACATCATCAAGCCGCGCGCCTCGAGCTCGCGGAAGTGGTCCCACGTGCCCCACGCCGGCACCAGGTTGGAATTGGCGAGCAGCACCCGCGGCGCGTCGGCATGGGTGCGAAACACGCCGACCGGCTTGCCCGACTGCACCAGCAGCGTCTCGTCGTCGCCGAGCTTCTTCAGCGCCGCGAGGATCGCGTCGAAGCAGGTCCAATCGCGCGCCGCCTTGCCGCTGCCGCCGTAGACGATCAGCCGATCGGGCTCCTCCGCCACCTCCGGATCGAGGTTGTTCTGCAGCATCCGGAACGGCGCCTCGGTCAGCCACGAGCGGCAGGAGAGCGTCGTCCCGCGCGGCGCGCGGACAGGGCGGGGCTTCGACATGGGAGCGATTCCGGTTCCTCATCGCGCGCGGCGCGCTGGCTCAGCGCCGCGCGAATTCGGCATGGTAGCGGACCGTGGCGACCGGCACGGCGCCGCACCCGCGAGCGCCACCTCGCTACGGCCCCTTCGGCTCCGCCGCCGTCCTCAGCCGCTCGAACTGCTTCGCCAGGAACTCGACGTCCATGAAGGGGTCGCCGCCGGTGCGCTTCCAGTGCACGCGACCCTGCGCGTCGAGCACGATGGTCGAGTGGAGTTCGAGTTCCTCGAAGTCGTCGTAACTGGCGAAGCGGCGCGCGGCGTCGTGGTTCACGTCGGAGAGCAGCTTGAACGAAAGGGCGCCCAACTGCTCGGAGGCGCGATTCTTCTCGGGCGGGGCGCTGCTGACGGCCAGCAGGACGGCGTCACCGAAGCCGCCCGCCTTCGCCTTCAGGTCGATCTGCTTCAACTGCTCGACGCAGTGGGCGCACTCCTCGCCGAGGAAGAAGACCAGGAGCACGTTCTTGCCGCGGAAATCGGCGAGACGGACGCGGGCGCCGTCGGCCGCCAACACGTCGAGCTCGGGCGCGGCGAACGGCTCCCAGTCGAGCGGGCCGACGTCCCGGTTGCTGTCCTGCGTGTAGGGGCGCTCGGGCGCCGGCGTGGCGCCGTCCGGCCTGGCGTCGAGCTTCAGCGCCGCGACCTCGCGCGACCAGCGCAGCCCCGGATCGGCCGCCGACCAGACCCACGCGAAGCGGCCGGCCGTCGCCTTCGCCGCGTCGCGCTCGCCCGCCGCCGCCTGCGACTGGCACAACGCCGCCAGCACGAAGGCGTCGTTCGGCAGCGCGACCAGCGCCTTCTGGTAGGCGGCGACGGCGAGGCGGTGATCGCCGTGGCGGCGGAAGAGGTCGCCCAGCAGGTGCCACGCCGACCACGGCTCGTCGGGCGGATCGTTCTCGTAGGCGTCGTCGGCGCGCAGCAGCGCCTCGATCTCGCCGGCCTCGGTGAGGCGCTGCACCGCGCCGAGCAGATCGCCGTCGGCGTCGCGCAGCAGCCCCTCGCCGAGCTTGAGCTTGAGCGTCAGCGGTCCGCCGGCGTTCTCCCCCGCCTCCGCCTGCGCCACCCGCCTGGCGAGCTGCGCCAATCTGGGCCGCGCCTCCTCGACCTTGCCGGTCGCGATCAGCGCCACCGCCTCGCCGAACGCGCGGGCGTCCTTGTCCCAGTCGAGCTCGCGCCACGGGATGGTGCCGGGCTTCAGGAACTCCTCCCACCGCTCGAAGCGCAGCAGCCCGCGCACCAGCGCCTTCATGCCCTCGTCGACGTCGCCGTAGCTGCCGTCCTTGTTCTTCTCCGGGTCGCGCGGCGCCACGATCAGGTCGCGCGCGCCGGCCCGCGCCACCGCCTCCATCCCGAGCTGCTCCTGGATGTGGCAGAGGTAGTTGCGGTTGTGGGCGAAGTTCCACGACTCGAACGGCAGCGCCAGATGGGCCGACATGTAGGCCAGCTCGACGCGGGTGGCGCGGTCCATCGAGTGCGCCGCCTCGTGCCACATGCCGATCTTGCTGTAGATGTGGCCGGGCATGTGGTTGGCATGGCCGCTGCCCGGCGCCACCGGACCATAGGCGCGACAGCTGGCGAGCGCCTGCAGCGGATCGATCCGGTCCCAGTTGTGGATGCGGTAGTGGTGCGCGCCGGGATGGTCGGGCTCGCGCGCGAAGACCTGCTGCAGCAGCAACTCGTTGCCGAGCGCATGCTTCTGGCGGATCAGGTAGAGCGCCGCGACCGCCTTCGCCTCGACGTCGTCGGGGAACGCCACCGCCAGCGCCTGCAGCTTCGCCGCGAGCTTGCGGTGCGGCTGCCTCTCGCCGGCGCGATACGCCTCGGCGAACGCCTCGATCCACGCCCGCTCGCGCGGCGACACCTTCCCCTTGCGCTTCACCGCCTCGGCGAGGAAGTCGCGGTAGCGCTGCAGCCCCGGCTCCTCGAACTGCCCGTCGACGAACCAGGTGAGCCCGGTGCGCGCCAGCCCGAGGTAGGCCATCGCGCACTCGGGATCGAGCTTCAAGCACCAGCGGAACGCCCGCTCCGCCTCCTCGAACCAGAAGTTGTGCAGCAGCGTGTTGCCCTGGTCGAACCACTGCTGCAGCTCGGCCGCGACCGCCGGCACGTTCGCCGTGATCGCGAAGTGGGTCGCCCCGATCCCCTCCATCCGCCACGGCCGCTGGCGCATCCCCGAGTCGAAGGCGCTGCCGTGCTTGCTGTGGCCGGGGCCGTCGCCGGGAGCGAAGAGGAACGACGCGAGCAGGACGCGAGCGAGCATGCGGAGACCTCCGGAGCGGCGACGCGAATCGGGCGGGGCAAGCTAGCGCTTGGAGCCAAGCCGGGGACCGCAGGATTCCCCGTTACCATCGCTCCGTCCCGAGGGAGCGCCGCCCGCGCATGATCGAGTTCCAACGCCTGATCCTCGGTGATGCCCGCCGCAACGAGCTCTTCGCGGCGGCGCTGGAGCGGGCGATCGCGCCGGGCAAGACGACGGTGGCCGACCTCGGCGCGGGGACCGGGTACCTGTCGTTCATCGCGCGCAAGCTCGGCGCGAAGCACTGTTTCCTGGTCGAGCAGTCGGAGCTGATCGGGCTGGCGCAGCGCCTGGCGAAGGCGAACCGGATCGACGGCTGCACCTTCATCCACGCCCATTCGGCCGAGCTCGGCGAGCCGCCGAAGGTCGACCTGCTGGTGAGCGAGACGCTCGGCAACCTCGCGTTCGAGGAGAATCTGCTCGAGACGCTGCAGGATGCGCGGCGCTGGCTGGTGCCGGGCGGGACGATGATCCCGCAGGTCGTGCGGCAGTTCGCGGCGCCGGTGGTCGCTCCGCGCTGGTTCGCCGAGCTCGATGTCTTCTCGCGCGTCGGCCACGGCCTCGACTTCGCCGCCGCCCGCACGCTGGCGACCGACAACGTCTACGTGCGCCGCTTCGCGCCGGCGGATCTGCTCGCCGAGAAGTCGGTCCCCGCCGCCCGCTGCCTCGACGACGTCGACCTGCGCCGCCGCACGCCGAGCGTCCGCCGCGGCAGCGCCGAATGGAAGCTCGCGAAGGCGACCGAACTCCACGGCTTCGCCCTCTGGTGGGAGTGCGAGCTCCTGGCCGGCGCGCCCGACCTCGTGCTGTCGACCGCGCCGACGGCGCCCCCCACCCACTGGGAGCAGGTCTGGCTGCCGCCGCGCGCGCCGCTCGCCGCGAAGGCGGGCGACACGCTCGCGCTCGAGCTCGAATGCGACTCGCGGCCGCAGGTGAAGATCAACCTGAAGTGGAAGGTGACGCTGCGCGACCGGAGCGGCAGCGTCCGCGCCGAGGAGGCGCACGACATGAGGAAGGGGTACCTCGAATGACGCTCGCCGCCGTCGTCGCTGCTCTCGCCCTTCTCGCGCAGGAGTCGTCCCTCGACAAGGCACGCCGCATCCACGCTGACCGGCCGGTCTTCGACGGCCACAACGACCTGCCGTGGGAGATCCGCGAGAAGCTCGCCGGCGACCCCGCCGCGGTCGACTTCCGCCAGCGCCAGCCGCAATTCCACACCGACCTCGAGCGGCTGAAGGAGGGCGGCGTCGGCGCGCAGTTCTGGTCGTGCTACGTCGCCTTCGATCCCGACAGGTCGACCGCCGCGATCTTCATCGAGCAGCTGCTGCTGATCCATCGCCTCGTCGCCGCCTACCCCGAGCAGCTCGAAATGGCCGGCAGCGCCGACGAGATCGAGGCGATCAGGAAGCGCGGCAAGCTCGCCTGCCTGATCGGCGTCGAGGGCGGCCACGCGATCGACGACTCGCTTGCGAACCTGCGCGTGCTCCACCAGCTCGGCGTCCGCTACATGACGCTGACCCACGGCGGCACGCTCTCGTGGGCCGACTCGGCCACCGACGTACCGCGCCACGGCGGCCTCACCGCGTTCGGCGAGGAGGTGGTCCGCGAGATGAACCGCCTCGGGATGCTGGTCGACCTCTCGCACGTCTCGCCCGACACGATGGACGACGCGCTGCGCGTGACCAGGGCGCCGGTGATCTGCTCGCACAGCTCGGCCCGGGCGATCGCCGACCACCCGCGCAACGTGCCTGACGCGCAGCTGAAGGCGATCGGCGCCGGCGGCGGCGTGGTGATGGTCAACTTCTTCCCCGGCTTCGTCGTGCCGGAGTCGGCGCGCACGCTCTCCGATGGGCTGGCGCACCGCTTCGAGCTGAAGGCGCAGGGCATGAAAGGCGCCGAACTGTCGCAGGCGATGGACGCCTGGAACGCCGGCCATCCGCTCGCGCGAGGCAACATCGACGACGTGGTCGCCCACATCGAGCACATCGCGGCAATCGCCGGCAAGGCGGCCGTCGGCCTCGGCTCCGACTACGACGGCATCCCGTCGGTGCCGGCCGGGCTCGAGGACGTCGCGAAGTACCCGGCGATCACGGCGCGCCTGCTCGACCGAGGCTGGAGCGAGAAGGAGGTGCGCGGGCTGCTCGGCGGCAACGTGCTGCGCGCGCTGCGCGAGGCGGAGCGGGTGGCGCGCGAGCAGCGGCGATGAGCGCGCCGCGCGTCCTCGCACTGTTCGCCCACCCTGACGACGCCGAGTTGCTCTGCGGCGGGACGCTCGCGCTGCTGGCCGATCTCGGCTGGCGGGTGCACCTCGCGGCGATGAGCCCGGGCGACCTCGGTTCGCCGACGCTCGACCGCGAGGCGATCGCGGCGATCCGTCGCGAGGAGGGGCGGCAGGCGGCGGCACTGCTGAGGGGCGCATGGCACTGCCTCGAGGCGCGCGACCTGTCGATCTTCTTCTGCGACGAGCTCTGCCGCCGCGCCACCGCGCTGATCCGCCAGGTCGCGCCTGACGTCGTGCTGACCCACTGCCCGACCGACTACCTCGCCGACCACGAGGAGACCGCACGCATCGTCGCCCACGCCTGCTTCGCCGCGCCGGTGCGCCTCTACGCCGCCGAGTTCGGCAGCGACAGCGAGGCGCCCCCGACCGTCGCGATCGCGCCGCTCTACTACGCCGATCCGCTCGAGCAGGTCGACCGCTTCGGCCAGCCGGTGCCCGCCACCCTCGTCGTCGACGTCGAGTCGACATGGCCGGCGAAGGAGTTGCTGCTCCAGGCGCACCTGAGCCAGCGCGAGTGGCTCCGGCGCCAGCACTCCGCAGACGACCCGAGCACCCTCGCGCGTCGGTGGGCCGCGGTCCGCGGCGCGACCGCCGGCCTCGCGCTCGGCGAAGGATTCCGGCCGCACCACGGCCATGCGTTCCCGCGGACCGGAGTGCTGGAGAAGGCGCTCGGGCGGCGAGTGAGGACGCCCGCGAACGGGTAGGGGCACTCGCCCGACGAGTGGCTGCGGTGGTCTGGAGCCTGGTGCCGACCGCCCGGCCCACGGCCGATTGCGCCGAGCTCGACGGCTTCTCCCTCCACGCCGGCGTACGCGCCGCCGCGCTCGTGCTGCCGCCGCATGCGAACCAGATCCTCTGCCACGGTGTGCTTGCCTCGGCTGCGGCGATGCGACGGTACGTGACTCCCGACGGACAGGAGGCGCGCGAATCGCCGGCAACGGCGGAAACGCAGGACACTCCGCCGTCGGCGGCGCGCGCCGCGTGATCGGCGTCATCACGCGCCCTGATGTCGTCCGCGCGATCCTGCGCTGCCTCGACCTTGCGCCGCTTCGCGCCGCGCGCGGACCGCCCACTGACGCGACGATCGTCCTCGAACAGGAACCGTCCATCGCCCCATCCGATTGCCGCCCACTGGGCTTCCTCTTCGGCCACCCCGAACTACCCGAAGAACAGGGTCGCGCCCCGCGATCGCTCCCACACCCCCCGTCACCGACGATCGGGAACTCGCAGTCGTTTGCCCTATGCCTAAAACGTCACCCACAATCGCCCGAACGTGCCCGCTGTCAGTTACCCATCAGTGTTTCACGATGAACCTGAATATCAAGGCCAATAGGGGAACGAAGATGACACACAGGTTGCTGTGCTTCGCCGCGTTGTGGTTGGTGTTGTGGGGGAATGATGACAGCCACGCGCAAGAGACTCCGCTGCCTCAGTCGCACGAGTATACCGCGGCGATGAAGCGGGTCGCGGCGAAGTTCTCGGGGCGAGCCGGAGTGGTGCTGCATGTTGGGGACTCGATCACTTACTCGAATCCGTATGGAGCATGGGCTCGGTATGGCGCGGGGAAGACGGACGAAGACAAAGCGGTGCTCGCTTGGATGCATGCGGGAAAGGACGATGACTCCGATGGTTGGTGGCTGTGTCGCGTTGATCTGCCGGGAGGTCGATCGCATACCGCGTGCGGCGGCATTCGGTTGAATGAGATGCTTGCTGGCGGTCGCAGCAACATGCTGTCCCTCGCGCAACTCGTTGAGAAATATCGGCCGCAAGTCGTCGTGCTGATGCTCGGGACGAATGATGCTTCGGCGGGTCGCAAGGTCGATGAGTTCCGACGCGACTTTCAACAAGCTGTCGATCTGCTGACGAATGCTGGAGTCGTGCCGATCGTCTCCACGATTCCGCCTCATGTCGGGAAGCGTGACCTCGCTCGTGAGTACAGCGAGACGATTCGAGCGGTCGCGAAGGATCGACAACTGCCGCTGATCGACTTCGAGCAAGAGATCCTCAAACGCCGTCCCGATGATTGGGACGGCACGCTGCTCAACAAGGGCGACGTGCATCCCAACACGGGCATCAATGGAGTGACTGCGGCATCGGCTCCGACGGCAGAGAACCTCAAGAGCAGCGGCTACTTGTTACGCGGCTGGCTGTCGGTGAAGAAGATCGCGGAAGTGAAAGTCGCGGTCATTGATGCGGCTGCTAAGGGGAGCGGCAGATAAACCCGAAGCGTTAGCGAGGGACGGTCGCTCGCTGGGGGCCTTCGCTGACGCTTTTTGATGCGGTGCGCGCCGTCGAGCTCTCGGCCGATGGGCGCACGCTCTTCCTCGCAATCGACGGCATGGCGCCGGTGATGCAGATGCGCGTCGCCTTCGACTGCTTACGCAGCCGACGGCGGCCTCGTGCGCGGCGCGGCCCAATGGTGACGCGGGCGCGGATGCGTATCCTCCCCGCATGCGATATCGACTTGGCGGGCTCGCATCGATCCTCTGCCTGATCACGATCGGTTGCGAGGCGCCTTCAACGGTCTCCGGAGTTGCGTGCGCGTCCTTCGACGTTCGTGCGTTCGGGGCGCGGGGCGACGGCGAGGCGCTCGACACGGCGGCAATCCAACGCGCGATCGACGCGGCCGCGACCGTCGGCGGAGGCACGGTCCGCTTCGCCGCGGGCGACTACCGCTCGGGTACGTTGCGACTGCGAGACGACGTGACGCTCCATCTCGAGAGCGGCGCGACGCTTTGGGGCAGCACCGACCTTCGCGACTATGACGCGGAGCACAAGCACCTCCTCTGGGCCGCAGATGCCGCGAACGTCGCGATCGAAGGACGGGGGGCGATCGACGGGAACGGCCCGCGCTTCTGGGACGGCGGCCGACTCGAGCGCTGGCTGCGCGGCGAGGGTCCGCTCGAGCGGACCAGCGACATGCTGCGCTTCGACCGCTGCACGAACGTTGCGCTCGAGGATGTCGACGTGCGTTACGGCTCCTTCTGGAACATCGGGTTCGGGGACTGCGAGCGGGTCACGCTGCGCGCGCTCACGCTGATCAACGGGATCTACGCGGACGACGGTCCCAATACGGACGGCATCAACCTCTGGAACTGCAGGCGTGTCCGGATCTCCGACTGCGACCTGCAGACCGGGGACGACTGCATCGTCGTGCTCGGCGAGAGCCGCGACGTCACGATCACCAACTGCAAGTTCACGACGACCGAGACGGCTCTCATGATCTCGGGCGTGCGCAACCTGACCTTCTCCAACAGCACGATCCACGACGCCGGCTGCGGCGTTGGCTTCCGCGTGTGGAACGGGATCGTCGTGGACGGCGTGAGGGTCGACAACATCGTGATGGACGTCTCGCCGGCCTTCGACACCGGCGGCCAGGTCATCTACCTTTGGTCCTACCCGCTCTACGTCGAGTCGCCGCCACCGGCCGGAACGGCACTGCCGCCGGCAGGCATTGTCGCCAATGTGACGATCTCGAACGTCACGGCGCGCGCCAATGGCGGGATCTTCGTCACCGGCTTCCGCGAGAAGCCTGGCTACGTGCACAACCTCACGCTAGAGAACATCCACATCTTCATGTTCGGCGGGAAGGACAAGTCCCGACTGAACGACGACCCGCCCGACGACCCGTATCCGATCTACGGTTTCCATGGCGCGCCCTACGCGATGTTCGTGCGCTACGTGCGCGACCTCGAGCTGCGCAACGTGAAGTTCGAGTGGAACGAGCCCGAGAACGCGAAATGGGGGAGCGCCTTGCGCTGTTTCAGCGTCGACGAGCTCGAGATCGACGGCTTCGACGGCCGCCAGTCCCTGGGCTCCGAAGCGCCGGCGATCTGGCTGAAGGACGTCGAACGCGCGTTCGTCCACGGCTGCCGCGCGCCGACGGGAACGGGCACCTTCCTGCATCTCGACCGCGGCACTCGGGACGTCACCCTGATCGACAACGACCTCAGCCGCGCGCGCGCGGCCTGGTCCGCGGCGCAAGACGCGACGCCGCAGGTGTTCGAGACCGGCAACCGGCCGCCTGACGAGTAGCGGCGCTGCACAGGCGCTGACGGTGACCTGCCCCCCAAGAACTAGTCCACCCGCATGATGGCAGGTGGCCGCATTCGAGGGAGGCGGCGATGGCACGGCACAAGAAGTTGGCGCCCGAGCAGATCATCACGATGCTGCGCGAAGCGGAGGTGAAGCAGTCGCAGGGCGCGTCGATCCGGGAGATCTGCAAGCAGCTCGCGATCACGGATCAGACGTACTGCCGATGGCGCAAGGAGTTTGGCGGCCTCAAGGTTGACCAGGCGAAGCGGCTGAAGGAGCTCGAGCGCGAGAACGCCCGACTGAAGAAGGTCGTGGCGGACCAAGTGCTCGACATCGCGATCCTGAAGGAGGCGGCCTCGGGAAACTTCTGAGCCCGTCGCGGCGGCGGCGAGTCGTGGCGGCGGCTCTGGCTGGCGGACGGCTCGTGCGTGCGGCTGCGGGCGGCGCGCCGAGATCACGCCTGATCCTGTGACTTCGTGGCAGCGCGGACGCGCGAGGGTC
>Ga0194121_10002086_pt1 | contig 32392 bp, 32 predicted proteins | sample TA2MahCa50mmetaG_FD_148609 | JGI IMG/M metagenome (GOLD analysis project Ga0194121, IMG submission 148609) | Freshwater microbial communities from Lake Tanganyika, Tanzania - TA2015020 Mahale Deep Cast 50m | ecosystem: Environmental > Aquatic > Freshwater > Lake | place: Tanzania: Lake...
GCCGGGAACGCGAGACGTGAGGTTAGCACTCGGCAGCAGGATGCCGTCGAGAGGACCGGCCGGACCGCCGTCGGCGCGCAGCACGAGCAGGCGCGCGAGGTCGAACGCGCCGACGGCATTCCAGGAGGAGGGGAGTGGCGTCGCGCCGCGCGCTGCGAGCGTGGACCAGTCCGACGGCCGAATCGCATGTCCGGCACGGAACTCTTCGGCCGCGGCGCGCGCGGGGGAGAACGCATCGCGCCGCAGCGCCCGCGTGTCGGGAACGACGGACGACGACGGCTCTCCCGTGACCGCGTTCGGGCGCGCGAGCGCTGCCGCGGCCTCGAGGAGGACGGAGGAAGGCTCCCGCTCGACCCGTCCCGCGTCGAGCCGTGGCGACGACAGCGCGATGCGGCCGGCGTCGCGCACCACGCGGTCGAGCGCGTGGAGTTGCGCGATCGTGCGGTCCTCGGTTCGCGCCAGTTCGGTGATCGCCGCCCGGCGTTCGTCCGGAAGGACGGCGTCCTCTCGCGGCTGCGCGGGAAGGACGCCCTCGACGAGGCCCATGACGCGCACGGCCGCGAACGGCAGCCCGACCGCGCTCTCGATCGTACCGACGTACACCGCAGGGTCACCGAAGCGACCGTTCGAGACGCGAAGCCCGCGCACGATGTCTTCGATCACGGCGAGCGCATCCTGACCGGTCGCCGATGCGCACTGGGAGTCGGCGCAGAGTGGGGTCAGCGCTTCGCCGATCATGCCAGTGACGTCGAGCGTGCCGGCTCGGGGCGCGACGTGGCTCGAAAGGAAACCCTTCAGCCTGGCCCAGACGTCGGACAGCGGTCCGTCGTCGACCACGAGGCGCGCGACGTCGACCAGCGCGGCGATCCCGTGTCTGACCGCCAGGATGTCCTTCAGCAGATCTGCGCTGGCTCGATCCTCGTTCTCCGAAGTGTCGGCCTCGGCATTCTCGAGGGCGGCTTGTTGCAGCCGCGCTTCGTGGAAGGCGAGTCGCGCGTCCCAATCGCACGCTGCTTCGGGATGCGCCGGGTTTCCGCCGAGCGTGCCCAGCCCGTAGGCCAGGCGCATCGCGTTCGCGTACGAGAGGTGAGCCTTGGAGCCACCCTCATCCGTGACCCGGAGACACGTCAGGACGGAGACCAGGGATTCTGCGGCGAGGTGCATGCGAAGGGCACGGACGACTGCGAGGACGTGCGCGCCGCCGCTCCACGACGTGAGCAACCGGCCTCCTGCGGCGAAGACCGGAAACGGCTTGCCGTCCTTCCACGGCAGACCCTCGATCCGCGCCGCAACGAGGTCGATCAGGTGGTCGTGCGCCGGCAGCAGGACCGCAATCTCCTCCAGCGGGGTGCCGTGCTCCATGATCTCCCGGACGACCCATCCGGCGGCGGCATCGATCTCTTCCTCGACGCTGGCGTGTTCTTCCAGCGCGACCGTGCCGTCGGGTCCGCGGCTGCGCGGACGCGAAGGGTCTCCCAGGACGTCCGCCGGCTCGAACAGGAACGAGTCGAGGAGGTGCTTCTCGCTGTCGCCGCGCCGAGGTAGAGCGGCCGCCTCGAGCGCCTCGCGAGCGTCGTGTCCGAGAAGCGTCTCGGCACGTTCCAGATGTCGCGAGCGAAGCGGGCGCGCGGCGAGAAGCGCCAGCGTGCAACGGGGCAGCGCGCGAAAGAACCGGGCCGTTGCCATCGACAGGTCGGCGGCGGCCGGTGCAATCACCGATCCGTCGTGCGGCCAGAGCTCCGGGCGCTCGGCGAGAAGCCGAGCGGCCTCGGCGATGATCCGGTGCGTGCTCCACGAGGTGGCGGCCATCTCGTCGACGCGGGTCCAGATCCTTGCGACGTCGGCAGCCCGCGGGTCGTCGGTGGTCAGGTCGCGAAGGTCTTCGGGTCTCAGCCCGGCCGCTTCCAGATCGGAGATGGTCTGCGCGAACGCGTCTTCCCAGCCGCGGGCCGTGCGAAGCAGCGACGGTTCGAAGTAGCGGAGGTCGAGCCCCTCGCGGAACAGCGAGGCGAGGCGCGCCGGACGGAGCGACTCCTCTCCCGGGGCCAACGCAGTGCCGGCTTCGCGCAACACGTCCTCAGCCGCGAGGTGGATGGGCCGGAACAGCGTCCCCGCGAGCGCGTGCAGATGGTTACCGCGCACCAGTTCACGCCGCAGCGCGTGCGCGATCCGGCCGTTCGGCACGAGCACGGTCCGGACGGGCAGGGGACCGTCCGCGGGGAGCTCCGCGATCGCGTTTGCCCAATCCGCGGTGGACCAGGCGATTCGAAGCTGCGGTGAGGCCGTCATGCGCTGGTGGTCGAGGCGAAGGTGGCGACGATTTGAACCACGACCGGGGCGTGGTCGTCCATCGCCGACGACGACGGACGGCAAAAAATTCCGACCGACGGTTCGCGCAGTCCAGCGGTTGTCGATCCCCTCGGGTAGAATCGTGCCGATGACACGCCTGCCGTCTCCCCGATGTGCCGCCTGCGGCGCGGAAGCCGGACCCGGAACCGGATGGCGAATCCGGATCGCGAGGTCCGCCGGGGTGATGCTCGCGAGGAGGAACGACCCGGTGCCCGAAGGTCGGCGTGCCTGGGCCGGCGAGGTCCATTGGCTCCCGCTCGGGGACGGCGATGACGGCGACTGCGTCGTCGTGTGGGGCCGGTGCTGGACCGATGAGGGCCGCGAGCGTGCCCACGCGGATGCGCGGGCCGGGCTGCTGCCGTGGATCTGCCAGCGCTGCGCGGGAAAGGTCTGTCCGCGCTGCGGCGCACCCGAGCGGCATCCTCTCGGTACGGACGTCGTCGACGCGGAAGGACGGACGGGGCACCTGCCGCTGATGCCGATCGGGCGGGGAGGTTGCCGGAATGCACCGTGTGTCGCGACGCGGGACTAGAACGCCCGCGGAGACCGAGGGTGCGGAGGCGCCGCCGGCGAGTCCGGGGCCGCCGATGACCGAGCGCGAGAAGTGGTTCGCGCGGGCCGTCGCGCGGAACGGAGCGGACTGGGTGGAGCGCCACAAGGTGCTGCTCGACGACCAGTGGGACTTCATCGAGTCCCTGTAGACGGCAGGTGCACGACGTCGGTCGCGACTGCGAGGGTTCTGATGCCTCGCGGCGCTACATCCAGCTGACGGTCAGCGTGCTGGTGCCGGTCGAGAGATCGGGCACCGCCGTGATCTTCTCCGTGATCTGGCTCTTCATGCTCTCCACGTGGCTGATGAGCCCGACAGTCCTGCCGTGCGCCTTGATGCCCATGAGCACGTTCATGACGTCGTTCAGCCGCGAGCCGTCGAGCGAGCCGAAGCCCTCGTCGATGAACAGCGTGTCGATGGCGATGCCGCCGGCGTTGGCCTGCACGATCTCGGCGAGGCCGAGCGCGAGGGCGAGTGAGACGCAGAAGCTCTCGCCGCCCGAGAGCGACGACACGTCGCGGTCGGAGTCGGTGTGCGCGTCGTGGATCATCAGGTCGAGGCCAGCCTTCCGCCGGCCGTCGCTCGCCGTTTCGGACGCGCGCAGGCTGTAGCGTCCCTCCAGCATCCCCTGAAGGCGGACGTTGGCAGCCTCGACGACGTCCTCGAACAGGGAGGTGAGGACGTACGTGGAGAGCGTCATGTTCAGCGCGTTGTTGCCGCGGGCCAGCTCGTTCAGCCGCAGCAGGACGCGCGAGCCGGTTGCGGTCTCGTCGCGCCGCTTCAACCGCGCGAGGATCTCGGCTCTGTCGCGCACGGCGTCGCGGACGGCGGTCTCGAGGTTGGCGACGCCGGTCAGGGCCGCGGACAGTTCGCCCTCGGAGTTGTCGAGCGCCTTCTGTGCCGCGTCCGTCGCGGCGAACTCGGGATGGTCGGGAAGAGCCGCGAGGGCGGTGCGCGCGCTCTGCTCGGCGCCCTTCGCGGCCTCGACCGCTGTGCGACGGCCCTCCAGGGCCCCCAGTGCGTCGGCCAGGGCCCTGAGAGCTTCGTTGCGCGCCGCGACCCTTGGAAACCCCCGGGCCGCCTGCTCGATGACTTCCAGTGCCTTGGCGATCTCGGCGCGGAGCGTCTCGACGTTGCCTCTCTCGGCTTGTAGCGCGACGGCCTTGCCCGCTCGCAGCTCGGAGCTCAGACTGCGCTGCTGCTCGGCCGCGGCGATCAGCTCTCGGAGCGATCCCACGACGGCGGCCTGCGTGTCGAGCCGTGCTACACGGGCCGTAATCTCGTCGGCGTCCGCCTCCGCGGCGTCGCCGAGACCGGCGAGCGTGGTCTCGGCGACGGCGACCTTCCGGACCGCCTCCCGATGTGCGCTTTCGAGCGCTGGCACGGCTTCCTCGATGCGCTGGACGTGCGCGCGCGCGGTGTCGACCTGATCCTCGGTGACGGTGTCCCCCTTCGCGCTCGCCGGGCGCGGATGCGTCGTCGAGCCACAGACCTGGCAGGGTTGTCCGTTCGCGAGCTTGGCGGCGAGGTCGGCTGCCGCGTTGGCGAAGCGTGCGTCGTGTAGCAGTTGCGCGAAAGCCCGTGCGCTCTCGAGCTCCGTTCGGTGGTTCGTGAGCCTGGACGCGGCAGCCTCGAGCTCCGCCGCCGCGGCCGCCACGGAGGCACGCGCATCGCGCGCCGCCGTCGCGGCGTCGAGCTCGCGGCGCGCGTCGGGCAGCTGCTGCAGCGCCGTGGTGGCAGCGGCGAGCTTCTCCTGGAGCTCCGCGATGCGTGCCGGGATGTCGGTGCCGATCTCCTTGCTGAGCGCTGCGATCGACTCTTCGAGCTCACTCACCGCCCGAGTGCGCTCTTCGAGAGCGTCCTGCTTGTCCCGCAAGCCGCCTTCCTGCGCGAGCGCCAGCTGCAGGTCGCGGATGGCCTCGGTCGCGGCGGCGACGTTCGTCGCGTGCCGCTCGACGTCCGCGATGTCGTCGTCGGAGAGGTCGAGATCGCGCAGCGCCTTCGCGTTTCTGCCGGTGAGCTCGGCGACCGCCCCCTGAAGTGCGTTCTGCGCGCCCTCGACCTCCACCGTCGCGGATCTCAGCTGCGTCCGCGCGTTCGCCTCGCACTTGCGGGCGTCGAGAGCGAGCCGGTCGGCGTTGCGCCTCGCTTCGAGCGGCGCGACCGCGGCGACCTTCTCCTGCCTCTGCCGCGCGAGGTCCTCGACGACGCGATCGAGCGTCGTCGGGATCGCCGCGCCGTCGCCGCCGGCGACCGCGGTCTTGAGGTCGCCGCGGATCTCCTCGCAAAGCGAGTGGCGCCCGACGAAGGTATCGATCGCCTCGTTGACGGATCGCGTCCGCTCGGCGATCTCGTCGCGTGCGTCGCGGGCCCGCTGCGCGAGCATGTTCTCGATGCGCCCGAACTTCTCCGTCGAGAAGATGCGCTGCAGGATCGGCTGGCGAGCCGCGCTGCTCGACCGGAGAAAGTCCGCGAACTGTCCCTGCGGCAGCACCACCGTCTGCAGGAACTGCTCGCCCTTGAGGCCGACGAGCTCGCACAGCTCCGTGTTGGCCGCGGCGACCTGGCTCGCGAGGTTCTCGATAGAGCCGTCGCCGTCGATCCGGTCGACGCTGCAGGTGGCCTTCTCGGTCGTCATTCCCGATCGACGCAGCTTGGGTCGCTCGTACTCCGGGCTGCGGCGCACGACGAACGTCCCGGCCGGCACCGTGAACCTGAGCTCCACCTCGGTCGGAGTCGACGGATCGGCGTGCCTCGAGCGGAGCTTCACGCGCGCGTCGCCGTCGCCGCTCGCCTGGCCGTACAGCGCGAAGACGATCGCGTCGATGACCGTGGTCTTGCCGGCGCCGGTCGGGCCGTCGATCAGGAACAGCGCGGAGTCGCCGAGGGCGGTGAAGTCGATCTCGTGCGTGCCGGGGTAGGGGCCGAGCGCCGAGAACTTCAGGTACTCGATCTTCACTGACCGCTCCCCGTCTCGACGGCCTCGAGGGCCGACGAGAGGACATCGGCCTCCGCCGCGGTGGCTCCGAGACCGGTCACCTTGCCGACGAAGTCCTTGAGGATGTCGATCGGCTGCCGGTGCCGGTCGCGATCCGTCGCCCGCCGTCCGAGCAGCTCCGGGTCTCGGCCGTCGGGGATGTGGTAGTGCGCGATGATCGCGGCGTACTTCGAGCTCAGACGGGCGAAGAGGTGATCGGGACGCTCGCGGTCGGTGGTGATCAGCTCGACGAAATCGTCGAAGTGCGCCGCGTATCTGTCGCTCAGGAGGTTCTCGAGCGTGTCGCGAAGCCGCGCCATGCCGCGCCCCTGGGGAATCGGCAGCCGCTCGACCTCCGCGGGTGTGCCGGGGTCGCCGAGCGTGACGACGGCGAACGACTTCTCGTGCAACGTCTCCGACAGCGAGTAGCGCAGCAGCGAGCCGCTGTAGCGGGTTACCGTTGCCGACCCTTGCGGCATCGACACCTGCTGAGACCGGTGCAGGTGGCCGAGCGCCACGTAGGTGAAGCCGTCGAACAGCGCGGCCGGAACCGTCTGCACGCCGCCGATCGAAAGGTCGCGCTCGGACTCGCACGCGATCTTGGCGCGCTCGTCGTCGGTCGGCTCTGCGCCGCCGGCGGTGACGAAGGCGTGCGTCATCACGACGGTGCGGATCGGCGCGCCGTGCGCGGCTTCCCGCCGCGCGCGATCCTCGCGGATCCTCTGCAGGGCGACGCGGGTGACCGCTTCGTGCGATCGGTCGAGCGGTTCCTCACCGGGCGCGGCGAGATTGTGGCGCTCGGCATCGGGCCACAGGAATGTGACCGGGTACACGAGCACAGGGCCGTGCTCGTCCGCGAGTTCCACCGGCTGTGTGAGCGACCGGGTCGAGCCGACGATGTGCACGGCGTCGTGCATCAGGTTCGCGTTGGCCGCGAGACGCTCCGCCTGGTCGTGGTTGCCCGCGATGACGATGGTGATGATGCCCGCGTCGCGCAGCCGGGTGAGGATGCGGTTCAGCAGCTTGAGGCTGTCGACCGGCGGTACCGGGCCGTCGAAGACGTCACCGGAAACCAGGACGGCCGTGGTCCGCTGCTCGATGGCCGCGTCGACGATGTGGCCGAGGGCGGCTTCCTGGAAGTCGTGCACGTCGTGCGTCGCGAGCTTGCGGCCCAGGTGCCAGTCCGAGGTGTGCAGGATGCGCATGGATGAGCAGAGGTTGGGCGGTCGCGGTGTGGAGTCGGTTCGAGCGCAGCTGGGCGATCTAGCCCACGGCCGAAGGTGCTGATCAAGGATTCTAGGACACGCGGGGCGGACGTCTATCCAGTATTCCGAGGCGAGGCGCCGGGAATGGGTCTGGGCGTCGAGATGCAGCGCGAGCCCGAGAGGAGCAGTTCCGGGACCGGCGAGGCGTAGACCTTCACGCCGGTCGCATCGTACGTCCCGCGGGCGTCGCTCCACCCGAGCAGCCTCTGCTGGCAGTCGCGCACGAGGACGCGCCCATCCGGCTGGGCGTCGACGTAGCCGATCACCCGCTGCTGCGCGTCGCGGACGGCGGTTGCCGCCGCCACGCACGGTGACGCCGACAGCAGCACCGTCGCACAGGCGACGGCAAGCAACCTGGCCGTCACGCGTGGCGCTCCGCGCGGGAGCCATGGCGCGCCCGGCTGGAGCGCGTGCTATGCGTGGCGGGCTGCTCCCCGTCGCCGTCGCCGCTCGGCTGGGGGGCCCGAATCACCGGCGGCGCCTGCGTGCGTGCCTCCGTGGCGGGAGCGTCCTTGACGAGCTCGAAGACGTCTCCCTGGTCGCGGTGCAGCGCGAGAGCGAGCGCCATCGTGTCGAGAACGGACCGCTCGGTCGCGTCCGGGGCCCGGTTGGGAATCCCCAGATCGTTCAGCTCATCGGCGTCGATCACGAAGCCGTGCGACGGGTACGCGTGGATCAGACGGTGAACGAGCTCGCCGTGCCGCTCGGCCGGGATGTCGGGCCGGTGCCGCGCGAGGATGCGCATCGCATAGCTCGAGCCGACCTCGAGCCCGCGCGCGCCTTCCGCGACGCGAATCGGGTCGATCTTGGCGTAGATGGGCCCGTACAGGCTCGTCGTCACCTCCGCGGCCTTGGTGCCCGCATCGAACGGGCTCATCCGGCTGCCCTTCACGACGCGCTGGACGGCGTCCTCGTACGCGTCGAGCGCCATTGCCTGGAGCTGCTCCAGCGCCTTGAAGAGCGCGAGGCGTGAAGTGTTGAGCGGAAAGTCGGCCTGCTGGCGCTCGTCGCACTGCGCGTCGAGCGGCCCGAGCTCACCGAGGTCGCCCAGGACGAGCTCGTCGGCGACCAGGCAGAACAGCGTCGCGGCGCTCTTGGCCATCAGGGGCACGAACACGGCCAGGTGCTCGAAGCGCTTCCGCAGCTCGCGCGCCATGACGTAGGCCGCGTCGATGTCGCCGCCGTTGCTGTAGAGCAGGACGTCGAGGGCGCCGCCCCTCGCGTCTCCGAGGGTCTCGCGCAGCGTCAAGGTGTCGCAACGCTGGATGCCCGGGTCGACGAGCACGAGGCAGGGACGGGACCGGTGAGCGCGCAGCGCGGCGGCCTCGCGGAGGATGCGCTGGGCGGGGTTCAGCTGTTCGTCTTCGTTCGGCGTCAATCGTACCTCCTGTCGTTGTCGCCACTTCTTGTACATCGCGTGATGGTCAACCGTTGGCATGCGGTCGCCCTTGGTGCCGGTTCAGCACGTGGTGCTGCGACCCGTCGTGCGCGAGACGTGCCCCATCAGGGGTCCGCGCGGGTCCGGTACCAATGTTCGGGCACTGCCGAAAAAAACCTCTTATGAGCCGCCGCGCCGCATGGTGAAGTTGACGTGGTGGGGTCGTGCACGAGGAGGTCGGTCTTGGAAGGTGATGAATCGGTGAGGGAGCGGAACCGGAAAAATGCTCGGCGAAGCACGGGACCGCGAAGCGCGAAGGGCAAGGCGCGCTCGCGGCTCAACGCGCTCAAGTTCGGAGTGACGTCGCGAGCTCTTCTTCTGCCGGGTGAAAGCCCGGCCGAGCTCGAGTCCCTCGACGCGGGGATCCGAGCGGCCCTGGCCCCGGTCGGTGCGGCGGAGACGATCCTCGTGGACCGCATCGTCATCGGCGAGGTTCGGCGACGACGGATCGAGCAGGCTGAGCGCAGTGTCCTGATCTCGGAGTGCAGGCAGCGAGCGGTGGAGCGGGCACGTCGCGAGCCACAGCGGTTGGCAATCGACCTCGCAGCCGTTCGGCTGGGCCTCGGCAGCGATGGTGCGACTGAGGAAGAGTGGCAGCTGCCCGGGTACAGGGAGGCGCTCGCGGAGGAGGAGGCGCTCGCCCGCGTCCGCGACGGCGAGGACGCCGACTTCGGCGTGACGTACACGAGCTCGATGGACGTTCTCGATCGTCTCGAGCGCCATCGTGCGGCTGCGGAGCGGAGCATCGACCGGGCCATGCACGAGCTGATGCGGCTTCAGGAGTGGCGACAGGGTGGCGACGCCCCGGTCCCCGCGGCTGTCGACGTCACGGTCGGGTTCGGTGGATCCATCGACGTGGAGGACACGTGATCCCCGCGGCATCCGGTCCAGGTCCGCGGCCGGCAGACCTGGCGCGGTGGATGAACGAGGATGCGCTGCGAGCGCTCGAGGCGTTGCTCGGCCGCACCCTGGCCCAGCTCGAGTTGTACGAGCTGCGGAAGGACGAGTGTCTGTCGATCGCAGGTGCGTTCGGTCTCCCGTTCGCGGTGCAGCTTGCGGCTGGCAAGCGTCTGCAGCAGCTCGACACGCGAATCGGGATTGCCCGCGAGACCATTGGAGAGCTCCGCATCCGTGTAGATACCTTTCGGCGACAACTCGGGATGTACCGACCGCCGCCGCGGGTCGAGCCACCTACCTCCCCCGCCATGCAGCGCGCTACACGCGCGGTGCAGAGGGACCTGCTGCAAACAGTCGACCGGGAACTTGCCAAAAGGCGGGCGACCGGTAGTCCGGATGAGCCGAAACTGCAAAACGAAGCCAGACCGGGCGACGTGGACGACTACGAAGACGATCTCGACTGGACTCGGTAAGCTCGCAGGACCCCATCATGTGAAGCGCTCGAGTGCCTTCCGGACTGTTTTCCAGTCGACGCCCAGTGCTCGCGCGATGGCGTGCTTGCTCATGCCGAGGTTCGCGAGCTCGCGAACCCGGGCGGCTAACGTCTGGTACGGGAAGGGCTCCCGCACCACGAGGAGGGAGAACGTCACCGGCATCCGGGCCGCGGTTCGAATTGGTAGCGATCGCGTCCACTGTTGGTACCAATTCGAACCGCCCTCCGAGGTTCCGGCTTCCCGCGACGCGACGTCGAGGAGGTCGAGGACCTCGAGGGCGGTTTCGGCTTGGTAGTACGGCCTATCCGCAACGCGTCTGACCGACTGGCGGCCAACGTGCGCGCCGCGCGATCAACTGCGTTCCCCACCGCACGCCGCGCGATCACCCGTCGTCGTTGCGATCTGGCGCCTCGGCCCTCGAAGCCGCATTCTACCGCCCGTTCGACGATACGCCGCGCTCGCGTCGATGCCCGTCGAGCGAGAGGAGGAATGGATGGTCAGCGGAGGAATGAAGCTCGCCGTGGTCGTCGCCGTCGCCGCGGCGTCGATCGCCACCTCGGGCAGGAGTGCGCGTGCGGACCTGCCCGGTCCCACGAAGGCGAAGCACTACATGGCGTCCTTCGTGCAGGCGTTCGCGCCGTGCACGGCGGCCAACGACACGACGACCGGCGCGATCGCGCTGCCGGCCTGCCATCCCGCGCTGCCGGTCGATCCCGAATGCACCTTCGACATGGGTGGCAGGGGCACGGGCAGCGCGCTCGTGCTCCCGCCCGACGGGACGAACCCGCAGGACGTGAGCCTCCGCGGCCGTCTCGTCGGCCTCAGCGCCGGCTGTGAAGGCGAGACGCTCTGCGTGTCGGCGACGATCGTCGTCTCGACCGTCGGCTGCAGCAGCGGTGACACCGACGGCTGCACGATGTCGACGCTGACCGACTTCCCGATCGGCACCGGCGACAACGGCTGCGGCGTGGTCCAGGACGGCAAGGTCAAGCTGCGCACCACCGTCAACACGGCCTTCGGCGCCGAGGTGCTGAACTCGAACACGGTCATCCAGATCCGCGGCGTCGGCGTGCGGCGCGTCTCGTCTGTGAACTCGCCCGCGCCGTCCGCGAGCTCGTTCGAGTCGGGGCTCCTGACGCGTTAGGGCGCCTCGCGCACGACTCCGTGCTGGGAGCGCCCCCGGGGTCGCTCCCGGGGGCGCTCCCGTCGCTCGACGCGCGCGGCGTTGCACTGGGCTCGGGCCCGCACCGATACAGGCTTCGGCTACCGGCTTCCGTGCGCGCTGCGTCGCGCTACGGATCGGCAGCTTCGCCGGCGCCCTGCGCGGACCCGCGGCGCGCAGGCTCGCGATCCGCGCCACCTCGGTGCGGGCCCCTTGTGGTCGTCGACGCCGATCCGGCAGGGGGGACGCCGGCGTCGCGGGGCCGGTCCGGGGGCCAGCGTGTCCAGCCGTGGAGCCGGGCGCGCGCGGATGCTTCATTGCGCCGACTCCCGACGGCGGTTCCGCCGGGAGCGCAACCACGGAGGAGCGTCATGCGAGCGGTGCAGGTACAGCGTCTGGAGGGTCCCGGATCGGTGTCGGTGGTCGAGATCGACGAGCCGAAGGCGGACGGCCGGAGCGTCGTCATCGACGTGCACGCCGCCGGCGTGACCTGGCCCGATCTGCTGCTGACGCGCGGCCTCTACCAGATGAAGCCGCCGCTGCCCTTCGTGCCGGGCTCCGAGGTCGCCGGCGTCGTGCGCTCGGCGCCGGAGGGGTCCCCCTTCAAGGTCGGCAGCCGGGTCGCGGCGTTCCCGGGGCTCGGTGCCTTCCAGGAGGTCGTGGCGGCGCACCCGAGCTCGGTCGTGCCGCTGCCGGACCGGATCTCGTTCGAGGCCGGCGCGGCGCTGCCGATGAACTACCTCACCGTCGTGTTCGGCCTCGTCCGTCGCGGCCGCCTGAAGGCCGGCGAGACGGTGCTCGTGCACGGCGCCGCGGGCGGCGTCGGCAGCGCGGGCGTGCAGGTCGCGAAGGCGTTCGGTGCGCGCGTGATCGCGGTGGTGTCGACCGACGCGAAGCGCCGCATCGCCGAGCAGGCGGGCGCCGACGAGGTGATCCTCGCCGACGGCTTCCTCGCTGCCGTCAAGTCGCTCACCGGCGGCCGCGGCGCCGACGTCATCCTCGACCCGGTCGGCGGCGACCGCTTCACCGACTCGCTGCGCAGCCTCGCGCCGGAAGGACGCCTGCTGGTCGTCGGCTTCACCGGCGGCGAGATCCCGACGGTGAAGGTCAACCGCCTGCTGCTCAACAACGTCGACGTCGTCGGCGTCGGGCTCGGCGCCTTCGTCATGCACGAGCCGAACCTGCTGCAGATCGAGTGGGCGAAGCTGCAGCCGCACCTCGAGGCGGGCCGGCTCGACGCGCCGATCGGTGCGGTCTACCCGCTCGAGGAGGCGGGCCGCGCGCTCGCCGAGATGGAGGCGCGCCGCGCGATCGGCAAGCTCGTGCTGAAGGTCCGGTAAGGGGCGTCGGCGGCGCGTTCTGCGCTCGGCGCCAGTGCGCCCTGCACTTCGGCGTCTCGGTCGTGATCCGGAGCCGCGGCTTGCGGACTGACGTCCGGGCCGTCGCGCAACCCTTCTACCGGCAGTCCGCGTCGCCTACCGGCAGTCCTCGCCGCCGAAGACGTTCGGCCGGCAGGTGATCCTCCTGCCGTCGGGCAGCGTGACGTCGCGGCCGCCAAACACATTCGGACGCGACGAGGCGCGGCCGCCGCCGGGCAGCGCGTAGTCCATGCCGCCGAAGACGTTGGGGCGCGAGGTGACCGTGCCCTGCGGGCTGGTCTCGTCGTAGCCGCCGAAGACGTTCGGCCGCGTGGTGGTGCGCGTGCCGTCGTTGCGCGTGGTGTCCATGCCGCCGAACACGTTCGGCCGCGACGTCGTGCGCGTGCGGCCGTCGTCGCTGGTGCAGTCCTCACCGCCGAAGACGTTGGGACGGCACGATGTCCCGGCGCCGGCGGGCGCGGGGGCGGCGAGAGCGCAGCAGGCGAGGGCGGCGGTGAGCAGGCGGAGGTGCATGGTCGTCACCCGGAGAGGATCGCATCCGCCCCGGCCAGCGGTTGAACACGCCCGACGCGTCGGGGTTGCGCCCTCACTCGGGGTACCCGGTGATGTCCTTGATCTCGCGGAACAGCGGTAGCAGCTGCCGGTACATGCGCAGGTACACGCGTTCGTAGAGGTTCCGGTACAGGTCGACGTTCGCCGGGTCGGGCTCGAACACCCGGGCGACGCGCGTCATCGCCGCGACCGCGGGCGGGAAGTCGGGAAACAGCCCGAGACCGACCGCGGCGTCGATGGCCGCGCCGACGACCGCGGTCTCGTGCGTGTGCGGACGCTCGGTCGGCAGGCCGAAGACGTCGGCGGTGATCTGCATCATGCCGTCGCTCTGCGAGCCGCCGCCCGCCGCGCGCACGCGGGTGATGGGCACGCGATTCTTCTTCTCCGTCGTCTGGGCTCCCTCCTTGAGCGCGAACGCGATGCCCTCGACGATCGCACGATAGAGGTGCGCGCGGGTGTGGATCTCGCCGAAGCCGACGATCGAGCCCTTCGCGTACGACGCGACCCACGGTCCGGGCGTCCAGTACGGCTGCAGCACGAGGCCCATCGCGCCCGGCGGGACCGCCTGCAGCAGGTCCTCGAAGAGCGCTTCGGGGACGATGCTGCCTTCCTCGGCGCGGAGCCGCTCGTGCAGTCCGAACTGCTCCTTGAACCACGACACCATCCACATGCCGCGCAGGATGTTGATCTCGGTGTAGTAGTGGTGCGGCACCGCCGACGGGTAGGGCGGCATCAGCGTCGTCACCTCGGCGTACCTCGCGTTGTGCGTGTTGATGGTCGCGATGGTGCCGTAGCTGAGGAACGCGATGTCGGGCGTCAGGCATCCGGCGCCGACGATCTCGCACGCCTTGTCGTTCGACGCGGCGATCACCGGCAGCCCCGCGCGGAGCCCGGTCTCCGCGGCCGCGGCGCGCGTCACCTGCCCGAGCGTCTCGCCGGGCAGCACGAGGTCGGGCAGCTTCTCGCGCTCGATCGGGAAGACCCACGACTTCGGATCGAACCTGCCGGACCAGCGTGAGCGCTTCACGTCGATCGGCATCGTGGCGACGATGTTGCCGACGGAGTCGCGGTACTCGCCCGTCAGGCGATGCGTCAGGAAACCGGAGAGGCAGAGGTACTTGTGCGTCCGCTGCCAGATCTCGGGCTGGTTCTGTCGGATCCAGTTCGAGCGGCAGTACTGCGTCGCGTACTCGACGAAGGAGTAGATGCGAGCGGCCTTCAGGACCGGCACGAGCGCGTTCGGGATCAGCCCCTTCGTGCTGGCCTTGCGCTGGTCGAGCCAGACGATCGCGGGCCGCAGCGGCTTGCCGTCGCGGTCGACGTTGACGTAGGTGCCGCGCTGCGTGCCGATCGCGACCGCCACGATGCGCTGCGGCTCCGAGGGCGCGCGCGCGGCGGCACGCTCGACGATCCGTCGGAGCGCCTCCCGCAGCACGTTCCAGTAGACGTCGGCGTGCTGCTCGGCCCAGCCGGGGCGGTCCGAGAAGTAGGGATCGATCGGGGTCTTGACGAGGTCCACGATCGCTCCGGTCGTGTCGACCAGCGCCGCGCGCGTCGACTGCGTGCCGACGTCGACCGCCAGCAGCAGCTGGTCTCTTCCGGTGGATGGGGTCGGCGGAGCGTGGGGCGGCGGCGCCATGGCGCGACGGGCCTACCACGAATCTGCAGTGCAGGGCACGTCCGGCGCCGTGCGTGCGCCCGGAGCCCGGAGTGCGCTCACGGGGCGGGCGCTCCACCGCCGCCGTCGAGGAGCCCGGCGTGGAACGATGCCGAGGACCCGTGCTAGACGTGGCCGATGCGATTTGTGGCGACGTCGCTCACTCTGGCTCTGGTCTGTGCCCCGGGGCTCCTCGCGGGGTGCTCGCACACCTCTGGCGGAACCGGCGCGAGCGCCTCGTGCGCCGCAACGGCTCCCGAGGCGCTTTCCAGCTGCGTCGCCGCGTACGGCGCTGCGACCGCCTCCTGTTACGTGACCGACGGCGGCGCGTGCGCGGCGGACGACGCGGGCACCGCAGGCGCGCTGGCCGACCTCGAGTCGGCGGTGCGGGCGAGCTGCGGCGACGGCGACTTCGGCGCGCTGTCGTCCGACGCGCTGGCAGGACGCCTGCGCAACGCCTGCGCGTCCGAGGCCTCGTCGATCGCCTGGCGCACCTACGGCGGGCCGCAGGGCGTCGTCTGGCCGAAGGCGGACGCGGCCGCGCGGCAGTGCCTGACCTCGGCGCACGAGGCCGTGCGCGATCTCGTCTCCGACAGCCTGGGCGCGATCGCGGCCTGCCTGCGCGACGAGAGCTGCACGCAGGCGGCGCTCGCCGCCGAGCGGGCGGGGCTCATCGCGGCGGCGCGGGCCGAGGTCGAGGCGGCGTGCCCGGACCTCGCGCCGCTGATCGCGCTCGACGCGCCGACCTACGTCGCGCGCGCCTCGCGCCAGGCAGAGTGCATCGCCGCGGTGAGCCACGAGGACACCAACGGCCTCGACCTCGGCTGTGGTCCGTCGGCGGCGGAGTTCGACGCGCCGCGCGGCGAGTGGGTCCGCATCCCGGTCGACCGAGTGCGCTGGAACGCGCAGTGCGGCGACGGCAGCGACTACTCGTTCTGGGTGCGGCTCGCGCCCGAGGGGGCGCCACTCGACCGCGTGATCGTCGGCCTGCAAGGCGGTGGCGTGTGCCTCTTCGAGGCGGACTGCGCCGCGCGCCAGGTGAGCGCGCCGGGCCTCTTCACCGCGGCCGACGACGAGCCGCTCGGCCTCGGCATCGCCTCCAACGACCCGGCCGAGAGCCCGTTCGCCGACTGGACCAAGGTCTACCTGCCGTACTGCAACCAGGACGTGTTCGCGGGCGGCGGCGTGGTCGAGAACCTGGGCTCGGTCTCGGTGCCGCGCTACGGCGCGGTCAATCTGCGCGCTGCCATCGAGATGGTGCGGAACGTGATCTGGCAGAAGATGGACGCCGAAGGCGGCGCGGGCTTCCGGCCGGACGAGCTGGTGGCCCTGTTCGGCGGCTGGTCGGCCGGCGGCTACGGCACGCTGTACAACTACCACTGGCTGCTCGACGACCTGCAGTGGCCGCGTACCGCGGCCTTCCCGGACGCTGGCATGGCGCTCGACAACGGCTCGATCGTCGGCGTCCGCGGCCTCGGCCCGGTGAAGATCCCGGCCTGGGGGGCGCGCAACAACCTGCCGCCGTCCTGCTTCGACGGCGACTGCGCGGTCGGCGAGGTGATCTTCAACAGCATCGCGCCCCGCCTCCGCCAGGTGCCAGAGCAGCAGATGCTGGTGATCGGCAACCAGCGCGACCAGACGCAGCAGAACGATGCCTTCTTCGACGACGGGGCGTTCTTCATCGACACGATGCGCGGCACGTACTGCCGGACGAAGCAGCTGAACGGCATCCACTGGTACTTGACCTCGACGTCGGACCGCAGCGTGCACGTGGTGTCGCTGCGGCCCGAGTTCTGGTCTGGCGTGGTGGCGGGCGAGTCGATGCGCGACTGGTTCCGGCATGCGGTCGAGGACCCGGACACGCTGCAGAGCCGCGCGGAAGAGGGCGCGTTCCAGGCGGCGGTGCCCGGCGTCGCCGCGTTCCCGTGTGCCGTAGCGCCCTGAGGGACGGACCCGGGCGCGAACGCACGCGGAGCAGTACGCGGTTGCGCGTGGGAGGCGCGGCGAAGGGCACCGGCGAGCCGGGGACTCGCGGCCCCTGCACATCCGGGTGCAGCCGCGCATGACGCCCGTCGCCGTCAGATGCGGCGGCGGCCGCCGAGGATCGGCTTCAGTAGCGACGAGACGAGGCAGTGCTGCTCGATCGAGTGCCGGAGTGGCAGCTCGGTGTGGACCTTGTAGCGGTTGCGCCGGCCCACGCGGACGTGGCTGAGGTAGCCCGCGTCCTCGAGCTCGGAGACGATGCGCTGCACGGCGCGCTCGGTGACGCCGACCTGCGACGCGACGTCGCGCATGCGGACCGCCGGATTTGCCGCGATGCAGGTGAGCACGTGCGCGTGATTGGTGAGGAACGTCCAGGGGGCCGCGGCAGCACGACCCTCGGGCCGCGCGGCGCGAGATCCGGGCGGCCGCCCGGCCGTCGCTCGCGCGCGCGCGGGATTCGCGGTTGTCGACATACGTCCTGCGCTTCGCCTATCACGCACGGTGCGGCGGCTTCAACGCGTCCTCTGCACGGGGGCGCGCTGCGGCGCCGCCGTGCACGGGGGGCATCCCGACGGCCCGCTCAGGCAACGCGCAGGACGCGCGCCCCGCGACCGATGCCCCGCTTGATGTCGAGGATCGCAGCGTTCGCCTCCTCGAGCGGGACCTCGCGGACCTCCGGCAGGATGCCGGTGTCGGCGGCGAGTGCGAGGAACTCGCGCACGTCGCTGCGCGTGACGTTCGCGACGCTCTTGATCTCCTTCTCGAGCCACAGGTGCGAGGCGTAGTCGAGCCTGGAGAGGACGTCGCGGTCGGTGTTCTCCTTGCGGATGGCGTTGATCACGAGCCGTCCGCCCGGTGCGAGTGCCTCGAGCGCCCTGAGCACGGGCGTCCACGCGGGTGTCGTGTCGATGATGGCGTCGAGGGCGACGGGGGGGCGGGCGTCGATGTCGCCGGTCCACACCGCGCCGAGCTCGTGCGCGAAGGCGCGCTCGTCGGGATTGCGAGCGAAGACGTAGACCTCCATGAAGGGGAAGCGGCGCAGCGCCGTCGCGAGCACGAGGTGTGCGGACGCGCCGAAGCCGGTCAGGCCCAGGCGTTTTCCGTTGCCGAGCCCGGTCAGGCGCAGCGAGCGGTAGCCGATCGCGCCCGCGCAGAGCAGCGGTGCTGCGTGTGCGTCGCTCAGCGAGGCGGGGATCGGGTGCGCGAAGCGGTCCGGGACCACCATCTGCTGCGCGTAGCCGCCGGTCACGTCGCGTCCGGTGGCGACGAAGTCCGGGCACAGGTTCTCGTTTCCGGCGAGGCACGCGCGACACTTGCCGCAGGCGGCATGGATCCACGCGACCCCGACCCGCGCGCCGACCTCGATGCGCGTTGCCTCGGCGCCGCGCGCGACGACGGTGCCGACCACCTGGTGGCCGAGGATCGCCGGCAGATGGGGGGGCGGCGTTCGCCCCTCGATCTCGTCGATCTCGGTGTGGCAGACGCCGCACACGGAGACGTCGACGAGCAGCTCGTCCGGTGCGGGCTCGGGCTCCGCGACGATCTCGTGCGACAGCGGGCTCATGTTGCGCCGCAGGTCGCACACGTTGCGCAGAACCATCGCCCTCACGTCGTCAACCCCCTCTTGTGGGCTCCCACGGCCCCCATCGTACCGGCGTGCCGCCGCCGAGAATCACCCGGCAGCGCCGACCACGGAAGCCATTTTCTGCGGGTCCGTGCGACAAATCTCGGACCGGGGCGAACGTGGAGCTAGCGTCTGCGCTGGCGAGCGCTGATGCTCTGCGTGCTCGAAAGCTGAACGGTGATCTGCCAACATCCCGCCGCCATGAAGCCGCGTCCCGAGCCCGATTCGCTGTCTGCCTTCGACGGACGCGTGCGCCGCGGCGTTCGCAGCCGCGAGGCGATCGTCGCGGCCCTGATGGAGCTCGTCGGCCGGGGCATCCTGCAGCCGACGGTACAGCAGGTCGCGGAGCGCGCTGGTGTCGGGGTGCGCAGCGTCTTCCGGCACTTCACGGAGATGGAGACGCTCTACCGGGCGATGGACGCGCGCCTCGAGGCGGAGGCGCGGCCGCTGCTCGCCGGGGCCGAGAGGGCAGGGTCGCTCACGGCGCGCGTCGGCGCCCTGGTGCGGCAGAGGGCGACCTTCTTCGAGCGCATCGCGCCGTACAAGCGCTCGGGGAACCTCGTCCGCTGGCGGTCGCCGTTCCTGCAGGAGCGCCATCAGAACATGCAGCGGCTCCTGCGCGCGGACCTGCTGCGCTGGTTCCCGGAGATGAGCGGCGCGCCGGTCGCCGCGGTCGAGGCGCTCGACCTCGCGACGTCCTTCGAGGCGTGGGAGCGCCTGCGGTTCGACCGCCAGCTCGGTCCGCGGGCGGCGTCGGCTGCGGTCGAGGCGGCCGTGCTGGCGCTGCTCGAGGCGCAGCCGCGCCGGACGGCCGCACGCAAGACCGCCCGTCGCGGCTGACGTGCGGTTGCGACCCGGCGCGCGACGGACGTCAGCCGAGCGCGAGTTGCGACAGCGCGGCGATCAGCGCGATCGCCAGCCCGACGGTGATGCGCGGGCTCGCGTAGATCAGGATCTGCGGCCGGGTGGGAAACGACATCGTCACCGGAGTCGCCGCGATCTTGAAGAGGTGCGCGTTCGCGAAGCGCGGATCGGTGATCAGCTCGAGCAGATCGCGGCGGCTCCGGTAGCGCATGTAGCCGATGATCGTCCATCCCGGATCGGGGCCGACGTTCCAGGTGTCGAGGTAGCCGCCGATCACGCGCGCGACCACCGCCGGGTGGCCGCCCTTGCGGACCAGCGCGCGGACGAACACGCGCGAGTAGCTCTGCAGCAGGTCCGGCCCCGAGGTCGGCGCACCGGTCTCCGGATGCGGCACCGGCTCGGACGCGAGCTTGACCAGGTTCAGCATCGCGAACTCGCCACCGTCGTCGCGCTCGAGGAAGGCGCGTAGGGTCGCGATCTCCTCGGTGTTGGCGCGAGCGTGCTCCGGCAGGCGGGGCAGGAAGTGGTCGATCTCCGCGGCGGTGAGGGGCGGCCGCCGGTTGTCGTAGAACCGGCGGAACCACGCGTAGAGCGCCGCGGCGACGAGCCAGATCGCGAGGGCCGTCACCGGTGCACCGCCGGCCGCGGCTTGCGCCCGCCCTCGAGGTCCTCGTTGCGCTGCTGCAGGCGCCGCATCGAGATCTCGTGCGACAGCGGCTCGGACGGCCCGACCACCGTGTACCTGGCCGCGTGGTATGGCCCGATGCCCGACCCCGCACCCTTCCCGACGGCGACCCGTCCCGCGATCTCCATGCCCGTTCTCTCCTTGCGTCCAGCTCCGAGTAGTGGCAGAAGCTATGCCACTAATGGCGGGCAACGCAAACGGAGAGGTCGCGCCCGCGAGGGAGGCCCACGATGCAGACTGCCTCGACCTGCGCGACGTGAACCTCGTCTGCCACGACTGGGGTGGCATCATCGGCCTGCGGCTGGTCGCCGAGCAGCCGCAGCGCTTCGCGTCCGTGGTCGCCGCGAACATCGGCATGCCGACCGGGCAGACGCCGGTCAGCGAGGACCTGCGCAAGTGGCCGGAGATCGCGCGGCAGATGCCCGAGTTCCCGATCGGCCGCATGGTGAGCATGGGCTGCACGGGCGGGCTCACCGACGCGGAGATCGCCGCCTACGACGCGCCGTTCCCGGACGAGACGTACAAGGCCGCCGCGAGGAGCTTCCCGGCGCTGATCCCGATCACGCCCGACAACGCCGCGGTGCCGGACCAGCTGCGCGCCTGGGAGACGCTCGACCGGTTCGACAGGCCGCTGCGGTGCGCGTTCAGCGACATGGATCCGTTCGACAAGGGCGGCAACAGGGCGCTCGAGAAGCGCGTTCCCGGCGCGCAGGGCCAGACGCACACCGCCATCACCGGCGGCGGACACTTCCTGCAGGAGGACCGCGGTGCGGAGCTCGCGCAGGTGGTCGTCGCGTTCCTCGGACGCGTGCACGGCGGCGCGCAGCGCGGCTGAGCGGCTGCGGTACGCTCACGGAGGGCAACCCCGGTGGAGTCCGCGTTGACTTGCGCATCGGCACGAAAGCAGACGGGCGTAGGAGTCCCGTGCCGGTCGCGAAGAGACAGACGCGACGGCTCTACCTGGCCGCAGCCGAGCGGCGGCAGGGCGCCCTACGTCGAGCGGTAGACCGGGCTGCGCGACGGCGAGACACAGGCGGTCTCCTGGACGCTGGTGACGCTGCCGGCGGGCTCGTGAACGCGATCGCCGCCGGCTCGATCGCGCGCCCACGCGGCGCCGCGCTCTGGGTGCGTGTCGCCCGGGACGCGATCGCGAGCCAGCGCGACGAGAGCGACCCTGCACGGCGTCGCTGAACGACGACCCACGGGGACGCCGACGCCCGGCACCGAAGTGCGATACCGAAATAGGACACGGAACACGCAACGACCGATCGACCGACGGAACACCGGAGGGAACCCATGACGACCCGCATGCTGCCATCGCGCCTGCTCCTGACGGCACTCGTTCTGTCGTCGACGTCGACCGCGTACGCACAGCCCGGACCGTGGTCGCGCACCGAGACGCGGGCAGGCGCGGCGCGAGCTTCGTTCCCGGCAGCCGGATCTTCGACGACTTTCACGTCACCGCGGAGACGCCGGGCGCGGTCTCGCGCAGCGACAGCAGTGCGGGCTCGAGCCCGTGCGCGCGTGCGTCCGTGACGGCTGCGCCGAGCGCGACGAGCAGCGTGACGAGCGGCAGGAGCGCGCGCCGCGTGCGGGACGCGACACGGGTCATCGGCTGGCCTCCCGCTCCTGCCACGCGCGAGACTCGACCTCGAGCGCGTGGCGGCGGCGCATCTCGTGCACGGACTCCTTCAGCCGCCGCGCGCGCTCGGCTTCGCGCCACGACTCCAGCACGCGGCCCCGCACCTGGTCGAAGGGCGGCGGCGTGCCGGCCTCGCGTCGCTCGACGAACACCAGGTGCAGTCCCCAGGGCGACGCGAACGGACCGGCCCACGCGCCGGCGGGGCTCGCCAGCACGTCGGTCGCGAACGGCGCGCCGAACAGCTTCTCGAGCTGCGCGGGCGACTGCGCGACGAGGTGCGCCGGCATCGCGAACGAGTCGCCCTCGCGCACGGCGTCGCGCGGCGCCGGGCGGCGTTCGCGAAGCGCAGCGAGCTGGCGCTCCGCGTGCCGCAGCGCAGTCTCGTCGCGGGAGTCTGCGGCGAGGAAGACGTGCCAGAAGCTGACGCGCTCGGGGAGCGCGTCGGACGCGTGCTGGTCGTACCAGTCGCGCAGCTCCGCCTCGGACGCCTCGCGCTCGTCGACGCGGCCGATGAGCAGGCGGACCTTGTGGATCAGGATGCGCCGCACGACGAGGTCGTGGCGGTCGAGGCCGAGATCGAGGGCGCGCGCGTAGAGCTCCTCGTCCGTGGCGTCGGCGTCGTCGCTCAGGACCTGCATCTGCCCGACAGCTCGAACGCGGTGTGCGCGCCCGCCGCGAGGAGGCGGCGGATCGCCTGGCGCGGCGTCTCGCTGGCCGGAGCGGGCGCGCGATGGCGCGGTGGGGCACCGTCGGATCCGGCCATGCGCGGACCGTAGCCTCCCGCCAGCGTCGTGAGAAGGGCGCGCCGCGGCGCCGGTCGGTGCCGGTGAGCAGTCCGGGTTGCCGCCCACCGCCCGGGCGGTCTACGAGCTGCGCCGGAGGTGAACGCATGGAGAACGCAGGCCTCGTCGCGCCCGTCATGGCGCTGGTGCTGTGGACCCTCGTGGTCTGGCTGTGGATGTACGCGACGCGCATCCCGGCGATGCAGAAGGCGAGGATCGACCCGCAGTCGGCCGCGCGCACGGGCTCGCTCAGCGAGTCGCTGCCACGCGAGGTGATGTACGTCTCGGACAACTACAACCACCTCATGGAGCAGCCGACGATCTTCTACGCGGCGGCGCTCGCGGCTCAGCTCGCCGGTCAGGCCGACGGCCTCAACGTCGGGCTCGCCTGGGCGTACGTGATCCTGCGCGTCGTGCACTCGCTGATCCAGTGCACGGTCAACGTCGTGACGGCACGCTTCGCGGTGTTCTCGCTGTCGACGATCGTGCTCGGGGTGCTGGCGATCCGGGTCGCCCTCGCCGTGTTCTGACGGGCGCCGCTCGCTCCCCGGTAGGACCGCTCGAGGCGGGGCCGTTCCGGCCGCCGGGCCGCGCGGTCCGTTCCGGGCGCACGGCTCTTTCGCGGACCGTGCGTTTCGTGCTTTGGTGGCCGGGAAGGTATCCACATGCACAACCGGGTGATCTTGGCCGTGGCGGCGCTCGCCGTGCTGGCGGCGGGGCAGGGCGACCGCGTGGCGGAGGCGAAGCGCCGGCTCCCCGGCGTGCGCCTCGAGTGCAGCTCGCTCAACGACCGTTACGAGTACTGCCACACGCACGCGATCGGCTCCGTGCGGCTCGAGCGGCAGCTCAGCAAGACGGCCTGCCGGCAGTACGAGACGTGGGGTGCCAACGGCGACGGCAGCGGCGTCTGGGTGAAGAACGGCTGCCGTGGCGTCTTCGTCGTGGAGCGCGGCGGCCGGCCCGGGGGGGGGCAGGCCGGCGGTGGCAAGGGCACGACGATCACGTGCACCTCGAAGGACTTCGCCTACGCGCACTGCGACGTGCCGACCTGGGGTCGTCGCATCCACGTCGAGCGCCAGCTCAGCGACCGTCGCTGCGTGCAGGGCGACAACTGGGGCGTCGACTGGCACGGCATCTGGGTCGACCGCGGCTGCAACGCGGTCTTCGCGGTGCGCTGAGGGGGCTCGGGCCCCGGCGCAGCGCCTTTGCCATCCACCGGGCCGCGCGTCGTCCGGTGGCGGGCGGCGCGTCGCGGTACCGCTCAGCAAGTCACCGGCAGACTCTCGATGCCGCTCACGAAGTTCGATGGCCGTAGCGGCGGCGGCTCGTCGCTGGCGAGCTGGAGATCAGGTAGGCGCTGCAGCGCCTCCTCGAAGAACACGCGCAGCTCCAGGCGCGCGAGGTTCGAGCCCAGGCAGAAGTGTCCGCCGAGGCCGAACGCGATGTGGTCGTTCGGCTTGCGCGCCGAGTCGAAGCGGAAGGGATCCGCGAATACCTTCGCGTCGCGGTTGGCGGACGGGTAGAGCAGGATCACCTTCTCGCCCTCGCGGATGGTCTCGCCGCGGAGCTCGACGTCCCGCGACGCGGTGCGGGACATGTTCTGGATCGGGCTCACCCAGCGCAGCATCTCCTCGACGGCAGTCGGGATCCGCGAGGGATCGGCGGCCAGGGCGGCGCGCTGCTCGGGGTGCAGCAGCAGCTGGTGCATGCCGCCGCTGAGCACGTGGCGCGTGGTCTCGTCGCCGCCGATCAGGATGAGCAGGCTCTCCATGATCAGCTCGTCGTCGGTGAGGCGTTCGCCATCGACCTCGGCATGCACCAGGATGCTGACGAGATCCTCGCCGGGGTTGCGGCGCCGGTCGTCGATCACGCGCCGCTGGTAGGCCGTGTAGTCCTCGAACGCCTTGCCGGCGGCCAGGGCGCGCTCGATGTCCATCGCACCGGTCGCGTTCAGCATGGTCTCCGACCACTCGAGCAGGAGGGGGTAGTCGGCGGGGTCGACGCCCAGCATGTCGCCGATCATGATCAGCGGCAGCCAGGCCGCGACGTCCTTGACGAAGTCGAACTGTCCGCGCGCCTTCGCGCGCTCGATCAGGTCTATGCTGACCTCGCGGGCGCGCTGCTCGCGAGCCGTCACCTGGCGCGGCGTGAACCCCTTGCTCACGAGGGCGCGACGCTTGCGGTGGTCCGGATCGTCCATGTCGATCATATAGGGCATCGCCGGGGTGTCCGGACGGATGCCACCGCTCGAGCGCCAGGTCTGGTTGTCCTTCGACAGCGTGAAGACGTCCTCGTGCAGCGTGATTCCCCAGACCTGTCCCACCTCGTCCCAGTAGACGGGCGCGTTCTCGCGCAACCAGGCGAGGTGCGTGTGGGGGTCGTTGCCGTAGAACGCGCCGTCGGTCAGGCGTACCGCAGGGTTTCGGGGATGAGCGGGCATGGCGCGGGTGTCTAGCACAGGGCACGGCCGGCGCGCTGGCCTCGTCCGCTGCCCGGGCCCGGGGCGAGGGGTCAGGGCCCGCCGACCGGCCACAGGCGAGTATCTCGTTGACAAGCAGCGCTACAGGACGGAATAGTCGCCGGCGATGATCACCGTCGAGGCGGGAAGACCGTGAGCGCTCCGGAGCCCGGGCTGCTGCCGCGCATGCCGCCGGCGCCGAACGAGCGGTCGCGGCAGAGCCTGCTCGATGCCGTGATGAACGCCTCGTACGACGGCATCTGCCTGGTGTCCCCCGAAGGGACGTTCCTCGAGATGAACGGCGCCTTCGAGCGCATCACCGGTCTCCGGCGCGAGGACTGGATCGGACGCACGATCGGCGAGATGCGGACGAGCCCCGGAATGGCGCGCAACTCGGCGGCGCTCGAGGTGCTGCGCGGCAGCTACCCGGCCACGACGCTGGTGAACCTGCGCGACGGCGAGCTGATGCTGGTGACCGCCAGCCCGCACTTCGGCGAGTCGGAGGAGCTCGAGAGCATCATCCTGAACGTCCGCAACATCACCGAGCTCAACCACTTGAAGCGCAACCTCGAGAAGCGCCGGGGCGATTCGCTCCTCGCCGAGAACGAGGTCCCCGGCTTGCGCGATCGCCTGGCCAAGGTCGGCCTGGGCGAGTTCGTCGCCCAGAGCTCGGCGATGGTCGAGATCGTCTCGACGGTCATGCAGATCGCGGACTTCGACCTGACGGTGCTCATCGAGGGCGAGACCGGCGTCGGCAAGGGCGTGATGGCGAGCCTGCTGCACCGCCTGAGCCGCCGCTCGGACAAGCCGTTCATCGAGGTCAACTGCGGTGCGATCCCCGAGTCGCTGATCGAGTCCGAGCTGTTCGGCTACGAGCCGGGGGCGTTCACCGGTGCATCGCGCGAGGGCAAGCGCGGCTACTTCGAGGCCGCCAACGGCGGCACGATCTTCCTCGACGAGATCGGCGAGCTGCCCAAGGGGTCGCAGGCGAAGCTGCTCAAGATCCTCGACGACCGGATGCTGGTGCGCGTCGGTGGGACCCACGCGCGCCACCTCGACGTCCGCGTGGTCGCAGCGACCAATCGCCACCTGCGCGATCTGGTGCTGCAGGGTCAGTTCCGAGCCGACCTCCTGTACCGCCTCGAGACGATCCCCATCGTGATTCCGCCGTTGCGCGAGCGTCCACGCGACCTGAAGGCCCTGATCTACACCTTCATCCGGACGCTCAGCCAGGAGTTCCGGTGCGACCGGGAGATCAGCAGCGAGGCGGTGGGGCACCTGATGAGCTACCCGCTGCCGGGCAACGCGCGGGAGCTGAAGAACCTTCTGGTCCGCCTCGTTCTCACCTGCCAGGAGCGCGAGATCGACGTCGGGCACGTGGCTGCGGTCCTCCGTCGCCAGAATGCCGGCGGCGACGCCGACGACGGCACTGCCGTGCCGGGACTGGACGCGGACGGCCCGTCGCGCTCGATGCGCGATCGCATCGAGGAGTTCGAGCGTCGCCTGCTGGCGGAATGCACGCGCCGCTACCGCTCGACGTACGAGGTCGCCGAGCACCTCGGGCTGAACCAGTCGTCGGTCGTGCGCAAGATGAAGAAGTACGGCATCCGGCCGCACGCGTTCCAGCGCGGCGGCTGAAGGGCCGCCGCGCTGGTGGTGGGTCAGCCCACCGGGAACCAGTTCGCGTGGAAGCCCAGGGGCGCCCGCTGCGGCAGCTGCACGCGGGCGACCGGTCCGGAGGCGATGTCGCGGGCGTCGAAGATCAGCACCTCGCTGCGGTTCCGTCCGGAGTCGTGGGACAGGTTCAGGATCCAGCCATCGTCCTCCGCCGTCCCTGCAGGGTCCGGCGCGAACACAGCCTCGCCGATGTACCCCTGATCGCCGGCGTACCAGGTGGTCCGGGTGTCGGTCCGGAGGTCGTACTTGACGATGGTGTCGAACTGGCCGGCGAGGGCCCCGGGGCGGGTGAAGGCCGGCATGTAGAGGCACTGGGTGCGCAGCCCGGTGCGGTCGTCGTTGACGCGGCCGAACTCGCCGAGCATGTCGTCGAGGGGTTCCCAGCCGGCGGCGCCCCGGGAAAGATCGATCCAGTACTTTGCCGGCCGTGCGCCGATCGTCACGACACCCGTCTCCGCTTCGGCGTCCTCGGCCTGCAAGCCGAAGTCCACCTTCTCGTAGCGGCACCCGGCAAGCTCGATCCGGTCGCCGTCGGCCCAGGCGTTCCAGAAGTGCTGGATGTGGCTCGGCTCGACCTCGAACCAGCGAATCTCGTCGGGCCCGCCGCGGCGAGGAAGAACACCCAGCCGGGTGCCGTTCTCCGGGCGCCACGCGACCATGGGCTCGGCGGTGCCCAGCGCCTTGATGTCGAACACCACCGGGCTGTCCATGAAGACGGCGTGCGTCTCGGTGATGACGAAGTCGTGCATCATGATCGGCGCGGGCATGTCGAGGTCGACGCGGTGCACGAGCGCACCCGTCGCGTCGGCGACGTAGTAGGTCAGGTACGGCGGAAACAGGTTGTAGGAGAAAAAGAACAGCTCTCCCGTGCGCGGATCGATCCGCGGGTGCGCCGTCATCGCACCGGCGAGCTTGCCGCCGAAGTCCCACTCGCCGACGGTGTCGAGCTCGGGCGTGACCTCGGTGGGCAGTCCTTGCTCCCACAGCGCGAGGAGCTTTCCGGCGTGCCGGATGATGTGCGTGTTCGCCCTGTTCTTGACCGGCCCGGCGCCGCCGACCAGCGACGCCTCCGGGAAGTTCATGACGTCGCTCAGACCCGGGTAGACGGCACGCCCGAGCGCGATCTCCGCCATGAGGCCACGGGATCGCACCCAGCGATTCCGGTAGACGACGCGGTCCGCCAGGAACTCGATGCCGTGCAGCATCCCGTCCCCGTCGAAGGTGTGGTACTTCCCGACCGGCTCGAACATCTGGTTCGGGCCGTTGCGCACGAAGTGTCCCCGGAGGTTCGCGGGAACCCGGCCGACGATCTCGCACGCGGTCGGTCCGATCTCCCGGTCGACCGGGAACATCTCTCCCCTGAGGTCGAGGTGGTCCCCGACGTTCGTCACGTGGCCGCGGAGCTGCTCGGTCGTCACGTCGAATCCTTTCACCGGGCCCTGGGCGCAGTGGCGCCGGCCGGAAGCGTTCGCGCCTGACCCAGGAAGTCGCTCTTGCCGAGCGGCACGCCCTGCATCCGGAGCACGTCGTAGGCGGTGGTGACGTGGAAGTAGAAGTGCGGCACCGCGAAGGAGAGGAAGAAGTCCTCGGTGGTGAACGGCAGCGTCACGTCGCCCGCCCTGAAGGTCACCCGGCCCCCCGCCAGCGCGTTCACGGCGCCCGCGTCGAGTGCCTCGATCTCGCCACGTGCGGCCCGCGTGTAGCCCTGCAGGCCGGCGTAGTCGAACTTCAGCGTCAGATCGGGCGCGCCGAAGCTGCCCTCGCGCGCCGCCGCGATCGCGACCGAGGACATGTGGACCAGCGTGACGATCTGGAAGTGCAGCGGGAGCATGTCCGGGTGGATCCGGCAGTCGACGAGCTCGTCGACGTTGCGCCCGGTCGACGCGCAGTGTGCGCGGCCCTTCTCGAGGCATTGCTCGACGCCGGGAAGGATCTGCGCGAACGGCCGCACGACCACGTCATACAGGGACAGGCTCATCGAGGTCCTCCATGGAAGGGTTCGTCTTCGCCGGATCCCGGCGGGTTCGATCGCGGATCGTTGCGCGCTGCGAGGCGGTAATCGCACGTGAGGCAGCGCCGCATCGCGGTGCGCATGCGCTCGTTCTCGTCGCGGAGCCGTGCCAGCTCGCGCCGCGCGCCGTCGAGCTCCCGCTCGAGGGTGGCGCGGTCGCGGGCGCGCGAGAAGACGTCGCGCAGACTAGGCACGCTGCGGCTTCCACCACATGCGAACCGTGCACGAGGTCTCGGGCAGATGCGGCTCGAACTCCATGCCGAGCCCGTCGCCCTTGCCGTTGAACAGCGCTTCGAAGGCGCCCTTGCAGATCAGCTGGCATCCCTCCGCGGGCAGCTGGTCCGGGCGGGGCAGGGAAGCGGCCGGCGCGCAGGTGTGCCAGGCACAGTCGGGCACGTACATCGTCATCGTTCCGGCGCCCTTGTCGAGCGATCGCACCTCGGCTGGCCCGGTGAGAAAGCCGGCCGGGTTGAACATGTCGAAGGCGAGCTTCTGCCACCGGCTCGGCAGATTGTTTCCGTCGCTCGAGCCGGGGCCCGTGGCGCGGTTCTTCTCGGACATCGAGTTCATCATCGCGAGGAAGTCCGCGGAGGTCTCCTCGGAGAGTGCGACGCAGGTGCCGACGACGATCTCCTCGTACTGCTTGCGGGGAAACAGCGCGCGCAGCTCGAGCAGCGCCCACTCCATCTCGCGCACGAGGTTGCCGTAGCGCTTGCGCCACTTCTCGCGCGGCGAATCGTACCAGCGGACGATCTCGCGCCGCGACTTGATGTCGCGGTAGCCGCGATCGATCGCCGCGGCGTCGCCGGAGAGCCTGAGGATCGGCAGAAAGCTGTGGCTGACGATCGGCATCGCCGCGCGGACCAGCATCCGCTTCGACATCCACATGTCGATCCAGGCCTGCGGGCCCCACTCGTAGAGCAGTCCGCTCTTGCGTGGGGCGGCACTCGTCCTGCTCTCGCTCTGATCGAGAACGCTCACGTGCTCGGACATCGCACGATCCTCCCCGAGATCCAGGCCAGGGGCAGCGGTTGCCCGTCGAGCCCGTTTGGCGGAATAACCTACCTCGAGTATATTTCCTCCCGATCGTGTCCCACAGCCGTGCGGAAGATTCAACCGGTGATCGTTGCCGGCACCGGGGACGGGCCGGAACGTCGCGACGCGAAGGACGGTCAGCTCGCCACGGGCGTCGCGGACTGCACGAGCTCCAGAACCGTGCCGTCGGGATCGCGAAAGCAGACGAAACGCGCGTTCACTCCACTGTCCGGCGGCATCTGCGCCGGCGCCGACAGGAACTGGACACCCGCGGCTGCGAGGCGCGCCATGTCGCCGTCGAGATCGTCGGTCGAGAGCGCGACGCGCGCGACGCCGAGATGATACAGGTGGGGGTAGGGCGGTGCGGGGTCGTGCGGCTCGAGCCACTGGAGCAGGTCGATCACCAGCGGCGCCGTGGCGTTCTGCAGCAGCATCAGCGCACCCTTCACCCGGTACGGCGGCATGCCGACGGCGGCCGCGACCTCTGCGGTGTTGGTCTCGGGCACGCGCCAGAGCTCCTGGAACCCGAGCAGCTCGTAGAACGCCCTCGAGCGGTCGTAGTCGCTGCAGTTGATGTTCACGTGGACGAGACCTGTGATCGCCATCACTCGACCTTATCCGATCGTCGTGCGAACACACGAATGATCGTTCTCCGGCCGCACGGCGCGGCGGTCCGGAGTCCCCGCAGAGATCGCGCAGGCAAAGATCGCGCAGAAGGAGTGCCCGCACATGGCCTGGGACTTCGAGACTGAGCCCGAGTTCCAGCGCAAGCTCGACTGGATCGACCGCTTCGTGACCGAGGAGGTCGAGCCGCTCGATCTCGTCTTCCGCGGCCCGTCGGATCCCTTCGACCCGGCGCGTCGCGGGCCCGCGCACGCGATGGCGCCGCTCAAGCGGATCGTGCAGGCGGAAGGCCTGTGGGCCTGCCACCTCGGGGCGGAGCTCGGCGGCAAGGGCTTCGGACAGGTGAAGCTCGGGCTCATGAACGAGATCCTCGGACGGAGCCGCTTCGCGCCGACGGTCTTCGGCTGCCAGGCCCCCGACACCGGCAACGCGGAGATCCTGGCGCGCTTCGGCACGCCGGCGCAGAAGAAGCGCTATCTCGAGCCGCTCCTCGCCGGCGAGATCGCCTCCTGCTACTCGATGACCGAGCCGCAGGCGGGCGCCGACCCCGCGGAGTTCACCTGTCGCGCCGAGCTGTTGGGCGACGAGTGGGTGATCCATGGCGAGAAGTGGTTCGCGTCGCACGCGGACTTCTCTCGCTTTCTGCTCGTGGTCGTGGTGACCGACCCGTCCGTGCCGATCCACCAGGGCGCGTCGATCCTCCTCGTCGACCGCGACGCGCCCGGTCTCGAGATCGTGCGCAACGTGGCGTCGGGGCTGCGCGAGGAGATCGGGCGCGGGGTACACGGTTACCTGCGCTTCGCGGGTTGCCGCGTGCCGAAGGAGAACATCCTCGGCCGCCCCGGGCAGGGCTTCGAGGTGGCGCAGTCGCGACTCGGCGGCGGTCGGATCCACCACGCGATGCGCACCGTCGGGCAGCTCAAGCGCGCCCTCGACATGACGTGCGAACGCGCGCTCAGCCGCCGGACCAAGGGCGAGCTGCTGGCGGCGAAGCAGCTCACGCAGGAGAAGATCGCCGACTCCTGGATCCAGATCACGCAGTTCCGCCTGCACGTGCTCTACGCGGCCTGGCTCATCGACAAGCACCAGTCCTACTCGCGCGAGGTGCGGCGCGAGATCGCCGCGGTGAAGGCCGCGATGCCCGCGGTGCTGCGCGACGTGGTCTACCGCGCATTGCACCTGCACGGCTCGCTCGGCATGTCGAACGAGACGCCGCTGATGGCGCTCTGGCAGCTCGTGCCGGAGATGGGCATCGTCGACGGACCGACCGAGGTCCACAAGGTCACCGTGGCGAAGGAGGTGCTCCGCGAACGGGAGGCTTCCCCGGGACTCTGGCCGACCTACCACCTGCCGGAGCGCGTCGCTGCCGCCGAGCGCAGGCTCGCCGCGTCGCTCGAGCTCGAGCTCGGGAACCTCTAGCGGCCCGGGCCTCGGCCCGGACAGAGGGAGGATCGAACATGGGCTGGCTCACGACCGAGGGCGAACGTCGCATCTACTTCGAGCACTACCCGGGGCGCCGGATCCCGATCGTGCTGCTGCACGGCTGGGGAATGAGCTGCCGCGTGTGGGACACGACGCTGGTCGCGCTGCGCGACGCCGGGCACGGCGTGATCACCTTCGATCAACGTGGCTGCGGCGCGTCCGACAAGGACTTCGCCGAGGTGAGCATCGCCACCTCGGCCGCCGACGCCGTGGCGATCCTCGATCGTCTCGGCATCGAGCGTGCCGTCGTCAACGGGTGGTCGCTCGGCGGCGCCGTCGCCGTCGCGGCCGCGCAGCGACTTGGCGGACGCTGCGCCGGGCTGGTCCTGACGACGGCCGCCTCGCCACGCTACACGCAGGCGCCCGATTTCCCGTACGGCAACCCGCCGGGCAGCACCGCGCAGACGGTGGCGCGGCTGCGCGAGGACCGCGCGACCTTCCTCCTCGACCTGACCCGGGCGATCTGCGCCAAGCCGCCGACGCCGGCGCTCGAGCAGTGGATGTGGTCCCTCTTCATGCAGGCGGCGCCGTCGGCGGATGCGGCCCTGGCGGAGCTCGACCAGCTCGACCAGCGCACGGTGCTCGCAGCGCTCGAGGTGCCGGTGCTTGCGATCGTCGGCGCGCTGGACGTCGTGGTCGCGCCGGATGTCTGCCGCGAGGCGGCGCGCATCGCGCGGCGCGGTCGGGTGGTGGAGTTCGCGGAGAGCGGTCACGCGCCGTTCGTGGAGGAGGGCGCGCGCTATCGCGCGGTCCTGCTCGACTTCCTCTCGACGCTGGGATGACCGGAGGAGATCGTGGCATGGGA
>Ga0194121_10002089_pt1 | contig 32379 bp, 29 predicted proteins | sample TA2MahCa50mmetaG_FD_148609 | JGI IMG/M metagenome (GOLD analysis project Ga0194121, IMG submission 148609) | Freshwater microbial communities from Lake Tanganyika, Tanzania - TA2015020 Mahale Deep Cast 50m | ecosystem: Environmental > Aquatic > Freshwater > Lake | place: Tanzania: Lake...
GCCGCCTCGAATAGGAATACGGTGCCGGCATCGGCGTGCGCCGCGGCGAAGGCCGACGGCAGCGCGATCTCGACGATACGGACGCCGGCAGTGCGGAGCGCATCGAGGGCGCGGGCGAGCACCGGACGGAGCGGCGGGTCGACCTCGGCCAGGGTCTGCGGCGCGAAGGCGACGCGGCGGCCGCGCAGGCCGCGACCGAGGCCGCGCTCGTAGTTGGCGACTTTCCGCCGCACGGTGGCCGGATCGGCCGGGTCGCGGCCGACGAGCACGTTCAAGAGGCGGGCGATGTCGCGGACCGAGCGCGCCATCGGCCCCGGCCGGTCGAGCGTGGGCGAGGTCAACGCCATGCCGTGGCGGCTCAAAAGCCCAGGCGTCGGCAACAGCCCGACGATCCCGCTGAGCGCCGCCGGAAAGCGGATCGAGCCGCCGCTGTCGGAGCCGAGCGAGCCGAACACGAGGCGCCCGGCGATCGCGGCGGCCGAGCCGCCGGAGGAGGCGCCGGCGAAGCGCGTCGCGTCCCACGGATTGGCGGGCGGCGGGCGCAGGCGGTTGGCGCCCCACGGGTGGAACGCGAACTCGGACATGTTGAGCGTGCCCAAGTCGATCGCGCCGGCGCGGTCGAGCCGCCTCAGCAGCGTTGCCGTGAACACGGCCTTGCTCTGGCGCGTGCGCGACCCGGCGCTTGTCACGTTCCCTTCGCGGAAGAACAGGTCCTTGTGCGCCAGCGGAACGCCCTGGAGCGGCGCACGCCGGCCCCGCGCCCGGGCCCTGTCGGCGGCGCGCGCTCGCGCACGCGCGGCTTCGGCGTCGACCCGAAAGAACGCGTTGAAGGTCGGATCGTCCGCGGCGATCCGTGCCAGCGCCGCCGCGGTCAGGTCCGCGGCCGAAACGGCGCCGCGGCGGAGCGCCGCCGCGACGCCGACCAGGTCGAGGGCGAAGAAGTCGGAGCGATCCTTGACCATTGCGTCGCGGGAACAGGCGGGGTAACGCTTCCGCCACCCTAGCATGCTGCCGTCCGCTCCGATCGATATCCGCTGGTGGCCGAACCGCGTCTACTTCGCGGTCGGCGGCGTCGCTCAAGCGCGCCATGTGCTGGCCGATCTCCGCGTCAACCGCGCGCTGGTCGTATGCGGCAAGACCGTGGCGCGCGGGCCGATGCTGGCCAAAGTACGGAACGCGTTGGGCGGTGCCTGCGCCGGCGTGTTCGAGGACGTCCAGAACCATACGCCGCTGGCCTCGGTCAAGCGCGGGGTCGAGGCGGTGCGGCGGATCGGGGCCGACGCGATCGTCTCGGTCGGCGGCGGCAGCGCCACCGACTGCGGCAAAGGGATCGCGATCCTGCACGCCTCGGCCGGCGATCTCGCGCCTTATGCCGTCGATTATGGCCGCAAGGGGTTCGAGCGGCTGGCGTTGCCGGCGGGCGGGCTGGTCCACGTCGCGATCCCGACCACCACGGGGTCGGCGAGCGAAGTCATGCCGACCGCGGGGGTGCGCGACGTCGCCGCCAAGAAAAAGCTCCTGTTCTGGGACGCGCGCATCGTTCCCGACGCCGTCATCTACGATCCCGAGATGACGGTCCATTGCAACGCCCATCTGACCGCGGCCTCGGGCATGACGGCGATGGCGCGCTGCATCGAGGCGCTTTATTCGCGCGACCGCAACCCGATCTCGACCGCGCTCGCGCTCCATGGCGCCCGGCTCTTGAACGCGGCGTTGCCCAAGACGATCGCCGATCCCAACGATCTAGCGGCGCGGGCCGACTGCCTGCTCGCCTCCGGCATGTCGGGGATCGCCGCGATCAACGCGATGGCCTCGGTCGTGCACGCGATCTGCCACCCGTTGGGCGGCCGCTTCGGGCTGCAGCACGGGATCGGGCACGCGATGCTGCTGGCACCGGCGCTCAGGCGCGTGCTGCCGGCGATCGGCGCGGATGCCGGTTTCGTGCTCGAAGCGTTGGGGTCCGACCGGGCGCACGGCGCCGGCTCCGCCGAGGCGAGCGCCGCCGCGGCGGCGGCGGCGATGACCGCGCTTCTCGGCCGCTTACCGCTGCCGCAGCGGCTCCGCGAGGTCGGGATCGAGCGCGCCAATATCGATCAGCTGACCGCGGATACCATGGGCGACTACATGATGGCGTTCGCGCCAACCCGGCTCGATGCCGAGGACGTCGGCGCCCTGATCGCGGCGGCGTGGTAGGCGTGGCGACGCTCGCCGAGCGTTTGGCGGCGTGGGTTGCCGGACTGGAGCCCCGCGACGTTCCTCCGGCCGAAACCGAACGCGCGCGGCTCGGGCTTCTCGACACGCTCGGGCTCGTCGTCGTCGCGCACGCTACCGACGCCGCCCGCATCGGCCGCGAGGTCGCGTTCGCCAACGCCGCCGCCGGCGCCGCGACGTTGCTCGGGGGCACGGCCCGGATCGCCCCGGGCTGGGCCGCCTTCGCCCACGGCATCGCCGCGCATTGCCGCGACTTCGACGACACCTTCACCGACTCGGTCGTGCATCCGGGAAGCGTGGTGGTGCCGGTCGCGCTCGCGGTCGGCGAAGCGGTTGCGGCCCCCGCGCCGGCGCTCGAAGCGGCGATCGCGGTCGGCTACGAAGTCGCCGGACGTTTGGGCGCGGCGGCGGGGCGCAAGTTCCACGCTAACGGCTTCCACGCGACCGGCACCGTCGGTCCGTTCGCCGCCGCGGCGACCGCGGCCAAGCTTCAGGGCCTCGATGCCGCCGCGCTCGTCGATGCTTGGGGATTGGCCGGCAGCATGGCGGGCGGGCTCATGGAGTTCTTGCGCGACGGCACCTGGTCCAAGTGGCTCCACCCGGGGTGGGCGGCGCATGGCGGCATTCTCGCCGTCGATCTGGCCAAGCGCGGGTTTCGCGGCCCGGCCAGCGTGATCGAGGGCGACCACGGCTTGTTCGCGGCCTTTCTCGGCCGCGGCGAAGCCGACACCGTCGCGATCGGCGATGGCCTCGGGCGGCAGTGGAAGGGCGGCGCCGCGCATTTCAAGCACTACCCGTGCGCGCACGTGATCCAACCCTATCTCGATGCCGCGCTCGCGCTGGCAGCCGAACACGGGTTGGCGGTCGACGCGATCGAAGCCGTCACCTGTTGGCTGGCGCCGTGGGCGATCCCGATCGTCGCCGAGCCGCGCGCGCCCAAGCTCGCACCCGCGACCGAGCTCGATGCGATCGCGAGCCTGCCGTTCCAGGTCGCAGCCGCGCTCACCGACGGGCGGGTCGATCTCGCGACCTTGACGCCGGCATCGCGCGCCCGGCCCGCGGTGCGGGCGCTCGCCGCCAAAGTCGCGTGCGTCGCCGATCCGACGCTCGGCCACGCCTTCGACGGCCGGATCGCGCTCGGCCTGCGCAGCGGCCGGACGCTCGAGGCGTTGGTTTCGGCAGCGCCGGCGGCGGCCGAGCGAGTGCGGCAGAAGTTTCTTGCCAACGCCGCCGCCCTGGGCGAGCGTGAAGCGCGGGCGGTGGCTGATTCGCTCGCGAGCGGGCGTCCTTATATGATCGCCACCATCCTGACGCTGATGAACGAGGCGCTGCGCCGCCGCCGCGGATGATGTTTTCGGCGCTCATCACCGGCTCGCGCCTCGACTTGGGCGCGTTCGATTGCTAGTCTCGCCGTCCATGGGAGGCCGTGCCTGGGTATCGGCGCGGCAGAAACGTCCAACCAGGGAGAGACAGATGAAGAAGCTGTTGGCATTCACAGCCGGTATCGCGCTCGCGGCCGGCCTCGCGACCACCGTCTCGGCGCAGGAAATAACCCTGCGGGCGGTGTCGTTCATTCCGAAGAACAACCCGATCCTGGTCCCCGCCAACAACTGGGTGGCCGAGGTCAACCAGGCGATGAAGGGCAAGCTGCAGATCAACTGGGTCGGCGGCTCCGAAGTGATTCCGCGCAACCAGCTGCTCGAAGCGGTGCGCACCGGCGTGCTCGACATCGCGATCACGGTGACCGCCGACTATCAGGATCAGTTCCTGCCGGCTCCGGCCTATTGGCTGTCGCGCCTCTCACCCAGCGAAGAGCGCAAGAGCGGGTTCTTCAACTACATGGTCGACGAGCACAAGAAGCTCAACGTCCAGCTGGTCGGCCGCCTGCAGATGTCGCCGTTCTATCTGTGGGTCAAGAAGGAGCCGAAGTCGCTCGCCGACTTGAAAGGGCTCAAGATGCGGACCGCTTCGCTCTACGACCGCTTCATGCGCGAGCTCGGCATGACCCCGGTCAACATCAACGCGCCCGAAACCTTCACCGCGCTCGAGGGCGGCGTCGTTGACGGCTTGGGCTGGCCGCCGCAAGGCGTCAAGGCGCAGGGCTGGAGCAAGCACGTCAAGTACGCGATCGACCTGCCGTTCTTCGAATGGAGCAACACGGTCGCGCTGGTCAACCTGCCCAAGTGGAACACCCTGCCCGAGCCGACGCGCAAGGAGCTTTCCGAGTTGACCGCGGCGTTCGAGCCGAAGATGGTCAAGTACTTCCGCGACCAGATCGAGGACGAGTGGAAGGCTCTCGCCGCCGAGGGCGTGAAGCGCGTCAAGTTCTCGGACGCCGAGAACAAAAAGTACCTCGATACCGCTTACGACGTCGAGTGGAAGGCGCTCTCGGCCAAGCTCCCGCCCGATATCGTCGCCAAGCTCAAGCAGATCAGCGGCAACTAGCCGAACCCCCTTCCGCGGCGCTCGCGCACCGCACCCTCCCTCTGCGCGCAGGGGGAAGGAGGGGAGGGGGCGCGGAATCCGCCCATGGACCGCCTCGATCGAGCGCTACGCAACGTCGAAGACCTGTTCGCGTGGGCGGCGATCGCCATCCTCGTCTTCATCACCGGCCTGGTCTGCGCCGAAGTGGTGCTGCGCTACGGCTTCAACGCGCCGTTGATGGGGATGATCCAGATCTCGGAGATCGGGCTGCTCTACATCACGTTTCTCGGCACCGCGTGGGCGCTCCGGCGCGACCACCACGTCCGGATCGAGCTCATCTACCAGTTCTTGCCGGCGGCATGGCGGACGCGGATGGACGTGTTGGGTTCGCTGTTCGGCCTGACGATCTCGATCGTGCTGTTCGCGTTCGGCGCGATGGCGACGTGGTCGCACTATCTGCGCGGGTCGTTCAAGCCGACCCTGCTCGAAATCCACAACTGGGTGATCCTGATCGTGATCCCGATCGGGGCGCTGCCGCTCGCGCTGCGCTACCTCATCCAGCTCGTCCACTACCTTCGCGGCGGCCGCCGCGACGTCCAGCAGTACTGACGGGTCGGAGATCGCGCGTGGGGTGGGTCGATCTGGTCCTGATCGGTTTCGGCATCCTGCTCGCGTGCTTTGCGATCGGCATGCCGGTCGCGTTCGCGTTCCTGATCATCAACGTCGTCGGCGCCTACGTGTTCTGGAACGGTGCCGCCGGGCTGAACCAGCTCGTGCTGTCGGTGATGGAGTCGGTCACCCACTTCGGCCTCTTGCCGGTGCCGCTCTTCATCATGATGGGCGAGATCATGTTCCGTTCCGGCATCGCGTCGAAATTGATGGATGTGCTGTCGGCGTGGATCGGCCGCGTGCCGGGGCGTCTGTCGCTGATGGCGGTCGGCGGCGGCACCCTGTTCGCGACCTTGACCGGCTCAGGAATGGCAGGAACTGCCATGCTAGGAAAAATTCTGGTGCCGGAGATGGAGAAGCGCGGCTACCAGAAGCCGATGTCGTTGGGGCCGATTCTCGGCTCGGGCGGCCTCGCCATCATGATCCCGCCGACGGCGCTCGGCGTGCTGCTGGCCGCGCTCGCCAATTTCTCGATCGGCGACTTCCTGGTCGCGATCGTCGTGCCCGGGCTCCTGATGGCGGTGATCATCGCGGCCTACGTCATCATCCGCTGCACGATCCAGCCCGGACTGGCGCCGGTCTACGACGTGCCGCCGCAGCCGCTCGGGCGCAAGCTCAAGAACACGGCGATCTACGTGTTTCCGATGTTCGTGATCGTGTTCCTGGTCGTCGGCCTGGTGTTCCTCGGCATCGCCACCGCGACCGAGGCCGCGGCGCTCGGCGCGCTCGGCTCGTTCGTGCTCGCCTATCTCTACAAGGGCCTCAATTGGTCGGTGGTCGCCGAGACCTTGAAATCGACGCTCGCGACCTCGGTCATGATGTTGATGATCCTGACCGGGTCGACGGCGTTCTCGCAGCTGATGGCGTTCACCGGCGCGACCGGCGGCCTCGCCAGCTTGGCCACGTCCTACGAGATCTCGCCGATCTGGGTCGTGATCGCGATGCAGGTCATCCTCCTGGTCTTGGGCTGTTTCATGGAGCCCCTGTCGATCATGATGTTGACGGTGCCAATCTACTTCCCGGTGATCGAGCAGTTCGGCTTCAACCCGATCTGGTTCGGCGCGATCATGCTGCTCAACATGGAGATGGCGACGATTTCGCCGCCGTTCGGCCTGTCGCTGTTCGTCATGAAGGGAGTGGCGCCGCCCGGCACCACCATGGGCGACGTCTACCGCGCGGCGACCCCGTTCTTCCTCTGCCACGGCTTGGCGATGGCGCTGATGATCGCCTTCCCCGACATCGTGCTGTGGCTGCCGAGCCAAATGGAACGCTGAGGTCGCGCAATCGACGCGGTCGTGGTTGGTTGCTAGGCTAACCGCCAACAACCGATGGGCCTTGCGGCCCACCACCAGGGAGAGTCCGCCATGCTTCGAAGTGCATTCCTTGCCGCCGCCGGCGCCGTGCTGGCGCTGGCGGCGTTCGCGCCCGCCCACGCCGAGACCACGGTGCGCGCCGTTTCGTTCATCCCCAAGAACAACCCGGTCATGAACCAGGCCAACGCCTGGGTCGCCGAAGTCAACGCCGCGTTGAAGGGCGAGTTCCAGATCAACTATGTCGGCGGGCCCGAGGTGGTCCCGCGCTACCAGTTGGCCGACGCGGTCCGCAACAACATCGTGCCGATCATCTTCCCGGCCGGCGGCGATTTGCAGGACGAGATGCCGCAGACGCTCGCCTATACGCTGTCGAAGCTCTCGCCGTCGGAGGAGCGCAAGAGCGGCTTTTACGACTACATGGTCGGCGAGGTGGCGAAGAAGTACAACGCCCGCTATCTGGGCCGCGTCCAGATGTCGCCGTTCTACTTCTGGCTCAAGAAGGAGCCGAAGGCGTTGGCCGACTTGAAAGGCCTCAAGATGCGGACCGGCTCGCTCTACGACAAATTCATGAAAGAGCTCGGCATGACGCCGGTCAACATCAACGCGCCCGAGACCTTCACCGCGCTCGAGGGCGGCGTGGTCGACGGGCTCGGCTGGCCGGTTTCGGGCATGCGCCAGCAGGGCTGGAACAAGCACGTCAAGTTCGTGGTCGATCTGCCGTTCTACGGCCAGAGCAACATCATCGCCATGCTCAGCCACGCCGAGTGGAACAAGTTGAAACCCGACGTGCAGAAGAAACTGGTCGACGTGACGGCGGCGTTCGAGCCGAAGATGGTCGCGTACTACACGGCCGAGAACGAGAAAGAGTGGGGCGAGCTCGAGAAGGCCGGCATGAAACGGGTCAAGTTCTCGGAGGCCGAGAACAAGCAGTATCTCGACACCGCCTACAACGTCGAATGGGCGTGGCTCGAAAGCAAGCTCGGCAAGGACGAAACCGCGAAGCTCCGAAAACTGACCGGGAACTGACGGACCGCCCCCTTCCAGCCCTCACCCGACCCTCCTCGTCGAGGGGGAGGGCAAGGGGAGGGGGAGGATGAAACGATGACGCTTTCCCCCGCAACCCGCGCCCGGCTCGACGCCGTCAAGGACGGCCTCAAGGCCGCGAACCTGGTCGACTTCGCGCTGGTGCAGAACGAACTCGAGGTCGCCGAGCCGCGGCCCAAGGCGTTGCCGTGCCTGTGGAAGTGGCAGGACCTGAAGCCCTGGCTCGGCAAGACCTACGCGGGCATGTCGCTCGCGGAGGTCCACCGCCGCACCCTCGCGCTGGCCAACCCGGGCTTCGGCGGCCGCCCGGTCGCGACCACGACGCTGTTCATGTCGATCTCGATGTACTTCCCGGGCGATGAAGCCGGGGTTCATCGCCACACCGCCAACGCGAGCCGGTTCCTGCTCGAAGGCTCGGGCGGGTTCACCAACGTCGCCGGCGAGAAGCTGGTGATGGGGCGGGGCGATCTCGTCATCACGCCGAACGGCCAGTGGCACGACCACGGCAACGACGGCGCGACCCCGATCGTGTGGGTGAACGTGCTCGACGTGGCGCTGGTCGATCACCTGAACGCGGTGATGACCGAGTGGGACTACCGCGAAGGACCGCCGGGCGCGCGCGTCGACCGCCGCACCCAAAGCGTGCTGGCACCGGCCGACCACTCGGCGCACATGTTCGCGGCCGGCGGGGTGGTGCCGCGGTTCGGACCCGAGACCCGCGGCCACGGCCACCACTCGCCGATGTTCATCTACCGGTGGGCCAAGACGCGCGAGACCCTGAACCTGCTCCGCGGCGAGGCCGGCAGCCCCTATGACGGCATCGTCGTCGAGTACACCGATCCCTTGAGCGGGCAATCGGTGGTGCCGACGATGTCGTTCCGGGCCCAGCTCCTGCGCCCGGGCGAGGAAACGCGGCTCCATCGCCATCCGACCAACACCGTCTACTGCGCGATCGAAGGCAGCGGCACCACCGAGATCGACGGGCGCGCCTTCGCGTGGGACGAGAACGACCTCTTCGTCGTGCCGGGCTGGACCTGGCATCGCCATCTCAACAAGAGCGACCGGCGCGACGCGTGCCTCTACTCGGTATCCGATCTCCCGCTCCACCAGAAGCTCGGCATCTATCGCGAGCAGGAGCGGAAGGCCGACGGCACCATCTTCGAAGTGGTGCCGTGGCCGCGTTGGCGCGAGCAGGAATGACCCCCTCCCTGCCCCCCCTGTAAAACAACAGGGGGAGGGGGCCAATGGGCGATGTACACCAATCCAGCGGATTACGACCGCTTCATGGGGCGCTGGAGCGCGGCACTCGCGCCGGCGTTCGTCGGCTTCGCCGGCATCGCAGCCGGCGAGCGGGTTCTCGACCTCGGCTGCGGCGCCGGGAGCTTGACCGCGCCGCTCAGCCAGCGCGCCGAGGTCGTCGGCTGCGATCCGCTCCTCGGCTACGTCGAACGGGCGCGGGCGCGCGCGGCCCCCGCCGCTGCTTACGTGCTCGGCGTCGCCGAAGCCCTACCGTTCGCGGACGCGAGTTTCGGTGGCGTGCTCTCGCTCCTCGTCATCCAGGACTTCGCCGATCGCGCGCGCGCGGTTCGGGAAATGCAGCGGGTGACGCGGCCGGGCGGTACGGTCGCGGCGTGCCAATGGGATTTCGCCCGCGGCATGCCGATGCTCGCGGCGTTCGCCGAGGCGTACCGCGCGGTCGTGCCGGAAGCGCCGCGTCCGGTCACCGCGCGCGCGGAAAGCGAAACCGAACTCGGCGACCTTTTCCGCGCCGCCGGGCTCGAGCGGGTCGAGGCGGCGACGCTCGCCGTCGCGCTTCGTTTCGCCGACTTCGACGAACTCTGGCTCCCAGTGCTCGGCGGACCGACTCCGAGCGCGGCACGGATCGCGGCGCTCACGCCCGACCGCCGCCGTGCGGTCCGCGATCGCGCCCGTGCGATCGTTCTCGGGCAGGGCGCGGACGGCCCGTTCACGCTCGAAGCGCGTGCCTTCATCGTCCGCGGCGTCCGCTGATTTAGACCGCCTCCCCCTTGCGCGAGAGGGAAGGGTGGAGGGTAAGCTCACGACATGCCACCCATCCCCCCAACCCCCCTCCGTCAAACGGAGGGGGGAAACAAGCGGCGGCTTCGCCTCGCCGTCGACGTCGGCGGCACGTTCACCGACGTGACGCTGCACGACCCCAGGAACGGCCGCGTCGTTTCGACCAAGGTGCTGACCACCCCCGCCAATCGCGCGGTCGGTGTGATGGACGGAATCCGGGCCGCGCTCGCCGACTACGGCGCGGCGCCGGGCGCGGTGCGCGAAGTCATCCATGGGTCCACCACCGGCACCAATGCGCTGATCGAGCGCAAGGGCGCCAAGGTCGGGTTTCTCACCACCGAAGGATTCCGCGACGTGCTCGAGATCGGCCGCATCCAGCGGCCGATGGCCGGGCTCTACGACATCAACGTCGACCGGCCGCCGCCGCTGGTGCCGCGCCGCCTGTGCTTGACCGCGCGCGAGCGGATCGACGCGCAGGGCCGCGTGCTGACCGCGCTCGACCCAGCGTCGATCGAGCGCGCGGCGGAGGTTTTCAAGGCGGAGGCGGTCGAAGCGATCGCGGTCTGTTTCTTGTTCTCGTTCCTCAACCCGGCCCACGAGGAAGCGGCGGCGAAAATTCTCGCCGTCCTGTTGCCGGGCGTCCCGATCAGCGTCTCCAACCGCTTGAGCCCGGAGTACCGCGAGTACGAGCGCGCCTCGACCGCGGTCATCAACGCTTATCTGGCACCGGTAATGGCGGCCTACCTCGACGACCTTGCGCGCCGGATCGCGGCCGAACTCGGCGCCGCGCGCCTGTTCGTGATCCAGGCCAATGGCGGCTCGACCGCGGTCGCGACCGCGCGCGAAAAAGCGGTGACGACGGTGAACTCCGGCCCAGCGGGAGGCGTGGTCGCCGCCGCCTTCTACGGCCGGCGCACGGATCGCGCCAAGCTGGTCTCGGTCGATACCGGCGGCACCTCGTTCGACATCGGCCTGGTCGAGGGCGGCGTTCCCAATGTCACCACCGAGGGCGCGTTCCAGGACCTCCCGGTCAAGATCCCGATCATCGATCTCCACATCATCGGCGCCGGCGGCGGCTCGATCGCCTGGATCGATCCCGGCGGCGCCTTGAACGTCGGGCCGCACTCGGCCGGGGCCGAGCCGGGACCGGCCTGCTACGGCCGCGGCGGCACCGAGGCCACGGTGACCGATGCCAACCTCGTCTTGGGGCGCTTGAACCCAACCTACTTCAACGGCGGGCGGATGACGCTCGATGCCGCCGCCGCCACGGCCGCCGTCGGCGCGATCGCCCGGCACCTCGATCTCTCGACCGAAGAAGCGGCGCTCGGCATCGTCAAGGTCGTCAACGCCAACATGATCAAGGGCATCGCCACCGTCACGATCCAGCGCGGCATCGACGTGCGTGATTTCTCGCTGCTGTCCTTTGGCGGCGCCGGCGGCGTCCATGCGATCGACATCGCGCGCGAGCTCGGTATGGCCGAAGCGATCGTGCCGCCGATGCCGGGCACGTTCTCGGCGGTCGGGCTGCTCGTCACCGACATGCGCCACGACTACGTGACCGCGCTCGGGCATGCGACCGCCGCCGCCGCCGACGTGGCCGCGATCGAGCGCGCCTACCGCGCGATGGAAGAGCGCGGCCGCGCTGACTTGGCCGCCCAAGGCTTCGCGCCGCGCGCGATCCGCCTCGACCGCTTCGCCGACTTGAAGGTCAAGGGCCAGACCTACGAGCTCTCGCTGCCGCTCCCCAAACGCGGCCGCTTCGACCGCGCCGGCTTGAAGGCGCTGCTCGCCCGCTTCGCCGCCGTCTACCGCGAGCGCTACGCCTTCTTCTTCGAAGGCGAGCCGATCGAGATCGTGAACGTGCGGGTCTATGCGTTCGGCCGCAATCCGCCGCTCGAGCTTCCCGTCATGCGCGCCCGCCGCGGCGCCAAACCGCCGCGCAAGGAGACGCGCCCGATCTACTTCGAAGGCCGCGGCTGGGTCTCGAGCGCGATCTACGAGCGGCGCGACCTCGCTGCCGGCAGCGTCGTCAAGGGGCCGGCGCTGATCGAAGAAGAGACCTCGGCGACCCTGCTGCCGCCGGGGACTGCGGCCAGGGTCGCGGCCGATTTTGGACTGTTCGTCGCGATCAAGCACGCGTCCGGCACGTACTCGCCGCTCCCGCCGGGCCCGCGGCGGCGGTAGGGTAGGCCATGACCACCGACCTCATCACCATGCAGGTGATCCGCTACGCCTTGGAGCAGATCGCCGACGAAATGGGCTACACGCTGGTCCGCACCGGCCGCTCGACCTTGATCACCGAGATCAAGGACATCTCGTGCGTCATTACCGACGCCAAGGGCCAGACCATCGCCCAGGCCCACCACACGCCGAGCTTGCTGGCCGGGTTCGAGATCACGATGCGCTACCTGCGCGAAGCGTTCGGGCCCGAGAATCTCGCGCCCGGCGACGTCATCGTCACCAACGATCCCTACCGCGGCGGCCAGCACATCATGGACCTCTATGCGATCGCGCCGGTGTTCCACAAACGCCGGCTGATCGGGTTCGTCGGCAACATCACCCACCATTCCGACTTGGGCGGGGTCGCGGCCGGCGGCGTTGCCGGCGGCATCCGCGAGATCTACCTCGAAGGCCTGCGCCTGCCGATGGTCAAGCTGATGAAGCGCGGCGTCGAGGACCGCGAGATCGCGGCGATCATCTCGAACCAGATCCGCGTCCCGGAGAAGACCTGGGGCGACATCCACGCGCAGGTGTCCTCGCTGATGGTCGGGGTCGAACGGCTCCAGGCGCTCCACGACCGCTACGGGCGCGCCGTGGTCGAACGCGCCGCCGCCGACCTGCTCGACTATTCCGAGCGGCGCATGCGCCAGGGCCTCCGGGCGCTGCCCGACGGCGTCTATCGCGGCGAGGACTTCATCGACGACGACGGCGTCTCCGACCGGCCGATCCGGGTCGCGGTCACGGTGACGATCGAGGGCGGCCGCGCGATCGTCGATCTTTCCGAGTCCGATCCGCAGACCGAGGGCAACACCAACTCGACCCTCGCCAACACCCACGCAGCCGTCTACTACGTCATGATCGCGGTGGTCGATCCGCACGTGCCGCCCAATTCGGGCTGCTACCGGCCGATCACGGTCGTCACCAAGAAGGGCACCGCGGTCGACCCCAGGCCGCCCGGCGCGGTCGCCGCCCGCACCAACTGCTCGACCAAGATCGTCGAGGCGCTCTATTTCGCGCTGGCCCCGGTCGTGCCCGAGCGCGTCGCCGGCGGCTCGCACGGCCAGATCTCGACCTTGGGTTTCGGCGGCACCGATCCCAAGACCGGCGAGCGCTTCATCTACACCGACATCCAGGCCGGCGGGAACGGCGGCCGCCCGACCAAGGACGGCAACGACGGCCAGGACTCGCATCTGCCGCGCTTCATGAACACGCCGGCCGAAGCGGTCGAGCTGCGCTTTCCGGTCCGGGTCGAGCGCTACGAGTTCATCCCCGACTCGGGCGGCGCCGGGCGCTACCGCGGCAGCCTGGCGCTCCGGCGCGACGTGCGGCTCCTGGCCGATCGCGTGAGCTTCGCCCGCTACGGCGACCGCCACAAGTTCCAGCCGCAGGGCGTGTTCGGCGGCAAACCGGGCGCCGCCGGCGCCTTCATCTTGAATCCCGACACGCCGGCGGCCCGGCCGATGAAGTCGAAGGGCCTGGACACGCTCGCCGACCAGGACCTCTTGTCGATGCAGCTTCCCGGCGCCGGCGGCTACGGCGATCCGCTGGCGCGCTCGCTCGATGCGATCGACCGCGACTTGCAGGACGAAAAGGTGACGCCGGCGCGGGCCGAAGCCGACTACCGCGTCGTCGTCGACCGCGACCGGCGCCGCGTCGATCGTGCCAAGACGATCGCGCTCAGGCGCTTGCCGGGGCGTTGACGCGGCGGCGGATGCCGCCGAGGGTCGGGAGCGACACCAACAAGAACCCGGCGGCCAGCCAATAAAGCCAGCGTGGGTCGCCGTGGTCGAGCACCCAGCCGAAAACGATCGGCGTGACCGCGCTGCCGATCGCGAACCCGGTCGAGAGGAAGCCGAACACCGCGCCGGTCGCGCCGGCCGGCGTGACGTGGCGCACCAGGAGATCGCGCGCCGGCTGCACGACGCCGGCGCAAGCGCCGATCAACGCGATCGCGGCCAGAAGGCCCGCAATCGACGGCGCGGCGAAGCCGACCGCGGTCAGAATGATCGCCGAGAGCGCGGTGCTGACCATGGCGAGCCACGCCGGATTGCGCGCGCGATCGACGAAAAAGCCGGCGATCAGGATCCCGGCCGCCGAACCGGCGAGAAAGCCGGTGAGGACGGCGTTGGCCGCGGCGAGCGGCACCCGGTGCATCTCGACGACCGCCGCCACCACGTAGGTGGAGATCGCGCTGAAGGCGATGCTCGACAGCACGCAGAATGCGAACGCCGTGAGGATCGGCGGCGAGACCAGAAGCGCGAGCCCGCGAGCTTCGCCGTGGCCGGCTGCGCCCGGCGTCTCGTCGGCGTCGACCTGTTCCTCGGCGAGGGCATCGCGCTGCCAGTGGAGAACGAGCGCGAGCAGGATCGAGAGCAGCCCGATCGCGGCGATGGCGGCGCGCCAGTTCCACAGCGCGGTCAGCGCGATCATCGTGGGCGGCGTCACCGCCGAACCGATATTGCCGGTCAAATTATGCACGCTGAAGGCGCGACCGAGCCGCGCGCGCGGGATCGAGGCCGAAAGGATCGCGTAGTCGGCCGGGTGGTAGACGGTCGAGGCGAGGCCGGCGACGCCGAACAGCGCGACGATGACCCAGTAGGTATCCGCGAACGCCACCGCCAGCGCCGTGAGACCTTGCACCAGCACGCCGCCCGCCAGCAGGGCGCGGCCGCCGATGCGGTCGACCAGAAATCCGACCGGAGTCTGGCCGACGCTGCTGGCGAGCGCGTAGGCGGCGAGTGCCAAGCCGAGTTCGGTGTAGGTTGCGGCGAACTCGTCCTTGAGCAGCGGAAACAGCGGCGGCAGCAGCAGGAAATAGACGTGGCTCACGAGATGCGCCGCGCCGATCAGGCTCAGCACCTTCCATTCCGGGCGATCTGCGGCGGCGGTCGACATGACGGCGGCGGGTTCCCTGCCAAGACTATACGGTAACGCCGCCGGACGGTCTGGTAGACGAAGACGTACTCGCTGCGCCGCGCCGCCGCGACCGCAAGCCCGCGACGGCGGTAGGTCGTACCGATCGCCGCCGCCTTGGAGTGCGCGCACCAAGTCGCGGCCGTCGAGCCGGGCTTGGGCGAGCGCGCCTCGCGGCAGCAGGGCAACGCTCGACCCGAGGGCCGCCGGCGCGGCGAGGAATTGGCGCCGTTCGTCTGGCGCCGGCTTACGCGGCGTAGGCCAGGTTCGGCGGCGCCAGCGTCAAGAGGCGGCCGTAGCCGGCGATCGGCGCGTCGATCCCCAAGGCGCGGAGCGTCGCCCAGATCGTCGCCTGGTTCGAGGTCACGACCGGCTTGCCGGTTTCGCGCTCGATCCGCTCGACGACGTCGAGCCCGCGCCAGTTGGTGCAGGAGAGAAAGAGACCGTCGGCATCGGCGGGGAGCGTCGCCTTTGCGAACGCCGCGATCGCGTCCACCGGATCGTTCCCAATCGCGACATTGTCGGGCAAGCGCCGGCCGGCGAGTGCGAGCACGCGGTAGCCGGCCTGCCCGAGGTGCGCGCCGATCGCGGCGGTCATCGAGTCCTGGTAGGGCGTCGCCACCGCGATGCGCTTCATGCCCAGAGCATCGAGCGCGAGTTTGGCCGCCGGCGCGGTCGCCACCACCGGCACCGGCCCGGCGTGGGCGCGAATCCGCTCGGCGATGCCGCCGGCATCGAGGCTGCCGCCGGTGCAGGCGTAGACGATCAGGTCGAGGCGCGCCGAACCCAGGTAGTGCGAGGCGGTGTCGAGCTCGGCGTTCATCGCCTGGGCGGCGGCGGCATCGCTTCCAGTCAACCACATCCGCGCCGCGTGGAGCGATATGTGGCCGGGCACCAGACGCTGGAAGTCGTACTCGACCGTCGTATTCGACGACGGGAGCAAGACGCCGACCTTGCGACGCTCGGCGCTCATCGAATCTGCAAGACGCAGCGGCCGTGGCGCGGCTCGGCGCTCTCGAGGAAACGGTGCGCGGCCGCGGCCTCGGCCAAGGGGAAGACGCGATCGACCTGCGCCTTGACGGCGCCGGCCGCGACCAGCGCCATCACCGCCCGGATCGCGTCGGGCCGTTCCTCGATCGCGACGCGCTTGACGGTGACCCCGTACTCGGCGCCGCGTTCGACCACCGGCTTGGCGATCAGATAGAGCAATAGCCCGCCCTTCTTCAGGACCCGGTACGAGCGTTCGTGAACCGCGCCGCCGACCAGGTCGTAGACGACGTCGTAGTCGCGCAGGATCGCGGCGAAATCGTCGCGGTCGTAGGCGATGACGGTGTGGGCGCCGAGCGCGGCCACGTATTCGACGCTCCCGGCGCGGCAGGTCGCCGCCACCTTGGCGCCCAAGTGGTGCGCGAGTTGGACCGCGAAGCTCCCGACCGCGCCGGCGGCGCCGTGGATCAAAACGCGCGCGCCGGCGCCGATCCGGGCCGCATCGACCAGCCCGAGCCAGGCGCAGAGGCCGGCGTGGTTGGCAGCGGCGGCCTCGATGTGGCTGACGCCGGCGGGCTTGCGGACGATGGCGTCACGCTTGCGCACGATCAGTTCGGCGTAGCTGCCCGAGGTCACGCGATCGGTCATGAAGACGACGCCGTCGCCCGGCGCGAAATCGGTGACGCCGGCGCCGAGCACGACGATCTCGCCCGAGCCGTCGCGCCCGGGCGTCACCGGGAACCGCGCCGGGAACACGTCCTTCAGGAGCCCGCGCCGCATCTTCCAATCGCCCGGCGCGAGCGAGACCGCGTGAACTTGGATCAGGACCTCGCCCGGTCCCGGCACCGGATCCGGCCGCTCGACGAACTGGAGGACGTCGGGCTCCCCGTACGCGCGGTATTCGATCGCTTTCATGGGCCGATCATAGCGGCGGCGCGCGGCGGTGCCAGTCGGTTGCGCGCTGGTAGCGATGGCCGGCGTTCAGGAGCCGCGCCTCGTCGAACGGGCGCCCGACCAGTTGGAAGCCGACCGGCATGCCGTCGGCGAAGCCGCACGGCACGACCAGGGCCGGCACGCCCAGGTAGCTGAACGGCCGAGCGAGGCGGCCGAACGTCGCCATCACGTGCGAAGCGACCGTGGTCGACTGCGGATCGAGCGCGGCCATCGCCGGGGTCGGGTCGTCGTAGATCGGCGTGTGCAGGAGATCGACGCGCTCGAAGACGCGGAGGAAAGCGGCGAGCAGCGGGCCGCGATGGCGGAGCGCCTCGATGTAGCGCACGGCCGGGAGCAGCAGCCCGGCTTCCATTTCGCTTCGGATGCCCGGCGCGTAGTCGTCGGCGCGTCCCTTGATCCAGGGCTCGTGCAGCGCTGCCGCCTCGGCCTTGGCGACGATCTGCGCGAGCGTGAAGGCGCGGTCGATGTCGGGAACGTCGACCGGGACGATCGCCGCGCCGAGGTCTCGATAGACCGCGAGGCTCGCTTCGAGGGCGGCGCCGATCGAAGGGGCGAGGCGGTCGTAGAAAAAATTCCGCGGTACGCCGATGCGAACGCCCTCGAGCGACTGCGCGAGTGCCGCCGCATAGCCCGGTACCGCGATATCCTCGGTCGTCGGATCGGCGGCATCGCCGCCGGCGATCGCGCCCAACAGGATCGCCGCGTCCTCGACCGTCCGCGCGATCGGGCCGACCGCATCCAGCGACCACGCCCGCGCCATGACCCCGGCCCGGCTGACGCGGCCGTAGGTGGGGCGCAAACCGACCACGCCGCAGAAGTGGGCCGGCAGCCGGATCGAACCGCCGGTATCGGAGGCGAGCGAGCCGAACGCGAGGCGCGCGGCGACCGCGACCGCCGAGCCGGTCGAGGATCCGCCCGGCGTCCGCGCCGGGTCCCACGGGTTGAAGCAGGCGCCGACATGAACGTTGTGACCGGTGGCGCCGGCGGCGAACTCGGCCAAATGGAGCGGGCCCAAGTCGATCGCGCCGGCGGCATCGAGCCGGGCGAGGGCGGTGGCGGTGCGCGGCGGACCGTCGGCGCGGTGTATTTTGGCGGCCGCGGTTGCCGGGCGCTCGACGCGATCGAACAGGTCCTTGTGCGCGAGTGGCACGCCGTGGAGCGCGCCCAGCGTCTCGCCGCGCGCCAAAGCGCGGTCGGCCGCGGCCGCCGCCGCGCGGGCGCTCGCGGCGGCGACCTCGAGGAAACAGTTGAGCCGGGGGTTGTGTGCCGCGATCCGATCCAGACAGGCATCGACGAGGTCGCCGGCCGAGATCTCGCGGGCGCGAACGCGGGCCGCGGCCTCAGCCAGGGTGAGGAACGCGAGACCGTCCGCCATGTCAGTACCTGCTATCGCAGAAATGTGAATTGGGCCCCACCCTGTGCCGCTCCCTCACGATGAGTTTGTCGAGCCATGAGGGCGCAGCGCCGGGAGGGAAGGGAGGGGGTCGCGCTCGCATTTTAGCCCGCCGCACCTTCGATCCGTCGGAGCACCGGCGATAACCCGCTCCCTTCCTCCTCCTCTGCGAGGGGGAGGAGTGCTCCGAGCGCGCAAATGCGATAGCCCTGCCCAAGCGGGCCTGCGCGGGGAGGGCAGCTAGGGCCCGGCGCCGCGGCGAAGCGCCAGGCGAAAATCGACGGTCGGGTCGGCGTCGAACGCGGTCGGCTCCGACCCGGCGCGGTTCAGACGGTCGAGCTCGGCCGCGAGCCGCGCGGCATCGGCGGGCGCGAGCTCGAGGCCGTGGAAATCGCGGGCGAGGTCGGCGATCGCGGTCGGTTTCATCGGAGGTCCTCGGGTTGACAGGGGCGGCGCGGCACTCAAGGCTGGCGCCATGAAGGACGTCAACCCCGCGGCCGTCCGCCTCGCCATCGCCGGCCCGCGCGCCACGATCACATTCGATAATCCGGCCAAGCGCAACGCCTTCGACGGGCCGATGACGGCCGACTTGCGCGACGCCGCGCGGGCGGTCGCGGCCGAGCGCGGGGTCCGCGTGGTCGTCCTCGAAGGCGCTGGCGGTACGTTCTCGGCCGGCGGCGACTTCGATGCCATGACCGCCGCGCCCGACATCCTGACATCGGTCGCGGCGATCGACGCCGTGCTCGATCAAGCGATCGCCGCGCTGGCGGCGATCGACGTCCCGGTCGTGGCCGCGATCCGCGGCGCCTGCATGGGGGGCGGCGTGCAGCTCGCGCTGATGGCCGATCTCCGCATCGCCGCCGACGATGCCCGGTTCGCGATTCCGGCGGTCGCCCTGGGTTTGGTCTATCCGCTCGATGCCATCGCCAAGATGGTGGCCCTGGCTGGTCCGGCGGCGACTAAGCGCATCTTCCTGGCCGGCGCGACGTTGGATGCCGCCGAGGCGCTGCGGCTCGGCCTTGTCGATGAGGTCGTCGCCGGCGGCGCGCTCGGGCCGCGGATCGATGCGCTCGCCGCGACGATTGCCGCGGCCCCGCCGGAAACGACCGCGCTCTACAAACGCTTGATCGACGGCCTCGCCGCCGGTGAGCCGCCGGCCGCCTGGGAAGCGGCGCGGCAGGCCGCCAACCGCTCGCCGGTGCTAGTCGAAAAACTCCGCGCCATCAAGGCCAAGCGTGGCTCGCGATGAGCGGCGCCATACGCTAAGGTCCTGCCCGGTCGGGGGAATCGCGATGGCTGTGTCGTATTTTGTCTTGTTCGAAGGGCAACCCGCCAACGGCGTCGAGCCGTTCGCGCGAGCGTTCTGCAATCGTTACGAAGGGATCCTACGGCGCCTGCCGGGGGTCGGGTCGATCCTGGTCTGTACGCCCGAGACCTATCATGACCCGATGTTGCAGGACGACCCTGGCCCGGCGCTCCTGGTGCGCGTAACGTTCCCGACCTTGGATCGGCTCGAATCGTCGCTGCGGTCGAAGGCGACGGTGCTCGATTTCGCCAAGTTCGTCGCCTTCACCGGGTTCCGCGGCCGCGTCCGCGACGAGATCATGCACGTAACCCAATACCCGGTCGCCGACGATCCCGCCGGCAAGGCGCCGTCGGGCCCGCTCTCCTATTACGTGTTCTATCAGGGGCCGGCGCAGGACCGCCGTGCGTTCATCGGCTACTACGAGAAGAATCACCCGCCGCTTCTCGGGCTGCTGCCGGGCATCCGCACCACGATTCTCTACACGCCCACCGACCGCGGCCCGCCGCTCGATATCGTCCATGCCGGCCACATCCTGATCTGCGACGTATCGTTCGCGTCGAGCGACGCGCTCAACGCGGCGCTCGCGTCGCAGGTGCGCAAGGACTTGCGCGACGATTACCACAAGTTCCCGAAATTCGAGGGGCCGGTGGTTCACCAGGCGATGAAGAAGCTGGTGATCAAGGCCTAGGTCACGACGGAAGCCTGGCGAAAGGAGCGGGAGCGATGAAAGCGCGCGATAGGTGGCTGGTCGGGGTGCTCGCGGCCGGGGTGTGGGCGTTGGTGGCGATCACGCTGTTCGCGCCGAAGCCGTTGCTGGCGATCAATGTCGATGCCAAGGACGTGCTCGGCCTCGATTCGTTCATCAAGGATTCGGTCGAGCGCAGCTGCTACGTTTTGCCGTTGTGGAGGCTGATCTGCTTCCGCGGCTGACCTAAAGGAACAGCCCGCCCGAGGCGAGCACGACCTGGCCGCTGATGTAGTTGGATTCGGGCGTGCAGAAGAGATAGACCGCGTCGGCCGCTTCCTCGGGGGTGCCGCCGCGCCCCAACGGGATCATCCGCTCCATCGCCTTGATCATCTCGGGCTGGATGCCGACCGGGAGTTCGCGGCCGGCGACCTCGATCGTGGTCGGTTTGACCTGGTCCTTCGAGAGTTCCTGCGTCATCCGCGTCTTGATGTAGCCGAACGCGACGCAATTGACGTTGACGTTGTAGCGGCCCCACTCCTTGGCGAGCGTCCGCGTCATCCCGATCAGCGCCGACTTGGCGGCCGAATAGTTGACCTGGCCGGCGTTGCCGAACAACCCCGAGATCGAGGACACGTTGACGACTTTGCGGTGGACGGCGCGGCCTTCTTCCTTCTCTTTCTTCGCGGCGATCCGGATCGGCTCGGATGCGGCGCGCAGGATCCGGAACGGCGCCGTCAGGTGGACGTCGAGGATCGTTTGCCACTGCTCGTCCGACATCTTCTGGATCACCGAATCCCAGGTGAAGCCGGCGTTGTTGACGATGATGTCGAGCCCGCCGAAGCGCTCGAGCGCGGTCTTGACGAAGCGCTCGCCGAAATCGGCCGCGGCGACGTCGCCGGTGCAGACGGCGGCTTCGCCGCCTGCCTGGCGGATGCGCGCGGCAATATCGTTGGCGGGTCCGGCGTCGAGGTCGTTGACGACGACGCGGGCGCCCTCGGCCGCCAGTTTCAACGCGATCGCCTGGCCGATGCCGCGGCCCGAGCCCGAGATGAGGGCGACCTTGCCCGCGAGTTTCTTGGTCATCGCGCTTCCTCAGGAAATAGGTTGGACAATGCGCGCAAAGTCGATCGGTGCACGCGGCTTTCGCGGCGTCGCGACGGCTGCGAGGCGCACAATGGGGAGTCCTCGCCGCGTCATGACGACGTCAACGCCATTCTCCGCGTCCTCGATGACCCTGCCGAGGCGGGTTCTGGCGTCGGAGACCGATACCCTTTTGCTCGGGCAGGCCATCGGTTACCGCACCGCGACCACGGCCTGGCCGATGACGGCCTTCTCGCCGGCGGCCGTCTCGGCCGTGATGTCGATGGTCAGGCGATTCTCGCCCGCGGCCGAGGTCTTGGCCGCGACCGTACCGGTGCAGGCAACGACATCGCCCGGCCGCACCATCGCGGCGAAGCGGCCGCCCAAGCTGCGGACCTGCGTGAGCGGTACCCAGCTCGCGACGAGTTGACCCAAGAACGCCATCGTCAACATGCCGTGCGCGATCACACCGGGAAGCTTAACCGCCTTGGCGCGCTCATCGTCCAAGTGGATCGGGTTGTGATCGCCCGAGGCACCGGCGTAGAGCGCGAGCTGAACCCGGCTCACGGCCGCTTTGGTGAGCGGCGGCAGGCGGTCGCCCACCTGTATCGCGGCGAAAGCGGGAAGCGCGGGCATCTCCGGACCTCGCCTCAGTTGCGCACGACGACGATGCCGCGCATGGTCGCCGCGCGCTCGCCGGTCTGGTTGGTGAGCGCGGTCTCGAGCACGATGAACTCGAGGGCACCGCCTTTCTTGTCGTAGATGTCGACGATCCGGGTCTCGCCGCTCAAGAGGTCGCCGGCGTAAATCGGCGCGCCGTAGTCGAACCACTGTTCGCCGTGGAGCGTGCGGGTCATGTCGACGCCGAGCTCGCGGAGCGGCATGAACATCTGATCGCTGTCCATGACCGCGACGAAGGCGAAGGTCGGCGGCGCCGGGACCGTGCGGTAGCCGGCGGCGCGCGCGACCGCGACGTCGCGGTAGATCGGGTCGGGGTCACCGATCGCGTCGGCGAACTGGCGGATGCGGCCCTTTTCGACCTCGAAGACGAAGCGCGGATAGGTCTTGCCGATGTAGCTCTTGTCCAACATGGCGCGGGAGCGGCGTCCGAGGTCGAAAGTTATGCGAGCGGGCCCGAGGCGAGGCCGCGCGCGAGGATACCAGCGCGCTCATCGGCGGTGAAGCCGGCTTCGGCGAGGATGGCGTCGGTGTGCTCGCCGTACTTGGGCGCGAACCGGTAGTGCGCCGCCGCTCCCGGCAGGTCGACCGCCGGCGGCTGCAGGCGAATCGTGCGGCCGCCGGGCGCGGTCGTCGCCGGCATCTTGGCGCGCACCAGCTCGAGCGCGTGGGCGGCGCGGATGTCGTTGATGCGGGCGTGCGGGACCTGGGCCTTGGCGAAGTCGGCGGCGATGACGGCGGCATCGTGTTGCGCGGTGATGGCGCCGATCTCGCGGTAGATGTCTTCGCGCTCGCGGTAGCGGCCTTCGGCGGCGTCGCGCCGGCCGCCCGCCTTCAAGGGCGCGAATTTGGGGATCGCGGTCAGGCGCTGCCACTGCACGTTCGAACCGAGCGCCATGTAGATGAAGCCATCCTTGGTCGGGTAGGCGTTGGTCGGGATGAACTTGCGGTGCGCGCTGCCCCAGCGCGTGATCTCCTCGGGTCCACAGTTCATGTCGATCAAGGGGAGCAGCGTGATCAGCCACGATGCCGCTGCTTGCGCCATCGAGACGTCGATCCGCCGCCCCTGGCCCGTCTCGGCCTTGTCGGCGAGCGCCAGGAGCACGTTGGCGTAGACCTCGTCGCCCGCCTTCAGATCGACCACCGGGATGCCCATCAAGGTGGGCGGCCCGTTGGGGTCGCCGGTCACTTCCATCAGCCCGAGCATCGCCTGGATCATCGGGTCGTAGCCGGGGACGTCGGGATAGGCCGGCCCTTGCGCCGAGATGCCGGCCCAGATCAGGTCGGGCTTGGCCCGGGAGAGCGTCGCGTAGTCGATGCCGAGCTTCGCGTAGCGCGACGGGATCGTGTTGCAGCAGAAGACGTCGACCTCGAGCGCTTCGATCAGGCGCCGCAGGATCGCCTGGCCCTCGGGCTCCTTCAAGTTGAGCGCGATCGCCTCCTTGCCGACGTTGGGGGCGACGTAATAGGAGCGGCGGTCGTCGTCGGCGATCTTGCCGCCGACGTAGCGGTTGGGATCGCCCGGCTGGCGGTCGCCCGGCGCCGGGGTCGCTTCGAGCCGGATCACCCGCCATCCGAGGTGAACGAAGCGGAGCGTCGCGTAGGTCATCGACAACGCCTGCTCCATCGAGATAATCGTGCGCGGCTTCATGCGATTTGGGGCTTGGGGTCGTCGGTTGCGGCGTAGGCCGCCCAGGGTCTAGCGGGAGGCAGGCGCGGTGGCAAGACCGATCGAGGCGGCACGACGATGACGGCACCGGCCCCGATCCCGCGCCGCGGTCCGGTGCTGGCGGCATCGCTCGCCACCATCTTCATCGCCGCGATCGAGTCGACCATGATCGTGACGGTGATGCCGACCATCGTCACCCAGCTCGGCGGCTTCGAGCTCTACGGCTGGGTGTTCGCGGCGTTCCTGCTGACCCAGGCGGTGACGATGCCGATCTACGGCAAGCTCGCCGACCTCTACGGCCGCCGGAACGTGCTCCATGCCGGCGTCGGCATCTATGTCGCGGCCTCGCTCGCGGCCGGGTTCAGCCTCACCTTGCCGATGCTGATCGCCTGCCGCGTCGTCCAGGGCCTGGGCAGCGGCGCGATCCTTCCCATCGCGACCACCATCGTCGCCGACATCTACACGCCCGAAGAACGCGCCCGCGTCCAGGGCTGGATCGCCGGACTGTGGGGCGCTTCGGCGGTGGTCGGGCCCTCGATCGGCGCGGCGATCATCGCTTACGCCGACTGGCATGTCGCGTTCTGGGTCAATATCCCGGTCGCGGCAGTGGCGCTCGGCATGATCCGGATTTTTCACCGCGAGCGGATCGAGCGCCGCCGCCACCGGCTCGACGTGATCGGCGTGGCGCTGCTCGTTCCCGCGGCCGGCGCGGTGATGACGGCGCTGATGCAGGCGGCGACGCTCCCGCTGGTATGGACCCTCGCGCTCGGCGGCGCCGGGGTCGCCGGCGTCGTCGCGTTCGTGCGCCACGAGCGGCGGACGCCCGAGCCGCTCATTCCGCTCGACCTGTGGCGCGACCGGCTGATCGCGATCGGCACCGGCGGCGCGTTCCTGCTCGGGATCCTGATGATGGGGGTGCCGGCGTTCCTCCCGACCCACATCCAGGGCGTGATGGGCGAAACCGCCAAACTGGCGGCGATCGCGGTCGCGGCCCAGATGGCGGGATGGTCGACCTGCTCGGCGCTGGGCGGACCGCTCATGCTGCGGACGTCGTATCGGCTGGTGACGATCGTCGGCAGCGTCGGGCTGATCGGCGGCGCCGCGCTCCTCGCCGCGGTGGTCGAGCGGAGCGAGCCGACGCTCCTGATCCTCGGCGCCTTCCTGATCGGCCTTGGGCTCGGCTTCACCCATGCGGTGTTCCTGATCGCCGTCCAGACCAGCGTACCTTGGGAACGGCGCGGCAGCGCGACCTCGGGCGTCCATTTCGGCCGCGTGTTCGGCCAGGCGTTCGGCGCGACCCTGTTCGGGGCGATCCTGAACGCGGGTTTGAGCGCGGCGGGGCCCGGTCTCGCCGGGGCGACCGCGGTCGAGACCATGATGGACCCGGCGAAGCGTGCGGCGATGGCGCCCGCGTCGCTCGCCCGCGCGATCGTGGCGATGGCGGACGCGCTCGGCTCGATTTATCTCACCGCGAGCGCGATCGCGGCGCTGGTCTTGATCCTGGGGCTTCTGCTTCCACCTGGGGTGCGGCCAGGGACGCGCTAGTTCGCTTCGAAGCCGCGAGCGCTACTCCGCCGCCCTCGGCTTGCAAAGCCCGGTGTGACCGCCGCGTTCGATCAGGCGATCGATCAGCGCCCTGCCGGCGGTGCGCATGGCTTGGGCGTCGTCCTCGGGATTCGCGGCCTTGGGCACACGAAGCGCGCAGTCGCCGGCGTGGGTTGGCATCAACTGGCCGTTCCGCCAAACATTGACTGGGTCGCGGCCCTGCTCGACTGCCTCGATCGCTTCGCGAATGCCGCGACGCATCATCGCCACGCCCCGATCCGACGTGGCGAGGTGCTCGCGCGCATGAACCGCGACCGGGCCTTGACCGATCTGCGCTTCATAGTCGCCGGGCTCGCGCTGCATCTCCTCGTAGGTGCGGCCGGAGGCATTGAATTTCAGGGCGGGGGCCGCCTTCGACGTGCGCGGGTTGGGTTTGCCTTCGGGCCGGAGCACCAGGCTGAGCTCGAACATGTTGGTGTCGTCGATCGGCACCGCCCAGAGCACGAGATACGGCACAGCGTGCGTCTCGTTTTGGCCGTCGGGGAGTTTGGGCGGCCAACTCGGGAGCTGCCCGAGGGCGGCGACGTTGGGCCAGATATACTCGATGTTGCGGATCCACACCGTCTCGTCGTCGAGCCGGCGCATCTCGATCGTCGCGATGCCGGTCGGGGACTCGATGTACTCGGCCTCGCCGAACATCGTCAGCGCCTCGACCACCTGGCCGGCCGGGGTGGTGAACTGGACGCCGGCATGACGGGCGTGCAGCCACTCCTCGTGCTGCGGATCGACGAAATTGTCGACGATCTGCAGCCAGTTGCACTCCTTGACGTTGGGGCCACCCGCCACCTCGCCGCACTCGAGCCGGTAGCCGGGGAGATTCATGAGATCGAGCGCCCACATGTCAGGCATCCGCTCGGGCGGGCCCATATAGGTCCACACCGCGCCGCCGGCCTCCCGGACCGGATAGGCGCCCTGGTAGAAGCGATCCTTGAGCGTGCTGTCGGCTGGCTCGAGCGGCGTCTCGAGGATGCGGCCATCGACGTCGAACAGCCACCCGTGATAGCAGCAGCGGATGCCGCGATCTTCGATGCGCCCGTACTCGAGCGAGGTGCCGCGGTGGCAGCAATTCAGCTGCAGCAGGCCGTACTCGAGGCGGCCGTCACGGAACAGCACCAGGTCTTCGCCCATGATCCGCCGGCGCAACGGCCGATCGGTGAGTTCGTGAGCGTAGGCGATGGGTTGCCAGTAGCGGCGCAGAAACTCGCCGCACGGGGTATCGGGACCGACGCGCGTGAGATATGCATCGGGTGCCTTCATGTCACGCTGGTAGTAGGCGCCGTACGGCCGCCTCACGAACGGGGTTCCAGTCAGGCTCATGGTCTACATCCGATTGGGGTTCCGAGTGCCGTCACTTTAACCTTAAACAACCGCGTTGACCTCGGTGAAAAAAGGGCGGCCGCAGGCACGCCCTCCGGTCGCGCGATAGCCGACGTATCGATCGTTCGCGCTGGCTGCCGGGGTTGCGCCCCTCAGAGTTGACGGAGCTTGGGGTCGAAGCGATCGCGCAACCAATCGCCAGCGAGATTGAAGGTCAACACAGTGACCATGATCGCCATGCCGGGGAAAAAGGCGATCCACCATTCGGTCGCGATATAGTCGCGGCCCTCGGCGACCATCGATCCCCACGCCGGTGTAGGCGGCGGAACGCCGGCGCCGAGAAAACTCAGCGTCGCCTCGACCAGAATCACGATTCCGACTTGAAGCGTGAACAAGACGACGGCGGTGTTGACGACATTGGGGAAAATGTGGCGGACCACGATGCTCATGTGGGAACAGCCGGCGACGCGGGCCAGGATCACGAAGTCGCGCTCCTTCAACGACAGGACCTCGCTGCGAATGACCCGCGTGTAGCGCGACCACAAGAGGATCATGAGCGCCAGGATGACGTTGACGAAGCTCTGTCCGAGCGTCACCACGAACAGGAGCGCCACGAGGATGAGCGGCACCGCGGTCGCCGCGTCGGTGATTCGCATGATTACGGCGTCGATCTTGCCGCCGAGATAACCCGCCATCACACCGAGCGCGATGCCGATCGAGCCGGCGCCAAGTACCGCGAAAAACCCGACCGCGAGCGAGACGCGCGTGCCGAATATGATGCGGCTGAGGATGTCGCGGCCCTGATCGTCGGTGCCGAGAAGATTGACCGAGCTGCCCCGCTCCATCCAGAACGGCGGTTTCAGGCGGTTGCGGAGCGAGGTCGCCTCCGCCGCATGGGGCGCCAACCAATCGGCAAACACCCCGACCAGTAAGATCGCCGCGAGGAGCGCCAGCAAAATAACGGGTACGGCGCGGAACGTGCGCCGCCGCCTCGGTGCCGGCACGGTTCCTGACCGGTTGGCGGCGGCGACGGGGTCAGCGGCGCTCATAGCGGATACGGGGATCGATAAAGGCGTAAAGGACGTCGACCAACAAATTCATGAACATGACGAACGTCGCGATCGCCATGATGACGCCCTGGATGAGGGGGAAATCGCGGAGAAACACCGCTTCGTAGGCGAGGCGGCCGAGGCCGGGCCAGGCGAAAATCGTTTCGACCACGACACCGGCGGTGATGAGCAGCCCGAAATACTCGCCGGCGAACGTCAAAATCGGCAGCGCGGCGTTCTTCAGGGCGTGCTTCCAGGCGACCGCGGCCTCGGAAACGCCCATGATGCGCGCCTTTTTTACGTATTCGCTGTCGAGGGCCTCGATCATTCCCGAACGCAAAAGGCGTGTCATGCCGGCGACGGCGAACAAGCCGAGCGTGAAGGCCGGCATCGCCAGATGGGCCGGCTCGCCATAACCCGCCGAGGGCAGCCACTCGAGCCCCAGGGAGAATGCCTGGATCAACAGGATGGCGACGAAGAACGAGGGTGCCGCCTGGCCGATCACGGCGAACGTGCGCGCAAACCAATCGATCGCACGGCCGCGATATCGCGCGGCGTAGACGCCCAAGACGAGGCTGGCGAGGATCGCCCATGCCATCGCGGCAACGATCAGAATCGCGGTCGCGAACCAGCGGTCGACGATCAGGTCGGCGACCGGTTCCTGCTTGCGGATCGAACGGCCGAGGTTGCCCTGGGCCAAATTGCCGGCATAGGCCAGATACTGGATGAACAGCGGTCGATCGAGGCCGAGATCGTGCCGCACTCGCTCAACGTCGGCGGTCGGTGCATCCGCCGGCAACAAGAACATGATCGGATCGCCGAGAACGCGCGAAACGAAAAAGATCAGCGCCGACAGCAGAAGCAGGGTCAGCACCATTTGACCCAGACGTCCGGCGATGTATCGGAACATTGGCCAATTCGAGAAATGGTGCAGCCGGCCCGACCGCGACCCGCGGGGGTCGCATCGGTTCCCTCTCCCCGCAGCCAGGGCGGGGAGAGGGTAGTTGAGACGCTACACCGATGCCCTTACTTCTTCGGCTTGAAATGCTCGTACTGCAGGCCGAACGTCGGCCAACCCGAGATCGGCCGCCAGCCTTCGAGGTTCTTGTTGGCGCCGAACAGCGCGTGGGCGAAGAACAGCGGGATCAAGGTGTAGGTCTCGTTGAACTTGTACATGAACTTGCGGAATTCCGCTTCGCGCGTCTTGGGATCGGTAATCGCCGAAAGTTTCGCATACTCCTCGTCCCAATTGACGTTGGCGACTTGGCCTTTCCCGGTCGCCACGACATAGTTGTTCATCTTGCCGACGAGGAACGCCGTGTTCGACGTGCGCAAGTCGTAGACGGCGCCAAGCCCCTCGTCCGGCCGACCGTAGATGATGGGGTTGAGTGCACCCCACTCGGTCTGGACCAGTTCGACATCGATGCCGATCTTGCGCCAGTAGTCGGCGATCACTTCCATCGCCTTGGGGAACCACGTCGCGCCGGCGAGCGGCATCGAGAACATTTTTTGCTTGAAGCCGTTCGGGTAACCGGCCTCGGCGAGGAGCTTCTTGGCCCCGGCCGGGTCGTAGGGGGTCTGGTACTTCTTCTCCATCTCCGCGTCATGGCCGAACGTGCCCGGGAACCCCAGGAAGCTGCCAGCCAACTGGCCACGCCCATCGATCATGAAGTCGAGCAATTCCTTGCGATCGATGGCCATCGCGAGCGCCTTGCGGACGTTCACGTTTTCCATGCGCTGCGGCAGGTTCTTCTGCTTGGCGCGATCTTCCCAAACGCCGATGAAGGAAACGAACGCGGAAAAGGCGTTTTCGACCTCGTAGACTTGGTCGCCCGACGCCTTCAAGCGTTTCGCGCTGTCGTAGTTGATGTCGCCGAAATCGGCCTCACCCCGTTGCAGCATCGCGACCCGAGCGCTTTCCTCCGGCACCAGCATGATGCGCAGTTTGTCGAACGCCGGTTTTTGACGATAGGGGTGGGGGACCGCCTCGTAGGCGAAGTAGGAGCCTTTCTTGCGATCGACCAGCTTCCACAGGCCGGTGCCAACCGGCTTGTTCGCGAACTCGTCGTCGCCGACGCGCTCGATGTACTTCTTCGGAACAATGGCGCCGATGGTGGTGTCGGTCGGGCTCAAGTAGCCGATGAAGTCCGGATCGGGACGCTTGAGTTTGACGACCACGGTGTACGGATCCGGTGTCTGAATCGAGTCGAGCGCGTTAAGCACCGGAGCGATGAAAACCCCGGTCTTCCCCTTCAGCCGCTCGATCGAGAACTTGACGTCCTCGGACGTCATTTCTTCGCCGGTGTGGAACTTGACGCCTTTCCGAAGGTTGAACGTATACGTGAGCCCATCGGGTGCCACCGACCACTTTTCGGCGAGGCCAGGCACAAGCTCGCGTTTCTCGTTGAGCGTGACGAGATAGTCGAACATCGGCGCCTGATAGACCAGCATGCCGAAGCCGGCATGGGCAGGATCGGTGATCTCGCCGGTGAATTGTTGAACGGCGACCTTGAGTTCGCGCCCGCTCTGCGCCGCTGCCTCATCGCCAATGGTTAGCGCGAGCAACGAAACGCTCGCCAAAGCGAGACTAGAACGCAAAATCCAGCCTGATGCTCGATGCCGCATGGTCTCCTCCCCCAAACGTTTGTCCGGTCAGCGTAGCACAAGATACCGCATCCCGGAATACAGACAGGCTGGCGTCGCGGCTCCGTCGTGGGCGAAAACGCTGGTCTCGCGATCGACTTTCGCTATGCTGCGTCGACACCAAAGACGCCGACAGCCGTCAACGACGCGTGGCCGAACCTCTCCTAACCGTCGAAAACTTGCGCGCCCACCTGTTCACCCGCTACGGCGTGGTCCGGGCGGTCGACGACGTCAGTTTCACGGTGGCGCGCGGCGAGACCCTTGGCCTCGTCGGCGAATCGGGCAGCGGTAAAACGATGACCTGCCTCGCGCTGCTCAGGCTGTTGCCGCCGGGCGGGCGCATCATTGACGGTCGCGTCCGGTACGCGGGGGCCGATCTTCTGACGAAGTCCGAAAAGGATATCCGGAAGGTGCGCGGCGAGCAGATCGCCATGATCCTCCAGGACCCGATGACGTCGCTCAATCCGGTCTTGTCGATCGGTCGGCAAGTGGAAGAACCGATCCGCCTGCACCAGCGCCTGACGCGGACGCGCGCGCGCGCCAAAGCGATCGAGATCTTGACCCGCGTACGAATCCCGGCGGCCGAGCATCGCGTCCGCGACTACCCGCACCAGCTATCCGGCGGCATGCGCCAACGCGTCATGGGAGCCATCGCGTTGTCGTGCGAACCAGGCCTCCTGATCGCCGATGAGCCGACGACATCGCTCGACGTTACGATCCAGGCCCAATACCTCACCCTCCTCAAGGAGCTTCAGGACGAGCATGGGGTTGCGATCATTTTTGTCACCCACGATCTCGGCATCGTCGCCAAGCTATGCCATCGCGTAGCCGTTATGTACGCTGGCAAGATCGTCGAGCTCGTGTCCGTCGACAACTTGTTCGATCGCCCGCTGCACCCCTACACGCGGGCGCTGCTGGCATCGGTGCCCAAGTCCGATCGTCGCGAGCGCCGCTTGCCTACCATCGAAGGGCAGCCCCCGACCTTGCACGAGGCGCTTCCCGCCTGCCCGTTTGCGCCGCGCTGCGCCCACGCTGAACCCAAGTGCTTCGAGCGCGCGCCGCCGGTCGTCGCGATGCCCGATGGCAGCATGGCGCGATGCTGGAAAGTCGCCGATGGCAGCCTCACTCATTGAACTCGAGGCGGTCCGCAAGCACTATCCGCTCGCGCGCGGCCGCGTGTTCGGGCGCCGACGGGGAACTGTCAGAGCCGTCGACGGGGTGTCGCTCGCGATCGCCCCAGCGACGACGGTAAGCCTGGTTGGCGAATCGGGCTGCGGCAAGAGCACGACCATCAAACTGATCCTCGGCATCGAGGCGCCAACCGGCGGACGAGTCCTGTTCGAGGGTGCCGACATCGCCGGATTTGATCGGGCAGCAGCCAAGCGCTACCGGGCTTCGGTACAGGCGGTGTTCCAAGACCCATGGGGTTCGCTCGATCCGCGCATGCGGATCGGTGCGTCAATCGGCGAGCCGCTGCTCGCCTCCGGCAATTGGAAACGCCGTGCCGCCCGCGAACGCGTCCACGAACTCCTCGCGCAAGTCGGCCTGGCGCCCGAGCACGCCGATCGATTCCCGCACGAATTTTCAGGCGGCCAACGGCAGCGAATCGCCGTCGCTCGCGCGCTCGCACTCAATCCCAAGCTGGTTGTCCTCGACGAGCCGGTCTCGGCTCTCGATGTCTCGATCCGAGCGCAAATCATCAACCTGCTCAAAGACCTTCAGGAACGCCATGGGTTGGCCTTTCTTCTGGTCGCCCACCACTTGGCGACCGTGTGGACGCTCTCCGACGAAGTGGCCGTGATGTACCTGGGCCAGATCGTCGAGCGGGCGCCATCCGAAGAATTCCGCACCCGGCCGCTCCACCCCTATACGCAGGCGCTGATGGCGGCTGCCCTTCCAACCCACCCCCACGACGCCGGCGCGGGTACCCCGCTCATAGGCGACGTCCCGTCGCCGATCGATCCGCCAACGGGCTGCCGCTTCCACACGCGATGTCCGCACGCATTCGAGCGATGCGCGGCCGAAGCGCCCATCCTTCACGAAGTGCGCCCAGGCCATGTCGCGGCCTGCCACCTCCACGATACGAACGGGTCGACAATCTCGCCGTGAGGGCTTTTCTTCGGCCGCGTCCCGAACGCGCCGAAAGATGAGGCTCGCACCCGGGTGTCACTCCGCCGCG
>Ga0194121_10002096_pt1 | contig 32291 bp, 24 predicted proteins | sample TA2MahCa50mmetaG_FD_148609 | JGI IMG/M metagenome (GOLD analysis project Ga0194121, IMG submission 148609) | Freshwater microbial communities from Lake Tanganyika, Tanzania - TA2015020 Mahale Deep Cast 50m | ecosystem: Environmental > Aquatic > Freshwater > Lake | place: Tanzania: Lake...
TGGATAGAGCATCTGACTACGGATCAGAAGGTTGGGGGTTCAAGTCCCTCCGAGCGCGCCAGTGGAGACCCGCGCGAGACGACGGCGCCCGGATCGCCTGGAATCCTTCCCACACGGTGCCCGCGTGACCGGGTGCCCGGGTGTCTCGGCAACAATCGGGGTGTGAAACGAGCCGCCTGTCTCATCCTTGTCGTGTTCGTGGCCCTGTGCGTGGGATCCGTTGCCACAGCACATGATCCGATCATCCTCACCGACGATCAAACAGTGCCCGAGGCGGGACCGTTTCTCCCGGACGGCACCATCTCGTTCGCGCTCTACGGCTCGTTCGCCAAAGCGGGCGAGACGCGTGGCCTGCGAGCCCGATTCGCCGAGGGGGACAGGCTCCACGTGTCCCTGCTCATTCCTGATCGTGCTCCCGAGAATGCGTTGTTGGACGGCGAACTTCCGCGGCTCGAGATCCTCGAACCCAACGGTGAGTCGACGACTCACGTCCCAGACCTGCGCCGCAAGTTCGCCGAGCCCTTCACGGGAACGAACTACATCGAATTGATCGACCTCGTCGGCAGGGCGAGTGAGGGTGTCTACTCGATCACGGTCATTGGTGGCAGAGCAGCACGATTCACCGTGTCGGTGGGCGACACAGAAACATTCGGAACCCCGGTGGAGGGAGTGACAGATCGAGCCGCCGGCATCGGCGGTGTCATGGAGTGGTACGAGGGAGACAGTTTCGCCGGAGACGTCACTTCGGGCCCCGCTTCGACCACCGACGTGAATGAGGGACCAGTCGATCCGGTGCAGGACTCTGCCGTTGCCTCCGGGCAGACGACCTCTGATGAATCCACGAGATCAGGCCGACAAATCGTCGTCGTGGTTCTTGTCGCCCTGTCATTCGGTGTGTGGAGGATCAGCCGAATGATCCGAGGACGAAGCACGAGATCGTCGACGCACTGATCTTCGCCGAACCTGAGCGGTTCCTAGTCGGTGGTTCTGGTGTTGTGGGAGACTCGGCGCCAATGATGAGACGTCGAGAGGCCCTCGTTGCGGTGTCTGTTGTGGTGGCCGTGGTCGTGCTCGCGGGGTGCGGGTCCCCCGCCCCCGACACCGCCACGGTGGTGCCCGAGCCCAAGACCGCGGTCCAAGTGTCTGCCCAGCGCCGCCACACCTGCGTGCTGACAGCCAAAGGCGAGGTGGAGTGCTTCGGGTTGAATGAGGCCGGTCAGCTGGGAGATGGCACCGATCAGAACCGTGGCACCCCCTCGAGAGTTGTCTTTCCCGAGGGCGTGCGGATCGCCGCGCTCTCCACGGGGATTGCCGATCACACCTGTGCGATCGATGCCGAGGCACACGTGTGGTGCTGGGGTCTGAATGTCTTCGGCCAACTGGGCACGCTCGATCTCGGCAACCGCACCGAGGCCACCCGGGTGCGCGCGCTCGATGTCCCAATCACGGCTGTGGTGACGGCCGAGCAACTCACATGTGCGCTCGACGCATCCGGAGTGGTGTGGTGCTGGGGGAACAACAACAACTACACGCTCGGCCAGGTGACCGAGCGTGTGGTGGGGGTGAACAAACCGGGTTCGATCGTGCCGATCCGGGTGCCGGGGCTCGGGCGCGTGGCGCTGCTGCGCGCGGGAGGGAACCATCTCTGTGCGCTCGAGGACACCGGCACGGTGAAGTGCTGGGGCGACAACAAGTTCGGCCAGTTGGGGATCGGGAACGCCGATCAGACGATTGAGCCCCGAGCCACGGTCGATGTGGGCGGCACGGTGGTCGACCTCGCGCTCGGCCAGTCGCACTCGTGCGTGCTGCTCGAGGATGGTCGTGTGCGGTGCTGGGGCGCGAATCAACACGACCAGCTGGGCTTCGAGTCCGAGTTGGTGCCCGGTGAGGTGCCCTTCACCACCGCGCCGGGAGCCGGGGTCGCACTCGGTGCTCCGGCGACGACCCTGGTGGCTGGCCGGTACTTCGTGTGCGCCACGACGAGCGACGGAGTCTTGCGCTGCTGGGGTCAGATCCGCGGCGATGTCGACGCGACGAACGTGGTCACCGTCGACGAGGACCGTTCCGTGCCGTTCGCGATCGAGGGGGCGACGGGCGTGACGGCGGTCGATGCCGGGTCACGGCACCTCTGTTGGCTCGCGGCGACTGGTCCGCTCGTGTGCGCGGGCAACGACGATGTCGGTCAGTTGGGGGACGGACCGGGTGATGCGGGACTCCTCGTGGCACGGGTGGTCGTGGGCTACGGGGCCTGACCCGGCGGGGAGCGCCGGGACCACTCTCCACTACTGTTGGCATCATGAGTGACACAGGGGACACTGGCGCAGCGCCGGACGATGTGGTCGCCGCAGCTGCGGCCGCGGCCGCGACAGAAGCCGTGGCGGCCTCTGCGACGGCCGAGAGGCGCCGCTGGTGGCAGCTGATGCGCTATCTGCGACGCGAGGGCGAGAGGCGCGATCGGTCCAACATGATCAATGCGTTGGTCACGATCTTTTCCTCTGCGATTGTCGCCTTCACCGCGACCTGGGCCACGATGAGCTCGACGGACAAGAACATCACTGAGACGCGGCGCGGTTCACGCGTGGACGCACTCGTGGAGCAGTGGTCGGTGTCGATCGCCGATGCATCGTCTGCCGTCGAGTTGATCGGCCAGCGTGCGAACGACCTGTGGGCGTTCGCGGCCGCGATCGAGCAGGAGGGGGTGATCCTCGAGGAGGCTCTCGTCAACGAGGCGAAGAAGGAGACCGACTACCAGAAGGTGCGCAAGGAGATCGCATTCTCGAGCGCCAAGGCCGGTCTTGTCTCATCGGTGAACACGAATGTGTGCCTCGACAAGTTCCTCGCGTTCCTCGACACGTGGCAGAACGCCCTGAACTGGACGAGATCGACCCTGCAGATCCCCGAGAATTTCGAACAGGGGGTGCTGGCGGTCTCGGCGCAGTTCGAGAACCAGAAGTTGCTCACCTCCGCGATGTCGACGATCCGTCTCCTGGCGCGCACGGAACTGGAGACGGGTGGCACCGACTCCTCGGTGGAGTGCGGCATTCAGGAAGAGGAAAAGCTCTGGACGACGCTCGTGCCCTCTGAGGCGGCCGCAGAGAGTTGACCCGCTCATTGTGAGCGACTCGGTCCGACCCCCAATCCCAACGCAACCCTCCGGCGGTGCGGCGGCCGGGTTGTGGCGCGACTTCGCGGTGCACCTGGCGTTGTGCACCATCGCTCTCACCCAACCGCTCCTGCAGCTCTACGGCGGCAATGTCACCATTTTCGTGGCCGCCGAACTGGAGGGTTGGTCGATCCTGTGGTTCGCGGTGCTCTTGGCCCTCGTGCCGGCGGTGGTGATGTCGACCATCGAGGCGATCGCACAAGGGCTCTCTGCGCGCGCGGGTCGGGTCGTGCATCTCGCTTGGGTCTTCCTCGGGCTGTGGGCGGCGTGGTCCGTGGTGCTGCGCTCGGTGAACCTCGGTGCGTGGCCCATGGATGCCGCGTTCACCGCGCTGCTGGGGGCAGCGACCACGGTGGTGTACGCGCGCACGGGGCTGATCCGCACGTGGCTCGCGTACTTCTCACCCTTCTCGGTGGCGGTGGTGGCGTTGTTCGCGGTGTCGGCGAACGCGGTGATCTGGCCGCCCGATGTCGAGGTGATCGCGGTGACCACGACCGTGCCCACCTCGACCGTGCCCAGTGCCGAGCCCGGAATCGCTCCCGCGGATGTGAGCGTGGTGTGGATCGTGCTGGACGAGGCGCCTCTGTTCCCGCTGGTGACGACGTCGGGCACGATCAACGCCGCTCGGTTCCCGGGGTTCGCGGCACTGGCCGAGTCGAGCACCTGGTACCGGAACGCAACCGCGATGTCGCAGTCGACCCACCATGCGGTGCCGGCGATGATGTCGGGCAAATGGGCGAGGTCGAACATCGCCCCGGTGCTGGCGAACTGGCCGAAGAACATCTTCACGCTGATGAACGGGCGCCTGTCGATGGATGGCCACGAGGTGGCGACTGCGTTGTGCCCGAAGAAGCTCTGCGCACGGGTGTCGGTGACCGGCGGCGAACACATCGCAAACCCCGGTGAGGTGCCCCCGCCTGGAGTCTCCATGGGGCCGACGACCACCTCGACGACCACGACGCTGCCTCTGCAACCCTCGGCAGTGTCGCGGTGGTCGGGGTTCCTGCGTGACACGCGGGTGGTGCTCGGCCACCGGATCCTGCCCGAGGGTCTGCGCGAGCGTCTGCCCCCGATCGACGAGGGCTGGGGGAACTTCGGCAATGACGATGCCCGTGTGAACGCTTCTGACGAGGAGCCGGTGACCGGCACACCCGCCGGCGCGACCACGACCACACTTTGGCGCACCGAGGAACAATTCGAGAAGGCGAATTCGACCACCGGTCGGGAGTGGGAAGAGGGCGGACCGATGTCGCAGGTGCCGGTGATCGAGGGTGTGATCGCGCGCGCCGCGCGCGCCGATCGCCCCACCCTGCACTTTGCCCACGTGCTCCTGCCGCACCGGCCGTGGATGCTCGCGCCCGACATGCGACGCTCGCGCGCACTGCCCACCGACAAGCGAAGCAACCTGATCGTGGACCGTGTGCGCGACGAGTACCAGGCGCACCTGATGCAGTACGCCGCAACCGACACCATCATGGCCGATCTGGTGACGACGCTGAAGAAGTCCGCCAACTGGGACCGGACACTGCTCATCGTGACGGCCGACCACGGCATCACCTTCGAGACCGGGGAATCCAAGCGCAAGACGATCGACCCGACCGCCAAGGGCACGCTCGAGGACATCTACCGCGTGCCGATGTTCGTGAAGTACCCCGGTCAGTCGGCGCCCAGGGTCGTGGATTGTCCCGTCGCGGGGGTCGATCTTCTACCCACGGTGATCGGCGTGACGGGGATCGACCCGGGGTGGGAGTTGCGGGGACACGACCTGAGCAGGACCTGCCCCCGCCGCTCGTCGCGGTCCATCGTGTGGCCCGATGGCACGGCGACCCTGTCCACCGGGTTCCCCGCCGTGGTCGAGAGAGCCCGACGCTACGACGAGTGGGTCGACGCCGAGGGCGATGTCGATGACATCGTGCGGGCGGGTCTGCACGGGTCACTGGTCGGTAGTCAAGTGCCCTCTGCTGTCATCGAGGATCCCGCGGGACAGTGGCGACTCGACAAACCCGCGGACTTCCGCAAAGTGGGCTCGAGAAGGTTCGAGCTGGTGCCCACTCTCGTCGAGGGGTCGTTCACGGCATCGCGCGACATCGCCGCTGACGAGGAGGGCTTGCTCGTGGTGGACGGTCACTTCGTGGGTGCTGTGTCAGAACTTGCGGGATTGAGGGCGGGAGAGACCACGAACTTCCGGTCCACGTTGCTGTCGCGGCTCATCGCACCCGGGTCGCACACGGTCGAATTGTGGTTGGCAAGTGGCTCGGACCCGACGGTGTCTCTCGTCCGTGTGCCCAAATCGTGAAAGACAGCCAGGCCGGTCAGAGTCGCACGGGACCTGCCCTCCTTGTAAGGGAGATGCTCTAGCCAACTGAGCTAAACGCCCCAAAACCTTACCTGTCTTGGTTGTGTCCTCATGCTATCGCCAGCATGTGACGCGAAGGAGGGGCTCTCGCAGTCACCCAACCATTGTCCTTATCCAAGGCACATCTCTCATGATGAAGAAGATGAGTCGCACCACGTGGCGAAGAATTCACATGTTGTCCTACCCGCTATACGGAATCATTATCATTCACGAATAAACGCGGGAGGTGATGTGGGTACCCCGTTGTATACCGGAGTCGCTATGGCGCTTGCTATGACAGGAACAGCGGTCGGCGGAATTCGATTTGTCGCCGGCCGATCAGTCGACCGCCGGAAACGAACAAAAAGCACTTAAGCCGTTGCCAACTTCTTGCGACGACGACGTGCAGGAATTGCCAGTGCGACGAACACTGCGATGCCGAGCGTTGCATAAATAATCGCACTGATTGCAGAGTTTCCATTGTTGCCAGAACCGACAATGAAACCAACCGTCACGGTGCTTTCGCTTCCAGTGAACGACATGGTCTTTAACACAAGGCGATGGCGACCATTGTCGACGTCACCAGGAATTCCAAATCGCGCAGAGAAGGTTCCATCTTCAGAAATGCTTCCCTGGCCAATCTGAATTGGCGTTGAGAACATCCAAATATTGATGTCGAAGTTAGGACGCGCACCAGATACTTGAACGTCAACAAGGTCACCTTCCTCTGCGTTGATGTTTCCATCAGCATCAAGTGGAACAACCGAGCCGTCGCCACTCACGATCTGGAGTACGAGATCCAACTCTGCGCTGGTGATCTTGTATGAGTTGTTGACACGGGCAATCGTGAGAGGAGTTGCTTCACCATTCACCAACATCACAGCCTCACCTGGATCAGCCAACGGGGCATCCGGCGCGGGAACCGTGGTGGATGATGACGTTGACGATGTCGAACTCGTGGAAGAAGTTGTCGTGGATAGTGCAGTCTGAGGTGGCGCCGCCAAAGTAGATGCCGTTGACGGCGATCTCCGCTGCCTCGTGGAAGAAGTTGTCGTGGATAGTGCAGTCTGAGGTGGCGCCGCCAAAGTAGATGCCGTTGCTTCTCGTGGAACTGTCGTTGTTACCGCTGGTGCTGCAAGCGTTGTTGCCTGCACGGTTGTTGTCGGTGCAGCGGTTGTTGATGTCGTTGCAGCAGTAGTAGTTGGTGCCAACGTCGTCGTCGTTGTCGTGGTTGTTGTTGTTGTTGTCGTAGTAGTAGTCGTTGTTGTCGTGGTTGTCGTGGTTGTCGTTGTCGCTGTTGTCGTTGTTGTTGTCGTAGTAGTAGTCGTTGTTGTCGTGGATGGCGTGAGCGAAGCAGTACAAGTAGACGCCGCAGTTCCAGCGGGCCAAACAATCTCGATACAGCCTGAAGTGATGCCGGATGCCAATGAATATGCGGTGGACGAAGTTGACACTGGATCGGCATAACTTGAGCCGCCGCCGCCACCGCCGCTGTTGCATCCGCCGCCGCCGCCGCCGCCGCCGTAATAGCCACCGCCGCCGCCTGACCCTCCCGGGTGGTTGATTCCTCCTCGGCCTCCTACTCCGAGCGAACCCGACAATCCACTGTTGGTATAACAACCGCCTCCGGCGGCTGCGCCTCCCGCGCCGCCAGCTGACTGTGTACCTCCACGACCACCTTGAGCATTCGTACCATCAGAAGATGCCCGCAATGCGTTGCTCCCGTTTGGAGTACCTCCATCGCCTCCGTTAGCAGGTGCGGACCCACCGCCGCCGCCAGCAACCACAACGCGATCAGCAAGTGCACTACCGCCGCGGCGGACATCCGACGCTCCGCCGCCACTTGCCGACCACCAGTTAGTGCTTGAACCAGCGCCGCCTCCGCCACCGAATGTCGTCGAGGTTGCCTGGTTTTGTCCGGCTGCTCCAACGACGAGTGTGAGAACTTCGCCGGGAGTCACAGCCAACACAGTGCGGACGTAAGCGCCTTTCCCGGGAGAGCCGTGGTCGTACGGGTTGGATCCACCACCGGCGCCTCGAACGTAAAGCTGAATTTCAGTAACACCAGAAGGAACCGTAAAAGATTGATTAGCCCCCGTTGATGCAAAGCCAACAGCACCAGCGGCTCTGACCGGCGAAACTGAACCGCCGAAACTCACGACGAGAAAGGCGGCGACCAGCATCACGGGAAGAGTGATACGAGCCAAGACCGACGGGGAAACTGACCGTGGCGCCATACTAAAAGTCTATCAACCCACTCGGAGGAAAGACATATCCCCACATCGAACGTGTGACAGTGGTGGGCCAGGCAGGGATCGAACCCGCGACCCAGGGATTATGAGTCCCCTGCTCTAACCAACTGAGCTACTGGCCCGTGAGTTCTCCCACAGGTGACCGAATGGCTCCGGGGGTGGGACTCGAACCCCCGACCCTCACCTTGTAAGGGAGATGCTCTAGCCAACTGAGCCCAACGCCCGGAGGCTGGGACGCTGCCGATACTTGAGTGTTGTGATGATCTTGCCGGTCGAACCGCGAATGGTGAACACTGCCCCCTTGCTGTAAGCGACCGCCGTCGAGTTCTTGGCCTTCAGCGTCTCGATGAGGGTGCTCTTGCCAACCCGTCATTCACCCCGAATATGTCAGCGGATAACCATCGAATCAAACGACGACACGGCACAGACAACGAGACCCGACAGGCACAACGAGAACGGCACGAGCTAACGCACTGGAGGAGACGCCGGGAATCGAACCCGGTCACAGATTGCCCCGTCGGTTCGGGTTCGGATCACGAGGCGGTGAACCCGGCGAGGGCGAGCGCCTCGTTCACGGTGCTGGCGCGTCTGACGGTGAGACCCTTCCCGGCCTCGGGGGTACTCGCGGGCACGATCGCCTGGGCGAAGCCGAGTCGGGCGGCCTCGGAGAGTCTGCGCGCGAGGTGACCGACCTGGCGGACCTCGCCGGCGAGTCCGACCTCGCCGATGACCACGAGGTCGGCGGGGAGAGGCACGTTCGACACCGCCGACACGAGGGCGAGGCACAGACCGAGATCGGCCCCCGGTTCACCGAGTCTCACACCACCGACCACCGATGCATACACCTCGTGCTGGGTGAGGCTGACGCGTGCGCGCCGCTCGAGCACCGCGAGCAGCATCGACAGCCGACCCTGGTCGACTCCCTGTGCGCTGCGGCGCGCCGGCACCGCACCCGTCACCGGGTTCGTGAGCGCCTGCAGTTCCACCAACAACGGTCGTTGCCCCTCGATCGTGGGCACCACGACCGAACCAGGCACACCGGTGCGGCGATCGGTGAGGAACAACTTGCTCGCATCGGGGACACCCTCGAGGCCGGCCTCGCCCATCTCGAAGAGTCCCAGTTCGTTGGTGGGCCCGAAGCGGTGTTTCGCGGCACGCAGGAGGCGCAGGGCGTGGTGGCGCTCACCCTCGAAGGAGAGCACCGTGTCGACCACGTGCTCGAGCACGCGCGGGCCGGCGAGGCCGCCCTCTTTGGTGACGTGACCGACGATGACCACGGGAAGGTCGCGACGCTTGGCCTCCTGGACGAGACGATGCGCGCACCCACGCACCTGCACGACCGACCCCGGCGCCGAGCCGAGCTCGGGGTCGACGACGGTCTGGATGGAGTCGATCACCACGAGACGCGGTGCGATCTTGTCGATCGCAGCGACGACGTTGGGCAGGCTCATCTCGGGCAGCAGCCACAAGTCGTCGGCAACGGCGCCGAGGCGATCGGCACGCAACCGAACCTGCTGGGCGCTCTCCTCGGCGGTGACATACAGGGTCGGGCCGGTGGCGCGGGCGAGCAACTGCAGGAGCAGCGTGCTCTTGCCGATGCCCGGCTCGCCGCCCAGCAGGGTCACCGATCCGGGTACGAGTCCGCCGCCGAGCACACGATCGAGTTCGGCGATACCGGTTGCGGTGGGGTTCGAGGCCCGCGGGTCTATCTCACCGATCGGTCGTGCCTCGCCCGGTGGCACGAGTGCGAGGCCGGCCGCGAGGGTGACGGCGCGCTCCTCGGGGCCCTCGACATCCTCGACGAGGGAGTTCCATGCACCGCACGCCATGCACCGGCCCGACCATTTGGGGAACGAGGCCCCGCACTCCCCGCACCGGTGCACGAGTTTGAGCTTGGCCACGGGGGAACCCTAGAGCCGGGGTGTGCGGGCCCGGTTCTTCCACCACACCACAGCGAGCAGGCCGAGCGTGCCGACCACCCACACCACGAGGAGAAACCTCAGGACCCCTCGGCCCAGTCGCGCGACACTCGCTCCGACATCGACGTTGACCGCGGTCGTTGCGACATCGATCGTGGAGCCGTCCATCGGCACGCGCCACGAGACCCCCGTGTCACCTGTGGCACGTGCGGCACCGGTGGTGGCCTCGATCTTGCCGGGGAGCGAGGCGACGAACTCGATGCCGAGTGCCTCGCCGATCTCGAGTCCGGCATCGGACACCTCGCCCGCGAACGGCGCACCGCCGATGAGGTCCGCACCGGCCTTGTCGATGAAGGCGCCGAGCCCGCCGGTGATCTGCAGCGCACCCGCCAGGGTCCATGTGCTGTTGGTGTCCTTGCCACTGCGGGCGAGTGCGAGTCCGCGCATCGGACCGTCCTGTCCGCCCACCTGGGCCATGATCGCTGTGGCCTGCTCGGGGGTTGCGAAGTCACGGGAGATCTCGACCCGAAGACCGCCCTCGTCGGTCGTGTCGGGACCATCGACGTCCCATCCGGCCTTCTCGAGATCGTCGGTGCGCACGTCGGCGGCAAGGTCGGGGACCTTGGCCACCACGGCGGCGTCGGCGACGAGGAGCACGGTGACGGTGCCCGAGCCCTTCGGTGTGACGTCGAGGGTGATCGTCTGGTCGACACGGCACGACGCGAGCACAACCAGCGCCGACACGATGCCGACGAGGTGCGCCGCGGCGCGGGCGGTCCGGCCCGCCCGGATCACTCGCTGGTGGCGGAGTCGCCGGCGAACTCGTCGGCTGGGGGAGCCTCGAAGCCCTCGATCGCGCGGAACACCAGGTGCTTGCGGCCCGGGTTCTCCGGGTCGTCCTCGGCATCGACAACGATCAATTGTCCGGCGGCGAACTGCTTGTAGAGGATCTTCTCGCTGAGTGCGTCCTCCACGTGGCGCTGGATCGCGCGACGCAGCGGCCGCGCACCCAGTTGCGGGTCGTAGCCGATCTCGGCGAGCAGGTCCTTGGCGGCCTGGGTGAGCTCGATGCCGAGACCCTGGCTCTCCAACTGACCGGCGAGGCGCTTGGTCATGAGGTCGACCATCTGGACCACCTCGGACCTGGAGAGCTCGTGGAACACGATCGTCTCGTCGACACGGTTCAAGAACTCGGGGCGGAAGTGCTGCTTGAGCGCGTCGTTCACCTTGTCGCGCATGCGCGCGTACGACATCGCCTCGTCGCCCTTGTTGAAGCCCACGTTGGCCTTGCGCAGGTCCTGGGTGCCGAGGTTCGAGGTCATGATCAGCACCGTGTTGCGGAAGTCGACGGCGCGACCCTGGCTGTCGGTGAGGCGACCCTCCTCGAGGATCTGGAGCAGTGTGTTGAAGACGTCGGGGTGGGCCTTCTCGATCTCGTCGAAGAGCACCACCGAGAACGGCTTGCGACGCACTGCCTCGGTGAGCTGCCCGCCCTCCTCGTAGCCCACGTAGCCGGGGGGTGAACCCACGAGGCGGCTGACCGTGTGCTTCTCCATGTACTCGCTCATGTCGAGCGTGATGAGGGCCTGGTCGTCACCGAAGAGGAACTCGGCGAGCGTCTTGGCGAGTTCGGTCTTTCCCACACCGGTGGGGCCGAGGAAGATGAACGAACCGCTCGGGCGGCGCGGATCCTTGAGGCCCGCGCGGGTGCGGCGGATGCTCTGGGAGACCGCCTTGATGGCGTCCTCTTGACCGATGATGCGCTTGTGGAGTTCTGCCTCCATGTTGAGGAGCTTCTGGGTCTCCTCCTCGGTGAGCTTGTACACCGGGATGCCGGTCCAGATGCTGAGCACCTCGGCGATGGCCTCCTCGTCGACCTCGTCGAAGAGGTTGATGCCCTTGGCCCGGACGTCGGTCTCGATCTGGGTCCTCTCCTCGAGCAGTGCGCGCTCCTGGTCGCGCAGGCGCCCGGCCTCCTCGAATCGCTGCTCCTCGATGGCCTTCTTCTTGGCGTCCTGCACGTCGGAGATGCGGTTCTCGATGTCCTTCAGAGCGGGTGGGGTCTGCATGCGCTTGATGCGCAGGCGCGAACCGGCCTCGTCGATGAGGTCGATCGCCTTGTCCGGGAGGTGGCGGTCGCTGATGTAGCGGTCGGCGAGGTTCGCCGCGGCCACGATCGCCTGGTCGGTGATGGTGACACGGTGGTGCGACTCGTACTTGTCGCGCACGCCCTTCAGGATCTCGATCGTGTGGGCCACCGTCGGCTCGTCGACCTTGACGGGCTGGAACCGGCGCTCGAGGGCGGGGTCCTTCTCGAGGTGCTTGCGGTACTCGTCGGTGGTGGTGGCCCCGACGGTCTGCAGTTCGCCTCGCGCGAGCATCGGCTTGAGGATGCTCGCGGCATCGATCGCGCCCTCGGCGGCACCGGCGCCGACCAGGGTGTGGATCTCGTCGATGAACAAGATGATGTCGCCCCGGGTGCGGATCTCCTTCAGCACCTTCTTCAGGCGCTCCTCGAAGTCGCCGCGGTAGCGCGAACCGGCCACGAGCGCGCCGAGATCGAGGGTGTAGAGCTGCTTGTCCTTCAGGGTCTCGGGGACGTCGTTCGACACGATGCGCTGGGCGAGTCCCTCGACGATCGCGGTCTTGCCGACGCCGGGCTCGCCGATGAGCACCGGGTTGTTCTTGGTGCGGCGCGAGAGGATCTGCATCACCCGCTCCAGCTCACGCTGGCGGCCGATGACCGGATCGAGCTTCTTGTCGCGGGCGAGCTGGGTGAGGTTGCGGCCGAACTGGTCGAGAACCTGGCTGCCGCCCTTCTCGCCGCCCTCCTCCTTGGACTCGCGGCCGCCACTGGGGCTGGCCTCGCTCTTGGAACCCGGGCCCTGGTAGCCCGACAGCAACTGGATGACCTGTTGTCGCACCCGTGCGAGGTCGGCGCCGAGTTTGACGAGCACCTGGGTGGCCACGCCCTCGCCCTCGCGGAGGAGCCCGAGCAGGATGTGCTCGGTGCCGATGTAGTTGTGGCCGAGCTGCAGTGCCTCGCGCAACGAGAGCTCGAGAACCTTCTTGGCGCGCGGGGTGAAGGGGATGTGACCGGTGGGCGACGACCCGCCCTGGCCGATGATCTCCTCGACCTGTGCGCGCACGGCATCGAGCGTGATGTTCAGAGATTCGAGAGCCTTGGCCGCGACTCCCTCACCCTCGTGGATGAGCCCGAGCAAGATGTGCTCGGTGCCGATGTAGGAGTGGCTGAGGAGGCGCGCTTCCTCCTGGGCGAGCACGACGACCCTGCGGGCCCTGTCTGTGAAGCGTTCGAACAAGATGACCACCCCTGTCGGTCCGGTGGGACGTTGCCGAAGTGTATCGGTGGGGAGTGGCGGCCCCCTTCGCCCCCGTAGCCTTCCCCTGTGACAGTCGTTCCATTGTTCGGGTTGCCGTCGATGGCGCACGATCGCCAGCGCGTGGAAGCTGCGCTCCTGGACGCGGTTCGCACACCGGATGCGTACCTCACCGAGATCGCCTCGCACCTGATCCAGGCCGGTGGGAAGCGCCTGCGACCGGTGTTCACGATCGCGGCCTCGCAGGTGGGCAGTGATTCCGGAGCGAGCCACGAGGCGATCCTGGGTGGCACCGCGTGCGAGCTGGTGCACTTGGGCTCGTTGTACCACGACGATGTGATGGACGAATCGACCACGCGACGAGGGGTCGACACGGTGAACGCGAGGTGGGGGAACCTGCAGGCGATCCTGGCCGGCGACTTCCTGCTGGCGCGCGCCTCTGAGATCGCGGCGTCTCTCGGAACCGAGGTCGCCGGACTGCTCGCGCGCACGATCGGTCGCCTCTGCGAGGGCCAGATCGAGGAGTTGCGCCACACCTACAACGTGGGCCGTCCCGTGGAGAGTTATCTCGAGTCGATCGACGGCAAGACGGCCTCGCTGTACGCGACGGCCGCCCGGATCGGTGGACTGGTGTCGGACCGCGATCGTGCGACGGTCGATGCGCTCACCGCCTTCGGATCCGCGTACGGAATGGTGTTCCAGATCGTCGATGACATCCTCGACCTCACCGCCACCGACGAGGAGTTGGGCAAGCCGGCCGGCCACGACGTGGTCGAGGGCGTGTACACCCTGCCCGTGCTGCACACGCTGGCCTCGGGCGGCACGGCCGCCAGCGAGTTGAGTGCGATCCTCGGCAAGCCGCTCGAGCACTCCGAGCGCGAGAAGGTGCTCGACATCGTGCGGTCGAGCGGTGGTGTCCCCGCCGCGGTCGAGCACGCGGAGAAGTTCGTCGCCGACGCCGAGCGCGCGTGCGACTCGCTCCCCGATGGAGCGACCGTGGATGCGATGCGCCAGACCACCGCGTCGCTCCTGGCCAGCGTCACCCGCTGAGTGCGTCGGCAGCCGCGAGTCCGCTGAGTGCGGCTCCCTCCACGCGCGGACCTGCGAACACGTCCCCCGCCAGGATCAGCGACCCGGAGTCGTGCACCCAGCATCGATCCGGCCACGTGTCGCGAGGCGTTGCGAATCGCCACTTCTTGGGCTGGCTCCCGACGATGCGCGCATCGCCGAGCCATCGCTGGGCCTCGGTGAGCAGGCGCGCATGGATCGTGTCGAGGTCGTCGTCGAAGTGGGCGAGGCTCCATGCCGGATTGGCATGGAACGTCAGGGCATGCGTGCCACTGATGCCCTTGGCGCGGTTGTCGCCGATGAACGAGAACACGTCGTCGGGATCCTGCAGACCGCCGGGCGCTGGCACACGGTGGGTGTCGGCATCGACGACCGCGAGCAGGCCGAGCGTGCGGTCGTAGTCGATCCGTCGAAGCGGCTCGGGCATCTCGATCCCCGCGGAGAACAACAGGGAGAACGACTGCGGCAGGGGTGCGGTGAGGATCACCGCGTCGGCCTCGTGGGCGGCACCGTCGTCGGTCACGAGCCGCCAGGCGGTGCCGTCACTGGTGCGCTCGAGCGAGAAGGCCAGGTGCGAGCACCGCACATCGAGACCGCTGGCGAGGTGCTTGGCGATCGAGGTCATGCCGGACGCACCGACCCAGCGCGGGTGGCCGTCGGACTCCCCGAAACCGCGGCACCATTCGCGCACCACGCCGGCGGTGCGCCATGCATCGACATGTGCCGCGAAGATGTCGTCGCGCACCGTGAAGAACTGTGCACCGTGGTCGAGCACCGCATCACCGATGCGCCGCGTGGCGAGACGCCCCCCGACGCTGCGTCCCTTGTCGAGGACGGTGACGGTCGCACCCCGGTGGACGCCGAGTTCGGAGAGGCGCCGCGCGGCCATGAGACCCGAGATTCCCGCGCCGACCACGAGGGTCCGCGTGGGTGCGGTTGCGGCCACTGGGGCGCCTAGAGGGCCGAGCGCACGGCGTCGCCGCGGGGTGCGTGCGCCCGCTCGGCACGGCCGAGAAACTCGACGAGAATCCTGTTGAACGTGCTCGCGTGCTCGAAGATCAGACCGTGCGCGCCGCCACTGATCACGGCCAGTTCAGCCGTGGGGATGAGCGAGGCGATCTCTTCGGCGTCACCGCGCGGGGTGAGGATGTCCTGGTTCCCCACGACCACGAGGGTGGGGCAGGTGATGTTGGCGAGTTCGCTCGAGAGCCCGGTGTCGTTGGTGCGCAGGATCGCGCGAACCTGCGACACGAAAGCCCCGGCAGGGTTCAGGAACTGGAGCGCGCCGAACCATCCGAAGGTGGGAACGAGACGGCGAAACGAACGCGGTCCGATCGTCCAGCGCGCTGCCTCGCGACCGAGCGTTGCCATGCCGTTCGTCTCGGCGATCTGTGCCCACGAGGCGAGCAGTTCCTCGCGCCACTCGTGGTTGCGGCACGCGGTGGCGACCAGGGTGAGTGAGCGCACGCGCTGGGGGTACTTGAGTGCCACGATCTGGCTGATGCCACCGCCCATCGAGAGCCCCACCACATGGGCGGAATCGACACCGGCGTCGTCGAGCACCGCGATGACGTCGTCGGCCATCTGCTCGAGGTCGTACATGCCGTCGGGCTTGTCGCTGCGACCCGCACCGCGGTTGTCGAGCGCGATCGTGCGCCACCTGAGGGCGAGAGCCGCGCGCTGGATGTTCCAGGCGTTCTTCTCGGCACCGAGTCCCTGGATCAGAACCACGGGTGGACGACGGCGGAATCCGGTCACCTCGTAGTGGATGCGCACCCCGTCGCTCGCGCGTGCCCAGGGCATCAGGCCACCCGGACCTTGGCGGGAATGCGCTCGACACCTGGCCACCTGTAGAGGCGCTCGATGACCTCGGTGGTGGTGTGGGCGGCGGCGAACCGCAGGAGGTGCGCGGCCTCGTTGCTCGCCGCGAGGCGACCGTTCTCGATGAGGTCGGCTACGTGGTCGGGCATCGGCGCGCCGGCGATGCCGGTGGCACTGCGTGCGAGCGACCATCCCAGTCCGAACGACGGCAACGGGATGCGCCTGCCCATCGTGGTCGCACGCAGCATCGAGATCGCTCCGTTCGCCACGATGTTCACGGTGCCGTCGGCGTCACGCACCGCCGCGGCGAGGAACGCGCTCGCGGCGTCGTGGTCCTCGACGACACAGAACACGGGGTTGCGCACGCCGTGGTAGGGAACCACCGGCAGGCGCATCAGACGACCGAGCGGGCTGGGCACGTGTGCGCCGAGCACGGGTGCGAGGCGGAGCGTGCAGACGTTCACCCCGGAGGCCGTGCGCAGTTCGGTTGCTTGCTCCTCGATCGTGGCGCACATGCGGCCGTACACGGTGGTCGGCGCCACGGGAGTCGTCTCGACGGCTATCCGGGGTGAGTGGGTGGCCGCACCGTAGATCTCGATGCCGCTGCGCACCACGGCCGTCTCGAGTGCCTCGGCGCGGTGGGCGGCATCGAAGACGGCCTTGGCGATGGTCTCGGTGCACTCGGCGGCCTCCTCGGTGGCGAGTCGCGCGTGGGGCTCCCACACTCCGATGTGGAGGATCACGTGGGGGTTGAAGTCCTCGATGAGCTCGGCGATCCGGTCGCGCTCGTGGGGGGCCACGCGCACGAAGCGCGCGCGACGCAGGAGCCGTCGCGGAGGATCGACGTCGAAGCCGAGGATGTCTCCGGCCCACCCGCTCGTCTCGACGCGCGAGGCGACGAGGGATCCCAGTTCACCACCCATGCCGGTGACGAGGACGCGGCGACCCTTCACGGAATCAGTCCCTTCACGGCATCCAACCTAACGAACCGGATCATGGGCGGGCTCAGCGCAACTCGTGGACACCGAGAATCAGCTCGCGCGACCACGTGTCGAGCTGGCGACCACCGATGCGCTCGGTGATGATGATCGCCTGCGAAGGGTCCTCGACCATGCCGGACCAGCGGATGTAGCCGCCGATGATCCCGAGCACCCGGTCGCCGACTTCCTCTGCGTGCAGGATCAGTTTCTTGTTCTGGGAGAGGAGCGAGTGCAGCTCGCGGTAGAAGGGCTTCAGGAACGTGGTCGCGTCGTCGGTCCCGCCGAAGGGGCGGTGCCGGTAGGGCATGTTCAACTCCTCGTAGGCGTGCAGGTTGTGGGGGGCTGCGATCAGCGAGATGACCACGTCGAACTGGTTCTCCCGGAGCCAGATGATCTCCTCCTGGCGGCGCACGCGGCGGTGGTTCTCGCCGTAGCCACCGGGTCGCTCACAGATCGCCATGCGGTCCTTGATGACCCAGGTGAAGTTGCGGGGGGTGATCCCGAGCGCCCATTTTCCGCGCAGTTTCGGGGGCATGCCCACTCCAATCGGTGTCCACTGGCGCCATTTTCTCCGCGCAGTGCGTGGACCAATTTACCGCACTCTGTGGAGGCTCATTCGCTGTTTCGACCGGCGAACTTGACGATTATGCCCGACATCGCACCCCGGCACCTCGCCCCGCGCGACGCGCAGGACCCGTTCAACCGTCGCCAGATCGGGGGGATAGGGGTCGGCCAACCAGGCACGGATCGCCCGTCGTGCCAGCGGCAACGGTGCGTCCGCGAGGGCCCGCGCATCGGTGGGGTCGATGGTCGATGCGAGTTCGTCGAGCAGGTCGTCATCGTCGCGCAACAGGTCCGAGGTGCGCAACAGGATCGGCACCGGATCGCGACCGGAGATGTCGGCGATCAACGGGAGGAGCTCGTGACGCACGCGGTTGCGGAGGAAACGAGGGTCGGTGTTGGTCTCGTCGTCGACCGGCAGGACGCCGTGTTGCTCGCACACTGCCCGCGTCTCGCTGCGCCGCAACGCGAGCAGGGGACGATCGTGCGAGGGTCTCATGGCGGCGAGACCGTGCGCCGATGCCCCGCGCAGGAGGTTGATGAGCAGGGTCTCTGCCTGGTCGTCGGCGGTGTGGCCCGTCATGGTGCCCACGGGGAACACCGCCTGGCGCGCCTCACGCGCACGCGCCTCGAGGTTCGGCCCGTGCGACACGTCGACAGAGTGGATCACGAGGCGGGCACCGAGTCCCCCGGCGACGGGAGCAATCACATCCACATCGCGCGACGACCCGGGTCGCAGCCCGTGGTCGACATGGTGCACCGTCACAACGAGCCCAGCCTCACATGCGAGGATCAGCAGCGCCATCGAGTCGGCACCACCCGACACGGCGCAGTGGACCGATGTGCCCGGAGCGGGGAAAGTGCAGCGGGCAATCAGATCGCCCGCTCGCACGGGCCTACTTCTTGCCCTGTGTGCGACGCTGGCGACGGTTGGGGTACTTGGTGGAACTCACCTTGGCGAGGTAGCCCACTATGCCCTGCAGGACGGCGCCCACCGAGGCGAGGAGGAGGAAGGCCCCGAGCCACCAATGCCAGACGATCCCTGCCAACACACGCTCGATCGTAGCGATCGCACCACCCGGGCGAGCGATCGCTGGACCAACCGGACCGGTGTCACCCCCCGGGCGAGCCGAGGATGTCGCTGCCGAAGCAGCCGCGCAGATTGCTGAGGAACTGTGGGGTGATCACGTCGCCCTGGCTCTTCACGCGGATGACCCGCTGGAGATCGGCGTGGAATTCGAAGGCCCCCTGGCAGTCGGTGCAGGTCTTCAGGTGCGCCACGATCTCGTCGGCACGACCCGGAGAGAGCTCGGAGTCGAGATAACGGTGGAGTTCGGCGAGCGTCTCGTTGCAATCGGCCATGTCGTTTCCCCCTTGTCGTGCGGGTCCTGCCTCAGTCGGTACCGAGGTGAGACTCGTCGACGAGACCTTTTTGCCTGGCGAACTCGTACAACAACTTCTGCATCGCCTTTCTTCCCCGGTGGAGGCGGGACATGACCGTACCGATGGGTACATCGGTCATTTCGGCGATCTCCTTGTACGAGAAGCCCTCCACGTCGGACAGCAGGACCGGGAGGCGGAAGGCCTCGGGCAGCTCCTCGAGGGCCCGCTTGATCTCGTCGTCGGTGAAGAGCTCCATCATCTGGTCCTCGGCCGAGGGAGCGATCCGGCTCTGGTCGATGGTGCCGAGCCTGCGGAACAGGTACAGCTCCTCGACCTCGTCGAGCTCGGTCTCCTGTGGACGGCGTTGCTTCGCGTTGTATTTGTTGATGAAGGTGTTCGTCATGATGCGGAACAGCCACGCGCGCAGGTTGGTGCCCTGCTGGTACGAATCGAATGCGCGCCACGCCTTCACGAAGGTCTCCTGCACGAGGTCCTCGGCGTCGGCACGGTTGCGCGTCATGCGCATCGCGGTGCTGAACAGTTGTGGCGCGTGCGACATGGCGTCGGTGGCGAAATCCTCGCGGGCGGACATCGCGCCAGGTCCCCGGTCAGCGGCGCGGGCGCTTGCGAACCGCGATGACGTTGTCGAGCGCGGCGACGAACCTCTCGAGGGTGTCGGCGAGCCCCTCGCGGTCACCCTCGGGGAAATGCTCCATGATCCCTAGCATCACCTCGCGGCGACGCCGGGCGACATCGGCGTGGATCTTCCGGCCGCGCTCGGTGGGCGACACCGTCACCACGCGGGCATCGGTGTCGTCGACGTTGCGCACGGCGAGGCCGTCCTTGATGAGGCGCTGCACGGCGCGCGTCGCCGTGCTGGGGTCGATGCGCAGGCGTTCGGCGATCTCGCCCATCGTGTGCTGTCCCTCGACGATGATCACGTCGAGGGCGTCCATCTGCCCGGGCTCGATCGCACTGCCGCCGATCCCGTAGATGACGTCACGCACCTCTCCGGCGGTCGCCCCCCTTCGGATCTCTCGCCATGCGCGACCCATGCGCTTGAGGACCTCGAGCTCGTGCGGGTCGAGTTGCTCCGTCTGGTCGGGAGGGAAAGGGACCGGTGCCTTCTCGTCCATACCGATCATTAGGGTAGTCACGTGGAGCGGGAGGGGAACCATCGGTCGGGTGCACCGACACCGCTCGATGTCCTACAGGTGATGGCGTCCCAACAGGTCATGGTGTCGCCCGTGCTGCGCCACGTCGAGTTCTACACGATGCGGGGGTTGCTGTCCGTGCACTGGCACGAGCCGATGGGCACGGTGCGTGACGTCGCGGTCGTGATGGGCGGCGGCGCCATGGGCGGCGTGCTCGGCCCGGGTGACTCGTTGTTCCATGTCCTCGGTGAGCAGTTGTGCGCACGCGGAATCCCGTCGCTGCGCGTGAGCTGGCGCAAACCCAACGACATGGACGCGTGCTGCGTCGACATGGCGGCCGCGGTGCAGCTCGCCGTCGGTGGTGGTGCCGAGCGGGTGGTGACGATGGGACACAGTTTCGGTGGTGCCGTCGCGATCCGCACGGCGGTGGGGTTGCCCGACATGGTCGCCGGCGTCGCGACGTTCGCGACGCAGTCGGCCGGGTGCGAGGTCGCCGGCGGGTTGCAGGGTCGGCCGTTGTTGATGTTCCATGGCGACAGCGACTCGATCCTGCCGGCCGAGGCGAGCGAGGTGGTGCGCGCGATCGCCGGGACCGGGGACCTGCGCATCATGCCCGGCGACGATCATCTGCTCGCGCGCAGCCACGACACGATGCTCGGGGGAACGCTCGAGTGGTTGGACGCGGTGTTCGGTCGGGCATGAGCGGGGAGACGCGCGACTCGCCGTCGGCTGCGGTGGGGGCCGCCACCGGCCCGCGCAACCTGGTGGTGCTCCTGCTCGACAGCCTGAACCGCCACGATCTCGCCGCCTACGGGGGTCGGGAGTTCGACACCCCCAACATCGACCGCCTCGCGGCGCGCTCGGTGCGATTCACAAACCACCACACGGGCTCGCTGCCATGCATCCCGGCGCGCCACGACATCCTCGTGGGTGCGTGGGACTTCCTCTGGAAGCCGTGGGGTTCGATCGAGTTGTGGGAGGAGCCGATTACAACGGCGCTGCGACGCGGGGGTGTGGTGACCCAACTCGTCACCGATCATCCGCACCTTTTCGAGGTGGGTGGCGAGAACTACCACACCGACTTCACTGCGTGGGCCTACGAGCGCGGCCACGAGAGCGACCCGTGGTGCACGCGCCCCGATCCCTCGTGGGTGGGTGCCCCCGATTTCGGCCGGGGGCACACCCACTACGACAACTCGCGCGGGTGGTTCCGCGATGAATCGCAGTTCCCCGGTCCGCGCACGATGACCGCCGCCGCGCATTGGCTGGCCACGCACGCCCCGGTGCACCGCGCGGCCGGTGAGCGTTTCATGCTGTTCGTCGATGAGTTCGATCCGCACGAGCCCTTCGACACTCCCGAGCGATGGTCGCGCCGCTACGACGACACCTGGGAGGGGAGCCACCTCATCTGGCCGCCGTACGCGGTGGACGCCCATGCGCGCGGGGTGATCAGCGAGCGCGACGGCGCGCAGATACGCGCCCAGTACGGAGGCAAGGTCTCGATGATCGACCACTGGCTCGGTCGCGTGCTCGATGTGCTCGACGAGCACGACATGTGGGACGACACCGTGGTGATCCTGTGCACCGACCACGGCCATTACCTGGGCGACCGCGACGTGCACGGCAGGGACGTGTGGGGCAAGCCGGGCGTGCCGGTGTACCGCGCGCTCGGCCACATCCCGCTCCTGGTGGCGTGGCCCGGCATCGCGCCACGCACCTGCGGTGCCCTCACCACCTCGACCGACCTGCACGCAACGATCGCCTCGATGTTCGGGGCGTCGGTGGGTCATGTCGCCCACGGACGGTCACTCGAGCCGTTGCTGTCGGGGGCGGTGGATCGGGTGCGCGACTGGTTGCTCACCGGGGTGTGGGGTCGCGAGGTGCAGCTGGTGACCGACCGGTGGCGCTACACGCGCGGTCCGCGCGGCGAGAACGCGCCGCACTCGATGTGGTCGAACCGCTGGAGCACGATGCCGATCACGTCGCGACCCGACGTGCGCATGCCGATGCCCGATGCGCGCGCGGTGCTCGACTACATGCCCGGCAGCACGATCCCTGTGATCAGGCAGCCGTTCCGCGCGGGTGATCTCCTGCCGTTCTGGGCCCGCGCGCGCGAGTACGAGACGATCCTGTTCGACCGGCGGGAGGATCCCGGCGAGGCGGTCGACCGATCGGGTGATCCGTTGGTCGCCGAGGCCGAGGAACTCCTGCGCACCGCTCTCGTGGAGGTGTCCGCACCGAGCGAGCAGTTCGAGCGGCTCGCGTTGTCGTGAGCGGGAGCGCTGGTCAGGCGCTCACCTCGCCCTCGTCCCACGGGCAGTGTCGGCACTCGTTGTCGCAGCAGAAGCCGCGCTCGCGCAGGTAGAGCGCCGTCATCACCATGAGCCCCGATTCGGGATCGACATAGAAATCGTGGCCGGCCGCGCAGGCCCGGGCGTGGGCGGCCTCGACCTTGGAGGAGAAGGGCTCGCGCGCCGCCATGGGGTTCGAATCTAGATCGCGTGCCCCCGGTCGGGACCTGCTGTCAGGCGCCCTTGGTGAGCGCGGCCCAGGTGTCCTTGTCGACGATGCCCGAGCGCCTCAGTCCGGTGTCGCTCTGGAACCGGGCGAGGGCCTTGACGGTGCGCGGGCCGTTGAAGCCGTCGATGTCCACCGAGTAACCCTTGGCCCGCAGTGCGCGCTGCATCTTCTTCACCAGCGCCCCCGAATCGCAGGGTTCGAGCGGAAGCTGCTCGCTCGGTGTCCACGACTCGCACTCGGTGTTGATGGCGGCCTGGATCACCGATTCGTCGAGCGGGCACCCGGTCTCGTCGATCCACCGGAGCGCCGAGTTCTCGGGCCAGATCTTGCAGGCGATGTTTGCGGGCGGAAGGTCGGCATCGGTGGCGATCCCCACGTCGGGGATGTAGCAGCGCCGCCGGTCCGGGGTGAGTGGTGCATCGAGGTAGCACGTCGCCTTCTTCACCCAGGATCCGTTCTCGAGTTTGAACACGCGCGTGTCGTCGCATCCGTCGCTGTCGCAGTTCCAGGTGTCGCGGTCGAAGAGACCGAGCGCCCATGTCTGGGTGCAGCGCAGCATCTTCACCTTGGTCTTGAACTGCTCGCGGAACTGCGTCTCGGGGCACGGCACGAGGTTCTCGTCGGGGGGCAAGGTGGTCGACGTCGTGGTCGGTGCGACTGTGGTGACGGGGGCGGCGGTGGTTGGCTCGGTGGCGGTGGGTGCGCCGACGGTCGTGGCCGTGTCGGCGGCGCCGCCCTGCGAGCAGCCGAGCAGGACCGCGAGCATCAACGGCAGTGTCGACCGGCGGACACGGATGTTGACACGAGAGGTGACCATGACACGACACTAGGTGTCGTGCGGGTGCTCGCTGGTGTGGTCGAGGCGTTCCGGCGTTTATTCTCGCTACCGGTGTCCGACCGGGAACCAGCCCCGCCGTTCAGGAGTCAGAAACAGGGAATGAAACCGCGCCTCGCCACAGCCTGAACCACCAGAGCAAGGGGTGCGGTGACCTCATTCCTCGTCACCGGCCCGCCGACGAGAGTCTCTCGCGCGGGACGACAGCAAACTCGTCCGGGTCAATGGCTGAAGGCCCCGACAGCTCCAACAATCGCCCCGAAGGCGGCTTCGGAGTCCACCTCCCACTGCACGGTGCAGTTGGGTGGGGACTTGTGCCGGTGCCTCCGCGTGTCGATCAGGGTCATTCCGGTGGTGAAGTCCCCCGAGGTCTCGACCACCACGTGGTGGTCACGGGTGACGAACAGGTGCGGGTGCGTCAGCGCCATGACCGCGCACGCATCGTGGAGCACTCCGCCCGTCAGGTTCTCGTGCCGGGGGACATAGGTGGAGAGGAAGAAGTCGAACAGGTCGGCGACGATCGCGGCGAGTTGACCGGGCACCTCCCTCACGCGGGCGATGCGCTCCGGCGTCGCCTGCAACTGGTGCGTCACGTCGAGGCCGCTCATGATGAGCCGCCCGCCATACCCGAACACGATTGCTGCAGCTTCTGGGTCCGCCCACACGTTGAACTCCGCCGCTGGGGTGCGGTTTCCGTGCGTGCCGCCACCCATCAGAGAGATCCCCGCGATGCGCCCCGCGAGGTCGGGGGCCGCCCGCAGGGCCAGTGCGATGTTGGTGAGCGGCCCGATCGGCACGAGCCACAGCCCCTCCTCGGTGCGGCAGGTGTCGATGATGTACCCGACGGCATCCCTTGAGTCCTCTGGCCGGGACGGCTCGGGCAGGACCGCACCGTCGAGCCCGCTCTCGCCGTGGACCTCGGGTGCGTGGCGCGGTGGTGCGACGAGCGGTCGCTCCGCCCCTCGGTGCAGTGGAGCGGAGGACCCGATGAGATCCAGCATGATGCGGGCATTGCGGGTGGTGTGCGTGACGGGTGCGTTTCCCGCGACGGTGGTGACACCCACGAGGTCTGCGAAGCAACCCGCGACCACGAGGGCGATCGCGTCGTCGTGCCCGGGGTCGCAGTCGATGATCATCCGCACTTTTCCGGCCACGGGGCGATGGTAGTGCGGGTGTGCAAGAGTGACGCCGTGGCCGGGAGCACGCGACGGATGTTCGACATCGTCGTGGTGGGCAGTGCCAATCTTGACCTGGTGGCCGGCGTGCGGGACCTGCCGCGGCACGGCCAGACGGTCTCTGCCGACTCCTATGCAGAGCACGCGGGAGGAAAGGGGCTCAATCAGGCTGTCGCGTGCGCCCGCATGGGCGCGCGGGTGGCGTTCGTGGGCTGTGTCGGTGACGACGCAGCCGGGCGGATGCTGCGCGCGTTGCTCGCCGACGAGGGCATCGACGTCGAGGCACTCGGGACGTCGGTGCTGCCCACGGGCCGTGCATTCATCACAGTGGACTCGTCCGGCGGGAACACCATCGTCGTCGTGCCGGGTGCGAACGCAGATGTCGGGCGTGACCACGACATCGTGCTCCCGCCGTGCCGGCTCGTCCTCGCGCAACTGGAGACACCGACGGCCACGGTCGCCTCTGTGCTCCGCCAGGCACGGCGCGCGGGTGTCCGAACCGTGCTCAACCCTGCACCGGCTGTCGCCCTGCCCGCGGGTCTCGTGGCCGACTGCGACATCGTCGTGCCGAACGAGACGGAGGCCGAAGCCCTCGGCGGAGCCGATGAGCTCCTCCGTGCGGGTGCCACCGCGGTGGTCGTCACGCTCGGTGAGCGCGGGGCTCTCGTGGTGACCGTGGGGTCGACACACGCTGTCGACCCGCATCGTGTGGCCCCCGTCGACACGGTTGGTGCGGGGGATGCGTTCGTCGGCGCGATGTGTGCCGAGCTCATGCGCGGTGCACCGCTCATTGATGCCTGCCGCACGGGTGCGGTTGCCGGAGCGCTCGCGACCACGGTCCATGGAGCCGTGCCGAGCCTGCCCACACGGGACGCGGTCCTCTCCACAACGTGACCACCTGCCGGTGGATGCACCGGCAGGATTGGGTCAGGTGCCTTGTGCATCGGGGTTGCCCCGCGCCCGGGTCAGCCCAGTTCTGCGTCTTGCTCACTCGGTGACGCCGCGGCTCTTCGTGCCGCCCGCTGAGCTCGGCATCCTCGATTCCTTCGGACGGTCCGCGGTGCTGTGGCCGGACACACGTGTGAAGCGTTGGGGCGGTGCCGCACTGTGGGTGGTCGTTGTCCACTTTCTGGCGGGTGCGGTCAATCCGTTCTGATCGTTCCGTTATCTTGAGTTGGAGGGACGGGAACCAAATCCGTCGTGTGGGGGTCAAAAGCAGGGTATGAAATCGAGAGTTGCGACCGTCCTAATCACCCTGTCGACCATGGTGGCGGCATCCTGCGGAACGGGAGCAGGGAAGGGTGACGGCGAGTCACGCAATGCGGTGATCGCCTCTGACTGGACGAAAGAGCTGCCGCAGGCCGACCTCGGCCAATACAAGGGGTTTAAGCGGGTCGTGGTGGCATCTGACGGGTCGGTGTACGCGGCAATGGACACCACCACCGCCTACAAGGGCGCAGTCATCGGGCTCACGGACATTGTTCTGACGAAGTTCGACACCGCCGGTACGGAGATCTGGTCCCGGCGTTTCGGCACGCCGAAGGACGACACGGTGGACGGTCTCGTCATCGGTGAGGCCGGCGTTGTCTGGGTGGGGGGCACCACTCCGGACGAACCTGCTGTCACCCCCGGCGACCATGATGTCTGGGTCAGGGGGTTTGACCCGGCAGGAAACGAGGTTGCCTCGTCGACGAGCAGATCCGCGAAGAACCAAACGCTCGTTGGCATCGACTGGGATGATGAGTCCTCGTCCCTTCTCGTCGGTGTCAACGACATTGCCGCCGGCGCGTCGGTGCAGGGTTTCACCGCCTCGACGGGCTGGCGCCAGTTGATGAGTCTCGGCGCCGTCACTCTTCGGTCGATGAAGTCGGATGACGCGGGATCCGTGGTGGTGGCGACGTCGGTTTTCCAGTTGTCGCGAATTGAGCCCTTGGCAACCGCGGAGAACGTGACGTCGACCGTCTCGCGGTACACACTTGCGGGCGCCCTGAGGTGGCGGACGGTCATGAACATCCCGACACCGTCGACGCTGTCTGACCCGCTTACTGCCGGTCTCGGCGACGACATTGTCCGTGATCTCTCCATCGCTCCTGACGGTTCGGTGTATGTGCTCGGGGAGGTTGCTCCACCCGTGTCGACCGTGTTCGAGATGGGTTTCCTCGTGAGGATCAACCCGGTCGACGGGTCGATCGTGTGGCTGCGGAAACTGAAGCCTCTCGACGGCGACCCAGGTAGGGAGATGAGGAACTACTTCGCTACGGTGGATGTGACCGACATCGGTGACGTCTGGGTCACAGGAACGAGCAATAAAGGGTTCGACGTCGACTATCTCTCTGAGTACGCGGGCATCTTCGTCTTCAAGTTCAGTGCGAGCGGCGGCCAGACGGCGCTCTTCCACCGCCACTCCGGAGTTCGGCCTCACAAGGTCTTTGATGCGGATGTCGCACCCGACAACGGACTGGTGCTTGCCACGCTCATCGGCAGCGGGCCAGGCAGTACGGGCGGGACGCTTCTCCAGCGGTATCTCGACCGACCGGCCGAGCCCGTGGTCGACGGTGCCGCCGTGGTCGACCAGTTCGGGACACCGGGTCCGGACCGCGGACAGGCGGTTGCGTTGGCCCCAAACGGTGGCTACTACGCGGCCGTCGAACTGGCAAACGACGCGAATCCGACTGCGGCAATCACGCGGGAGATGAGGCTCATGGCACGGGGGACGGGCGCGGACTGGGAGACAGTGGTCGGTCCACCGTGCCCGGGCTGTGCGGCACCGACTGCCATCACCGACATCGTGCCGTCATCCGATGGTTCGGTCGTGGTGCTCGGGAACGTCCCCGTCAACGGTGCGGACAACGACCTGTTCATCGCCAGGTACAAGGACGGGGGCAGCCGAGCATGGGTGCTCATCGAGACCGTCAACGGGAACCAGGGTGCGGGTCGGCTCTCGCTCGACGATGCGGGGAACATCATCGTGACCGCGCTCTCGAACACCTCGGTGCGCACCGGGGACCCCACCTCGTCGAACCTGGTTGCTCTCGTATACGACTGGACAGGCAAGAGACTCCATGTCAACCAGTGGGGTGACGCGCCCGGCGGTGACGTCTCACGGGCGATCCCCGGATCCGATGGAACCTACGTTGTCGCGTCGACGTCATTGGTCGGGGACGGAAGTCGCGGACGCGTGAGGATCGATCGGTTCACCTACGAGGGCATCCCCGTGACACGTGGATCACAGGACGCCACGGAGGTGTACCCCGGACCGGTGCTTCTCACGCGACTCAACGGCGGTAAGTACACGGTGGCGACCACCACCCCCGTGGTGGCCGGACGCCTAAGGCCCAGACCCCATATCCGGGTGAATGTGTGGTCATCCGATCTCTCGTCTCACACCGGGTCGACGCTGGCGCCCGTGCAGCAACTGCACCGCGACTGCATCTCCGATCTCGCGTCACTGCCTGACGACCAGGCGGTCCTGGTGGGTACCTCACCGTGCACCATCGTGCCGGCGGATATCACCCGCAACAGCGGGTTCATCATGCGGCTCAACTCGTTGGGAACAGTCGTCGACGTGCGCAGGAGCGGTGTGCCGCTCTACGACACCTACACGGCTGTCGCTGCTGACTCATCTGGGAACTACGTGGTGACCGGCGCCATGACCACTCTCGTGCTTGACTCCGCACCCGGCACCGGCGATGTGATCGTGCGGTACTACGCAGGGCCGAAGAAGGCCGTGGCCCCGGCGACGACCGTTGCCCCGGCGACTTCTTTGGCCCCGGCGACGACCGTTGCCCCGGTCACGACCAGCCAACCCGAGTCGACGGCAACGGACCCAGCGGTCGGTGGATCGACCACGAACGTGAGCAGTCCCGCATCGACGGTTGCAGTGAGCACGGGTTCGACGACGGTGATGACGGTCCCAAAGCAGCTCGACGAGACTGCGACCAAACTGGCGAATGAATCCGGTGAGTTCTCGGCAAACGTGGGCGGTGTGACGGTCACCGGCAGGGTGGAGACAGGCGGAAAGGTCGTGGTCACCAGGCCCGAGTCGGTTCCCGCCGCGAAGCCGTTCGTGACGTCGCTCACCCCGGGGAGCCGGTCCGTGCGGGTGGGCTGGAGTGCGGTGCCAGGTGCGATCTCGTATGTAGTCGTCGCAAGCGGGGGCAAGCTCCAGTCGTGCCGGACCGATGCCACCGAATGCACCGTGTCAGGTCTGGTTCCCGGGTACCCGTACCAGTTCGTCGTGTCGGCATCAGCAGACACCACAGTCAAGTCCGATGCCTCGTTGCCGGTCAAGCCGGTGTTCGCGATGAAGCGGAACGCCACGGTGAACGCCAACAGGGTTCTCCCGGTGCCGACAGACCGCAAGGCGAAGGTGACATGGAAGGCCAAGGGCACGTGCAAGGTGAACTCCTCCGGTGCCATCACAACCACCAAGAAGAGGGGCAGGTGCACAGTCACCAGGTCCACCTCGCGGACGAAGTCGAGCGCGGCAACCAGGCTGACCTTCACCGTGGTGGTGCGCTAGGGTGGGGGACGCCCCGACGCAGATATTGCAGCACGCGGGATCACGTCACCCGGTGGTGGCATCACGTGGGCGCGCACGCACCACGACGCACCGCACGGACGGATCCCGGTCGAATGGCATCGCGACGACGGCGGAGTTCTCGCATCGGTGCTACCCGAGGGAACAACCGGCGAGATCGTGCTCCCCGACGGTGGGTCGTTCGAGGTCGGCCCCGGAACCCACACGCATTCCCGGTCATCACTGACCTGGGACGGGTTCCTCCTGGCGTCGCCGCAGACGAGCCGGCAGGAAGAGTGCGCCCAGGATCGCCAACGCGATCGGGATTCCGATCAACCACACATTCACGGATCCGTCTTCATCGCCGTAGTCGACGTCCTTCAGGGCCTGTCGAGCCGACCCTGCGGTGGTCTCATCCTCGAGGATGAGACCGACAGCGACGGTCACCTTCTTGCCGCGGGTGTCGGTACCGACGAGAACAACCGTGTGCTCACCTGCCGGTGTGTCCTTCTGCAACGTGAACTGCGAGACCACGGCACCGTCGGAGCCGGTCTGGGCCCTGCCCACGGCAACCGGATCAGAGAACATCCACACCCCCACCGGGGACTCCGAGGCGAACCCTTTGACACCCATGCCGACTTGTCCGTCTGGGCTTGCCCGCAACCGACCCGACGAATCGACGTCGGTTGGCTGTCCGTCGGCGGTGCGCATTCCGAGCTTGACCGTCGAGTCCATGACACGGACCACATACTCAGTCGCGGTCCGTTCAATGGAGGCTTCGACCTCCTCATCGTCGACCAGCATCGTGACGCCCTCGGCACCAATTCGGGGAGCGCGCGCCGGTGGAGTGGCCACGTTCTTGTCGGCAATGGCATCGATCTCGTCGGGGTCGAGAGTCGCCGGACCGGCCGAGATGGTGCTCGATGTGGTGCTGGTCGAGGTGGTTTGTTGCGTCGCCGTGGACGGACCCGCGGGGGTCACGGGAGTCGTCACGGCGACCCCTGTCAGTTGACCAACTGTCGTTGTCGCTGTCGGGGTCGAGCCGGAACCCGATGATGCAAGTGTTGTCGTCGTCGATGCGGGGGGTCGGGTGTCGTAGGCGAGGGAAAGATTCACCGCGGCGGTGTTCTGGTTGCTCGCCGCATCGGTGAACCTGTTGGCCGCGACACCGATTGTTGCCGAACCAGAATCAGACGCTGGTGGGGTCCAGGTGGCGGTGTAGGTGGCGCCCGACCCGGCGAATGCACTCAGTTCTCCCGCCGACACGGTGACATCGCCGACAACGAAGTTCGTCGATGCCTCCGACAACGTGAAAGTGAGGGTGAGGGTCTGGCCACCACCCACCGTGCCGGACCCCGACCGGGTGATCTCGACGGATGGACGATCGGCATTCCAGGGAATCGACAACGCGGTGCTGGCGGTGTTCTGGTTGCTCGCCGCATCGGTGAACCTGTTGGCCGCGACACTGATCGAGGCGGTCCCTGATCCCGACGCTGGTGGGGTCCAGGTGGCGGTGTAGGTGGCGCCCGACCCGGCGAATGCACTCAGTTCTCCCGCCGACACGGTGACATCGCCGACAACGAAGTTCGTCGATGCCTCCGACAACGTGAAAGTGAGGGTGAGGGTCTGGCCACCACCCACCGTGCCGGACCCCGACCGGGCGAGGGTGACAGTGGGATTCTCGGCGATGATCGTCACCGAATTCACCGACGCAGACGAGAGGTTCCCGCCTGCATCGACGACATACAGCTTGTACGTGCCACTGATCAGTCCCGTCGCAGGGATCGATGTGGGGGTGTTCGACGCGCTGATGGTGGCCGAGTTCCACAGATTCCCCGCCGCACCGGTGATGCTCGCCACATTGGCGACGCTGACAGACGACCTCACCAGGTACGCGGTGCCCGACTCGGTGCTCTGAACCGTGGCGCTCCCGGCGGGATTGATCGTCGAGGCGGTGAGACTCGCGGTGGGAGATGATGTGTCGGGAACAGCCATTGATGCGAGACCCGACGATCCCGTCTGGCTTGGATACCACGTACCGCCGGCCCACAGTCGCCCGCCGACCAACGCGAGCGACTGAATCGGATTCAGAGACCTCGCAATCTCATCGGCTGGTCCACCGACTTCATCGATGCCCGGCAACCACGACCACGACGAACCGTCCCACTTGGCGACATTGGGATGCAAGCCTCCATCCTTCTGGCATGAGGCGAAGAGGTCATTCGATGTCGGATCGGCAGCGAGAGCGACGATGTCGGGCTCGATCGTGCACCGGGAACTGAAAGGTGGTGATCCGTATCCGGACCACGTGCCGGTGCAGGCACCCGTCGGGGTGAATCGTGCGATTCGGTCGACAGAGATCCCGCCCATGGTCGAGAATCTGCCGCCCACCACCAGACTCCCGGTGGAGTCCACCTGAAGCGCGCGAACCCTGTTCGTCGTGGTCGATGAACCAGAGCCGAGGGCAGACCACGTCGATGACGTGGGATTCCAGCACGCGATCCCGGCGGTGTTTGCGATGGCGGCGCCGCCAATGGAGTTAGACACCGAGTCGAAGTACCCGCCCATGTAGAGGACTTGGCGTGTCGGGTCCCACGCGAGCGCGACGGGCCAGGTCACTTCGTTGGGGCTCGGGTCAGCGGTGGTCGTCGTGGCACCACCCCCGAGTGCTTGCCAGCTCGTCCCATTCCACATCGCGATCTGGTTGACGATGGTGCTTCCATCTGGGTCGTTGCGGCCGTCGGTGCCGTTCGCCTTGTCGAACGTGCCGGCTGCATACACATTGCTGCCAGCGACGGCGAGAGCCTTCACGCCCCAGTAATGGCCGCGCGTGGTGTCGCCGCAGAGCCCCCGCAATCCCCCGAGAGACGACCATGTGGCGACTCCACCCACGACGCGTCGCCTGGCGACCCCGCCGGCCGTGATGCCACCTATTTTGTCGAATCCTCCACCGACGTAGAGATCGTCCTTGGTTCCCGCCAGCGCCCAGACGTACGGTCGCTCGAAGTAGCGACCGCACACCGTCGGCCTGCCTTGATCGGCAAGTCCATCGGTCCTCAACTGATTGCCACCGCCGTAATCGGTGATCACTCCCGGTACGCCATCGGTGAGCGTGAACGCACCGACTCCGTTCGCGGTAACCCCCGTCTGGGTGTTGATACCACCACCGAGGTCGCCCTGGGAGAATATGAGAGTGGAGCCGTCGGTGAGGAGCGCGGGGATCGATCTCAAGAACGCTCGATTTTCAAATGTTGGACCGGGACCT
>Ga0194121_10002098_pt1 | contig 32259 bp, 31 predicted proteins | sample TA2MahCa50mmetaG_FD_148609 | JGI IMG/M metagenome (GOLD analysis project Ga0194121, IMG submission 148609) | Freshwater microbial communities from Lake Tanganyika, Tanzania - TA2015020 Mahale Deep Cast 50m | ecosystem: Environmental > Aquatic > Freshwater > Lake | place: Tanzania: Lake...
CCGCGTCCGTCGGCGTCGCGATCTTCGCCCTCCCGCTCGCGTCGCGTTTTACGAGCTTGCTCGCCGTTGCGTCATCGGTCGCGTCATTGAGCATGTTCCAGAAGGAGGCGGGCAGCAAGCCCGCGCTATCCGTGTCGGCAACATTGAGCGTGAGGGTGAACGTGCCGTTGGACTCGGAGACCGTTAGGGCCTCGGCGATGCCGGCCCCGCCACCGGAAACGATGCTGTGGGGTAGCGAGCGCCACGCACCGTTCGCGTAGACCTTGATCGTGCGGGTGGTCGTGTTGTAAATTAACTGACCCTCGAAGGCAGAACCCGGGTCCGCCCCGACCTTCTGGAAGGTGGCATTGATCAGTTCGTTTTGGTTGAGATTTATATTCGTCAAGAACTTTTGTGCCATTATTTACCTCACGTCAGATAGGCATAACCCGAGAAGGGGGCCGAAAATTGCACGACCACCTGCAGGTCACTGCTATATTGTACTTCACCGACGACTACCGTGCCTGCAGAATCAACCACGGTCACCGAGGGTTTGCCACCGAGAGAATGGGCAATGGTCCAGGTCGCCGATGCCAGTCCCTGATTGTGCACGTGCCTCCTGGTGTTGGATGAGGCTTGCCCCGTCCTGATGATTACCTGGTTCGGTTGGTCCTCGCTTACGATCACCTGGTTCGCAACGGTCATCTGGTCACCTCCGGCAGCACCGTAAAATCGCCCTCGATCACGCGTGACACCTCGCCGTTGCTGTTCTCTATCTCGAGATCGTACACTCCGCTGCTGTTGAGGCTGGCGGTCGCCTCGTCGGATATGTAGATCCTTATGGCGTTGGCGTCCCCCGCCGGCCGCATCTCGACCTGGCTACCGTTCACCACGGAACCCGAGAGATTGAGCATCGTGGACGAGCTCTCCACGGTCCTGCGGACCTGCATCCTGCCCGTGTAGCCCGTCAGGTCAAACGGCAGGAAGGTGCCGCCCGTGGGGTCGCCCGGGTCTGGGTACTCGAGCTCGAGCAACCTCACGAAGGTCGTCCCCTGCTCGCAGATCATGTTGTAAACGCCAGCCCTCATCCGAAACCTTCCTCAAAACGTCTAGAGGAGATTGTAGATTAAGACGGCGTTTTTTGCGGCAAGAATCAGACGACGCTTGGCGAATTCTTGTCCGGTCCCACCTTCTTGAGGCCGAAGCTCATGGCGAGCGAGGCCACGACCGCAACTACTGCGATCTTCAGGTTTTCCTGGTTGGTGATGGCGTCGAAGTCCGATCCCGCGACGACCCAGGCTCCGAGCCAGGCCTGCACGAAAGTCTTGACTGCTCTTTCTACTGATTGCTTTAGGTGGTTTGACATAGGGTTTATACCTCCCCTTCGTTCCTATTATCGCAGATTTCCCATTTACCGCGGGTAATGGGAAATCATGTTTGTGGCGGTCTTCAGCATCCCGTCGGCCAACCAGGGCGTCATCCCGTCCGAAACGGATATCGCTATGTCCGAGGACTCCCCGTTGACGACCTCGGCTACGACGATGAAATTGGCGATTATCGCGTTCTTCCCCATGTCCCGGGTCATCTCCTCGAACGACTTGCGAACGAAGGCGTTGAATTCGTCGTCCATCGGTGTCAGGTAAGTTGGTGGATGATCTTCACGCCGATGGGCCTCGCGCGGGACAAGGCCTCGATCACGACCGACGAGGCGTTCCCGACCTCCTCCTCGCTTGCTCCGTAGGTCTGCTCCCACGGGGTCTCGATGAGCACGGTGAACGGCCCGTCGTCCTGCAGCGTGATCGTGACTTCCTTGGCCCCCAACATCACGCGCTTCACGGATTCCCTCACCGCGGCGATGCTCCCGGCGTTCATGCCGTAGTAGCCGTGCTCGGCCTGCCATCTCAGGAAGTCCCGCGTGATCTCCACCGTTGCCATCGGTGGGTCGTTGATTCCCGTCGTGGAGAATCTCAGGGTGTTCGGCCCGTTCAGGTTCGACGTGTTGAGGATGAAAGGGTCCGACGGGTCCAGCGTCGAGCTCAACTTCGACACGGGCTCGGTGCCCGAGAACTGCGTCAGCCACTTCGCCTCGTCGAGGCCGGCGTCGCTGGGCCAGACCAGGTCGCTGAGGGTCTCGGGGTGCGTCTCGTCCCGCCCGTCGGCCACGGTGAAGAACCTGTAGTCGCGGAAGGCCTTCACCGCGGCGTCCAGTCCGACGAACGCCACGTCTATGAACCTCGTCACCGCGGACGGGGGGTTCTCGGTTCCGTTGGTCTCGATGAAGAATCTCGGTATGGCCGGGACCATCTGCCTCGCCGCCTCGGAGTAGCGTCCATGGTCGAGCGTTCCCGACAGGACTGGGTTGGCGAAGTACACGGTGTCGGATGCGTCCGTGGGGGCGAGGGATACCTGGATGTCCATCCGCGGGACGGACAGGTTCAGCTTGTTGACCGTGATCGGGTCGGTCCTGTAGACGGCCCAGGAGAGATCGCTCAACGCGTTCGCGACCGATGACTCGGGTTGGGGGTCCACGACGAAGTTGTTCGTCACTGTGCTCGCGCCGATCGACGCCGAGTCCGTCAGGGCGACCGTGATGGTCCCTCCCGATTGCATCTTCGCCGCGAAAGCCAGCTCGATCGGTTCGAGGTCGTCCTCCGCGTTGAGGTTCACCGCGGAAATCGTGAGGACGACCCCTCCCGTGAATGCGATCTGCTTGTAGGACGGGTCGTCCGGCCAGAATTCCGATTCCTCGGTCTGGACGTTCGCGTTGTTGGCGAACCAGGCGCCGGAAACGTTCAGCGCGCTGAACTTTATCGCCGCCTCGGGGAGGCGGTTTCTCACCGCCTTCGCGGGATTCACAGCGTCACCACCTCGACGTTGCCCCTCGGCAGGAGTCCGGCGTAGAGCGCCGCGTACCCCGTGACCTGCGGTCCGACGGATATCTCCTGCACCAATTTCTCGTTCCCCTGGTGGCTGTCGGGGTACTCGGGGATCTCCACCTCGAAGGATGAGACGTAGTCAACGCCCTTGACGTTGGACGCCACCGCCACGACCTCGTAGACCCTCACCACGCTCTCGAAGTTCAGCCACTCGTCCGGGGATACCAGCTTCTCCACGGCGTCCTTCACGGCCTGTCCGACCGTCAGGGCGCTGAAACCGGGCGACACGCCGACGGTTATCCCTATGTTGAGGTCGTAGGTCCAAGCGTCGAGGACCTTGAACTTGAGGCCAGCCGGCACCCTCTCGGCCACGTCGTCCTCGATGATTTTTCTCGAGCTCTTGCCGAGCGGCGCGCCGTCGTCTCCGCACACGAACACGACGAAGGACCCGGGCTCCTCCTCGTTCCCTATGTAGGAGAGCAGGAGCGGGTCGAGTAGGACCACGTCGACCAGCGGGCCGGTCGCGTCCGTGTCGGACACCGAGTCGTTGTAGGTGATGACGCCCGAGGTGTTTATGGACAAGGAGTTGTCCGTGGTGGTGAACGTCCCCGACGGGAACGTGTCGTCGAAGGTGTCGTCGCCGTAGAACTGGGGGGTGATGATCCTGTAGATCGTCCCCGGGTAGTCGTTGGTTTCGTCCCTGAACGACGAGGAGGTCCTGACGGTCGCCACGCTCGCGGCGTGCGAGCTGTTGCCGACGAACGTCACGGTGCCCGCGGTCGTCTGCGCGCCCGTCGCCGCGCTGGCAAAGGTGATCTGGTTGGCCGCCGGGGTGGTGGCTACGAGGTGGGTGCCGTTGTAGCCCGTTGGGACGACGCCCGACACGGTCACGACCGCGCCCGCGGCCAGACCGTGGGCTGACGTGGTCGTGATCGTCGCCGTCGTTCCGTTTCCGCTCGTCGCCGTCGTCGCTCCCCCGACCGACGCCGACACCGCCCTGTGCTCCACGGCTTTCGTCAGGTCGTAGACCTTCACTCTCTTCACGTCGGGGTACGCCCTGAGTATGTAGTTTTCGATTTGCGTGGCGGTGTTCAGGGTGGCGCTGAGCGACTGGAGGAAGGTGGTCGCTCGGTTGAGGAATTGCGTCCCGGTCTCGGGGTTGCTCCCCTGCTCGACCTCCGAAGTCGTCTCGCAGGAGAACACCACGGTGCTGGGGGTGTTCGCCATCAGCTGCGTGCCCACCGAGAAGCTCGGGATCTGTCCGAGGATGAGCGATTTGAGGGTCGCGGCGACGGTCAATGACCCGGTCGCGGCCGTGACGGGATCGTCGAGCACGAACGGATACTGGATCGTCTCGATTCCGTTGTAGTAGTCGAACGCGAAGACCGTTTCCTCGGGGACGGTGTCCCCCTCGTTGAACAGCGTGAGGAGCACGTTCACGGTCGACTGCGTCGCCTCGGACCTCTCCACGCCCATCACCCTCAGGATCCCCTCCATCAGTTCGTCCGGCATCCGGTTGATGGCGCCCATCGCGCTGGCCCCGATCAGGGCCCCCGCCTGCAGGATTGCGTCCTCGAGGGTCCCGGGTCTCGGGTTGAACTCGGGGAGGGCAGTTCTCGCGTACGTGACCGCCTCGGTGTAGAGTTTCTGCGGCTGGACGTCGTACCCCGTGAGGTCTATGTACTCGCTGAAATCGGGGGACGGCATTATTGGACCTCGTAGTCAACGCTGATCTCGGCCGCGCCCAACGAGGTGGCGTCGCCGATCTCGAACTTCGTGATGATTATCTCCGGCCAGTAGCCGACGATCGTCGACCTGAACCCCGATGGTTCACCCTTGCTGAATATCGGGTCCTTGGTTCCGAAGGACGGGTCCAGCAGCAGCTCCCCGGGTTCGGTTTTGATCACGGCGCCGATGATTTGGTCGTAGTACTCGCGATTGCCGTCGGGCAGTTTGAACGCCGAGCCGCCTTTCCTCGCGAAACTAAGGGGCACTCTGAAGGTGGACACGGTACGATTATCTCACGATCAGGGCGACGGGGGGGCGTAGGGGAGGACGTACCCGGGAGCTTTTGCTATCAGCTTGGCGAGCAGGTCGGCGACCTTGTCGTCGACGTACTTCTTGTTCGCCGCGTCCTCGTTCTCGACGGGGGTGGCGACGTCCACGAGCTTGAAGTTCCTGTTCTCGGTGCCGAGGACCACCATCTTTTGCCGCCTGCCCTCGGTGAAGCCCACGATGACCGATCTCCCGTTTTTCGGTTTCTGACTGAAGACCTGGCACGGTCCGAAGATCTGGTTGGGCGCGAGATTCGGCACCGAGACGTAGACCCCGGTCGCGTCCGAGCGGACGACTTTCCCGATGAAGACGGAGTTGGCGTTCACCGGGACCTGCGAGCCCTTCGACTGGTTGGTCACCTCGAAATTCGGTCTCGTCTTGAACGTCATGCCTAATCCTTGTCCGGTTTGCTCTGGTTCTTCGGCTTCTGGACCATCACCAGGCTCAGGTCCACGGGGTCGTTCGTAAATTCCGAGAAGTTCACGTCCTGGACGAGGTACCCCGCCACGAACCTGTCTGGCACGCTCGTCAGGTAGATCGTGTGACCCGGCCTGACTATTCTACCAATCGGGGAAAGTATGGCACAGGAACCCGTTCCCTCCAGGCCGTCGTTCTCGCTGACCCTGACGCTCGGCCAGGTTGCGAGCTCGAAGATTCCGTTGTCCCCGACCGTCATGTACGGGTCGTCGACGCTCGGTATCCCCGTCGCCGGGGAGTCGTAAACGTTCTGCAACGGCAGACCGGACGTCACGTCCAGGTCGACGTAGATGAACTCGCCCTTCAGGACCCTCCGCACGGGTAGCGCTCCAGAGTGCGGGAGCGTGGGGTCGAACCGCAGGTCCAGAAATCTCTGCATCTTTCCCTTCTTGCTCTTTTTCTCGGACAGACCGAATTTCCACATCAACCACTGCCCCGACCCGTAGACGAGCGTGTTGTCCACCTCGAACACGAAGAACTGTCCTTCCGACCCGGTCTGGGTCAGCACGGTCCACACGGACTCGTCAGTGTTCTGGCCCCTGCCCTTGAACACCGATTGTTGCTTGCTGTTCTTCTCCCCGACGAAGTTCATCCCGCACCGTGCCGCGGCGCGCCTCGCGTACTCGAATCCGGTTGAGGCGGTGATGGACTCGGGTCTCTTGTCCCTCTTGAGCTCCTGCACGCACTTCGGCGCGAACTCCACGGTCGCCTGCGGGTACCCGGCCGTGCCGGCCCCCGAGTCGCAGGACACGACCTCGAACAGCAGGCCCCGGTACTTGTACTCCCTCCTCGGGTCGAAGTACCCGTTCCTCGTCAGGTCGTAGTTCTTGTCGTCGTAGGTCGCGGTCAGCTGGGTCGTCAACGTCATGGAGTAGCTGACGCTGAGACTCAGGAGTCGGCCCGACAGGAAGTCCTGGTCCTCCCTCTTGACCCCGGCGATCGCGAACACCTCGGTGATGAACCCCGAGTCGGATGGCATTACCAGGGCCGGCTCGTTGGAGTAGTTCTGCGTCGACCAGGGCTTCAGCGTCGGGTCGTCGGCGAGGAACTGCTCCAGTCTCTTCTCCTCGAGGAGGTGCAGCGCATACGCGTAGGCGTCGGCGAGGAACACGCGTCTCGTCTTGTCGTTGGGTAGCCTCACGGTGATCGATTCGTCTGTGAATATCCCGAGGTGCAGGCCGTCGTGGAGGAACTTGTCCGTCGCCTGCTTCTCTGTGAGCACGAGCTGCTTCTCTATGTCGAGGGACGGGAGGATGACCATGACCTTCTGGCCCGGGAACCTCTCGATCTGGAGCGGGCCGATGGTCAGGGAGAGCACGGTTCCGTACTCGAAGTCCACGCCACGCTTCTTCGCGAGGGGAACTATGCGCTTCCCGTCGAGGCTCAGCTTCACGGGTCTCCTGCCATGGAGGTTTATCGTTCCGTACTCGAGCGGCTCCGGGATGTTGACCTCGGCCCCGGAGTCCCGGTCCTTGACGACCTGGGGTGGGGTCGGGTATCCGATGAAAATCGGTGTGGGCATCTATCCCTTCTTCTCTGTTATTTGCCGGATCCGGCTCTGACGGAGGTGGTAGGGTTGTTCTTTAAGGCTGTCTCAAGCAGGTTGAACAATTTGTCTGCTCCGTACTGCCCCCGTGTAGCTTTTACCAGAATGTCCAACACGTTTGATTCGCCCCCGTATTGCGTCGCCAGCCGGTTCAGGCCTTCCCTTAATGTGTTTTCTTTCCCCTTTTCGTTAAGGTCGTCTTTCGCATCAACCGTGAGTCTTAGCCAAAAATTATAGATGAGCAGGCTGGCGTTGTCCCCGGGTGGCTTGTCATCGTTGCCCTTGCCGGTCCCCCTCGGGTTTTTGTAGGTGAATTTCGGGAGGGTCAGGAACCTCTCCAGCTGGTCCGTCGCCTCCGTGCAGGACATGTTGACCTGCGCCGACACCGACTGGCCGGTCTCGTTCACCCTCGTCACCTGGACGGACATCGACTGTATCTTCCAAGCGGTGACCGACGTGGCCATCATCTGGTGCACGCCGACGAATATCACCGAGTTGTCCTCGGCGGCGAAGTTCTGCAGGGTCGCGAGCTCGTCGTCTATGGTCGCGCCCACGCCGTCGCCGCGCCGCGCGACGATGAAGTCGAACGACACCTTCTGGAGCGTCCCCGCCGTGGTCTGGAGGAGCGGGAGTTGCAGCGGTCTCGTGAGCTCGTCGAACTGCACCGCCCCGACGTCGTGCGAGAAGTTGCTCAGGCCGAAAGGGAACTCGAACTCGAGGTCGCCCGCGACCTGGACCATCTTGGGTCGCAGGATCTCTCCGCCCCGGGTAGCCGTGGACAGCGTGCGGTTGGGGGCCGACGTCACGATCTTCGTCGTCGCCGTGAAGCGGGTCGTTCGTCCTATGAGCGCCATTTAGGTCCTCTCCCTGTAGGCGCGCTGCTGCGCCTCGAGGGCTGCGACCACCTGCTTGGCGATCGCGGTCTCGGACTGCCCCGGGGCGGCGTAGACGTTCAGCGTCACGTTCTGGTTCATGGTCCCGGCGGCGCCGGCGAGGCGCGTTGAGCGCGGCGAGGACGTGGTGCCGATCGGCGGCACGACGTGCAGGTGCCGGCTCGAGCCCCACCCGTGGAACTCGGCGAAACCCCCCGCGCCGGCGATTAGCTTCTGGTACTGGCCGAGGTTCTGGCCGACGAGGTCGTACGCCCGCCCGGCCGCGTGGTCGGAGCTCGGCGAGCCGAGGTTGTCGAAGCGCAGCGAGCTGGTCACGCTTCGCCTCCCCGTGAGCAGCGAGTTGAACCTCGCGTGCGCGGCCATCGTCCCCCTCAGCGCCCTCGAGGTCGGTGTGTCCCCGACTCGGCCCCTCCTCGGCGTCCTCGTGTCGGGGGACATATCCACGAGCTTCAGGGTGTTGCCCTCGGCCTTCCACTGGAACTGCTTCATCTGAGTCCACCACTGCGGGGCATCCTTCTCCCAGATCTCCGACTTTGGGTCGAACGCGACCCCGATGGCGTTGCTTATATCCGTGAAGATCTTTTTCGTTTCTTGGTCGAACCCGACAATGCCCTCTATCTGGTAGACCTTGGACGGCTCGGTTGCGAAAATACTTTCGCTTTGGCCTGGTCCCTTCAGGCCGAGTGTCTGGGCGAGAGCCTGGCCGGCCTTACCGAGTCTCCTCAGCGCGTCGAACCTGAACTGGCCCTTCGAGTCGGTGAGCTGCCCGGTGGACAGGAAATTGAGCAACGCCGACTTGTCGGATCTTTCTATGTCCTCCCTGCCGAATATCTCTCCGAACTTCTCCCGGAGCTTGAGGGCCATATTCGGGTCCTTCAGAACGAGGTTCTTTTCGGCGAGACCCCCGAGGGTTTGCTGGGTGGCGAGACCCGCAATGCCTGAAAGCTGGGTTTGGTACGCCTCCCTGGCTTCCCCTTGGCCTCCCCCTGCGAAGGCCTTGAGTAGGCCCGGCTCCATCTTGCCGAAGAGGCCGAGATTCCCCTGGGCGAAATCACTTATGGCGGCGAGTATGGCGAACGGGTCGTCCGGGTTGTACCTATCGGTCGCGGTGATCAGCAGGCGGGCGTAGTCCCTGAAGTCCTCCATCGTGGCGGATCCGCCGAGCCCCATCAGCCTGTTTTGGCTCGCCGTGAACGCCTGGACCTCGGCCCGTTTCGCTATCGCCTCGTCGAAGACGTTCAGCGACGCGAGGCTCAGGTCCCTGATCGCCACCCTCATCTCCTGCACCGTTTTCCTCATGGCCAGTCCGAGCCCGCCCATCAGCTGCGTGAGCGACTTGGTCGGGTCGTGGAGGTCGACGTTCATCTTCGAGGCGAGCTCCATGATCTGTCGCTCCGTCATGCCCGTGATCCTCGTCAGGTGGCGCAAGACGAAGTTGCCTCGCTTGAACATTATGTCCTCGGCCTCCAACCTTCCGAGACCAGTTTTGGGCAGGAAGAGTCCACCCCTCACCGGCCGGCCTGCCTGGTCTTTGCCGAAGAAGTCCTCGGCCGTCCTCGCGGTCATGTTTCTGACTCCGAATTGCGAACCGAGGGACTTTTTCTGGAGCTCGATTATGAAGCTGGCGTAGGTTTTACTCGCATCCCCGGCGCCAACCCCGCCCCCCTCTATCTGTTCTATGTAGGCCAGTTGCGAGTCGTATTCGGCTTTGGTCATTAACCCCGCATTTCGCAGGTCCGAGATTTGCCTGCGCCTCGATCTCTGGCTGAACACATCCGTGAGCAACTTGTTTCTTCGAGCCGTGCTGGCGAATCCCCTCTGGTAGGACGGACCCTCCTTTGACTGGATTACCCTGCCCGTCGTTGGGTCGACGGTTGTCCCGAGCATTGCCGCCACGCCCAAAAAGCTCAGCCTGTCGGCTATGTCTCTCCCCGTCTTTCTGGCCGCCTTCTCGCGGTTGCCCTGCGCTTTGAAAAAGCCGACAACGCCGCCGACCAGGGCGCTGCCGCCGATGATCAGCGACTTGGCGAGCGGGCCCGCGGGACCGAGCATCGGTGTCAGCATGTCGGAGACGGTCTTGCCCACCGCGGCGCCCGCGAGGGCGCCTCCCGCCATCGCCTTGCCGGTGCTGGTCGATTTCAAAAGGGTGAGCCCAGCGGCCACGGCCATCCCCCTGCCGCCGAACATCGCGCCGACGCCGAGGGCGTTGTTTGCGGCCTTACGCATCTCCTCGTCGCGTATCTTGTTGGTGACCCCCGTCGAGAGGACCATGCCGCCCATCATGCCCATCATCGGGTTGAAGGTTTTTCGCAGGCTCGCCTGCCCGGCCTCGCCCATTCCCATGAACGTCGCCCTTCTGCGGGTCTTGAACTGCTCCATTGCGAACGCTCGGGCCGCCGCTCGGGCTCGCTTGTCATCCAGTTTCCCCGTCTCGTCGACGAATTTCCTGCCGCCGGAGGTGCGGTCCCTCTCGAGGAACTCCTTGAACGACTTTTCCCTGGCGATCTGCAGTTCGGAGGGAACTGGCATCCCCGCCAACGCGATCGCATTCGGCAGGCCCTGCCACCCGGTCCTCGGCTGCGCCATTGCGGTTCCGTACGCTTCGGTTGCTTTTATCTCCCTCAGCATTCCCCTCCCCGTGATGGCGCGGCCGAGGGACTGGACTAGCCCCTCCCTCCGCGCTGATAGCGAGCCGCCAGGGCCCTCGGCGGTCACTATCGCGCTCCCGAAGATGTTCTTGAAGCCGCTGCCGCCGAACATGAGATCCCTTCTCAAGTTCTCCATTCGCATGTGCTTGGCGGAGACATCCTCCCGCCCCTGCGTGAGCGCTTGCAATCGTTTCTTGTCGCTCCATCTGCCCCAAAGGGGATCGGCCCGCACGGCGGCGTCCGAAGCCTCGTAGTCCGCCCTTAGCCTCTGGCTCGCGATCGTGCTTTGGAGGAACCCTCCGGCCACCGGCGACGCCAGGCCCTGGTCGATGACCCCCATGTGGGTTCTGAACGCGCCCAGGTCCGCGAAACCTATCTTCGCTGAGTCGTCCCGAGCATATGCCTGGGCATGTTTGCCGGTCCCCATCATCTCGGCGCCCCTGACCAAGGTCATGGGGCGCGGCCTCGTCGTGAAGGGGTCGAAGTGGCTTCTCCCCTGGGTCACCATCGTGTGCTGGTACGCGAGGTTGGCCGCCACCTCCGCCGGCGTCAGCCTCTGGTTCCCGGCGTTGCGGCTGTACCTCTTCCGGCTGAATATCGCGGGGATCCCGCCGAGAATGCCCCGCGGGGTCTGTGCCGCCGCGTATTTCGAGGCGGGGTTCATCAAGTCCCCGACGGTTCCGCGGCCGGCCCTCCTTATCCTGTAGGCCGTCCTGGAGCCCTTGAGCCCGCCGAAGAGCAGGCCGAGGGTCACCAGCGAACCGATGCCGGGTCCGAGCCCGCCCCCGACGGTTCCGCTCGGGCCTTCTCCCCTTCCGCCCATCCCGAGGAACCCCTCCCCGCCGCCGAGCCTGAACGTCCCGATCCCCCTGATCACGCCGGACATAGTGTCGATGAGCTTGGTCAGGATGTTCACGATCCCGGTCAGCACGGGCAGGGCCTCGGTGAAGGCGACCTTGAGCGCGGCGAACCAGTCGCCTATGGCGAAGATCAGCCTCTCGAGGGCGCTGCCCCAGGCGATGAACTGCTCCTCGTTGTCCTCGGCGAGGTAGCCGAGCTGCTCGGCGTTCCTGCCGAAGATCCTGAATATGGCGAGCAGCGGACCCTTGAACGTCTCGGTGATTATCCGCGACCCCTCGCGGAACTTCTCGAGGGAGTTCTTGAACTGGTTGAACGACTTCATGAACGAGGCCGACGTCCTCTTGAACCACTGCGACGCTCCGAACAGCATCGGGAGGTACTTCCTCATGAGGGTCACGGAGAACCTCTCGAGTGCGTTGCCTATCGTCGTGATCGCCGGGAAGAGCTTGTTCTTCCCGAAGAAGGTGAACTCGGGCGCCAGTCTCGCGAACATGTTGCGCACGTTCTTGAACAGCCCGTCCAGCACCCTTCGCGCGTCGTTGAGGAACCGGTCTCCGAAGTCGGCCATGTCCTGGGCGAGGGCGACGGTTATCTGCTTGAACTGCGCGACGAGGGTCCCCTTGATTGACCCGAACTCGCCGCTGACGCCCGCCTGCTGCGCGAGCTTGCCGGTCGCCATGGACGCCATGATGCTCTTTGCGTCCTTGCCCTTGGACTTCTTGATCGCCTCCGCGAACTCCTTGCTGACCCCCGACGCGGCCGTGCTCGCCTTGCCCGTGACCTTGCCCTCCTTCTGGAGTATGGCCACGAAGTTGGCCATCGCCTGGAACGACTTGGTCTGGTCCTGCGACCTCGCGGTGAAGTCCATTGCGCCGGACAGCGCCTTGGTCTGGGCGCTCGTCACCCTGCCCTGCTGCGACATCGACTTGTAGGCCTGCGTCAGGTTCACGACGCCCATGGTGGCGAGGTTCGTGTCCGAGTACAGGCCCCTCATCGCCGCCGCCGCCGCGCCGGTGGCGGAGCCGTAGATGTTCGCCCCCTTGTACTGCCACGCCGCCGCCGCGGCGTTGAACTCCTTGAAGGCGGCGACGGCGGAGGTCGCCGCCACGGCGACAGTCGCCAGGGCCGCTCCGACGGCGCCGAGGGTGAGGTTGTAGCCCTTGGCCACTATCCGCCCAGTCTTGAAGAGCAGGTTCACCGACGCCAGCGTCGCCGCCGTGATCACGAACTCGGCGGCCAGGGCGATCAGCTGGAAGAAGAGGAGGCGCGCGAGCCTCCTAAAACCCATCATCAACTTGTTGTTATCGACCATGCGTCTTCCGAGACTTTTGCCGGATTTCTCGAGGTCGTGGTACCTCTTTTTCATCGCGGCGAGGGGCTCGTCCGCGTGTCTGACGGTGCGGTTCATTCTGTTCGTCGTCCGCGAGAACCTGTCGGACGAGTCGTTGGCGGCGTCGACCGCCTCGGTGAAGCCCTCGATCTCGGCGAGCACCCGCGCCATGTCGCGCTGATTGGCCTCGAAATCAATGCGTATAGTGACTATCTCGTCGGGCAAGATTGGCTCCCAGGAGTCGGGGTTATCGGACTAGCCAGAGTTCTCCGATTCGCGTCGTTCCCTCTCGCGGTCCGCCGATATAACTTTAGCACAGGCGTATCTGACGACCCATTCATCGAGGCCCGAGTCGAGCAGCCTGACCGGATCGGTTCCCCATAGCTCGCCTAATCGAGCGGCGGCTATTACGCGGTTGTCTTGCGACAACTCCTCGATTAGTTCTTCGTAGGGTTTTCCGTTGCCTCGGCCTGGATGGTGTCGCCGAATCCGCAGGCGTCGATGATCGCCAGCGCCGCGGCCTCAACGTGGGCGTCGATGCCGAAGAATTTCTGGACGGCGTCGGGGATCGCCTTGTCGCAGTGCGTCATTTCGAGGATCGGCTTCGAGGCGAAGTTGACCGGCCACTGGCCGTCCTGCAGCACCTCGTCCCCCTGCAGGTACACGCCCTTCGTGGCGTGGCCCACGACGGTGCAGGCGAACCTCGTGGAGTCGAGGCCCCTTTGTGTCTCGCTTCCGCACTGCTTCTGCCAGCCGCGGATCTGCGCCTGGGTGAGGTTCGGGCTGACGAGCAGCTTCACTCCGGGCCTCTCGGGGACCTCGATGAAGACGTTCGGTCTCTCGACCTTCTTGGCGATCACGGCCTTGAGCTGGTCGAGGAGGGTCGGTTCGGGTGTGGTGGGTTGTGTTTTCACGGTGTTTTCTTCCATGTGCTGAACCTAGCGCGCAGTCACGCTCCGTTGTGCAACCCTCCCGTCAGGGAATCTGACGGTTTTTGGCTTACGGATTTGGTGCTGGTGCGCCGTTTATTGAGAAGGTCATCGCGTAGGTGGCGGGTGCGCCCGAGGATGCGTCCCCGTCCGGCTCGGTGAGGCCGACCAGGAGGGCGTTGTTGTACTGCCTGTCGGGCACCGAATCGGCGAGGTCGCAGTTGGTCCGGTAGATCGTGATGTTGTAGTAGATCCTGCCTACGTGCTGGCGGGCCGTGTTGAGCGAGGTCTTGTCGTCGTCGGAGTAGTGCCTCGTGAGGGTGACGTCGCCGACCTCGGATGGGGCGCAGAGGAGTTCCGGGAACTTCGACCCGCCCGTGTAGATCTTCTCCACCGCAGCCGTAATCTCACCGCCCGACACCTGCGCAAAGAAGTGATCGAAATCGGGGGCGACTGTGCCGATCGGCTCGAGCTTTGCGAGAATTTGTCGTTGAGTGTATTTGGAATTTGCCATGGTTTATTCCTCCGATTAGGCTAGAGATGCGGTGAGATTTGACTTGCTGATCTCCACTTCGATCGTTTCTCCGAGCGAAGAGACCCTGAGACCGACACGCGCCTTAACCGTCCCCGTGGCCAACTGCGTGACCGGGTTGAGCTGCTCGTTGACCGTCACCTTGTATCCCGGGTCAATCATCTTGCCGTTCTCGGCGAACAACGGGTACAGGGCTCCGGCCTGGGCCAGCGGGTCAAGAATTCCGGTCAGAACCGACTTGACCTCGCCGAACAAGGTTCCCCTTCCGTCGATGACGCTGAAGACCAGGCGCTCGAGCCTGATTTCGGCCTGAGCGACGACGTAGTTGACCACTTCCTTGGCCGTGATGAACCTGTAGTTGTCCGTGTCGGACGAAGCCGACCTCGCGCCGTAGATCCTCGTGTCGCCGTTGATGACCCTGATCGGGTTGACGTATCCGTCGTTCAGGGTGTTGGCCTGGTCGTTCGTGATGGCCACGAAGGTGCCCTTGACGAAATCCGAGTTGGTGCCGATGCCGGCGTACGCCGACCAAGGGCCGATATCGTTGTGAAGCTTGGCCCTCTTGGCGGCGACGTAACCCTCGCACGGCGTGGAGATCGTGAGGCCGTTCCTCTCCACCTTGACCCACGGGTAGTACCACGCGGAAGTCTCTGCACCATCGTGCTCCGCCAGGCCACCCGCACTTGCGATCACTTGCTCCACCGTCTGGTCGCGGTCGAAACCGAGGATCGCGGTCCTGTTGTTCTCCGCGGCGTGCTCCATCAGGGCTTCCCAGATCGTGTTTCCGAATTCCCCGGGAATGCACACCGCACCGGAACCGAGCGTCTTGATGAACGAGTCGAGAGCGGAAGCCATCTGGGCGTCTGTCGGGACCGAGCCGTTGTTGCCGCCCGTGAAGTTGATGCCCGTGCTGACGGCCGGGATTCCGGCACCCGCGCCCACTTCGGCGATGACGTACAACGACGCCACCGCGCTGTTGTTGATCTCCTCGACCGCGTCCTCCTTGGATGTGAGGACGGGGGTTGAGTACACGACTTCGTCGTTGAGGATGATCCTGATCCTGAAGCTTGAGCCTGCGGTCGGGTGGGTGATCTCCGCCTTCATGGCTCCGGAGTGAGGCCACGTGCCTTCGCCCGAGGCCTTGAGTGTCAGGACGGTTACGGCTGGAGAAGCGCTGTTCGGGAGAGCGGCGCTTGCGAGTGCCGCGCCTGTGCCGATGGCACGCGAGACGTAGGCCCTAGAGCCGCCTTCCTCGAAGAAGGCCTGAAGGGTTTGATGGACGTACCCCGAGGACGTGTAGCCACCGTAGATGTCTTCGAAATTTGCCAAGCTCTGAACCAAGAAAGCGTTGCCCTCTGGGCCGCGAGTCGTAACCCCGGCGATAAACAATGTTGAGGTTGGCGAAATGGTGACCGTTGAGGGACCAGTTACCACCGATGTCGTTAAGACTATTCCAGGCATTTATGATCCTCCGATGTCGTGGATTTGCTCAGTAGGAATAATAGCATTCCGACTGCTTTCAGAATTACACGTTTTGAAATTAGCCATTTTACCCGCGGTCACCGGGGCCGTTTTTTGCACCGTCACCTTCGGCACCCGGTTTGCTCGCCTCGGCCGTGCCCGTTTCGGACTTCTTGGCGGCCGGGGCCTCGGGCCCACTGTCAGAAGCGACGGGGACAGCAGTAGCCTCTGCCGAGGCCTGGGCTTTTGGGATCGGCTTTTTTTTGGGTTGCTTGTCGCTCTCCGTGGATGTTTGGTTGTCCCCAAGCAGAATGACGCTTCGTCTTGCGAGGGCCTCTTCAAGGTTCCTGGAACCGGCCAGGACGTACGCCTGCTCACCGGGCATGAGTTTGTGTCCCTCGTCAGTCACCTTGGCCATTATCGTCGAGACGTTCAGGATCTTCATGTGGGACGAGGCGACGGACGATTCCTGGTCATTGCCGACCTCGGATACTGGGATGAATTGCTGCATTTATTCCTCCGGATCGGGGATTCCGTCCATCAATTTTACACCCTGCACCACCAGGTCTATGTCATCGAAGTCGGCGAGCTTCTCTCTGACTATCGGTTCCTCTATCTTCAGCTCGTAGCCGACGTAGGCCCCCGCTAGATATCTGTCGCCCTTCAGGAGCGTCAGCTCGGAGTACTCCTCGGTGACGGACGACTCCTCTATCCTCGCCTGTCTCTCGGGGTTCCTCCTCCTGAGGCACGGGTGATCCATCAGCGCCGACCTGGCCACCACTATCAGCCTGTCCCGCATGGTCGTCACGGACTTCTCGCCTTCGGTCCTCGCCCAGACGTAGGTGCGCATGTTGTAGGAGACCTCGTACTCCGGATCGCCGTAGCGCATGTGCCCGACCCTCGTGAATCCGCGGGCCGAGAGCGACACGGTGATCAGGGTGGGCCAGACGTCCATCGTCGCCGGTTCGTAGTCGAGGTATTCGGCGGGATCGGGCATGTCGTCGTTGGACACATTCCAGTAGTTCCTGTACTTCACGAGCCTCTTCGGCACCTCGAGCTTCAGGTAGTCGTTGACGAACTGCTTCGCAAATTGCGGTCCGTACATCGCCTCGAATTCGTGCGCACCGACATCGCTCATCTCAGGTCTATCCTGCCCGACGGACGCCCAACAGCTATCTTGGCGAAGACGTTCCCGGCCGCCTTGGCGAAACCCGGTCGCTCAAACACGAGCCTGCGCATCGGCATCCGGGTGGTGCCGTACTGGTGCCAGGTTGAGTACCTGACCTTGTTGCCGAACTCCACCGAGTCGTTCTTTATCTTGTCCGTGCTCAGTCCGATTGTCAGGCTCTGGAACAACCTCCCCGTCGCCTGCATCGTGGGTCTGCCCGGGTACTTGAGCAGCTTCCAGGCTCCGTAGGCCGGGCTGAGCGGGGCCCAGCCGCCGGAAGGCAGGCCGTTGGTGGCGAAGTTCTCTGCGAACATCATCGCCACCATGGGCTTCAATACCGTGACGGCGGGGGGGACGCACACCTGCGCGCGCCCGTAAATCTTCCCTATCATGAGGTAGACGCCCGCGAAGTGCGTCAAGCCCGGGGTCGCGCTGTCGTCGCGGTCCCCCATCCTATGGATTAGTTTCTCAAAGGATTTTATCTGCTTGATCGTGCTGGCGAAGCTCTTGTGGTTGACCTTGACGTCGATGCCGAGGCTTACGCCCTTCCCCCTGACGCCGGAGGTCGAGACGAAGTCGCGCCCGGTGGTGTCGATCGGCGCCGCGTTCCTGACCTTGTCTCCGGTGCTCTTGCGGCTCCGGTTTAGCTGCGTCCTTTTTCGCGGGAACAGTTCGCGCTGCATTATCTCGCGATCCTTCTACGCTTGTAGAGCTTGAGCGCCAGCAGCTCCTTCTCCAAGAATCCCGTCTCCATCACCGTGACGCCGCGGGTTGTGAGGTCCTTGACCCCGACGGTGTCGTCGTGCATGTTCTGCATTTCCCTGGTGGCCGCCCTGAGGATCATCAGCTTCATGACCTTCAGCTGCGTTCCGTCGAGTCCGCCCGAGTAGTTCACGGTAATCACGTCGTTCGGCATGGCGGCGTAAAGCTCCAGGCCCCAAGGGAAAACCTTGTAGTCTGACCCCGTGGCTTCCGCCAATCCGCCGCTCGCGTAGGTCTGGCCGCCGAGGTCGTGCTTGATCGTGAAGGTCGTTTCCGTGACGGCGACGATCTGCTTGTTCTGGGCGTTGAAGTTGTTCGGGGTGACGCCCGATATCCGGGCGTACTGGCCGAGCACGAATTCGTTCGTCGCCGTGAACACGACGTTCGCGCCCGACTGGACCGCGCCAGTTATTGTCGCGTCTCGCCTCATGGCCTCGGCCAGCTGCTTGGATGCCATCGCGCTGTTCCTGACGGACACTCCATCAACCGATGCGACGGGGGTGTTGCGGAGGGGAACCATGATCGGGGACTGCACGAAATACCGCAAAGGGTCGTTGGTCGTGTCGAGGCTCTTGTCGTGCATGTGGCCAATGTGCGGAACCCCGAAATCGTAGGACGGTATCACGTGGTCCTCCACGAACTCGTCCACCGTCACCGGGCGTCCGAGATATGCCTCGAGCTCGCTTTGCAGGCCCTCGAGAATCATCTCGGCGGCGTCCGTCTGCCTGTTGCTCAGGCTGATGTCCATGTACGTTTTCAGGTCGGCGACAGTTACCAACATGTTCGCCTCTTACTCTCTTCCGGTTGCGCCTTGGCCTCTTCTGCCTCCCCCGCTCAGGAAACGCGCCAACCTGTTGGTAATCGCCCTGATCGCCCTTCTTATCAAACCCGGCCTAGCCGTTTGCTCCGCAGGGGTCCTCGCCGGGGGCAGGGCGTTCTGCACGGCCCTTGAAATCGTCGTCGTCGTCGTGTCGCCCGGCCTCACCGGCGGGAGGGTTATCGGGGGGAGGGTGGACGGAAGTATCGTCCCCTGCTGCCGGAGTCTGGTCAGGACTTTCCTGAGCTCCCTTGCGAGCGCCGCCTGCATCATGGGAGAGCTTGGATGTATCACAATTTTCTTTGACGGCATTAAGCCCTCCCGTCGGTATGACTACGCAAATTTTACAGCATCGGCGACTTCGTCGTTGAAACGGTCACCTGTCGGGGTTCGGGGGTCTCTCGAACTGCGGTCTTTCGTCCTGGTTGGCTTCTATTGGAACCCAGGCCTTGGAATACACGTGCTCCGAGACCTTTCTCATTTTCAGCAGCGATCCGTCGAGGAGCACCTGGAACTCCTCTGCGGTCATGCTGAGGGTGCGCATCAACGATTCCGGGTCGTGGGCGCCCGATTTGATTATCGTCCTTATTATCTTTGAGAGTCTCTCGTTCATGACCTGACCTTTCGCCCTGTTGAGCGTCACGTGCATGATCATCGCCTCCGTGTCGGACATGTCGGGGAACACGACCGCTGGGACGAACCGTTGGTCGATAAGTAGCTGCGGCATGGCCTTGGTCAAGGCCAACCTTTCGTGGCCGTCCACGACGGTGAGCCCGTCGCCGTCCTGCCTGTCGTAGGCGACGATCGGGGACACCCAGCCGTACGCGACCAGCGACGTCGCGAGGAGACTGAGGTCGGGTTTGACGATGTAGGTAGCTCGCCAGGGTGCGCTCCTGAGCGCGTCGGCCTCGACCTTTTCGTGCCTGCCATCACTCATCGCTTGCCTCCGCGTTTTCTCTCTTTGCGATTCCGTACGCCTTCGTCCCGGGCCCCATTGGCATGGGTGACGCCGCGGTGAACTCGTTGAGCAGCAGCGTGCGTATCAGCCAATGGATCGGGTAGCTCTTCGGATCGTTGCGCATCTTCATCCTGAACTTCGCGCAGAACGCCTTTGCGTAGAATATGTCCGAGTCGCTCATCATGTGGTCGTCGATGCACGCCCTGACCCCGTCCCATCCGTAGCGCGCGTACCCCATGATCAGCTTCTCGATGTCGTAGTCGGCCCACAACCTCCGTTGCGCGTCAATCATCGGCCAGACTCTCTGGAGCTGGTCGAAGAAAGCCGGCTCGGTGGCCATCAGGTCGCCCATCCTCCTCGCGGCAACGCAATAGAGAGGTATGCCGACTCTCGTGTTCGACCCCGTCATCGCCGCAACGTCGTAGTACTCGCAGTACTCTGCTCCATGTTCCTCCGTGACGAACTTCAGCGCGTCGTCGGTCGTCCAGTCGTATATTATCTTCGCGAAACGGAGGGGGAGATTTCTGGGCGCCTTGTATGGGGCGACGATGTAGTTTTCGTGCAGTTTCTGGACGCAGGATCTGTACCTGATCATCGACTCGTTCGCCCGCACGCCCGTCAGGAACGCCGTCCTGCCCTTTTTGCCCTGCATCGTGTAGTAGTCCGTGTCGCCCATGTCCTCCTCCCTGCTCATGCCGAAGGACTCGGCGTTGATGGCGAACTCCGGCATGGGCCTGACGAGGCGACCCTGCCTTTCGCGTTCCTTCGACCAGGTCATCTCGGTGGTTCTCTTGCCCATTGACCAGACCTCCACGCCGACCGACAGGCAGTACCACTCCATGTCGACCCAGTCGTAGTTCCGCACTTTCTCCACGAAATTTATGACCATCGGGCTGACCATCTCCTCGTCCCTGAAGATTGCCCTCACCGGGCCGAGCCCGCGCTCTTCGTGCAACTCTTTGGCGAGATACAGGACCGCTGTCGAGTCTTTGCCGCCGGAGAACTGGACGCAGACCGTGTCGAACGTGTCGTAGACGTGCCTGATCCTCTTCCTCGCGGCGTCGACGCAGGTGGTGTCGAGGTAAAGTCGCTTGCGCGGCATCAGAAGTCGGCGTTCGTGTTTATGAAGTTGATCAGCTTTGACGCGGTTGTCTCGCCGGCGTAGGCAGAGTCGTTCCGGATGTACCTGATGAAGTCGTACCATCGTTTCTGCTGGTCGGCGTCGTCGAACACGAGGGTGTACTGGACTATCGCCCTCTCGCCGCCCTTGACCCCCACCGCCACGCTCCCCCTCGTGATCGCCTCCTCTTTGTCAATCTTGTCCGTGGCGAGGTAGTCAATCTCGTCGTTTTCGTTCCTGTTCTCGACTATCTGATCCTCGCCGAGCGGCTCGAACGGGTTGATGATGACCGCCGGCGTGTAGCCGCCCCTGTTGTCGTTTCTCTCGTTGACCAGTATGTCGGTGGTCAGCGATGCCACCTCGAACTCGTCCCAGCCGAGTCCCAGCAGCAGGTCCTGGTACTCGGACGAGATTTCGGACATCAGATCGAGCACCATCCCCTGGTCGGTGTTCCCTAACTCGGTGGTTCTGTTGTCGGCCAGCGCGAAGGCGTGGCCGCGGTTCTCGTCGACTTCGTACACGATCGCGGCGATCTTCTCCCACCCGAGTTTTTTCGCGGCGATCAGTTGATGGTTGCCCGCTATGACGGAGAACTTTCCGTCGTCGGACGGCATAACCACGATGGGTTTTATCTGTCCGAACTCGCTGTACGAGGCGATTATTGACTCGACGTTCCCGATGCGCGGATTCTTCTCCATCGGTTTCAGGAGGTCTATGTCGATGGCCAGGCTCAGTATCGAAGGGTGGATGTTGGCGACGTCGCTCACACCTGGGCCCTAACGTTGGCGTTCAGCGTCCTCAGGGCGTCAATTGATGTTCTCAGCAGTAGGAGCTTCTCCCTCTTGGCCTTGACGAGGGCTTCGGAAATTTTGTAGTCGTAGTTTTCGTCGTTCATCTGGTAGTCGGCCCACGCCTCGCGCTCCTTTATGGAGCCCTTGGCGGCCAGATACGACTTGGCCCAATTGGCTTTGTATTTGGCCTCTTTTTTGGCGGCGTCGGTGGAGAGGGTCTCGAAGGCCTCGGTCTCGTTCTCGAGCAAATCCATGAGGCGCAACAATTCTTCCTCAACCTCGACTTGGCTAATCGGCGTACTGCGAGTCACTGCATTTTCCTTTATATTTTTCTATAGGGGACCAGTCGACTCCGTCGGCGACGGCGCGACTTGCCTCGGGCCAATCGTATCTCGGCTTGCCCCATCTAATCAATGCCATTTCTTCCAGTATCCAGGCGTCGCAGATATCGTCCGCCCCGGGCCCCGACCAAATTATCCCCGTTCTCGCCGACACGGCCGACACGACCTCGCTCTTGGACGAGTTGCCCCTGCCCGTGGCGAATTTCGCCCTGGCCGTCGGCGCTATCTCGGCGAAGGGAATCCCGGCGCCGCACAGCACGTACCTGACGACGCCGCCGAGTTCCCCGATCGAGAAGGCCTGCCCGGACCGCGCCGCGAAAGCGTAGCCCTCCATCACCACCGCCTCTACGCGGTGAAATCCAACGAGCTCCATCACTTGCGCCGACACGTCGATGAGCCTCTGGGTCCCTTTGCTTTTTGGGGTTATCGCCCCCCTCGCGTCCTGCACCGACCAGCCCGTGGACGATAGGGACAAATCCAAACCCATGAAAATCTTCGTTTTTTCCACAGGCGAAAACTACCGCGCCTGACGGGTAGTCCCCGGAGCCCGTAAACCCCGGGGACTGAGCGCCCGAATCGGACCGCACCCGTCGCGGGTTTAACCGCCTGACCGGATCACCCCCTCCCTCGTCGAGTTACCTGCCACGATTGTATCCTCGTAGCTAATACTGAAAAGGGTAATGGTTGTACGATTACCTTTTTTTCCAGCTTTGTATTGAAAGACCTAATTCAAAGGCCTTTTGCGGGTATTTGCCTATTCTGTCGTGGCACGACCTGCACACGGCGAGAAGATTTTTTTCGTCGAGCACCGACCCGCCCTGCGATCTCCGAAGCAGTTCGTGCACGTCCTGCGATGGCTTTCGAACGTACGTCACCGCCCCGTCGTCGGACGCGAACACGGGGCAGGCCTCGCACCACTTTCTTTCTCCGAGGATTTTTTTTACGATAGCCCTTCGGGCGACGTACTTAGATTCCGTTTTTTTGGAGCGACTCCTGATTCTGCTCTTCCTCTTCGGGGGCGGGGAGTTTCTCGAAGGCCCAGATCCCTTTGAGCGATTCGTAGAGCGCCCTATCGGCCGGCGTCGCCTCGATGTCATAGGACAAAAGATACGTCCTGTGGGCTTCTATGGCGTCACGGCAAAGCTCGTTGGTTTTCTCGTGGTCTGCGTTGGTCGCTTTCTGCAGCGAAATCATCGTCGCTACGTCGGAAATTCTTTTGACGACGTAGAACTTGAAGCGCTCGGCCTTGCTGATCTTGCTCTCGTAGTACATCCTCGACTCAACCCCGAGCCCAACTCCGTCCTCGCCGAGGTCCGCGTACCTCTTGTCGTCGGCGATCATGTCGTCAGTCGAGCCATCTATTTGTCGATTCAGGTTGTTCATCAGGGCGTTCAGCGCCCTCATCCACCTGTCTAGGTTCTCCGGCTGGCTCAGGAACAGCCTGTGCTCGTCGGACGCCTTGTTCTTCACTTCCTGCGCCACCATATGCGCGAAGGCGTCATCGCTTATGTAATGGTTCATCTTTTATCCTTCTTCCAATATTCGCATATCGTATCCTTAAAGTAGCACCAGTTGCAGAGTTTCGTTGGCTTGGCGGGCCAGTTGTTGTCGTTGAACGACGCGACTATGGCGTCGTACGTCTCGGTTATGAGTTCGCAGACTTCGTCCATCCCCGATTGGTGCACGAGCCTGATGAAGCGCTTGCCGTCTTTCAGGTACAGGAGCTCCACGGACCCGATCGGGTGTTCGGACACCTCCGACAGGAGCGTTGCGTAGATCATCAGCTGTATGAACTTGTCGTCAACGTACGGCTCGCGCGGCGTCCTGCCGGTCTTGTAGTCGGATATGCGAACCATTCCCTCGTCGACGAACCACCTGTCGATGAAACCCTTCACCCTCACGTTCCTCACGGTTCCGTCCATCTCGGTCTCCACGCCGCCGATCGTTATCGTCGACGGATCCTCGACCCGGAAAATGTTCTCCAGGCACCACCAGGCGGACCACCTGAACTTCTGCGCATCTTTGTCGGGCACCGTCCCCTTTATCCGGCCAGCCCAGTCCCCGTCGGACCAAATCGAAGTGCTGAGGGACCTTAACGAGAGGGGGGTCCTTTCGCGCGGGTCGAGCGTTCCGTAGAAGGACTCAAGGACGTCGTGGACGAAGTTGCCCAGCAGGGTCGCCTGCGTCGGGGGTTCATGGATTTTGTTGACCCGCGAGTACTTGTACTTCAGCGGGCACTGCGCATATGTCGCTAGGGAACTCGGCGAGACATACTCGGGAAGTTCGTACGGTAACTGGTCCATTCGGGGCCCGTTACTCGGATTTAATTCTGTTTACCTCGGCGACGATGAACTCAAGGTCGTCCACGGAGACGGAGTCGATCGATTTCGGAACCGGCTCGCCCTGGGTTCGTTCGTTCCAGCGTTCCCGCATCGCGTTCTTCTGGTTAGTGTCGAGCCCCTTCGCGAGGGACACGAACGCGTTCCACAGGGAAACCTTGTTGTCCTGCACCGACTCGGCCTCGAGGTACTGCTCGGCCTCGATGGCGTCGTCGCTGCGGGCGAGGTACAGGCCCACGCCGAGGGTCTGGGCCGCCTTCTTGAGGGCGTCGGAGATCGCGCCCTTGAACTCGTCGCCGAGGTCGACGATCGCCCCCTGCTTGGTCCGCTTGATTTTTTGCCCGCCGAATCCGTCGCGGCAGATCGTTTGGTAATCGGTCACGAGATACTCGATGCGGACATGGGCCACGACGAACTCCGGGTCGGCGCTGTCGCGCTCGCAACGAATGATCGTGAAGGACCACTTGTCAACGCCGAGCACCCTGTTCAGCCTGTTGATGACCTCGCTCACGGGGATGTAGGTGAGGAGCGTTCCGCCCTTGTTCACCGTTCGCTCCATTTCCTGCGGGAAATTCTCGGCGAGGGCGTTGTAGATGTTGTTGGTTGGTCCGTTCATTATTTCAGCCTCCTGACTATGATGCTCGTTTTGCTTTCCTCGGACACCTCGCAGTATTCGTCGGCGGTCACGCCGATCCCGGACAGCGCCTTGACCCTCCAGTACGAGGGCTGAAGGTACTTGAGCATCTCCCTGCCGACCGTCTCTGGCGTTGCGCCGACCTCGCCGGTGTCGAGATTCGTGGAGAGCTGAACAATGCGGCGTGACACGACGTCGGCCAATTCTTCGTGCTTCCAGGATTTCCTGTCGTAGGAGGTCTTTTTCTCAAGTTTCGTTCCGTCGACGAGGACGACCTCGGGGATGTCGGCCATCTTCTCGGCCACGATCGCTATCGCCGAGTCGTAGACCACCGAGACCTCGAGCTTGAGTCGGTTCAGTTCGGACAGGTCCGAGCAAGCCGACTCGACGGTGACGGAGTCGGACGCCAGGTTCTTCGTCTCTGCGTCTATCTCCATCAGTTTTCTTACGATGTCGTTGATGATTGACGCAATCTTGCTGGTCTCGCTGGGCATGTTCTAACTTACTCCCCGTAGGCTATTTCAGACGAGGATAGTAGACGGCCTCCTGAAAGGCAACCCCAAACCAGCAAGGAACATGTAGGCGCCGACGGCGGAGTCAACCTGGTCGTCGTGGACCTTGGCCTCGGGAAACGAGGACAGTTCGTCCAGCCATTCCGACATCCATGGGGTCCTTATGATCTTCACGTTTCCGTTGGCCACGGCGGCGGCGAACGGCCGGGCCCTCGTCACCTTGTCCCCGGTGGACCTTATGCCTATGAAATCGTAACCGGGCACCACGTACCGTGAGTACTGATCTATCAGGGCCTTGCCCGACGAGCCCGGTTCCTGCTCCATTCTCACGGCCACCGTCGGTCCGTCCTCGGCCGCGGTCTGGGCCACGAGTTGCTCGACTTTGTCGCTCTTGACTCTCGCCCTCTTCACGTCGAGCACGTAAGCGACGCCGTTCTCGAACAGCATCAGGGTTCCCACGGTCCAGTCGGGATCGGGATTCGAGCTGCTCGATTCCGTAGCGGCGAGGTCCCAAAATCGCACGGCCCGTGCGGTGGGACCCATGGTCGGCACCTCGCTCGGGTCGATCACCACGAACGAGGTCCTGTCGAACATGGTTCCGAGCGTCGTCGCCCACCAGTCGCCCTCCTCGAGCCTTCTTCGCTCGAGGGGGTCCAGCGAGGCGAGCGCTATCCGGTAGGACTCGACGTCGATGCCGGGGTTGTCCGTCAATTTCGAGGGCACGAAGACCCTCCCCGTGCTCGACCCCTCCACTATGAACCTCTGCCTGACCCAGTTCGGGGCGGGGTTGGACGCCGCCCTCATCCTGAGGGGGACGACGGAGAGCGGGCCCGTCGCTGGTCGCCTGAGCCGCGAGAACAGGTAGCGGTAGTCGTTCTCCCTGATTTCCGTGACCTCGTCCATGCCGACGAACTGGAATTCCGAGCCCTTGTATCGGAGGTAGTCGTTCTGGTTGTTCAGGTACCCGAAGGAGATCCTCGCCCCCGACGGGAATGTGGCGACGTACGTGTTGTTGTTCCAGTGGATCTCTTCGTAAATCGCTATCCAGGTCCGGAACCTGTCCATGAGCGCCCCGGGCAACGCCAGGTCGGCGAAGGTGCGCCTGAACAGGATTGCCGAATAGCCGGGTACATCGAGGTACTGCATGGCCGCCATGAGCAGGGCGGACGATTTTCCACCGCCGGCGGCGCCCCCGAACAGGCCCTCGAGACAGTGCGTCCTGAGGAACACCTTCTGCGTCAGCGAGGGTTCCTCGGGGCAATACATGGGTTTCTTGGGTTGAAGCCACTCAAGCACCTTTTCCCAGTTTGTCTCTTCCATCTCGACTCCGAGCTACCTCTTGAACTACATTATATGTGTTGCCAAAATTTACCAGGAACAAATTCGCATGAACAAACTCAAAATAGCCATAGCCAAATTAGCCAAAAGGCAGACAGTCGCTAACTTGTTGATGTCTTCATTTATACTGTTTACGGCAGTAGGAACTTTTTTGATCAACCCCGCGCTCGGCTTCATCGTCTTCGGTTTGACCGCAGGGGCGGTCGGCTATTTGCTCGGTAAGGAGTAGATCTAGAAAATGGCCTGGAATTCCCGATTCAACAAGAGCTCCAACGCCGACAAGTTTAAGGCGCTGAACCCGGGCGCCCCGGTCGCCTACAACCCGTCCCAGGTCGGGAAACCGTACCGCGACTCGTGGGACATAGAGCGCGCCTACCGCGAGGGGTTCCAGAAGGTCACCTGGGTGAACCGGTGCATCGACGCGATAGCGGGAAACCAGTCTCGCCTCCCGGTGATCCTCAGGGAGGGCAACAGCCCCTCGGGCAGGGTGGTCCACAAGACCGACAGGAAGATCCTCGATCTGTTCAACACGAAGGCGAACATGGGCGAGAACTCCTTCGTGTTCAGGTACAGGCTCTCGTCGCAATTGCTGATGTCGTCGCGGGGCGCATTCATAGAGAAAATCAGGGGACGAGACGGGGAGCTGATCGCCCTCCAGCTGCTCCCACCGCAGCACACGGCGCCGATCCCCGACCCCAAGAAGTTCGTCTCGGGTTTCGAGGTGGACATGCGCAACGGAACGAAGGTCACCCTCAAGCCCGACGACGTCGTGTGGATAAGGAAGCCGCACCCGCTGGACCCGTACCTCTCGCTCACCCCGATGGAATCGGCGGGGATCGCCATCGAGATAGAGAATCTCTCCAAGCTCTACAACCGGAACTTCCTTCTGAACGACGGCAGGCCGGGCGGCCTCCTGGTCGTGAGGGGCGAGATCGACGACGACGACAAGGACGAGCTGCGCAGTCGCTTCAGGGGGAACGTGAACAGGGCCGGGGCCGTGACCGTCCTCTCCTCGGACGAGGGAGTGGATTTCGTGGACACGGGCCAGAGCCCGAGGGACGCGAACTACGTCCAGATGCGCCAGATACAGAAGGAGGAAATCCTCGCCGCCTTCGGGGTGCCCGAGTCCGTGATCGGGAACGCCGCCGGCAGGACGTTCGCCAACGCCGCTGAGGAGCACAAGGTGTTCTGGAACGAGACGATGCTCCCCCACCTCGAGACGATCGCGAGGGCGCTGGACGAACTGGACGACCTGTACTACATCGACTTCGACGTGACCGACGTGCCGGTCCTCGTTCTCTACAAGCAGGAGAGGGACAGGTACCTGATGAGCGAGTACCAGACGGGTCTCATCAGCGGCAACGAGTACAGGGAGGGCGCAGGGCGCAAGGTGGTCGACTCCGAGCTGATGAACGCCATGCTCGCCAACCCGAACCTGACCCCGATCGGCTACACGAACAAGAAGTTCGTGCAGCAGCAGATGGGCGTCCCCGGCATGGGCGGGGCGGTCCCGCCGGCCGGCACCCCGGGCGGACCGATGATACCCGGGATGGGCCCCGTCCCGCCGATCCCCGGGATGCCGGCGATCCCCGGGATGCCGGCGATCGAGGGGGTGGCTCCCGCCCCGAAGGAGGGCATGACCGCCGCACTCCAGGCGGAGGACGTCGCCGCGGCCCAGGCCGGCCAGATGGCGCGGGCGTCGGCGTTCGGCGACCAGATCACCACGAAATCCCTGTGGGACGAGTGGGACGAAAAAGCCGAGAGCTCCCTCGACAGATGGACGGAGATACTCGACACGGCCCTGGAGCGCTTCGCCGAGCGCCAGCAACGAGTGATCATGGAGAAGGCCGTGGGTTCCAAGTCGAGGAAGGCCCTCGATTCCGGGAGCCTCGATTACGAGAACATATTCGACCAGCGGATCTGGGACAAGCAACTCGCCGAGGACATGCGTCCGATCCTGAGCGGAATAATGAGCGATGCCGCCACGATCGTCTCCCAGGAGGTCGGCATGCAGGCCGAGATAGACGAGAAGGAGGCCGCCGAGCACCTCAAGGAGCAGGTCGAGAGGTTCCAGCAGATCAACGCGACGACCGCCAAGGAGATAGAGGGGGCCGTGCTGATCTCCCTCTCGCTAGGCGAAGAAGAGGACAAAATGGGGATGCTCAAGGCGGCGCTGCTGGCCATATTCGTCAACCTGCTGTCCAAGCGGAAGAGGACGATCGCCGAACACGAATCCCACGCCGCCTTCAACGCGGGCTCCTTCTACGCAGGTCGCTCGGTCGGGGCGGCGACGAAAACCTGGGTTTCGGAGAAGGACGCAAAAGTGAGACCCGAGCATTCCTTTCTGCACGGGAACACCGTGGCGATGCACGAACCGTTCGTCGTCAACGGGCAAGACATAATGTATCCGGGCGACCCGACGGCGCCGATAAATCTGACCATGAACTGTCGCTGCAAGGTGAGATTCGGATTCTGATTTCGTAAATCTCCGATCGTTTACTTAAACGAATTAAGAAACGTTACGCCACAACTTCCAGCCGTCGTTTATTATGTAACGAGACATGACGAATGAAATGGTTTCCCAAGAGGCCGATTACCTCTACAAGTCACTCAACGGCCAGATCAACGTTGACGAGGCGCAGGGCATAGTCGAGGCCTTCGTCGCCGGCGTCGGCAACAAGGACTCCGTGGGCGACATTTGCCTGCCGGGGTGCTTCACTTCGTCGCTGAAGCGCAGGAAGCCCCGCGTCGTTTGGGGCCACGACTGGAACTCCCCGATCGGCAAAGTGCTCGAAATATACGAGGTCGGACCCAACGATCCCCGCCTGCCGGCAAAGATGCGCAAGGCGGGCGTAGGCGCCCTCTACGCAAAGGTTCAGTTCAACCTCAAGGCGGAGAAAGGACGCGAGGCATTCGCCAACGTCTCGTTCTTCGGCATGGAACAGGAATGGTCCATCGGGTACAAAACCCTGGATGCCGTGTTCGACCCGGTGCAGACCGCGAACCTGCTGAAGGAAGTGGAGCTCTACGAGGTGTCGCCGGTGCTGCACGGAGCCAACCAGTTGACCGGGACGATATCGATCAAGGCCGACGAGGCGGACACGGAAACCAAGGACGAGCAGGATCCGTGGGGGAAGGCCGCCGACAAGCCCGTCCTGCGCGATCCCAAGGGAGGGTTGACGGCCGCCGGAAGGGCACATTTCAAGAGAACGGAGGGTGCGAACCTGAAGCCCGGGGTCAAGGGTGCCGCCAACACGCCAAAGAAGATGCGCAGGAAGGGATCGTTCCTCACGCGCTTCTTCACCAACCCGGGCGGCCCGATGAAAAAGCCCGACGGCAAACCGACGAGGCTCGCCCTCTCCGCCGCCGCGTGGGGCGAACCGATCCCCCAGAACGCCTCCGACGCCGCGAAATTGGCCGTCAAGGGTCGTGGCTTGTTGGAGAGATACGAAAATTCCAAGAAAAAAGAGAAGGACGATTCCGACTCGGTGAGGAACAAAAATCATGTCGACGCCATTTACGCGGCGATGTCGGCCCCGCAGAACGAAACTTTCGGGAGGGCGTCGCAACTCACGAGGGCCCTCGCCGCGCGCTTCGGCGGGCCCGTCAGGTTGGTGACCGCGGACAACGACATAGCGGTGTTCGAGATGGGCGCGGGCCAGTCCACCGAGATGCTGAGGGTCGCGTACCATTTCGACGGGGACGAATTCATGATCGGCACCGCGCAAAAGGTGAAACCGGAGACCGTCTACATCCCCGTCAACGACACCAGTTCGGGGCAAACTTCGAGCGGGGTCGTCACCGGCATCGCCCCGATGCAAGTGTCCCATGAGGGGCACTGTTGTCCCGGATGCGGGCATGGGGGAAGTTGCGACGCCTCGGTCGCCCTGACCGACGGGGAGAACCCGAGAATCGCGTTCCTGAAACTCAAGTCGCTCGGCGATCAACTCGATTTCAAGGTGTTGCCGGTGTCGGGAGGCTTCGTCCTCGGGGGCTTCGGCCTGCTGACCGAGCAGGCGCAGAGATACGTCGTGGACAAGATAGATGACGGCCTGAGCGCAAAGGCCTTGAATCAGGTCGGGCATCTTGCCCGAAGGACAATCGGGTTCCCGAACCCGAGGGCGACGCTCAACGTGGACATGAACCCGTTCACGGCGAGGGACGCCGACCTGGACAAGCTCGTGCTCGAGGGCAACCCGTTAGTCAACCTGGGACGGGGGATCCCGGATCCGACCCCCTTCGGATTGCCAGACGTCCCCGGCTTCGGGGATCCGAACATCCCGAGCGTCACCGACAGGGCAGTCCCGGGTCGCCGTCGGGCGGGCGTCCCGCGAATGATGCCGGCGGTCCCCAAGCCGGGCGAGATTCCCGAACCGATCCGTGAGCCGAAACCCGTACCCCTGCCGGAGAGGCCGCCACGGAAGCCGACAAGACCAAAGACCCCGCAACCGACAAAACCCCCGGTGAGGCCGCCCGCGCCGGTGAGGCCGCCCGCGCCGGTGAGGCCGCCCACGCCGGTGAGGCCGCCGGCGCCGGTGAGGCCGCCAGTCCCTGTCGGCAGGGACGAGAGCGACAATTTCGCCATCGCCGCCGTGGGGGGCAAGAAGAGGACACCCAAGGATTTGGCCGACGAGCTGGCCCAGTCGGATTCGTTCGATCGCCCGAGCAAGCAGACGAGGCGGCGCCGCCTGAGGGACGAGGGAATCGACCAAATGCGGAGACTGATGCTTCTCGACGGAGCGGAAGCCGGGATGAGCGGTCGGGATTCCTCGCGCGACGATGATCGCCATCGCCGAATCGTACGCGAACTAGCCCTAGCCGACAAACTCCGTCAGGCCTTGGACGAGAGAGATGGACCGGGCAAGAGGGGTATGGATGACGACACGGTGGCCATGTTCCTCCAGGCAGAAGAATCGTTGCGCGGAGCATTCGTTCCGAGGACCAACGCAATCGACGGGTACGAGTACAGCCACCGAGACAACATTAACGCCATGCGTTGGCAAGCCGGACACATGAGGGAGTACTACAACGACGAAGAAGCGGCCGGACTTTTCGAGCAGGCCGCGGATATCTACGAGGAACGCCACGGAGCGGAGGCCGGCATGTCGAGGCCGTTGCCGGGAATGTCAGAAGAAGAATACGAGGCATGGCTCGAAGAGCATTACAAAAAGGACAGGTGGAGGGGCCAGAGGTCCACCGGGTTCCTCACATACGATCCGGAGCTTAGGCGCCCGACGGATCCGAAAGAAATAATGCTCTTCGAAAAAATGTGGAGACAACAGCTAGATGTCATAACAAGCGGAGATTTTGACGCCCGTTACGGCATGGAAGACCTCACAAACGCAACAAGGAATCAGTACGGAGGCTGGGACATGGACACCCCCGAGACCGTCAGGATAATAAAAGAAGGAGAGGCGGCCGGGGATACGCCAGAGGAAATTCTGGACAGAATTCGCGACGCCCACGACGCCACGCGCGGCGACGTCAGAGACCTGTGGGACGGTGACATTCCGGAAGCCGGAATGAGCGACCCGGACTCGCGCCGATTCGTCGGGAAGACAGACGTCGAGTCCCGCGAACGGGAATTCTACGAATTGATGCTGGACGAACGAAGGGCCGACGACGCACTCACGACTGGCGACACGAGCGTTCTGCGTCCCCAAATACTCGACGATATTTTGGAGCATCTCACAGAGCAGAACGAAAAGGATCCGAATTACGTCCCGTCGAACAGGGATATTGCCGAAGAGGCGATGTATAGGGCAGAGGAGGAAGTCGAAAGATTCATAAACGAGGATTATTACGTGGGCGACCCGTCCAGCAACCCTGTGTACAGGGGAAGGAACAACAGGGACCTGTGGGACAGGCGCGACGAAATCTTCAAGAAATTCA